>Ga0233444_10000436_pt1 | contig 57098 bp, 41 predicted proteins | sample SI_124_October20_6_FD_182792 | JGI IMG/M metagenome (GOLD analysis project Ga0233444, IMG submission 182792) | Seawater microbial communities from Saanich Inlet, British Columbia, Canada - SI_124_October2016_10_MG | ecosystem: Environmental > Aquatic > Marine > Inlet | place: Canada: British... | reverse complement strand
TATCTAATATGGCATCAGAAATCGCATCGCAGACCTTATCTGGATGCCCTTCTGTCACGGACTCTGAAGTAAATAAATATTTTGACAAATTAAACTCCTAATTAGTTATTACAAATAAATAAAATATTTTAGCCTGAAAATATAATTATTTTTTTAAAATTAATATATAGTCGTTTTTATAGAAAATTCACGATAGATACGAGATAGTTCTTGAAGCATTTCGATAGAAGCCTGAAAATTATATGACATAATATGCTCAACATTTAATCCTATGGGAACTTTGATTTTATTTTTTTCCAAATGATTTAATATTTCGTTTAAAACATTAATTGTTATTTCCATTGATTTTTCAGACATTCTAGCATTGTCTTTTAACAACGATTCCTCTGTCTTTTTTGGGATTTCGACTCCTAACCATTTTAAAAATTTTATGTTTTTTTCTGAGCTCACAGGAGCAAAACTAAGCAGAACTCTCCTGGGGAATGTGTTTTTGTCATCACACCTTTTTTGGTAATGAGTAATCATTTTTATAACTTTTGAAGCATCGTAAAGCACTTGAGTAGTGAAGAACTCAGAACCATTTTCACTTTTTTCAATTAGTCTTAAAGATTCCCTATCTCTACTAGGAATTGAAATCCCCCCGCACAACAAATTTAGTCTATCATTTTGACTTATTGCATTTAGCGCTTGATTTACAGTTGGGCCCGGATATCTAATATCTCTAGACTCACCACCAACGGTAATTAAATTTTCAATCTCGTACTTTAAGTTTGTTTCTTCTAACCATTTCATTTCCTCATCAATATTTTGATGGACAACGACTCTATTTACGATAGCCTCAATACCTACTATGTCTTGCAACAGCCTACCAAATTCTCTTGGCTCAGCGCGCACCTGATTTTTAATTGGACGCTCACCTCTAGCTACTTCGTCTCGAACTTCGGGAATATTAATTGCATCAATATGAGTTTGAGAAAGTAACGAACTAATATTTTCTGCATAAGAATTTAACGTTCCATCTTTTTCCCTTGGGGGTAAAATTTCATACGCAACTACAGGTCTTCGCGGTCTCTTGATTTTATCCTTAATTCTCATAACTATATCAGTCTTGTTTATTATTTAAAACACTAAAATAACTTGAATCAGGGTGACTAAAGTACCATCCGCTGACTGAAGAAGCTGGGTACATAGCTCTACTCTCAGTAAGAGTAATACCAACAGATTTCTCCACATCTAATAATTTCCAAATTTTATCTTTTTCTAAGTGATCTGGGCAAGCAGGATATCCTGGGGCAGGTCTAATTCCAGCATACTTTTCTTTAATGAGCTCATTGATGGAAGTATCATTTTCGAATGTGTAGCCCCAATAATCTGTTCTAATTAATTGATGCAACTTTTCCGCAAATGCTTCTGCAAGTCTATCTGCAATTGCTTTTACCATAATAACTTTGTAATCATCTAAATCTTTCTCAAAACCTGAAATAATCGGCTCTATTCCTTTGCCAGTAGTAACTGCAAACATGCCGATCCAATCATCAATCGGTGATATAAAATCTGCAAGTGAATAATTTATTTTATTTGAACCTTTATCAACTAGTTGTCTTGGAAAATTAAAAGTCTGATCTTTAACCATAACAGATTCATTTATTGATTTTGCAGGGAATATTCCAAAAACGGCATCCGCGGTTAATTGTTTGTTAATGATAATCTCATTTAACATTAGCTTCGCATCGGCAAATAGTAATTTAGCTTGCTCTCCATATTTATCATTTCTCAATATATCTGGAAATTTCCCTTTTAATTCCCAAGTATGAAAAAATGGTCCCCAATCAATAAAATCAACCAAATCAGAAAGTGGAAAGTTTTTCAAAACTTTTTTACCAATAAACTTTGGCTTTGGTGAGGAATAATTGTCCCAATCATCTACAAATTTTCTTTTTCTTGCAATATCTAAACTCAAAATACTTTTTCTTTTAGCATTCGATAAATATGATTTTCTAATGTCACGGTAATCTTTTTTTGTAGAATCAATAAAATTATCCACTTTATCTTCATTTAAAAGTTTACTCACTACACCAACACTCCTTGAAGCATCAGTAACATGAACGGAAAACCCACTATAATGCTCTTCAATTTTAATTGCAGTGTGTCGCCTACTTGTCGTTGCACCACCGATCATCATGGGAATATTAAGTCCGTTTCGTTCTAGTTCTTGGGCAACGAAGACCATTTCATCAAGACTTGGTGTGATAAGTCCGGATAAACCTATTATATCTGCATTCTCTTTAATTGCTGTCTGTATTATCTTATCAGCAGGAACCATTACACCAAGGTCTATAATGTCATATCCATTACACGCTAAAACAACACCGACAATATTTTTTCCAATGTCATGAACGTCACCTTTAACAGTAGCCATCACAATTTTTCCATTTGATTTGAATGTTCCTAACCTCTCTTTTTCTTCTTCAATAAAAGGAACAAGGTGAGCAACGGACTTTTTCATCACCCTTGCTGACTTCACTACTTGAGGAAGAAACATTTTACCAGATTGAAATAAATCACCAACTTTATTCATCCCATCCATCAATGGGCCTTCAATTACTTCTATTGGTCTGTCATATGCCTTTCTTGCTTCCTCAGTATCAGCATCAATGAAATCAGTAATACCTTCAACCAAAGCATAAACTAATCTTTCTTTTACATCAACATTACGCCAAGAAAAATCTTTCTCTTTTCTTTTTTTCTGACCAATGTAATTACCAGCTACATTTACAAGATTTTCTGTGCTTTCGCTATCTCTATTAAAAATCACATCCTCTATTATGTTTTTTAAATCAATGTCAATGTCATCATACAACGTTAATTGCCCGGGATTGACAATGCCCATATCCATACCAGCTTTGACAGCGTGAAATAAAAAAATTGAATGCATAGATTCTCTAATTGAATTATTGCCCCTAAAAGAAAAAGAAAGATTACTTACACCGCCACTAACATGAGCGTCAGGCATTTTTTCCTTTATAGTTTTTGCTGCATTAATGAATGAGATAGCATATTCATTATGTTCTTCTATACCAGTAGCGACTGCAAAGATATTTGGATCAAAAATTATATCTTGCCCCTGGAAACCAACTTTGTCAGTTAAAATTTTGTATGCACGATAACAGATTTCCACTTTTCTTTCATAAGTATCCGCCTGACCTTCTTCATCAAATGCCATTACGATAACAGCTGCACCATATTTTTTTATGATTGAAGCTTGATTTAAAAACTCTTTTTCACCTTCTTTAAGAGAAATAGAATTCACTATTCCTTTGCCTTGGATATTCTTTAAACCGACTTCTAGTACACTCCATTTAGAAGAATCGACCATAATTGGGACTCTCGAAATATCAGGTTCTGAAGCGATCATCCTTAAAAATGTTTCCATAGCATTTTCAGAGTCAAGCAAACCTTCATCCATATTAATATCAATAATTTGTGCACCATTTTCTACTTGATCACGTGCTACTGACAAAGCTTTTTCATAGTCTTCATTTTTAATTAATTTTCTAAAAACAGATGAACCTGTAACATTTGTTCTTTCACCAATATTAATGAAATTGCTTTCAGGTCTTATAACTAACGGTTCAAGACCGCTGAGCATTGTGTGGTTTTCTATTACTGGAATAGGTCTAGGTTGTATGTCATTTACAGCTTCTGAAATCGCTTTAATATGGTCTGGTGTAGTTCCACAACATCCACCCACTAAGTTTACTAGTCCAGCCTGAGCAAACTCTTGAATTTCAGTTGCCATTTGTTGCGGTGACTGGTCATACTCGCCAAACTCATTTGGCAATCCAGCATTTGGATATGCAAAAACAAAGGTATCAGAAGATTTTGAAAGGTCACTGAGCCAGGGTCTCATTTCTGAAGCACCTAAAGCACAATTCAGACCAATTGCTAAAGGGTTAGAATGTAAAACCGAATACAAAAAAGCCTCTACTGTTTGACCTGAAAGAGTCCTACCGCTTGCATCTGTTATCGTACCAGAAATCATTATAGGAAGCTTAATTTGTTTTTTTTCTAACACTTCGTTAACAGCGTATAATGCAGCTTTACAGTTAAGCGTATCAAAGACCGTTTCAATCAAAAAAAGATCAACTCCCCCGTCTACTAACCCAAGAGCTTGTTCTTTATAAGATTCTTTTAAAGTATCAAAATCTATATTTCGATAACCAGGGTCATTAACATCTGGACTAAGGGATGCAGTTCTATTGGTCGGACCGATAGCTCCCGCAACAAATCTCGGAGTGTCTGTATATTTAACCGCTTGAGATTTTGCAATCTCAGCGGAAGATTTATTTAGTTCATATGAAAATTTCTCAAGATTATAATCTTTTTGCGAAATCGAATTTGCACTAAATGTATTTGTTTCAATTATATCAGCTCCAGCATCAAGATATGACTTATGAATTTCAGAAATAATGTCTGGCCGAGTGATAGATAAAACTTCATTATTGCCTTTAATATCACTTTCATGTTCTTTGAATTGAGAGCCTCTAAAATCCACTTCTTCAAGCTTATAGGACTGTACCATCGTACCCATGGCACCATCAATGACTAATATTTTTCTATTAAAAATTTCTTTAATTTTTTCCATAAAAAAAACCCGATGCTAATCGGGTTTGACTTACCTGTTTAGCATCATTATTTAGAGTCGCGGCAATATGGTTCAAATCACGACATTAAAAATTATAATATATTATATTAAAATATAAGACCGAATGGTACTACAATAAAATAATAATAATTAAATTTTACAATGGACCACCGTTAAGAATATCATCATCTCCAAGGTCATATTTTTTATAATTTTTTTTGAATTTTCTAACAAGGTTAATTGCCGAATTTTCATAATCGCTTTGATTATCCCAACTATTTTTCGGGTTTAAAATACTAGAATCAATATCAAATAATGACTCCGGAATATTAAAGCCAAAATATTCATCTATTTGGAATTGAGTTTTTTCAATAGAGCCATCGAGTATTTTATGAATTATTTTTCGCGTAAGCGGTAAACTTATTCTCTTCGCACCACTGCTTGCGTTAGCCCCTACCCATCCAGTATTGACCAGGTATACTGGAACATCAAACTCACGCATTTTCCTTTTTAATAACTTTGCATATTCATATGGATGTAATGTTAAAAAAGGACCGCCAAAACAAGGTGAAAAAGTTGCTGTAGGCTCTGTAATACCTCTTTCTGTACCAGCAACTTTTGCAGTGTATCCGCTAATAAAATGATACATTGCCTGGTCTGGGTTTAGTTTAGCTACAGGAGGTAAAACACCATAAGCATCACAGGTTAAAAATATTATTTTTTCTGGGTTACCAGCAATACTATCTCGCCCTTGAGCAAAAACAGAGTTTTCAATAAAATTAATAGGATATGAGACTCTTGTATTTTCTGTTTTTGAACCATCACTATAGTCAACAATTTTTGATTCCTTGTCAAAAACTACATTTTCTAATAATGCACCAGGCCTAATTGCATTATATATATCTGGTTCTTCATCTGGATTTAAATTAATAGTCTTAGCATAGCAACCGCCTTCAAAATTAAAGATACTATTATCAGACCAACCGTGCTCATCATCGCCAATTAAAGGCCTATCAGGATCAGTGCTAAGCGTCGTTTTTCCTGTTCCGCTTAGCCCAAAAAATAACGCAGGGTTTTTTCCATTATTATCAACATTTGCTGAACAGTGCATCGACAATATTCCTTTTTGTGGCAACAGATAATGCATAACTGAGAAAATACCTTTCTTCATTTCTCCACCATATTCTGTACCACCAATTATTGCAATCTTTCTACCAAGATGAAAAATGACGAAAGCATCGGAATTCATGCCATGATCTACATACTTAAGGTTCTTCACATCCGATGCATTTATAATTGTAAAATCTGGAGTAAAGTTATCTAACTGGCCATCCTCTGGGCGGATAAACATATTATGTACAAAATGAGCTTGCCATGCTTTTTTTACTATGAATCTGGCTGACAGGTTGTGATTTTTATCAGCTCCAGCGAAACCATCAAAAACATAAGTTTTTGAATCAGATGTATTATAGTATTCAATAACTTGATTATAAAGATAATTGAAAATATCTTCTGAAATTTTTTGATTTACTTCTCCCCACCAAATCTTATCCTTGCTTGAACCTTCTTCAACAATATACTTATCTTTTGGAGATCTTCCAGTGTATTCACCGCTATCAATCATTGCAGCACCACTAGAAGCAATCAAACCTTCACCGTTTTTAATAATGTCCGACACCAAATCTTTAGGACTTAAATTTCTTGATAAGACTTTATCTTGTTTTAAGCCTAAGCTTTCCAGACCTAAATCAATTGCTTTATATTGATTCATATAATTTTACTCGCCGCGAGGATGATTTTTTTGATATACCTTTTTGATTGTTTCTAAGTTAAGCTGAGTATAATGCTGAGTAGATGAAAGGCTACTATGACCTAGTAGTTCTTTGACCGTAAGCATGTCTGCACCTCTATCAATTAAATGAGTAGCAAACGTATGCCTGAGTGTGTGTACTGACCCACCACCCATTGTAGTCTCAAGATATTTTTTTACTCTTCTCTGAAGCGTACGTTTAGGTAATCTTGCTCCTTTTTTATTCGTAAATAATGGATCATTAAAATCAGCCCGTAGGGACCTTCCTGTGTTTTCTAAATAATTATTAATTGAATTTAATGCGACCTTGCCTATAGGCACAATACGCTCTTTTCCACCCTTACCCATAACTTTTACCATTTCAGTATTTTTATCGACATCGCAAATATTAAGTGAAAGTAGTTCAGCTAATCTTAATCCCGTTGCATAGAGTGTTTCTAAAATCGCTGAATCTCTATATGCCTCTACTTCATTTGTAATAACATTAATAAAAGGTTCCTCCATTAATTTTGATATATCATCTTCTTTTACGAATGTTGGTAATAACTTTGATAATTTTGGAGTTTTTATATAAATAGTCGGATTATCTTTTATCTTTTCAAAATTATATAAATATTTAAATAATGCTTTTATTGAGGCTAATCTCCTTGCAATAGTTTTTTCACTATATGGCTTCGCACTTTTTTTAGAAGTATGTATTTTCTCCATTTCATTGGATAAAAATCTTCTTATTGTAGTAGGCTTTATTTTATTTAAGTTAAGCTCTAAGCAAGAATCATAATCATTACAAAATCCAAAAAACACTTTTAAGTCCAACTCATAAGATTCAATAGTGTGTTTCGAAAAACCTTTTTCGTTTTCAAGATAATCTAAAAACTCTATTTTTAAAGTTTGAAAATTAGTTTTCATATGAAGATAGCTTGTGCTCGAGATCTCTAAAACCCGCGGGGATTGGTGCCTCGAGTTTTAACCTTTTACCATTTGAGTTTAATAATTCAAAATCTATAGAATGAGCATGTAGAGCATGTCTATTTAAATTAATAATTTCGGTCGATATAAGTTTCTTAAACTTTGAAGAATATTCGTTGCATTTTTTTAGACCTCCGCCGTATTTATCATCACCGAAAATTGGATTACCATTACTTGAAGAATGAACTCTTATTTGGTGAGTGCGCCCAGTAAGCGGTCTAAACTCAACACAAGCAAAATTTGAGTATTGTCTATTAATTTGGAAAAAAGATTTAGAATATTTTCCATTTTCCTCGCCAGAGCTTAGGGTGTAAGAAGTAGGATCTAATTTTTTTCTGTTCATATACCCTTCAATAACCCCCATATTATTTTGCCACTTACCCCAAGTAATAGCAAAATAAACTTTATTTATTGATCTATTTTTAAACTGATTAGAAAGATTTATATGAGATTCATTAGTTTTTGCAATTAATACTATGCCAGACGTGTCTGCATCTAATCTATGAACGATTCCTAGCCTTTCTTTACCATTAATATCTGATAAACTATTAAAATGATGAACTAACCCATTAGCTAACGTACCTCTCTCATTTCCAACTCCAGGATGCATAACTAAACCACTAGGCTTATTAATTGCTGCTATATTTTTATCCTCATATAATATTTCTAGGTCCATTCTTTGAGAAACCAATTCGTCATTTGTTTTTGCTTCTTCAAAAGAAACTTCAATTAAATCACCTTTTTGAAGTAAATAACTAGGTTTACTTGATTTACCATTTACCATTATATGATCTTTTATGATATGGTGCTTAATTATATTTCTCGAGATCTGATTAAGGTTCTTAGTTAGATATACATCCAATCTAAGGTCAATAGGTTCCTGCACTAGAAAGGACTTTTTAATCAAATAGAAGCTTTTTTATTTATTTTTTCTTGAAAATAAATTGAATGGATAATAAAAAATACCATTCCTATCGATACGGATGTATCTGCAATGTTAAAAATGTACCATTCCCAGTATGATCCTAATTTTATATGTAAAAAATCGACCACTTTACCAGCTAATAACCTATCTATTAAATTACCAAATGCCCCAGCGATAATTAAGGATAGGCCCAGCTTAATTGTAATATGACTCATTCTCTCTAACCAGAAAAAATAAACTAGAACAAAGGTCATTAATATTGATAAAATAGATAGCGTAACTTGACCGCCAGGGAGACTCAGGCCAAATGCCATACCATCATTCGTTACATACGTTAAATAAAGAAAGTTATCAATTAATGGAATTGACTGGTACAAATCCATATGATTGTGTACCAGCCACTTTGAAACCTGATCAGTAATAAAAACGCCAGTTATGAGCCCAATATAAAGCAAATTAACTCTTTGGTAAGTTTAGCTTTTCACCTTCCTTGCAAGAAACACATTTTGTTGCGTTCGGAACTTCCATCATTCGTTCTTCGGGTATCTTTTCTCCACATACCGCACAAACACCAAAATCACCTGATTCTATCCTCTGAAGTGCAAGATTTAAAAAATTAATATAATCAGTTTCTCTGTTCATTAGATGAAAACCTTTTTCGCGCTCATATGAGTCCGTACCTGCGTCTGCCATGTGTACGCTATAAACAGAATCTTGAGCAAGACTAGCATTCCCTTTAGAATTAATATTTAAGTCATCCCTTATGCCATCCATAGTGCCATTTAGCTTATCAACCCTATTTTGTATCTCTTTTCTAAATCGTTCTAAATCTTTTTTATTGTATCTATTGTTTGCCATCTTTTCTCTCCCTTATATATCAGCTATTTTAAGACTAATCTTGATTACCTTTCCTCTTAATTCAAATTCAGAATTGTAATCATGGTCTGTAATAGAATTATCTATTAAAGTCGTCAATGTCTCATTACAAAAATAATCCTCAAATTTAACAAAGGCTTCTTGGAATTCACTATCCAATTTCCAAGAAATAATTATACGATCTTCTACAGAAAAACCAGCATCTTTTCTAATATTTTGAACTTGCCTAACGAGGTCTCTAACGATGCCTTCTTGAATTAATTCTTCATTTAATTCAAGTGTTAAACCAACTGTTATACCCTTTCCACTTACTGCAGAAAAACCATCAGCGGCAAGAGTTTCAATAATTATATCTTCTTTTTCTAATGTATATACATCCTCGTCTTTTTTTATAATTATGGAACCAGTTTTTTCATACTCCTTAAAACGCTCATCATTATCACCAGCGCTTAAAATAGCTCTAATATCTTTGAGCCCACTTTTATATTTTCTACCAAGAACAGGAAGGTTTGGTTTAATGTTGTATTTAATTAAAGAGCCAGCATTGGTAATTCTTTCAATAGATTTAACATTTAACTCGTCTAGAATAATAGTTTTATAATCATGAATAAAGTTAGAAGTCTCATTGTCCTCTATCGCGTATAAGACCTTTAACAGAGGTTGTCTGATTTTTACTTTTGAATGATTTCTTGCAGATCTACCTAACTCGACTACACGTTTTAATGAATCAACCTTCTGAATAATATCATCATCAATTAAATCTATTTCAGGCTCTGGATAGTCACAAAGATGAACACTCTCCGGAGCCTCAGAATTTAAATTTACCACCAAATTTTTATACATTTTTTCTGTGCAAAATGGTAATACAGGTGCTATGCATTTAATACTATTTACCAAAACATGATACAATGTAGCATATGCAGTGAATTTGTCTTGGTCATCTTCAGATTTCCAAAACCTCCTTCTATTTCTTCTTATATACCAATTAGATAGTTCTTCCAAGAAAATATCAAAAGAATTCACCAGGCCCGCAACATCATAATTGTCAAGAAAATTCCGACCGTCTCTTATCAAGATATGTAATTTTGACAACACCCATTTATCAAGTATTGTTAAATTTTCATTTTTTATTTTTCCATGCTTTTTTAAATCAAATCCATCTACTGATGCGTAAGTAGAAAAAAATGAATAAACATTCCAAAAAGTGATTAATTTTTTCCTAATATCATCTGCCGGCCCATAACCAAAAAATAGATTGCTTTCTAAATTTTGTCCTGCATACATCCAACGCATAACATCGACACCCATTTTCTCAGCAGCATCATCAAACCATATTGCATTGCCCCAACTTTTGTGCATCTCTCTACCATTCTCATCTTTAACTAAAGCATGCCCAAGTAGCGTCTTAAAAGGAGCACTGCCTTCAAGCCAGCTAGACATAGCTAGTAATGAATAAAACCAATTTCTGAACTGACCCGGAAAACATTCTGTAACAAAATCTGCGGGATACCATTTATCCCATTTATCTCTATCTGATAGGTAATCTAAAGTTGAGAAAGGAACAATTCCAGCATCAAGCCAGGGATTTCCAACATCTAGAATTCTTTTACCTATAAGACCTGATTCTGGATGTTTAATTTGAATTTCATCAATCCAAGGCCTGTGAGGACTATTCCCTTCAAATGATTCAAGTCCTGATACAGCAAGCTCTTTTAATTCTTTTTCAGAACCAACTACGTAAAAAGAATCATCTTCAAAAACCCAAATAGGCAAAGCTAAACCCCAAAACCTTTTTTTGGATATCATCCAATCGCCCATATTATCAAGCCATTCATGTTCACGGTCTTTGCCCCATCCAGGTATCCAATCAACATCATCAACAACACTTTTAATTTTTTCACGCCAGTCCATGTTGATGTACCACTCCTCAACCAACCGAAAAACTAGTTCATCTCCCGATCTCCAACAATGTGGGTATACGTGAGGATATTCTTCAACATAAACAAGAAAATGTCTTTTTTTCAAATCTTCAATAATAAGATCAATTGTTTCTGGTTCTGTAGCTGATTTATTTTTAAGCCAACCGAAATTATCCATAAACCTTGCTTCTTCATCAAGAGGTGCAATATTAATTAGATTTTTTTCTTTACCCACTTTATGATCTATATCACCACAACCTGGCGCCATATGAACAATACCAGTACCTTCTCCAGAAACAACAATATCATTTCCAATTTTATCTTTACCCGGATCAATCACTTTATGCTGACTAACCGAAGTGACACCCTCTTTTTCGAGAGATTCATTAACGAACGGATATCCTCCGGCCTTATTTTGAGCTTCTAAGTCATCAAAAGGCCCAATATATTCTAATCCAACTAAATCGGCACCGCTTACAGAACCAATAATCTCATATCCGCCGTGCTCTTTAAAGATTTGAGAAATTGTTTTGAGTTTTGGAACACCGTCAAGCCATTGTTTTTTATCAGAAAACTGTTTTTCTAAGCGTTGATATTCCAGATTATCTTTTGCAAAATAGTATATTGAACCATCTGAGGATTTTAATTTAACATATTCAAGATTCACATTTACAGCTACAACAACATTTGAAGTCAAGGTCCACGGCGTTGTAGTCCAAACTAGTAGATACTCTTGCTTTCTATCTTTAATAGGAAACCGTACAAATACAGATCTATGAGAGACAAGTTTTCTTCCTTCAATGACTTCCATTTGCGAATATGAAGTTCCTGACCTTCCACTCCAAGGAACAACATCAACATCTCGATAGATTTTTTTTTCTTCATAAAGCTTTTTTAAAAATCTCCAAATAGTATAATTATTTTCATTGGACATTGTAAAATACGAGTTTTCCCAGTCCATCCAATATCCTAACCGAATAGACTGTTCCGTTTGGATTTTTGAATACTTTAATACTCTTTCTTTACATAAATTAACGAATTTTTCGATTCCAAAAGCTTCAACATCTTTTTTAGATTTAAAGCCTAACTCTTTTTCAACTTCTATCTCAACCCACAATCCTTGACAGTCAAAACCATTTTGATACCTTAGTTCAAAACCTGCCATTGCCTTATAGCGATTATATATATCTTTTAGGGTTCGTCCCCAGGCATGATGTACTCCCATGGGATTATTTGCTGTAATAGGACCATCAATAAAGCTCCAGGTTGGCTTACCATCATTAAGTTGACGGCGTTTATTGAAAATACTTTCATTTTTCCAAAATTTGAGTACTTCATGCTCCTGCGCTATAAAGTCCACATTCGAAGAGATTTTTTTAATGGCCATGCTTTATCCGATATTAGTCTAAGTTATAGACTAATAAATTAGCAGTGAATAGATTTGTTTTGCTAGTTAAGAAAAAACAAAATTAGAAATTGATATACATGACTTTTACTATTAAAAACTAAAAATATAATTAATAATTAAGTGTAATAAAAAGAGATGAACCGTCATTCTTTTTTACTAATAACAATAAACTACCTCGAGCCCTTGAAGCTTTTTCTTTTTTCTTAAATTCTTTTAGAGAACGAACCTGCTGAGTTCCCACACGCTTGATTACATCGCCCTCTACAAGACCCTTATCGGCGGCCTCACTCCCCGGTTCAACTGCTACTACTATAATTTTACCATCATCTTCTTTTAGATTGTATTTTTGTATTAAGGCACTATTTATTTCTTTCAATTCTAAACCAAGAACAGAAGTATTTGAAGAAGTTTTCACAGCAACTTGTTTTCCATCCTTAAGCTCTTGTAATGTCACATTAAGATTTTTTTTATTACCGTTTCTAAAAATAACAATATCTGACTTCGAACCTGGAGGCATAAGAGAAACAATATTTCTAAGATTTGATGGATCTGATATTTTTTTATTGTCAAATTTAACTATTACATCACCCTCTTCAATTCCAGCTAACTCAGCGGGACTGTCATCGACAACCTGCGTTATGAGTGCGCCATCTCGCGATTCCATTTCTAGCGCCTTAGCCGCATCCGCATCTAATGGTTGTATATATACACCTAACCAGGACCTTGTCACATAGCCTTTATCAATAAGATCAGACATTATCCTTTTTGACATATTAGAGGGAATTGCAAAACCGACACCTCTATTACCCTTTTCATAACCGCCTGTAGCAATCGCTGTATTTATACCGATTAACTCGCCCTTCATATTTAACAATGCTCCGCCGCTATTGCCCGGGTTTATCGCTGCATCAGTTTGAATAAAATCTTCATAACTTTGACCTCGAATAATATTTGACCTTCCCATGGCACTCACAATACCAGTTGTAACAGTGTGACTTAAATTTTCTGAAAAAGGACTACCAACAGCCATAACCCATTCACCAACTCTTAGTTTATCAGAATTGCCAAGTTGTAATTCCCTTAAATTATCCGCTTCAATCTTTAGAATTGCTAAGTCTGATTTAGGATCCGTACCCATAATTTTAGCTTTATACTCACGCTTATCAAAAAGCTTTACTTTAATGTTGTCCATATCCTCAACAACGTGATTGTTCGTTAAAATGTAGCCTTTACGAGCGTCAACGATTACACCAGAACCTAGCGCGTTGGTTTTATACTCTTTATCACTGTTAGGGTCCATATATGGATTAAAGAAAAAATATAAATCATTATTTGGCACCTTCATAATTTTATCTGTGATTATGGTGACAACGGCAGGTTTTGCATTCTCAGCAACATCTGCAAAGGCATCACTAAACTGCTGTACAACAGAGTTTTGAGAAAAAAGGTTAGCAATTATAGCTGTAGTAAAAATAATAGTTCTAAGCATCATATTCCTTGTTTGTTCATAGTATCAATAATGCATTAAATATGCATAATGTTCCAAAAAAAAAGCCCTCAACTTGAGGGCTTCTTCTTTGCTTTACAATAAATGTTTACTTTAGAAACAACATTTTCTTCATCGCATTATGACTACCAGTATTAAGTGTGTAAAAGTACATGCCAGTTGATACTGAAACACCATTATCATTTGTGCCATCCCACTGCACTACATGATAACCGGAAGGAACCTGTTTGTTTGCCAGCGTTTTAACTTTTTGTCCCATTAAATTGAAGATAGAAACATTAATTTGAGTTGCTTTTGGAATATCAAATTGTATTTCTGTAGTTGGATTAAAAGGATTAGGATAGTTTTGATGTAACGCAAAAACACCAGGAATAAGCTTCACGTCTGCTGAAACAACATTTGAAGAGACACTTGCAATATTTCCTTTTGGACCTGATACAACCACATTGCTTATATCGACACTACTTCTATCTAAGACACTACCTAAGAAGCTATATGACATCTGCAATAAATCTTGGTTTTTATCTGAAAGGATAAAACCACCATTCACGTCGAATAAAACAACTTTGATTAAACCTTCTTTAATTTCTCTAAAGGTACTAACTACATTATCTTGCAATAAAATAAGAGCAGGTTCACCTATCGAAACGATATTAGGATCATAAGTCAAATCAAACTCAAGTCCCTTCAAAGCACCATCATATAAGATATTAAAAATTAAATCTGAACTTGTATGATTAGATTTTATTTCTAATGAAGCGAATGAACCCAGGCTTGAAGATCTACCAGACTGAGTACCAGATATTATATCTACAACCATAACAACATCTGCAATATTTAATTCATCATCCATATTAATATCCGAATTATTAAATGCTGCATTACTAGGCGTGGTTTCTTCAAGTATGAAATCAACTAACGTCAAAACGTCTTCAATAGTCGTTTCGCTATCAAAATTAGCATCACCGACTGCAAATGGGACGGCACAGGCAGTATTTGAAGCCTTAGATTCAACTGTCCCATAGCCCCCGTCTGATGGTTCACCAGTGTCATATTGAGCTTTAATATTGTAACAATAATTATTATAATTTTCCGAAACAACTATTGTATCCATGGTGTCTGTCGTAGTAGAAACAAGAGTCGTTGTTAAATCATCGGCCACTAAATAGACATTATATAATTCAGGATCTTCATCCCGCATATCATTCATTACCAATGTCGGAATAGACCTAGGAACATAAACCTGCGGAGACCCATTATTAACGTTTGAACCTGCCTGCATATTAAAATTATAGTTGGAAATACTCCTGTAGCTTAAACCTGTAAAAATTTCATCTGAACTAGGTACAGACATAACTGCATACGATGCTTCTTCTGCTGCACCAGGCGCACCAATAAACCCTGCCAAGATACCAAAGTCTCCAGCTAAACCATAATATTCATTCGCCATTGTTGACCAGCCAGCACCAGAATTAACCCAATTTCTATCGAAATATTCAGGAGAAATTGGTTCAAGATCATTTGCTAATGAGATAAATCCACCTCCATCATTTACTATAACGTAAACGTCACCACTAGCAATCTCAATATTAGCTTCAGACATATCAATAGAAAATTGAGTAAGAACATCCGAGTCAGTACTTAAGTCAAATCCCTCTAAGGTATATACTGGCTCACCAACTGGGCCACCAGCTAGTCCTTGAGCATCTAAATAAACCGTTATAATTGCAGCAGCGGATGTACCTCCACCATATTCTGTACCTTGAATGCTCACAACAATATTTTGAAGAGATGCTGGGTAATTTGCAGGTGTAAACCTTACACCAAAGCTACAACCACCGTAACCACAACCGATTTGCTGTTCTAATACCTCATCATAATATGCAATATCATATTCGGCTACTGATCCTGGTGTCCTCCAAGACAAATAGATCTTTTCATCACCTGGAATTGCGGACAACGCTACTGGCGATGGCATATCTGGTGAAAGTACAAAATCTTGAACGGTAGCTTCAGCTTGAGCAAGAATATTTACAGAGATTGATTCAGAGGAAAAATTATTTCTTGAAACAGTAACAACGTGAGTGCCGACATCTAGGTTCATTAGCATGTATAGACCATCAGCGCCAGTAGTATCTGATACTCCATTTGCAGAAACAATAGCGCTATCAAGCGGAGCGCCATTAGGATCTTTAATTGAACCACTAACGTCACCAAAAATAAAATCAGAAGCGTCTTGGACCGTAATCATTTGACTTTCATAATTATCCCCGCCAACTGGCCCATCATAGACTGCAGTGACACCAAATGTATAATCAGTTCCATTTACAATATTTGAAACAGTATAGCTAGTAAACTCTACAATATCATCATTGTTCTTAGCATCTCCAACATAAATGTTGTAACCAAGAAAATCATATTCATTTCTATTCCTTGTCTCATTTAATTCTAAGTCTTCAACAACCATTTGGTTAGTTACAACACTAATATCTAAAGTATAGTTACCCGAGCTAGTAGAGTAGCCATCTATAACAACATAGTACAAACCAGCTGGTAATGTTCCCGAAAATGATGATACATAATTATCAAGTAAAGGAGAAGAGCAGCCATCATCATTACACGCTATACCGTTATCTTCAGGGGTATCTTCGGGCGATGGAAAACTTCCCTCTACAACGTTACCATCAGCATCTAAAATATAAAGCTTTGAATCGTAGCCTGTATTGCCACATAGAGAAAAATCATAAGTAGCTCCAGAGCTAGTCATCATGTAAACAACATCCGGAGCAGTAGAGCCAGTAAATGGGCAAACTGCATCATAGTCATTTTCAAAACCAACCGTAGTGCCTTCTGCAGAAAAAGGCATAGATGATATAATAAATGGATTATCCAAATTCTCACCGAGCGTTCCTGTACCACCACCGCCACCACCAGGTCCTTGCCAAATTAAAAGCATTTCTTCATCACCTGGAAAAGACAATAAGTTTGTTGGCGCAACTGCTAACCAAGCTTCTGGAGTACCAGATGCGGTAGCACTAGGAACAGATTCTATATCTGTACCATTTACATCATAAACAGCAACTACATAATAAGTGTATTCAGTACCATTCGTTAAACCAGTATGTGCGTATTCAAGTTCAGTAGAATTACCAAGAACTACATTTGTTGTTCCTTGCTGATATACTCTATAGGTAACAAAAGTACCACAAGCTGCAGGTATTTCTCTATCAACACTAAAAGAACCTGAATCAATTTTTCGGGGACTATTTGATTCTAATCCTTCAATTAGAGTAGCATCAACATGTTGACCTTTCTCAAAAGGAAATGGTTCTGCGTATGTGTAAGACTGAACACCAAACCAACCTTCATCCGTATCAAAAGAGATTTCATATTCTTCAAACTGAGAATCTTCACTTCCTGTTTCACCAACGAAACTGAAAATTTCGTTGCCATTTAATAACAAAGTAAATTCACCACCAGTGTAAAGCCCATCTCCATAAGAGTCATACATAGTAAACACGTAACTTCCAGACTCAATTTCAACATCCCAAGAATAAGAAGTGGAAGATGTCAGGACCCCTGCTGAATCTGATCCTTCTTCAGCGATAACAGCATTAGAGGTAGCATTTACAAGGTCCCAGGAAGTTTCGTATCCATATGTATCAGTTGTTAACTCAACAGTGAATGTTGAAAGAAATGGATCTGCAGGCTCGCTCCAGGATATAATATTTTGACTATCTCCGCCAAAAGCACTTACATCCTCGACTGGACAAAGTTCTTGAGCGACTGCGCCGTTAAAAATAAAATAAACTAAAATAAATAAAGTTGGTTTGAATCTCACTTTTTCCTCCGAAGATAAAAATTAAAATATTCTCAGGTAAATAAACTTTTGCGACAAAAATGACTAAACAAATTTAATGTTCTAAATATTTTATTCAATTCTTTTATTCTTAAATATTTAAAATATAACCCGATGCTAAATAGATCTATGAAAACTTAAAATTAAGCTCTTTTCATATGAAATTTCTTTGCCATCTATGATTATAAAAGGCAAATCTATCCTCAAATACAGTGGCTTATTATAAACTATACCACTAAAACGAAAGCCAATACCAAAACTTGCGATACCCTTCATATCTTCCATTTGTTGAAAAAGTCCGGCATCTGAAAAAAGCGCTATCTCACTATTTATAATTCTATCCTCAAAAAAACCGTTTAAATCTACTTTTTTATTTAAAAAATAAATTTCAGTTGAAATAGAGGACATTGCATTAGTTTCAATCGCATCTTGGCTCGAAAGAGATCTTATGTTTCCATCACTAGGCAAATGGTATCCTACTTCATACTCGTTCCATTCAAAAAAACTGTCAATTCCTCGCAAATATGATTTTTCGTACATATCTGGAGAGCTATTACCGGCGGGATTGAAAGATATTTGCTTTGGTGCGCCATTTGAAGTTGTCCAAACCTTGCCAAGAAAAAATCTTCCCCTGAAGCCGCTATGAGTGAACCCCAATATAGACCTAAGAATATTTTCTGATTTAATCGTTTTTGATTTTTCCATGCTGGAGAGAAAAGATAATTTTGAAAAATTCCAATTTGAACTAGGACTAATAGAACTAATAAAGTCGATAGAATGGCTAATATTATTATAGTCAACAATGTTTTTTAAATAAAAAGCAGAAATATCACCTAATTCATACAAGTTAGTTCGAAATGTATCGATGTCAAATTGATGATAAGCGCCTATTTTATAAGTTCGCTTAGGTTTCTTATTATAACCACTATTATACTTTATTCTCTCTATCTCTACGTTCATTTCTGAAAGTCCAGGCAAATTAAATGCTTTTAAGTTTAATTTTAAATCTTTAAATCTATGCACAGATTTAAAACTTCCAGAATAATACCAATAAAAATTCTTTTTATTATCATCAAAGTATTTTTTAGTCGCGTGATTAAACCTAAAAGATTGTTTTTCCCAATTCCCATAGGAACGCTGAAAATGTAATCCGGGGCTATAACCATCTAGTTCGTTGTAATACAAAGAAGGTAGCCAGCTATAAAGTATTTTGTTTCTAGGCTTATAATTCATGCCAGGCCAGTCAAATACAATTTTATAATCTGAATTTGTGGAGTTATTCCTATAATCAACATCCAGTAGTTGGACATCTGGGTCTAGGGTGACTTTTTTTGGCTTTGAAGGTACTGAGTAAGAAAAAGTATCATTAGTATTCCAATCATAATTATTCCACCATCTTCTGTCAACAGAACCATCATATAGTTCTGTTTCAACTAACAAAGGCATGTGCCTATTACCTAAATTTTTTATTTCAACATCTACATCGTAAGAACCATATTTATTTTCTTTATTTCCCCATCTATTGATTCCGTAATCAAGCACTCTAGTGTCATGCAACCAAGGATCAAAGAACCATGCTAAATCTCTGCCAGTAGTTTTTTCAACAGATTCTATGAATTTTTGTTCGTCAACATGCTTTTCCTTCCAAGTCTCATAAAAATATTGAATTGATTTGTAATAAAGTGAATCACCTAAAACATATTTAAGCTCATTTAGCATTAAAGAAGGCTTGGTGTAAGCATTTTGCCTATAGGATGAACTGTTTTTAAACAAATAACTTTTACGACTAATCGGTTCATCATATCCGCTCATAATATATTTTATAGCTCTCCATTGGTCATTATGCAACTTATTATTAAATGTCCAAAATTTTCTCTGGTAGCTATCTGTCCAATCATCTGATTGCCAATCAAACCCAATTGGACCATAGCGATCCATCATATAATCTCTTGTCTGAGCAGTTGTAAACCCTTCGTCAATCCATGCTTCATCGACCTCATTGTTTCCTAAAATACCATAAAACCATATATGCCCAATTTCATGAAGAATCAAACTTTCACGATCGCTACCATCCATAATAAGCATCGGATATTCCATTCCTCCTGATTTTAGCCTATCAGTATTGGTGACTTGAGGATAAGTATATTTACCAAATTTTTCATTAAGCCACTTTAAAGCACGGACGGATCGTTCCCTCACAACTCGATTCCAATCATTTGCATTCAATCTATTATAAAGCACATGAACATCGATTCCATCATAAATATCATGCTCATAAAGAAAGTTTGGGGAAGCTACCCATGCAAAATCATGAACATTTTCAGCAACAAACCTAACTTTTCTGTTTTTTGTTAATTCAGGTTCCTTGTAATCTTCTTCAAATAACGAAAACCAGTCATCAAAATCTGCTGACGTATCAACTCGAACCATTTCCCAACCAGGGTCACCACTCTCAACAACACCAGAGGCGCCAATGATAAATTTTTCAGGTAGTTCAAATTCCACATCAAATCGACCAAATTCACCGTAAAATTCTCCTTGAGCGTGAAATGGTTCAGCATGCCAACCCCCATCATCATATACTGCTATTTTAGGATACCATTGGGCCATATTATATTGGCCTTCGTAATAACCAGCTCTTTCAACCATGCCTCCAACATGATGATTCCATTTAATATCAATACGCACTTCTTCGCCTGGCAGGATAGCACTTTTTAAGTTGGCGCGTAATACTGTATCATTTATTTTATAGTCATCGATTACAATATTTTGATCTTTCGCAATGGTAAACTCTCTTACATGAATTTTACTTTGGTAGCCATCAAGTTCATCACGAAAATAGGAAGCCCTTGAATTGCTACCATAACCATTTAAATAGTCTCTTGTCTTTACTGAACCGAGTTGAAAAGCATTGGGATATAAATGAAGATAGATTTCATTTAACTCATCAGGGGAATTATTTTTATACGTTATGATAGAACTGCACGCTAATTGCCTTACACTGTCAATTAAAATTACATTCATTTTATAATTGACAGATTGCTGCCAATAATTATCGCTACTGAACAAAAATGAAAGAGCAAAAAAAAGTATATATACAGTTTTTTTAAATACGCAAACCATTACTAATGAAAACTATAAATACGGTTTAAAATCCTTAGAAAAGACATGCCCAGGTCTAGCACCTCTGTAAGTTTTAACAATATATCCTGCTCTATCAATTAAAAATGTCGTAGGAACAGCTCTCGTACCTACGCCAGAGATAGTCCCAAAATCACTAAATGCTTTGTATGATTCATTGCCCTCAATATCAGTAAGAACAGGATAGTTTATTTTATAATAGTCAGAGAATTTCTTAATACTTTCGGTACCACCGGATTGAATTGCTATACCAACAATCTCTAAACCTTCATTATTGAACTCATCGTATAGTTTGATAAAATCAGGTATTTCTTGTCTGCACGGCCCGCACCAAGTACCCCAAAATGTGAGCAAAACCACTTGTCCTTCATATGCTGAAAAAGACATAACATTTCCATCCAAGTCTGCTAACAAAAAATCAGGCGCTTTCATCTTTTGAGATTCTTTGCTTGTTAGGCTTTTTGCTTTCTCAGTTTTTATTACTTTGTTTTTTCTAAGAGCAACTTTTGAATTATTATTTACTTTTTCCAAGGTCATTTTTTGATTTGAAACATTCAAGCTTTGTTCAATTTCATTAATCTTTTTCTTTTCTTGTTTACCACTGCAGCCTAAAAATAATGTTAAAGACAAAACCAAAAAAAACTTTAAGTAAATCATTTATTAATTCATTCCTTTATTTATTATAACGCAATTATTGAACAATACTATTATTGGTTTTTAGAATAATACTTTTTAACTCCATTAGACAAAAATCGATCAAAACCGTTAGGTATATAACCGCCAGTATCAGCTAAAGTGGACTCGGTTTTTGGGTCCAGTATAACATAATATGGCTGAGTAGCTGTTTTATATCTTTCAAATTGCATTTGAGCATAAATTGCACTTAATGAGTCTTTTTTGTCAACATACAGTCTAGCTAAAACCATCTTATCAAGTTGGTTTTTTATTTTTTCTAATGGAAAAATTCGTCTTTCCATTACTCTGCAGTTTGCGCAATAGATTCCAGTAAAATCTAGAAATAAAGGTCTGCCTTCTTTTTTTGCAAACGCTAAAGCACTATCATAGTCATCAACAAACCAACCTTCTTTTACAGCAATTTCATCTTCTGTAGGGGGTGGAGGCACCATTGCTTCAATTAATTCATCAGCGAATCTTGGAAGCCCGTTGTAATGAAAAGTTGGTCCAGAAAAAAGGGATAACCCAATAGGAAGAAGAACTAAAGATGTAATAATTATTCCAACGTAACTAATATCTTTTCTATTGCTTTGAGAACCTTTTTGAATTGAAAAAATACCAGCTAAGTAAAGAACCAATAATAATCCGATTAAAAGAAATAATCCCAAAACCACATTGCGAGGCAATAATCCAAGCTTCCATTCTAAATCAGGAACCCATAAAAATTTCACAGCTGCTGCTAATTCCACAAAACCAAAAACAACTTTAGCTTTTTCCATCCATATACCAGATCTTGGTAACTTGTCTAATGATGATGGGAATAAAGATAAAATGACAAAAGGGAAAGCAAAAACAACTCCGTAAACCGTCATACCTAATAAGCTAGTTAATAAACCAGTTGCCGTACCACTTGCCGCAACCACAAGAAGCATTCCAACAACTGGGACCGTACAACTAAAACTTGTTATAGCAAAAGCAATTCCTAAAATAAAAGCACCAAAATAGGCATTCTTGGCTGATTGCCCTGCTTTATCTGTTTTGCTAAGGAGAGCTCCAGCAACATTTACATTAATTACACCAAACATCCACAATGCAAAAAAAATAAATAGAAGCCCTAGAACCAAATTAAGCCAAGCATTAGTAGCAATAAAATTGCCAATATTTGCATAGCCAGTTTGAACAGCGGCATCATTAACTCCCCAGGATAAAAAGCTTACAAGTAGCCCAATAAAAACAAAAGTACCGGCAATCCCTGAACCATAAAGAGTAGCGACGGAAATCCTTCCAATATTCTTATCTTCACTTACTTTACCAAAAAAAGAAATTATGATTGGTATCATGGGATAAACGCAAGGCATTACCCAACTTAAAATTGCCCCGCCTATTGCAATGATAATTAGATTTAAAAATGAATTAGCCTTATTTTTTTCTACCTCATCACTTTTGGCAACACTTAAAGTAGTTCGACCATCCCTTGGCTCCCCTTGCACAATATTGATTAAAATCTTTTTGGATACTTTTTTGGGAGGATAACAAAGTCGTTCGTTGCAGACTTGATAGTAAACGCTTACAATGAGTTCATAGACTCCAGGAATCAGGTCTTTTTTCATGAGTACTTGGGTCGAAAATCGAGTGTCGCCCTTGTGATAGAAAGAGGTCATATCGAAACCAGGGTCATATTTTTCGATTGGATTAGGCTCAATTATTTTTGCAATTGAACTAATCGATTTTCCAGCAATCTCAATTTCTGTTGCTAGTGGACCATCTACAATTTTATAAATTGAATAGATTTTCCATTCACTATCCATTTCAGCATCTATAACTATGCTGATGACCTCGCCTGCTCGCGCCGAAGTATCTGATTGCACGTTAATAACAACAGGGTTAGTAACTTGCGAAAAACAAACACTAACAAAAAAGAAAAAACAACTTATTAAATATTTAATCATATAAGAATTGAATTTTACCTAAGACTTGAACATAATTTGTAGTAAATATTATCTTTGCGAGGCTCTAAATTTTTTAGAGTTTCTAAGCTCTTTGACATTGCGTTTTTGCCACACTCTAACAACTTATCAAAGTTATCAAAATCAGACCAATGAATGCCAGAGACCTCAGGCTTAACTAAAATGTCTGCTTGTCTAGACAAGTTGTTTTTTAATCTCAAGGATGTAATGATATCTGAACGCCTCATTATCTCTATCATATTTGGTTGATTTAATGGTTTTAATTCATAATTAGTTATATCTACTGCCATTACCATTTCCGCGTACTCTTTTAGTATTTCGACAGGAATTGGCGATGTAACTCCGCCATCTACAATTAGCTTACTGCCTTTTTTAGTAGCTTCAAAAAAACCGGGGATAGAAGAACTCTGAATGAGGGCTTCTTTAATATCACCTCTGCTGTGGATGATTTCTTCACCGTTTTGAATATCTGTAGCTACAACCTTTAAAGGAATTTGAAGTTCTTCAAAATTTTTGCAAGGTATCATGAACTCAACCGAATTTTCAATTATTGAACGAGGAACAACGTAAGACTCATTCAAGCCTAGCCTAACAGCGTAGCCTTGTTTTTCTAGCGCACTATTTTTCTCAATATAAGTTTCTTTGTTACGTCCAGCCATTAAAGTACCGGAACTAAAGCTCGCAAATAAATCACTATTCATAAGTTCACGGAAACGATTTTCTATCCAATTAGGATCTAAGGTTGCGGCATACATTGCACCAATCATAGAACCGGCACTCACACCAGCGATTAAATCAGGCTTAAGCCCACTTTTATGAAGAACTTGAAGCGCCCCAATGTGTGCAACACCTCTTGAACCTCCTCCTCCTAGGGCAAGACCTAGATACGACTTTCCCATCGATTATTTTTTATCTTCTAGGACAACCTTCATTTCAATTCTATCATCTGGATTATCTCTGGCATCTCTTGGCGCACTGACTATAGCGTCAACAACTTCCATACCACTGACGACTTTACCAAAAACAGTGTATTGATTATCTAAAAAGTTTGCATCTGCTACGCAAATAAAAAATTGACTTCCGCCACTATCAGGGTTTTGAGACCTTGCCATAGATAATATGCCTCTAGTATGCGTAGTCGTACTGAATTCAGCTGGTAAATCCCAAGTAGATTCAGAGTCTTCACTTCCAATACCAAAAAATTTTGCAGCATTACCGCCTGTTCCATGCCTACTTTTGTCTTCTGATTTTGTTAGTGGGTCACCTCCTTGAATCATAAACCCTGGAATTACTCTATGAAAGGTTGTTCCATCATAATAACCATTTTGAGCATGCAATTTAAAACTCTCAACATGCTTCGGAGCAATATCATCAAAAAATTCTAATTTTATATCACCAAATTTTGTTGTAATAACTGCTATATCTTTGTCCATAACTGTATCCTTATTTTTTTGTTTAGTTCCACAACCTACTATAGTCAAAATAATAGCAAGTAATATTGTAGTTTGTTTTATCATTGCGTTTTTCTACTCCCTGGTTTTTGTACTGGAATTTCTTTTAAATTATTTGGCACGCTATCTGCATCATAATTTACGACCTCAAGCTCTACGATTGAATATTGATTTTTATGAAGATTAATAGTACCATTGCTTCTATCTACAAGAATGGCAACTCCGAAAATTAAACCACCTAATTTGGTTACTTCATTCATGACTTCCTTAACAGAGCCACCGGTAGTTATAACATCCTCAACAACTAGTATGTTTTGATTTTTTTTTATATTGAAACCTCTACGAATGCACATGGCTCCATTTTTTCTTTCGGCAAAAATAGTTTTAGTATTTAGCAAACGTCCAACCTCAGTACCTAAAACAATACCACCAATAGCTGGCGATATCACTGCGTCTATTTTTGTCGAAATAAAATTATCAGCAATCATAGAAGCAAATAATGTAAGATATTTAGGATATTGTAATACTTTTGCGCACTGAAAGTATGAAGGGCTATGTTTGCCTGAAGTAAGGATAAAATGTCCAGACAACAATGCCTCAGTTTCTTTAAAGATATCAACTATTTTTTCTTTATCCATTTAATGCCTCATTTATTTTTTCAACATAAGATAATGCAGATTCACGTATAGATTTTTCAGAACAATCACCAGAAAAAGAGATATCTCTAGATACATTTACAATTCCTATCCCCGTTTTATTCCCCTCAAAGACACAATTGTTTAAATTACCACCTTGAGCTCCTACTCCTGGAATTAAAATAGGTAAATCAGGTGCTAGTTTTCGAACTTTTGAAAGCTCTTTAGGTGCCGTTGCTCCAACGACTAACCCTACATTGTCTTTTGTGTTTAAATCATTTGCCCATTTTGCAACCAGCTCATAAATATGGTCACCGCCTATTAGATTTTGACTTTGGAAAGTGTCAGCGGAAGGGTTTGAGGTCCGACATAATATGAAAACACCTTTTTCTTCAAAATCAATAAAAGGTTTTATACTATCTTCACCCATGTAGGGGCTCAGCGTAACACAATCAAACCCAAAATGATTAAATATACTTTCAGCATATTGTTTTGCAGTATTCCCGATATCGCCCCTTTTTGCGTCCGCAATAACTATTGCATCCTCGCCAATATAATGGACTATATCTTCTAACCATTTAAATCCCCTGGCACCCCATCTTTCAAAAAAAGCAAAATTAGGCTTGTAGCACAATGCTATGTCTCTTGTCGCATCAACAATTTTTTTTGAGTGCGATACCAAATCATCAAATTCATTAGATTTTACTAAAGCAGGATCAACATCTATACCAATACAAAGGTAGGAATTGATGTTTTTTGCTCTATTTTTTATCTTGTGATTGAAAGGAATCATGGCTCGAAATATACTTCGATAAAAATACATTAAAAAAACTGAAATAATAAGTTTATGCAATAAAACAAAATTGTGAATGAAAATTTTAAATCAGTAAACTTTATTAATGAAAAAAATCAAAGATAATACAACAACGATTACGAATGTTATAGCTTCCAGCGGATCATTTGACATTGAACTTATTGAAAGTCTAGGCACAGAAGACTACAAATCATTAATGGAAATATCAGCATCACTTGCTGAAGACTATGGCGAAAAATATATATTAACAAAAAACACCATTAACAAATACTTCAACCGCTCTGGCGCCCTTCCAATTATTGCGCGATTCGAAAATAAAATTATAGGATATATAATTGGAATGCCCTTAGAGCTTTTATCTCAGGAACCCTGGGCCAGGCTAGATGAAAACTATGGAAAATTCAATACTCTATATACGTACGCTTTCGTAATAAAAAATGATTTTAAAAAAAAAGGTTATGCGAAAATATTAAAAAAAGTTTATATCAGTTGGGCAAAAAAAAAAGCTGGAATTCTTTACAATACTGGACATGTCAAACTAGGTATTTCTAAAAAGTTTAAAGGTCAAATCAAAATTATTGCAGAAATTAATAACTGGCAAGGCACTGGCGAAATATTTGAATATTATCGTAGAAATTTAGATCCTGAAAAAATCTATGAAAACTAAAGCAATGAAATACATTGATACTCTTTTTTAAAAACAAATAGCACTTAGTGATTCGTGAGCGAGGCCTCTTAAAGCCTTTATACTCGCTCGCTCAATAAAATCATAATTCAATGCTTCCTGTGTAGCAACAATGTGGTCTAAAATAATATTTTTTGTTTTGGTTTCTACAATTTTTATCGATAAAAAAGCCTCCGATTTAAAAGGCTGTTTTCTGTTAGATCTACTAGTATTTCCAATAGATGATACGCCAAAAGAAATCGATAAATCAGCATCATCTTCATTATTAACAAAAACCATCTCAAATTTAGTTTCAAAACAAGATTTGACAGATTCATTGAAAACGGATTCGCCTAAACTAGAGTTAACACTTTGGATAGTCTCATTTAAAAAAACTTTTTTACTACTGGGAACAACTGCAATTTTAAACTCCTTTATATCAAATAAAAAAAAATCAAAAAAGGGTGTATTTAGAATTGTTTCATAATCGATTTTAATAGTAAAACTATATGGATTCCCATCAGCAGATAATGGGATTTTTATATTATTAGCTTCAGTTAAATTATTAGCTATACTAATTAAATCGAAGGGACTTCCAAGGTCCTGAATCATATTTATATTATTTAATTTTTGGTTAGTTTTATTATCATGAATACTCACGTTAATATTTACACCATCATTAGTGATTGGAAGACTATTAATTATTCCCGGTTCAAATGAAAAAGTAATTCGGTTATTGTAATCATTAATGATTCTTTTGGTTTTTTCTAGAATATCTGTCTCAACATTTTTTTTATTATTATTTTTAATTAACAAACAATCAAAATGGATTACAAGATGGTCAATAATCGATGAAAGTATTATAAAATTTTCAATCTTTAAATCGTCATTCAACAATGATATTTGTTTTTCAACATCATAATGATTAAATCTTTCTGCTATTTTTTTATAGTAATCTTTTTTACTTATGCTTAACAAAGAATAGTTAATTCCATTATCAACAAAAGAGCTATCAATTTTTTTTAATGAACTAATTAAATCTTTCCGTCCATTCATAATGTGTTTGGTAATTTTATGAAGATATTTTTCTTTTATATTATAATTTTCAGTAATTATGTTTTCCAAATCTAATCTTAATTTTTTCTTCATCAGGCTTAGAGCATTATCTTCTGAAGTGATTGAATCGATTGCACTAGCTTGTCCAACTTTATACCATTTTTCAATATCAATGGGCACACCCTTTATCCAATTAGGAATTCTTTTTTTAGACTTTTGGATTAGAGTTAACTCTGGCTTAGGACTACAAGATTGAATAGAAAAAATAAAAAGAAAAATGAAGATAGTGAAAAAAATTTGGCGCATTATTAGAATGAAGTGACCTAGATTAATTACTCAACCACAAATATTCAAACTAACTACTCTTGCCAAGTTCTTTAGCGAATTAATTCCTGCTTTTTCTATCGAATTAAAATCTGAACCACTTTCTTCAAAAACTTTTTGGTTAAAAAACTCTTTATTTGAATTACTATCCGTAATGGTTAAGTGACCAGATGCATGTACAAAATTTGGATAAATTTTACTTATTTTATCGGCATTTTCTTCAGTGATGACATCAAGTTCTATCGTAATACTAGACTCTTTTTTATAATTCGAAAAACTCGCAGAATATTTCTTTTCAAAACACTTTTTAATTGCATCAACCACAGGTAAATCTTTTAAACTATTATCAAAATTATTGATACTATTTTCAAAAAACATTTTCGGTGATTTTGGCATTACAGATAATTTGCACTTTTTTGGATTCAAATTAAAAAGTTTGACTAAATCATCATTGAGCAAAACATTAAATGCTACGTTGAAATGAAACTCATAACCATTTGCAATTTGGTTTAATGATCTAACTTGGTATTCAATTGAACCATTTTCTTTTGATATCAATAAATCAGATTCATCAAAACTCTTAGACCCGGCTTCAATCCATAGCCCAGATAACATTTTCCCAGATAATAAATCTTTTGATATTAGTATAACTCTTTTGCTTTCATTTACTAATGGCATTTTTTGGAGATAGTCTGATTTGTATTCCAACTGAATTCGATCATTATAATTATGAGTTATTTTTTTTAATTGTAAAATTAATTGAACTACCTCTTTATCAATATCATTGTTACTGATTAAGGATCCATAACCAATATAATTAATTATGAGGCCTAACGATTTTGAAATTCTTTTAAAGTTTTTTTCAGAAATGTCATCGCTAATATTATTTATAATTTGTCTAGCAATATCTAAGGTATCAGACAAATCATTTTCAAAAGCTTTTATAAATGATTTTTTATCGAATTTCAACAAAGCATACATATGGTTTTTGTCAATGAACTTCTCTGGCTTAGTAAAATATTTAGAGGCTCTTAAAATTCTTTTTTCAAGAATAGCATCCCGATACATACTAAAGTCTAAATTAGTAGAATCAGCAATGCTTTTCAGGCGATTTAAATAGTCATCTTCAATCATCTTTTTCATCTGGTTATGGACTAACTCATTCAAGTTTGAAACTTCTTTTTTTTCAACTTTATAGACACTGTAAACATAGACACTATCATTTTGATGGTTTTCTACCCATGCAGGTTTAATTACTTTTGGGGCCGACGGTAGTACAGGGGAAGGCTTAGATGTGCAACTGATAATAAATATTAATAGAACAATCGAAAGAATATGAATGATATACCTCATCATAATGATTTGACATGATTTATCAGGTCAAGAATTCCAGTTTCGGAAAAATCTGTTTTGAAACTTATACTCGCATTGCCTTTTTTTAGAACAATTATATGAGGCATACTTTTTATATTAAAAATACTTGCTGCAATTTTATACTCATCTATTAAAACGGGTACAGTCCAAACATGCTTTTGAACCATTGATAACAAAGCCAAATCATTATCATAATCACTAATTAAAAAGTATTCAACCCTTGAATTTTGAATACTCGCCCTAATATTCTGTATCTCTGAAATTATTTTTTGAGATTCAAACTTTTCATGACTTATAAATAAAAGGACTAAATTTTTTTGAATAATTTCATTTTTTAAATGTACGTGTTTAGAAGTTCCAAGTTTTTTTAATGATATAGTTTTAATACGTTCGGTTAAATATTCATTCTCAGGTAAAGTGATTGCAAAAGAAAAGCTGGAAAAACTAACAATCAAAGTAATTGCTATATAAAAATATTTATATGTAATCATAGTTTGCAAGTATTTCCCTAAAAGCATTGAATTGTTCATAAGTCATGTCAAACTCATACAAATACTTACCTTTAAAATATACCTTGATCCTATTTGCATCAAAAAAACTTAATATTACCTCTGTATCAACAGAATCATCGGATTTTTCTTGATTAGCAAACCTTGACTCAACTAATTCTTTATTTGATTTATTTACATCGATAATTATTCTTTTATTTTTATCAGATAATAATTCTATTTTGTTATAATTCATCCATTGAGGGTCGTGATAGTCTGATCCACTTTTGTCAATATAAGTTGATTTCACCCTAAACTCTCTATCTCCATCTTTATTTACAATCATATATAATTCAATTCCAAAAGATACAGTATGAGCAACCTGACATAAAGTTGAACGTAAAGTTCTAAAATAGGTTTCACCTGTCTTTTTATCGTAAATAGATTCTACATTAGTTCTTATTGAATCAATCATTTGCGACGCTCTTTGTTGCTTGCGCTCATTTATTTTTTTTAATCTTAACTGCTCTTTTTCAATCTTCAATTTTTTCTTGTTTGCTAAATTATATTTATTCTCAACTTTTTGCCGATCCCAATCTGGGTACTCCTCTGATAAAAGAATCAAAAGGTTCATACATTCTTCAAATTGACCAGAATCAAAATAAGTATGTGCTTGAGAATAAAGTGCTCCAGGCAATTGAGAAATACTATCCATTTTAGTTCGCATAATTGATAGTTCTTTTTCGAGTATTTTAATTTTTTCTAATTTGCTCTTTAGATTCTTGTTTTCACTTTTAATATTTATTATCACTGCTTCTAAATCATCTACTACATCTTGAAGATAACTTACTTGACTTTTCAAGTCATCTTTTTGGCACGCAGTAAAAAAAAACAAAACTAATGCGATTGAAAAGGCCCAAAAAAGATTTACAGTTTTAATGATTTTTTTCATAAATAATTATAAAAAATCAAGACCTATTCCAACATAAAGAGAACCCCAATATGATGTGTCACCATTATTGAACTTCATCGTATTAAATCTGCTTGACATTGAAAGGGAGCAAGGTAAAGATCCTAAAAGCAAATTCACATTATAGCCGGCTATTAGTCCTGAACCATGGTCGAAATTTTGAGATCCTACAACGAACTCTTTTACAAGATTCTCTCCTCCAATTTTGATTATTTTTGATAGATCAACGTTAATGATTACGCCACTTCCACTACCGTAATAACTATCTAAAGTATCAGCTGAAGATGCAAAAGAATATTTACTTGTTTCGTAACCGATACTTGTTAAAAAAGGGCCTATTTTTAAACCAAAGGGGAAACGAATATTAAAAGATGATTCAGTATAGGATGTTGAACTTGAAAGTATCGATCCTTTTATTAATGCTTTCCCTAGACCACCTCCAATTCTTAATCCAGAGATAAGGCTTTTCCTTGGTTTTGATTCTTTAATTTTTTGAATTTTGGTCTCACTATTAATTTTATTAAAGTTGTTTTTTTTTATGAAAAGATCATCTACAGTCTGAATTATTTGAGGCATTTTGACTTCGTTACTTACTTTGATTGAATCACTTTGTTTGATTGATGTATTTTGATCGATTGCGATATCTTCAACTAGGACAAATAATGATAATAAAGTATCAATATTGTTATTTATATACGTTTCAAATCCTGCTTGTCTCCCTCCCCAATCAAAACCATCTTTTAACTGTTCATCTTTAATGCCGAGAGAGTCTAGCTTTTCAACCAAAATATTATAAGCAAAATTATTAAAGTCATCAGTCGTTTTTAAACCGATTTTTTGTTTTAGGTGCTCAATTTTTTTGGCTTTGGGGTCTCCAAGACCTTCAGATAAAATAACAGCAGAGAAAAATAAAATAAAAGCGAAATATTTACAGGTCATCGTCATTAAAAAACTGTGATAATACTTTTTGGGGAGGTGGATTAGTAAAAAGACTTACAACTACCAATGCAAAAATAGATAATCCGGCTGCTGGATATGTTAGTTCTTGTAAAAAAGGATGAAGGTTTTTAAACCCGCTCCAATTTGGTAACAAATATGTCCATATAATTGTAATACTAGAACCCGTTAAAATAGAAATAACAGCTCCTTCTTTTGTGGCTCTTTTCCAAAGAAAAGCAGCTAATAATGCAGGGGTGAGAGAAGCACCATATATATTGTAAGCCGTAAACGCAGCGTTGAGTACTGTTTTAAATTGACTAACTAAAAGAAACGCTATCAGACCTAAAAATAGGACGAGCATGCGACTAATTAAGATAACTTTTTTTTCGGTTGCATTTTTATTAATATATTTTTGGTAAACATCTCTTGTCAGGTTCGTAGCTGGAATTAATAAAAACGAATCAGCTGTAGAAACAATAATTGCCATCATTGTGGAAACTAAGATTAAACCAATTATTAGTGGCAAACCTCCATGTATTGCTATAGCTGGAATGACTGATTCACTTCCAGACTGCCTAGCTGAAAGCAATTCACTTTCTGAAGGAGATAATCCTAATAGTTCAGCATTTCGAATGACCATTTCTTTTTCATTATAAACAATATCAGGCATAATACCTTGCTCAGCTGCAACACTTCCCGTTAGTCCAAGAAAAGAGATACTCGATTCTAAAATTATAACGCCAACAACCCAGAAAAAAACTGCTTTTTTTGCAGAACCGCCATCTTTTGCACTAAAAATTCTTTGATACATATTTGCATCCCCCATTAGAAGAAGCATTGTAGGGACAAAAAAGCTTAGAGCAATTATGGGGCCAGAAATATCGCCAGTACGTTCGGCTGACCAATTGCCAAACATGCTCCACTTACCTGCCTGATCAGCAATTTGTATCATTTCCTCAATACCACCAATATTTATCAACATAAATACAAGTGCAGCTAGTACACCAATCGTAATCAAAACTCCATTTATGACATCAGTGTAAACCACTGAAAACATACCTGCCAAGACAGTGTAAGAAATTGCAAATACCGCTGTAATAATAATCCCGATTTCTAGTGTAATCATACCATTTGAAACCATTTCTAAGACCTTACCGCCGCCTCTAAATTGATACGATACAATAGTTGTGTAAGCAATAACCGTAATAATTGTCGCTAATAATGCAGCAAATCTTCCATAGCGAATCTCAAAAATATCAGGAACAGTTATTTTGCCAAAGTTTCTAATTCTTTTAGCTATGAAGTAAATGAGTGTTATACCAAGCCATGCACCAGCACTGGACCAAAGAGCAGCTGGCCCATTACGATATCCTAATCCAGCACCACTAAACAACGATCCACTTCCCATCCAAGTTGCAAGTAAAGTACCTACTAGGATATACCAAGGTAAAACTCTTCCAGCGACCATAAAATCTTCGCTATTTTTTACCATTTTGGTTTTATAAATACCAACACCTACTAGAGCAAAAAGATAGATAGCAATAGAGACAGTATATATCATTATATTAAAATATATCTGCTTCTAATCTCTAAATACAGAACTATTTATTTAAACATTTAATATAAATTAACTTTAATATGCGTATCAGATATAAAAGAACTTATTTATCATGATTAAAAACCCAAACTACCTATTATTACTTCTTTTAATAATAGTAGGCTGTTCGAAAAAAAATGAAAGAGATGGTAAAATGAACAGACTAGGAAACTCTCAAAGTCCTTATTTACTTCAACACAAAAATAACCCTGTTGATTGGTACCCTTGGAGCAAAGATGCTTTTGATAAGGCAAAAAAACAGAACAAACCGATTTTTCTATCCATTGGATATTCAACTTGTCATTGGTGTCATGTTATGGAACATGAATCTTTTGAAGATAATGAAGTAGCTAAACTGATGAACGATAATTTTATTTCAATCAAAGTCGACCGTGAAGAAATGCCAGAAATTGACCATCTGTATATGTCAGTTTGTCAAGCGATGACTGGCAGAGGTGGATGGCCACTTACAATTGTAATGACACCGGATAAAGAACCTTTTTTCGCTGGAACCTACTTCCCTAAAAAAGGCAACAACAGCCAGCCTGGTATGATGGAACTAATCCCATCTTTAATGAATGCTTGGGTGAATAAACAAGGTGATATAAAGAAAACAATTGAACAAGTAAATAACTACTTAATAAGGTCAAACAATTACGCAGCCAGTAAACAGATAAATGAAGAAACAATTAAAAATGCATTCGTGAACTTTAGTGAAAAATTTGATAATGAGTTTGGCGGTTTCGGCGACTCACCGAAATTTCCATCTCCCCATAACCTCATTTTTTTACTACGCTATTATAAAACTTATGGTGATATAAATGCAAAAAACATGGCCATTAAAACACTAGAGCAGATGCGGGCTGGAGGAATTTATGATCATATCGGATATGGTTTTCATCGCTATGCAACAGATAAACGCTGGTTTCTACCTCACTTTGAAAAAATGCTTTATGACCAAGCCATGATTTCTATAGCATATTTAGAAGCCTATGAAGCGACAAAAGATAAAACGCTAGCAAAAACCACTGAACAAATTTTTACATATGTAATTCGAGATATGATGAAAAAAAACGGAGGGTTTTATTCAGCTGAAGATGCAGATAGTGAAGGTGAAGAAGGAAAATTTTATATTTGGACGGATAAAGAAATAAACCATGTTCTGGGCAAAGAAAAAGGTGAGATTTTTCAAAAAGTATATGGAATAAGAAGGGACGGGAATTTCATCGATGAAGCATCGGGTCGTGCAATGCCTGAGAACATACCTTTTTTAAAGTTAAGTTTATCTGCATTTGCAGAATTAGAGAACATAGATATAAATGAATTGTCTAAATCAATTAATGAAAGTAGGGAGCTTTTATTTATTGAAAGAGAAAAAAGAATTCACCCCCTAAAAGATGATAAGATATTAACAGATTGGAATGGGCTAATGATTGCTGCAATGGCAAAAGGCGGAAAAATTTTAAAAAAGCCTGTTTACATAGATGCTGCTATTAAATCTGCTGATTTCATTATTCAAAATTTGATAGGGAATGATGGAAAACTTAAGAAAAGGTTTAGAAATAATCAGGCTGGATTACAACCACATATAGATGACTATGCATTTTTTATTTGGGGTATTCTAGAACTATATGAAGCAACATTCGAAACTCGCTTTCTAATTTCTGCTTTAGAATTATCAAAAATCATGGTTGATGATTTTTATGATGATGAAGATGGTGGTTTTTTTATTGGCCCAAATGACGGTGAGAAACTAATTATTAGAGCAAAAGATAGCTATGATGGAGCTATTCCTTCAGGCAATGCAGTTGCAGCAATGAATTGTATTAAATTGAGTAAGTATACTGGTGATTTGAAGTGGGAAAAAATCGCGTTCAAAACATTTAAAGCTTTTTCAAACAAAATTAACCAAGCTCCTTCGGCTCATGCTTCTATGTTAAGCTCGTTTATGTTCGGAACAAAAAAGCCAAAAGAAATAGTCATTGTTGGCAAAGAGCTGAATGAAGAGGTAATTGATAGAATTAAACAGCTTCAAAGTAATTACAACCCCCATACTATTTATATATTTAAATCATCAAATGGTGACTCTGATTTGGATAATATTGCACCATGGACTAAAACTCATCACTCAATAAATGACAAAACAACTTACTATATTTGTGAAGATTTTTCCTGCAAAATGCCGACAACTGAAATCAAAACAGCTTTGAACTATCTTGATTGATTATCTTGAATATATTTTTTCAAATTTTGATTATTAGTGATACATTGCAAGGTCGCATATGAAAAAACTAGCACTACATTGGAAAATCATTCTTGGATTAGTTTTAGGATTAATATATGGTGTAATAAGCGCATCTAATGGCTGGAGTACATTTACTACCAATTGGATTGCTCCCTTTGGCACAATATTTATTAATTTGCTTAAACTCATAGCAGTTCCATTAGTATTTGCTTCTTTAGTTTTAGGTGTAGCCTCCCTATCAGATACAAAAAAACTATCGAGAATAGGTGGGAAAACAATTTTAATATATTTATCTACTACACTGATATCTGTTATAATTGGACTTTTTCTTGTGAATTCTTTAAAACCTGGGAACCAGATTCCAGAACAGATGAAAATTGAACTCCAAGATACTTATAAAAAAAATCTGGAGTCAAAAACAGATAATGCTGAAAAAGTAAAAAAAAGAGGTCCTTTAGAACCCCTTGTTGACATGGTCCCAAATAATATTGTTTTTTCAGCATCAAATAATAGAAATATGCTTCAGATAGTTTTTGTAGCAATTCTAGTAGGCATCGGACTTATTCAAATACCAAAGAATAAATCAAAAGAGTTTTTAGGGTTTTTTGAGGGCCTTAATGAAGTAGTTCTTAAAGTAATTGATATAATTATGCTTATGGCACCCGTAGGAGTTTTTGCACTTATTGCCCAAACAATTAATAAGGTAGTTGGCGATAATATCAGCCAGGTAATAGAACTCATGAGTGCATTGGGATTCTATATGTTCACGTTAACCTTAGGTCTCTTTTTACACGTTATTATTACTTATTTGTCACTGTTAAAAATTTATTCTAAAATGCCCATAGAAAAGTTTTTTAAAGGAATAGCACCTGCTCAATTATTAGCATTTTCTACAAGCTCCAGTGGAGCGACATTGCCAATAACAATGGAAAGATGCGAAGAAGAACTCGGCGTATCTGAGGAGGTATCATCTTTTGTGTTGCCTCTTGGCGCAACCATAAACATGGATGGAACAGCACAGTATCAAGCTGTAGCAGCAGTATTTATTTCTCAGGCATTAGGTATGGATTTATCATTAACAGATCAAATCACGATTGTTTTGACAACAGTTTTAGCCTCAATTGGAACAGCAGCGGTACCAGCTGCAGGTATTATTATGTTAATTATTATATTAGAATCAGTAGGAGTTCCAAGTGCTGGTGTTGCTCTTATTCTAGGCGTAGATAGAATTTTAGACATGATTAGAACTACCGTAAATGTAACTGGAGATGCAGCTGTTGCGGTTTCAGTAGCGAGTAGCGAAAAGCAATTAAAATCATATAGTAAATAATGTTTTTTATAAAGCATAAAGGGAATAATTTCCAGGATAATTAAAAAAATAATTTGGGCGGGTTCTGTTAATTCCGGATCGACAATCATATAATTAGGAGGCTGTACTTCGTTTTCAAAAAACAGGCCTTTCCAAATTTTAATTTGGATCAAGGAAGTTTGCTAAAAGCGGGAGGCCACCACCGTTCGTTAAACTAAGAAGGGTCCTGAAAACTGCCTGCCCATATTTCTAAAAATATGAATAATAATAATAATAATAAAAGAAATAGAATTCCGAGAGGTTATCTTCCTGAAGATTCTGACAGACGTCTAGATTGGCTCAAAAGTGAACATGATTTTGAATTAAAAAATCTGCCCCCCAATAAGACTGAAGAGTTAAAAGGTATTATAGAGAACCATGTCGGTTTTATGCAAATGCCTATGGCAATTGCTGGACCAGCAATCATTGATGGTAAATATGCTAAGGGTGAGTTTGCAATACCTCTATGTACAATTGAAGGCAGTTTAGCGGCGTCAATGAATCGAGGTCTATATGCATCGTCCTTATGCGGTGGAATGAAGGTAAAACACTTCCGCCAAGAACTTTCAAGATCACCAATTTTTATTTTTGATGATTTAAAAAAGAGTGATGAATTTCAAATCTGGGTAAATGAGCACTTAGATGAAATCAAAAAAGCAGCACAATCTACCACACAATATGGTAAAGTGATTCGAATTGATCAATACGCAATTCAAAATTATGTTTTATTGGATTTTATTCTTGATACTGGTAATGCTGCCGGGCAAAACATGGTAACTCTAGCGACAAATGTTGCTTGTGAATATATTAGACAAGAGACGGGACATAAATTTTTTCTTGATTCAAATTTAGCCAGCGATAAAAAAGCATCTTCAAGGAACATGATTCTCGGCAGAGGTCATGGTGTTATTGCAGAAACGCACATAACAAAATCCGTTATGTCTAGAGTCCTTAATGTTGATCCAGATTTTGTTATAGAAAATTGGACATACTTTCCTATTGTATCAGCGATGGCGGGAACCCTTGGAAACGCCATCCATGCTTCAAACGCTCTGACAGCAATTTACATTGCAACGGGTCAAGATACTGCCTGCGTTGCAGAAAACTCTGTTGGACATTTTACGGTAGAAAAAGTTGATGATGGTATTACTTGGCGATTAACATTACCATCAATGACTGTTGGGACAGTTGGTGGCGGAACTAGATTAAATCAACAACAACAAAATTTAAAACTCCTAGGTTGCGACAGTGGTGAGCATTCATCTAGAAAGCTTGCTGAAATCATAGCCGCAGCAGCTTTAGGTCTAGAAATTTCATTAGGGTCAGCAATTATGTCCCATACATGGACTAGCGCGCATATGAAATACGGTAGAAAATAAAAACACTTCTATGAATGTACTTGATAACCCCAAGTATTCTCATTTATTAAAACGCCAGCCTTTTTATCATCGTATTGGTAAGACATTGTTATATAACTGGGCTAAGTTTATTTTTTCTTGGTACACACCACTAAGCGTTTTTGGCAGGGAGAATATTCCTAATGATTCTTTTATTTTTTGTAGTAATCATAATGCGCATTTAGATGTCATTGCATTATCCCTTTCCGCAAATAAAAATTTTAATAATGTTGGAATGCTAGCGGCAAAAGACTATTGGTTCGATAACGCGTTTCGAAGGAACATAATGAAACCCGTAATGAACCTCATCCCTCTCGGTCGAAAATCACACCTTGGAAAAGATATAACCTTTGAGCAAACTCTAGAATTGTCAAATAGTTTTATGAATGTTGATAAGCGTTGTATTATTATATTTCCTGAGGGAACTAGAGGTCAGCCAGACGTATTAAAACGATTTCGAAAAGGTCCAGCACGATTGTCAATAGGAACAGGAAAACCAATCCTTCCTGCCATTATCATCGGTTCAGGAAAATCCTGGCCAAAAGGAAAATTTATTTTTAAACCTGGTAAAATTCATGTTTACATTCTAGAACCTATAGACCCTAATTCATTCACTATAGGATACAAAAATAATGAAAAAGACCTTTTCAAAACTGCAGAGGCCATGACAAAAGAATTAGAAGAAAAAATTAAGAGTAAATTAAGAGAATTAACATGAGTAGTAGTAAAAAAGAAAAGTTTTATGGAGTAAACGATGAACTTTGGGGCCATAAATGGGGCTTTAAAGATTCTTCTTTTATAATAAATGATGACAATTCTATCACATTTACAGGCGCGAGATACGATGGTATATCTGGAGAAAGATTACCTTATCTAATCCCTTTTGTTACCAAAGTTTTAGATACAGACATAAATAAAGATCCTTATTTTAAAGAGGTTAAAAAGAAGTTTGTTTCTGAACGGACATTAAACAAGTCGTTTATTGAAGCAATTGAATCTTCATTTGAAAAAGATAAACTTTCAATAGGTGATGACGAGAGAGTGCTTCACAGCCACGGTCAAAATTCTCCAGATGAAGTTTTCAAAGTCTTGTATGACAAACTTGAAAAGTTCACAGATCTTATTATTTATGTTGAAACTGAGGAAGATGTTGTTTTATTAATAAATCTTGCAAAAAAACATAATGTGTGCCTTGTCCCATATGGTGGCGGAACTAATGTCACGAATGCACTCCAGTTACCAAAAAATGAAACCAGAATGATAGTTACTGTTGACACAAGAAGATTAAATAGAATTATTTCTATAGATCAAAAAAATCTTTTAGTTGAAGTAGAGGCGGGTATCACTGGTAAAGAATTAGAAAATCAACTTCAAGATAAAGGGTTTACTACTGGTCACCAACCAGATAGTATTGAATTATCTACTGTAGGTGGCTGGATATCTACTAATGCCGCAGGTATGAAAAAAAACCGATATGGAAATATTGAAGATATTGTTCAGAACCTAGTTATGGTCACTCCAAATGGGATAATAAATCAAATTGAGCCACTGGTGAGATCCTCAATTGGTATAAAAACACAAAACATCCTTTTCGGTTCTGAAGGAAATCTAGGCATAATAACAAAAGCCACAATGAAAATACATAGATTGCCAGAATGTAGTGACTATGAATCGGTTGTTATGAAAGATTGGGATACTGGACTGGATTTTATGTACGAACTAGCTCACTCAAATACAATACCCGCTAGTGCAAGAATGCTTGATAGTTTACATTATCAATTTGGAAGCGCATTAAAACCAGAAAAAACAAAGTTTGGAAAATTCAAAAGTAAAATTCAAAAGTTAGCATTTAAAATTAAAAATTTCGATGCAGATCATTTTGTTGCAGCAGTCTTCAAACTAGAAGGAACATTCTCCGAAGTAGAACATCAAAGAAAAAATATAAAAAGACTTGCAAGAAAGTATAATGGATTGCTTGGTGGTAGCAAAGAAGGAAAAGTTGGTTACAACATAACAATGGTTATAGCTTATATTCGCGAATTTTTTGTACCTCAAGGGATTCTTGGCGAAACTTTAGAGACAGCAGTCCCTTGGTCAAAAGTAAATCAAGTAAAAGACGAAGCAAATAAACTACTTACAAAATTGCACAAAGAATATAATCTTCCAGGAAAACCATTTTTTTGTTCGAGAGTTTCGAAAATTTATCACACTGGGGTATGCATGTATAATACAATGGGCATTAATGTTAGAGGAGTTAAAAATCCTGAAAAAGTTTTTAGTGATATTGAACATAAAATTAGAGCTTGTTTTATTGAAAATGGCGGTTCAATCTCGCATCATCATGGTGTAGGGAAATTGAGAAAAGAGTTCATGCCTAAAACTATTTCAGCTGGTAGTATTCAGGTGATACAGAATATTAAAAAGTCACAAGACCCAGATAACATATTTGGAATTGATAACAATATTGTAAACAAAATTCAGGATTAATTTTTGGACCTTGTTGATAAAGTATGCGTAATAACTGGAGCGTCTTCTGGTATTGGAAAATCTTTAGCAACAAAACTTTCTTTAAGGGGAGCCAAAGTTGTTTTAGCGGCAAGAAGAAACTCTAAACTTGAAGAAATAAGACAAAGTATTGAAAAAGAAGGCGGTAAATGCTTTGGTGTCAAAACAGATATTACTAAAAAATTAGAATGTAAGAACCTCATTGATGAGACGATTAATCATTACAAAAAAATAGATATATTAATTCTGGCTGCTGGTGTAAGTATGTGGTCCCCATTTGAAAAAATTTCTGATATTTCTTTTTTTGACGACCTTATGGCCACTAATTATACTGGTGCGGTCCATTGCGTTCATGCAGCCTTACCTAGCCTAATATCTACAAATGGTATGATTGTTTCTTGCTCAACAGCACAAGCGATTGTAGGCTTTACAAACCATTCTGGTTATGCTGCCTCAAAACATGCTTTGCACGGTTTTTTAGATACGTTAGAAATGGAACTAAATGGTAAAGTCAAATTTTTAGAAACTTGTTTGGGTTGGATTAAAGGAACAAATATGCGATCTAATGCTTTTGGTCCTAATGGTAAAAAAATGGGCGAAACAAAAAGAAAACACAGCAGTAATTCTGTTGACCTAGATGTTTGTATTGAAAAAATAATTTCTGCGATAGTAATTGAAAAAGAGAAAGTTTACATTCCTTGGAAGCTGAAATTGATACCTTTTCTTGATTTATTTTTTGGAAAATTTCTAAGAAATAAAATAAATAGAGCCGTACACTCTGAATAATGTAATGAATTTTGCTTTTTTAATTATTTTATCATTTTTAAATATTTAGATATAATTCTCAACATAATTTCGTCTGTACCACCACCTATTGAGTGAAGTCGTCCATCTCGGTATAATTTTGCTGCTTGATTTTCCCAAGTGAACCCCATTCCGCCATAATACTGAATACACGTATCGGCAACTTCTCGAATTAATCTGCCACTCTTTAATTTTGCCATTGATGCCAATAAAGTAACATCTTCGCCTCTGATATAATTTTCACACGCTCTATATACCAAAGACCTTAAAGCTTCTACTTCTGTTTTTAACTCAGATAATCGAAATTGAATTGCTTGATTATCAATTATATTTTTTCCAAATGCTTTTCTTTCGCTACAATATTCTATTGTATAATCTATACAATTATCCATTGAAACAAGTATGCTTGCTGCTAAAAAGAGCCTTTCTTCTTGAAACTGCTCCATTTGCATTTTAAAACCATCCCCCTCAATTCCAATTCTATATTTTTGAGGAACACAGACATTGTCAAAATAGACTGGTGCTGTATCTGAAGATCTAAAACCGAGTTTGTCAATTTTATCTCCGATACTTACTCCTTTTGTATTTGAGGGTATTATAATTAAAGACTTATTTATATGAGGTTTATCATCACTTGTATTAACTAGAGTGCAAAAATAGTCAGCTTGCGTTGCATTTGTTATCCACATTTTTTGACCATTAATTATGTAATCATTTCCTTTTTTAACGGCGCTAGTTTTAAGCGATGATACATCTGAACCACCACCAGCCTCACTTATAGCAACAGAAGTCACTTTTTCGCCTTTAATTGCAGGAACTAAAAACTCTTTTTTTAATTCTTCAGAACCATAGCGCTCAAGAGCTGGTGTTGCCATATCAGTTTGAACACCTATTGCTGTAACTACACCACAATCGTCAGCGTATCCTAAGGCCTCAGCAAATATTAAACCATAACTATAATCTAAACCCATGCCACCAAAATCTTCACTTTTGGTTATACCAAGCAAATCCAGATTACCCATTTTCTTAAACAAATCATGAGCAGGAAAAAAGCCATTTTGCTCCCATTCATCTGCAAATGGTTTTATCTCCTTTTTTACAAATTCTTTTACCGTATTAAACAGTGCTTTTTTTTCTTCATTCAAATACATTTACTACCCTTTCTTATGATATAAATTATTTTTTAATTGTCCACGATGGTTTACGTTTATTAAAAAAAGATTCAAATCCTTCTTTTCCATCATTACTAATAATACTATCAGAAAATAAATCTGCTGCTCTTTGAGAATCAATATTTTGGCTAAAGGATAATATTTTTTTAGTGGTCGCTACTGCAGTGGGCGAACAGTCATTGACTTGAGATTTAAAATCTTTTATTTTTTTTTCAAGTACCTCATTATTCTTTGCTACAAAATCAACCAAACCAATTTTACTTGCTTCAAGCCCATCAATTAGAGTTCCTAAAAGCATCATTTTTCTCGCTTTTGAATAGCCTAATTTATTTATTACATATTTTGAAATTTGTGATGGTGTTAGACCTATTTTAGTTTCAGTGAGACCAAATTTTGTATTCTCTAAAGAAATAACAAAATCTGAAGCACACGCAATTCCAAATCCACCAGCAAGTGCAAATCCTTCCGTAACCGAAACAACAATTTGAGGTGCTTGATTTATAACTTTAAGTAATTTTCCAATGGTCATACTTAAATCATATGCTTGATTTTTGGCTTCTTTTCCTGATTCAGTGATTTTTTTCATTTTTTTTAAATCTGCCCCGGCACAAAATACACCACCATCACCTCTTAAAACAATTCCACGAATATCTGTATTATCCTTTGCTACTTCAAATACGATTAATAGTTCTTCAACTAAACTTTCTTTAAGGGCATTCCTGTTTACCGCATTATTAAGCCGTATTTCTAGCCAACCATTTTTATTTTTTAATATAAGGTCCTGTGTTATTGGAAATTGATTCATTCTGTCTCCATAATTTAAAAAAATCCTGCTTTAAGTATTTATAACCTAGCGATACCAAAACTATTAGATTTGGTAGTACGGTTTAACGTTTCCCAAAATGTATCTAATAAAAAACCGAGGATTTCTCTTGTTTTGCCTGGTTCAATAATACCATAGTCCAATCCTCTGCCAGAAGTGGTAAAAGCATCAGATTGAGCATTATATTTTTCAGCAATTTCAATTATCTGGTTTTTCAATTTTTCATTATCTATCTCTACGCCTTTTCTTTTAGCAGAACTAATCATAACCTGCTCCATGGTTTTTGCAGCTTGTTCTCCTCCCATTACACCAATCATTGCATTAGGCCACGAAAATATAAAATCAGGCTTATAAGCATAACCGCACATAGCATAATTCCCTGCTCCAAAACTAGCACCTATATTTAATGTTATTTTAGGAACTCTTACATTTGAGACAGCTTGAATTAACTTTGATCCATGTTTAATCATACCAAGTTGCTCAGATTGTTTTCCGACCATAAATCCAGTTGTATTACTTAAAAATATTAATGGGATATTTGACTGATCACATAATTGAATGAATTGAGCTGCTTTTGTAGCACCGTTTGGGTCAATAGGACCATTATTACCGATAATCCCACAAGGATGGCCATAAATTTTTGTTTGGATACAGACAGTGGAAACACCATAGAGAGGCTTAAAATCAATAAAATCAGAACCGTCAACAAGCCTTGTCACTACTTCTCGCACATCATAAGGTATTTTATAATCAGCAGAAACAACCCCAATTAATTCACTTGCATCATAAACCGGATTATCAAACAAAATATTTTCCCGATTGTTTAAACTAGAATTCCAATCGATTTTATCAATTACTTCTCGCGTGATTTTTATAGCATGTTCATCATCCTCTGCAAGATATTCTACTAAACCTGTAATTCTTGCATGCATTTCGCTGCCACCTAACTCATCTTTATCTGCGATCTGTCCAGTTGCTGCTTTTAGCAATGCTGGTCCAGCTAACGCAGCCATTCCATTTTTTTTTACACCTACTACGTAGTCACTCATACCAGGTTGATATGCACCGCCTGCCGTAGATAGACCATGCAATACTGCAATTGTAGGAATTCCTGCAGCACTAAGTTTTGCAAGTCCATAAAACATACCTCCAGTATTAGACCAAAATTCTACTGTATAGTTCATTAAATTAATTCCAGCACTTTCAACAAGGTGAATAAATGGTAATTTTTGTTTTAAGGATATGTCTAAGCAACCTAATGCCTTATCAATCGATTTCGCAGTCAAAGCGCCCGCATTTATTCCACTATCATCAACAAAGACCATACTCCGAACACCACTTATGAATCCAATGCCAGCAATTACACTAGCTCCGGAGATGCTAGTATCTTCATTATTATCATCTACTAAATAACTAATCATATTAAATAATTCTATAAAAGACGTATTAGGATCTAATAATGCTGAAAGCCTTTCTCTAGGAGTGAGCTGCCCTCTTTCAATAAATTTTTCTCTTCGTCTTTCTGACACCTTTTCAGCTCGCCCCTTTATAGAATTCATCTTTTTAACCAATGAGCCAAACTGATTTTTATTATTTATAAAATTCTCGGATTGAGAATCTATTTTAGTTTTAAATATTGCCATACACTTTACCTATTTTATCGATCTAAAATTATCTTTTGCTATTTTACTATAAATTAATTCTGGAATTGCAATCTTTGCATTTAAAATATATTGAGCATAAGCCTTGCCTTGAGGGTCAAGAAGTAAGCTCGACATCCCTCCACCCCCTAGACTATTCTTTACTAGAAAGTTCAATCCATTTATTTTTGGTAGCTCCCAGCAAACAACAGATTTTTCAGTGCAATTTTTAAAAAAAGAGGATATTTTTTCTGTAGTCAAAGATTTTTTTATATATGAAAAATATTCAGGTTCTCTAGCAATAATGCCAACGTTTACATGATTACCTTTATCCCCACTTCTAGCATATGCCAAATTTATTAAACGGGTTTCAAAACTATAATCGCTAGTATCACCACCCAACTTCGCTGGCGTTGTATTTGAAGAGATATTTAATTTATCTGAAATTGCAATTTCAACGGATTCTAGGGTCTTATTAAAATCAATACGGCATTTAACTTTCTTTTTATCTAACATAAAGGAAAATAAATTAATTGAAGGAGAAATTGATGGCCTTCCGCCTAAATAGTTCATTATACCTGGAGCCATCCCAGTAGCCGCTTGAGCAATTTCCCTAGATAATATAATAAGAGCTTCTTTTTTTTCATGCCTTGCAGCGACTCTTAATACCACTTCATTGCTACCATTGAGATTATTATAATCATTGATATTTTCAGACCCTATTACAGAAACATTAATATCTTTATATGCAGAAAAATTTTTTTCAAGAAACATATCTTTTGTTCTTTTTAAAATAGAATTACCAACAGAGTATGCTTTTTTTACAGCTTTTGGACCACCAATAACTAAAGTTGCAACAGTTTTAAATCCGTCTTGGTATGTTGCAGACACTTTATAGAAGTTTGAAGGCCTGTTACCTTTCACTCCTTTTACAGACACGACATCATTGCCTTTATCTTTAATGGAAACATTTGTGAAATCACATATGACATCGGGAAGAAGGTAACTACTCGGATTTCCAATTTCGTACAGAAACTGTTCTGAAACTGTTCCAAAATTGACAACTCCTCCAGTATTTTTCGGCTTTGTAACAATAAAGTTACCATTTTTTTCTACTTCTATAATTGGAAACCCAATATTATCAAACCTTTCTACAGATTCCCAATCTGTAAAGTTTCCACCAGTGCATTGAGCTCCACACTCAATAATGTGCCCAGCCAGACTACCACTAGCAAGAAGGTCATAGTCATCAACCCTCCAATCAAATTCATACATTAAAGGACCAAGTACTAAAGCACTATCAACGCATCTGCCAGTAATTACTATGTCAGCATCAAGCTCTAAGGCTGCTTTTATTCCTGGAGCACCTAAATACGCATTTACACTTAATAAGTTTTCTGGAAGCAGTTCATTTGTATCAATTTCTTTAATTTTACTTGAACGTAAATCTTTTTCAAGATGTAAAAGGTCATCACCTTCAAGTATTATAATTTTTAAGTCAACAGCTTCTTTTTTTGCTTCTTCAAGCAATGCGTTTCTACATGCCTCAAGATTGACTCCGCCAGCATTACTTATCACTTTGATGTTCTTTTCTTTAATTTTTTTTATTAAAGGACCAAGGTGGTTTATAAAATCTTTTGCATAGCCATGACTACTATTTTTTAATTTTGCACCTGCCAAAATTGACATTGAAACTTCTGCTAAATAGTCAAAAACTAAATAATTAATGTTACCCTCATTTACTAGTTGAGGGGCTGCAATATCGGTATCACCCCAAAATCCTGAGGCACAACCTATTTTTACCTTTTTTATCAAATGCTATACCCTTCCAAACATTATTTGATTAATTATACAAAGAAACTAAGCATTCAAACATGAAAAATGAAATTCGTTAAATGTCTGTAATTATTTTTCATTTAAAGGTTTTTTTAACTTCAATAAACTAATACGACGTTTAAGAAAACAGTTCATCGATGTCTTTTACTGCATTAAAAAAAGAAGGTACTAAAAAACGACTACCAAAGGAATCAAATAAGTCATTAGATTTTACTTTAAATTTATTTATGCCATAATTTTCAATATATGAAAAAACACCTGGTTTTGGAAATCCCCAGCCGTACACACTGCCTACATTAGCTTCAGCTATAGAATTAAGAACTCCTTGGTCATAACAATTCAGGGCTTCAATTACTTGAGAAAATATCAAACGCTCGGACATTAGGTTTTTAGAAATTTTTATACGTTTTGATGTGATTTTTGTACCAAGACCAGACCATAATTTTTTCATTCCATTTTCAGGATATTCATAAAACCCTTTCTTGTTGATTCTTCCTAATCGACCAAATTCATTAATCATCAAACTAAGTACTTCATCCCATGGCTCTTCTAAAAGATTTAATTCTACACTATTAGTATTTTTTCGTTCTTGATTTCGAATGTTAAAAGCAACCTTTAAGCTAATCTCATCAAGGATAGCTAGTGGCCCAACAGGGAAGCCTACTTCTTTACCTGCTGATTCTATAGCATAAGCGTCATTACCTTCATGAAGTAAAGCCATTCCTTCCAATGCATATTTCATGAAAACACGGGTAGTAAAGAAACCAGGACCATCATTTACAACGATAGGTATTTTTTTTATTGCATTAATAAAGTCTAATGTTCTAGCCAAAGTATTAGAACTTGTATTATCATTTTTAATAATTTCAACAAGTTTCATCTTATGAACAGGAGAAAAAAAATGGATGCCAATAAAATTTTCTGGGCGAACTGATACAGTTGCCAGCTTAGATATTGGAATGGTCGATGTGTTTGATGAAAAAACACCACTACTTTTCATTATCTTTTCAGCAGCGATAGTTACGTCTCTTTTTAGCGCTGTATCTTCATAAACTGCTTCAATCACTAAATCACAACCTTTTAAATCAGACACATCAGTTGATACTTTTATATTTTCTAAACACTTTTCCATTTGACTATTTGAAAATAAATTTTGCTTAATTTCTGTTTTAAACATTTTTTCAATTTTTGAAAAAGCAGTCAAGACATTTTCCTTTGAGTTATCAATTAAAACAACTTTAAAACCATAATAAGATGAAACATAAGCAATTCCATGCCCCATTAGTCCAGAGCCAACAATTCCAATCTTTTTAAATTTCGATTTTAAGGAGCCCAATGGTCTTAAAGATTTACTTTTAACTTCGTTTAAACAATTTGAAAAAATATCTTTAATCATAAAATCTTTAAATTATTTAAAGCACTAATTAATTTCATTTACTTTTTCCATGTTTTAAAACAATCCTACCAATTTGCTCCCCCTCAAGCATCTTTTCTATCTCGGGAAACAGTTCATCAATAAGAACTGTTTTATGCAATAACTCTAAATCGTTTAATTTCCAGTCTGATCCAAATAAATTCCATATTTTAGATTTTTTATCAATTGAGGTTTCCGCAGAATCAATCCCAACTAATTGATTAGCTCTCAAAATGAAGGGATACACATTTGCATCAAAATTTGGATTACTTACATTCCCGCAGCATGCAATAATTCCACCATATTTCATGCTAACAATTAGAGCCGATAAAATAGAACCTCCAACAACATCAATTGCAAAACTCCAAGTACTTCTGCTTAGTGGTTTTTTCGTTGAATTAAGAAGTTCACTAACAGAAATAACTTCGTTAGCTCCAATCATCATTAAATATTCTTTCGAATCTATGCTCCTTGTTATTGCAGTTACATCAGCTCCCATCATATTTAGAAGCTTAATTGCAATAGTCCCGACTCCTCCAGTAGCCCCCGATACAACAACCTTTTTGCCAGAGATATCATTTTTTTTTATAATCATTTCAACACATAGCCCAGCTGTAAGCCCAGCCGTTCCAATAATCATTGATTCTAAACTTTGAAGTCCAGTTGGTAGATGGCAAACCCATTCCTTTGGCACACGAATATATTCTCCAAAGCCACCAGCGGTATTCATTCCAAGGTCATATCCTGAAACAATAACTTTATCTCCAACATTAAATTGCGAGACAGATGATTTTTTAACAATACCAACAGCATCAATCCCAGGCGTGTGTGGATAGTTTTTTGAAACACCTCTATTCCCAGAGAAAGAGAGAGCATCTTTATAGTTTAAAGAGCTGTAAGATACTTTTATTAGCAAATCATTTAAAGGTAGGTCAACGATTTTTTTTTGTTTAATACTTTGGCTAAATGCTCCAGTTGTATTTTTTTCAATCACTACAGCTCTAAATGTATTTTTATTCATCAAATTTTTATTTAATTATCGAAGAGTTAATTAAGTTAATAACTTATTAATAGATTTTTCATGACCTCTTACTTTTAAATCAATGTACTTATCTCCATAATCAGTATGTATAATTTCTGCCTGGTCTTGGATTTGGGACAAGATTTTTCCTTGCTCATAAGTAACCCTTACATTAAAAGTTTTAAAATTGGTTTCTATCTTTTTAATTAAATGAGCTCTTATATCAGCAAGTTTCAGATGATGTAATGCAGATATAAAAAGCCCTTCATTGTATTCTGATTTTAAATTTTTTATGGTTGATTCATCATCAACTAAATCAATTTTATTTAAAATAAAACTTTTTGAAATTTTATCAGCACCAAGCTCTGATAAGACTTCCATAATAGTATCAATGTGCTCGTTAATTATACTTGAGCTTGCATCCAATACTATTAAAATATGATCTGACTCTAACAATTCTTTAAGTGTACTTTTAAATGAGGCTACTAAATTATGAGGCAACTTTCGAACAAAACCTACTGTATCACTTAACAAAACCTGGTGTTTTTTATTTAATTTCAATTTCCGTACTGTTGTATCTAAGGTAGCGAACAATTGATCTTCAACATATACTTTGTTTCCGGTCAGCGAATTAAACAAAGTAGATTTTCCTGCATTTGTATAACCTACAAGGGCAACTCTGTATTCATTATCTCTTTTTTGACTTTGAGTTTTTCTTTCTGATTCGATTTTAATTAAATCTAATTTTAATTTAGAAATTTTATCTCTTACTAACCTTCTGTCTATTTCAATCTGCGTTTCTCCCATACCAGCACGAGTCCCTACTCCACCTCGTTGTCTTTCAAGGTGTGTCCATTGCCCTGCTAATCGAGGCAATAGATATTGACATAATGCTAATTCCACTTGAGTTTTGGCTTCTCGCGTTTTTGCACGCATTTTAAATATATCAAGTATTAATGCACTTCTGTCAATTACACTTATTTTTTTTGCAAGCTTATGATAATTTTTTACTTGAGCTGGACTTAGTTCATCATCAAAAATAATTAAATTTGCACCAACAAGCTGAGCTTGATCTATAACCTGCAATGCTTTTCCTTTACCAATGTAAAATGCAGGATTCACTTTTTGAAGTCTTTGAGTAACCATACTTAAAGTTTTAACGCTTGCAGTCTTAGCTAGCATTTTCAATTCATTTAAATGATTATTTACATCGATATCATTTACGCCAGGCAGCACTATTCCAATCAAAAGAGCCTTATCCAAATTAAAAAATCAACTTTTAATATTATTTACATTAGGTCTTCCAACCCATGTTTCTAATAAAAATAAAATTATTGCTAGAATTAAAAAGAATTTCCAAAGTGCCTTACCATGTCTTATTTCATTAAAAACATTTATAAAATCTTCACTTGGGTTTATCCATTTATATTCTAGTTCTGGAAATAAAATATCTAACTCGTTTTGAGTAATTTGATTAGATATAATTTCATTAGAATTAAGTTCAGTTGTGAAAGAAGTGTATAATATTTTGTTTTTATAAACATTATATACGCCCAATTCATTAGTATTTTTAATTTTTAGGCTCTCTTTACTAAAATCAGGAACAATTAAATTTTTTATTCCTGAAGGCGACTCCACTTCCCATTCGCTCTTTACTTCATTACCATCTAAAGTAATCCATTTTACTCTACCTAATTTGACAGGCATGGAATTAACCTCATCTGTGCCGCCAAGAACTAATAGCTTATACATTAAAGGGACCAATAATCCTCTAAGAGGCATATCATTCCAATCTAGGTCCAATATTGATGAAAAATAAAAAACTTTCCCTTTCCCTCGTTTAAAATCAATTAGTAAAGGGTCTCCATTATTTAGCTCAAGATGCACTTTCTGCCTAGACTTTGTGGTGTGTTTTATATATTGAAAAACTTCAGGAAGCTCATCACTCAATTTTCTAACATCTAAATCACGTATAGCATTATCTTTAATTTTAGGAACTCGGACATTAAACGCTCCAAAATCAGATTCTATTATATCATGTGCTATTGGAAAATTGAGATTAGAAAAATATTTATCAAATGCGGGATCTGCTTCCATGCCACTAGAGAACCAAATTAGACCTCCTCCATTTTTTAAAAAAACATCTAATTCATTGAAAGCTGATTCCGTAAAAGCACTCGGATTATGAATAACTAAAATGTCAACATTTTCAACAAAAAGTCTATTAACTATGGGTTGCCTTCTAAGTTCAAAACTTAACAGTTCTTTTTCAGGGTCAATGGCATTCATAATTAATTTAAAAATTTCTTTTTCGTTATCAGTATTGCATACAACTAAACAATTAATTTTATTTAATATTGGAGTACTCATATGCCAAATATTATCATTAGCATAATCATCCTTTGGTAGTCTAACGCTACCTTTAAGAATCCCTTTTTTACTTGGATATGCCTGAAAAACAAATTCTTTATTTGAATTTTGCTCAAAATTAGAGATTACCTGCCCGACTCTATTTTCATCAAAAACTAAATTTATTGGAACGTTCTTCATATTTTTAGAATTATAATTGTAAATATTAGTTTTTATTTTTATCAGCTGACCGGGAACTTTAATTCTGCTTACTATATCTAGACTATTTATTGACATATTATTATCAACTAATCCTGCATTTATAAAATAATAATGCCAATCATCTGATAAAGAATCAATAGATATATTTTTTGTCTGAAAGTCACTTATAAGAATACACTCTTTAATAGTCTCCTTAACGTTAAGAGTTTTAGTTAGTGAGTCAACCAGAAACCATATGTTATCAAAATTTTTTGAATTAGAAATTTTAATAATGTTTTTTTTATACTTTACGTCAACAGCTTTACCAGAAAAAAGAATTTGAGGAGGGCAAGTTTGAACAATATCTATGATCGTATTTTTATCATAGAGACCTATTAGATCAATAGCAGTTTTTTTCGCATTTTCTAAAAGGGAAAACGCACCTTTTTGTGCAGCCATACTTGATGAATTATCTATAACTAATAAAAGTCTCGAGTCAATTTCTGCTGACAACCATCCTGGCATAAACCCCTTAGTCACGGGCCTAGCCAACATTAGTGCTAAAGCAGAAATAATACCTACTCGAAGTAATAACAAAATTAATTTTTTAAACTTTACACTCCTTATTGCATTTTTTTTCATGCTTTTTAAATAGCGAATAGAACTGAATTCTATTTTTTTAACATTAATTTTATTTAAGAAGTGAATAAAAATAGGAATGCTAATTCCCAAAAGAAATAACATAGCGGTAGGTGCAAGAAAAGTCATATTATCATACTAACTATGTACATAGAACAGCCAGAAAAAAGTGGTATCGAAACATTATCATTAATATTGAAAGAAATTAATTCTGCAATTGAAGCAACTAATGCACCAATAATTAAAATTTCAATATCTAAAATTTGATTAAATATGAGACTGACTCCTAGACAAGCAATAAAGCAAGCTAATGAGCCAGACAAAGTTTTTTCACCAATTTTAAAATAGGGATATTTAATTCCAATTATTGCAGCAAAAGTATCCCCTACTGATAAGAAGAATAGCGCAATTATGCAAAACGGACTAGGAACTATGATTATTGAGAACAATGACCCAACAAAAACCCAAGTTGCACCGGTTAGATTTCCTTTCTTTTCAAAATTTCTCATCATAAAAAATAAATATTTTTTAAACACTTTATTAGCTTTAGAGTTGTTTCTAGCATACTCAATAAAAAAACAAAAAATCAACATCAAGGAAAGAAAAAGAATCATATCAATTTTTTCTTTAAATACATAAATGTGAGATAGTGGTATAATAGCACTTAAAACATGAATGAATTTTCTAAAAATTTCATTATATCCAATGTTTGCCATTAATCTACTATGTTATTAAATATGTCTTGCATGTCAAGTACACTAATTGTTAAATCAATTGTAGCGGATTTTTCAAGGACTGTTCCAGGCTTTAATGATTGATCTAAAACTGTATATGGAATTAAATCTTCATTTTGCCTATAGTAGACTTTTCCTAAAGAAAATCCAGATTTTTCAATTTCAACTATAGCTTTTTTTTTGCTTAATCCAAAAATATTGGGAGCTTGAAAAAAATTTGGAGGGACACCTAGACTAATTGTTAAATGAACACCCATACCTCGACTCAACATATCACCACCTTTTGGATACTGCCATGTAACATTTCCAGCTGGAACATCAGAATTATATTCTTTATATACAGTATCTATTTCAAGTCCAACTTGACTTATATCTAGTTCTGCACTTCGTTCGGACCTACCTATTAAATCTGGCACCATCACAGAACGCTCGGCATTCGCTATTGTTAACCGTACTGTCCTACCTTCTTTTACTTTCATATTGGTAGAAGGATATTGATCTATAACAATACCGGGGTTAAATGCCGCTGAAAACATTGTATCTGAAACTAATCCTCTATGACCCTCAGAAGACAATATATCCAACGCATACTCTAACTGTTTACCTTTAACATTTACCATATAATTCCCTTGTCCATGCCTTACATAGAGCGGCATTAAAAGCAAATCAAAAAGAAAAACAGAAACGATTATAATCGAACCTAGACAGACAAAATAGTATTTAATATTTATTCTCAAAATTTCTTCTGCAAAACGGCAGCAAAAAGACCATCCGTCTTTGTTTTATACGGTACTGCGAACATAAATCCATTTGAATTTACCCATTGATCAGGCAATAATGAATGAGTTACTAATAATTTAAAATCTGATCTATTTTTTAAAAATTTATTTACTACATCTTCATTTTCTTCTCGCTCTAAAGAGCAAGTTGAATATACTATTTTACCGTTTGGAGATAAAAATCTTGCCATATGATTAAGAATATTAATTTGTGTTTCTGACATCTTTTTTATATCTTGAGATTTTAATCGCCATTTTATATCTGGCCTCCTACCGATTGCCCCTGTTCCCGTGCAGGGAACGTCAATCAAGATTTTGTTATAAGTAGGAAACTCATCTTTTGTTGCATCTAAAACAGACCATTGAATGTTTTTATAATTGTGTCTTCCGATATCTAGTTTACCACTATCTACTCGTTTTTTATTTTTATCAGAAGCATAAACCTTCCCTCCTAAGCCCACTCTTTGAGCCATATATAATGATTTTGTTCCAGGAGCTGCACAGGCATCTAAAATAATGTCGTTTTTCTTAGGATTAATTAAATCTACAACTGCACCTGATGCCGGATCTTGAATAGATACCTTACCATCTTTAAAAATTTTAGTTTCAAATATTTTTTCTTTACCATGAATTACTTTAAAAAAATTTTCAAACTTACTTTGCTTTGATAGTTCTATGTTAATTTTTGAAAAATTAGAAACCATACTTTCTTCACTGATTTTGTTTTTATCGAGCCTTATGTAAATCGGTGCTTTTTTTATAAGAAACAAACACAATTTTTCTGTATTGTATTTACCAAATTGTTTTTGCCACTTTTTTATTAACCAATTTGGATATGCTAATTTTATGTTCTTTTCAAATAAAGAATTCTTCCAGCCGTCATGTTTTGCATTGTATCTTTGAATATTTCGCATAACTGCGTTAACCATAGATCCAGTTTTTTTATTAATAACGTTTTTTGCAAGTTCGACACTCGAATGTATAGCAGCAAAATCAGGTATTAAATCATCGAAGAGAAGTTCATAAATACCTAATCTTAAAACATTCATTAACTTAGGTTGTATAAACTTAACCTTTCTTCTAGATCCTAGTTCAATAACAAAATCTAATATTCCACGATAACGAATGACCTCATTTATACTAGCTTTTATTCGATTTTCTTCATTTTTTGATAGTATTTTATTTTTAAAAGATTGCTTTATTAGGATGGGAATTTTTTCTTTTTTAGTATCAAAATTGTTAAGGATGTCTAAAGCTATTTTACGTGTTGATATCATTAGAGAAACAATCGCCTACTTTTATATCTGAACCCTTTAAAAATTCTTCAATAGTTAATCTTTTTTTCCCTTCTTGCTGTAATTCAAGAATCGAAACTAAACCATCTCCTGAATTAACTTCTACTCCTGCGTTTCTAACGCTATGTATAATACCAGCTTTTTCAACATTAGTAGTTTTGATAAATTTTACTTTAAATATTTTTAATTTATTTTTGTTATATAAAGTATACATTCCTGGCCAAGGCGACAATCCTCGAATCCAATTATTTATTTTATTGCCCGACCAAGACCAATCAATTCGTAACATTTTCCTCGTAATCTTTGGGGCCCTAGTAGATTTTGAATTATCTTGTTTTGATAATTTTGCACTACCTAGCTCTATACGTCGCAGTGCTTTTAATAAAGATTTACTTCCTAAAGTAGATAGTCTATTTGAAAGAGTCTCGAAATTATCTTCATCAAATATATCAATTTTATCTTGATAAATAATTTTTCCAGTATCTATTTTTTTTTCGATTTGAAAAATACTAACACCTGTATTTTTATCTCCATTCATTAAAGCCCATTGTATCGGAGCTGCTCCCCGATAACGTGGCAATATTGAAGCATGAATATTGACTGCTCCAAACTTTGGTATATTGATGTACCTCTGCGGCAATATTCTAAAAGCAACAACAATAAATATATCTACCTTTAACGAAACAATTTCTGCATAAGTGTCTTCGTCCTTAAAAGAGTCTAGTTCAATTAATCTTATTTTATTATCAATTGCAAATTGACCAACTTCTGTGTGTTGGAGCGTTTTTTTTCTCCCCATTCGTTTTGGTGGATTTGATATAATAGCACAAATTTCGTGCCCACTCTTAAAAATTGTTTTTAACGGGTCAATAGAAAATCGAGG
>Ga0233444_10000429_pt1 | contig 57502 bp, 64 predicted proteins | sample SI_124_October20_6_FD_182792 | JGI IMG/M metagenome (GOLD analysis project Ga0233444, IMG submission 182792) | Seawater microbial communities from Saanich Inlet, British Columbia, Canada - SI_124_October2016_10_MG | ecosystem: Environmental > Aquatic > Marine > Inlet | place: Canada: British... | reverse complement strand
TGGCAGAATATAATAAGCGATACAATGAGTGATTCGCATGGGAAGGCTAATTTTGGCTGATGGAAGCATCCGAGAAATTGATTCGCCTGATTTGGAAACAATGCAGGAAGCCGTAGGTGGCTATATTGAAGTTATTCCGTGTAGTTATCAAACGATTATATCGGGCAAGGCAGATGTTTATACCATGTGTGTAGTCAATGAAGAAGGAATTATCCTAAACCTTGAACCTAATATGGTAGCAAGTCGGATTTGTGATAGACCTATTGTGGGTCCAGCATTGTTTTTGAAAAACAACGAGATGAATTAGGTGATATGATGGAAATGGCACGATGCAGTAAGTGTGATACAGTTTATCCACGACCTTCATTAACCAAAAAATTAGTATGCGTGATGTGCGAACCGCCCACCTGTGAGTGATAGTATGATTCCGAAACCATCTCAATCCGTTTTTCCTAAAAATAGGACTTGGTTTGCTCTTTTGATGATGCAGAAATCAGGTAGGTGTGAGATATATCATGTATTGTTTTATACCGAAGCAGAAGCGCATGGTATGGGTCGGGATATGAAGGAACGCCGAATAGTAGAGGATTTCAAAGTCTATCCTGTGCGACCTGAAAGTAGGGATATGGAAAATTACAAGCCTTTGTGGTATTAACGAACATTGAAATACTAAGACCAACTCATAGTTAGTATGGCAGTAACCTCGCAGTTGAGTATGTCCGATGGGAAAGTCTTTATTATGGAAGATTTTGGCAACAAAGGTGAATTTCTAAAAATTAGTATTAGAGATTCGCAAGGAGCCTCTACCGTGGTATTGGGCAACATATTAAAAACAGACTTGAAACGAGTAGCAAAAAGTCTGTGAGGCGATAACATGATAACAGAAAAACTGCAAACACTTTCTAAATTACACAATTGTATGGTGGAAGAGGAATTGCTACAAAACCAAGAGAAGCCATTATCATTAGAAAATGCTCAAGAAATTGACCCTGTGGCTGCACTAAGATGGAGATGGAGAATTTGTCGGGTTTCAGGAAAGGTTTTTGACATTACTAAGGAAGGATTATTTTATACTTGTGGAGAATACGCTTAAGGTGATATTATGGAAAAAATTACAAAGGTTAAACTATCATTAAACAACAACGCTGAAGTTGTGGTAGTGGCAGACATAAAAATGCATGGAACGGAGGATACAGACGATGTTTATTTCGTTATGTTCAACATTTTACACAATCCATTGAGATTTGTAGTTGCTACGGTAGGAGATTTTGCTGGAATTCTTCTTAAGCAAGGACATAGCCAAAGTCAAGTTTTAGATTGGTTAAATAATGACCCTGAAAAGTTTATGCATAATGTTCTTTCTAATCAAGAAGTTCTGTTTGGAGAAGCCAAAGAAAAGGTAAGGGTAATTTTAGATGCTAAAAACAATGCTATGATGGCTCGTGCGGTGGTAGCCTCTATGATAGATAACGGTTTTTATTGGCAACATTCTAATTATAGTGTCAATGGTGTGGTATCTGAACCCAAGATTCAACAAGTGCCTACTAAAGAGTTAATGTTAGACTTAAACCAAATGTTAGAGATTATCAAACAATGGGAAACCTTTGACTTAAGAGATTTCTTAATGGCGCAAGGAGCCACAAAAGAACAAGTTGATGCTATGATGGAGGTCTGAACATGAGTATAAGTGCAGATAATGAGGCCGAACCTGTGGATGAAGTTGCAGAAAGTGTAAGTTTAGAAGAGGCAATCGCTGGTTTTGGAGATAACCCTCCCGATGGTTTTGTGATGACTATGATATTCTGGAAGCGTGAGCCTTCTAATCCTAAACATCAAGTTCACCAATTTTTAGAGATGTTAAAGACTAATTTTGAATTAGATATTAGAAAGCGTGATGTGGTCATGAAAGATATGCATTTTTATCAAGTGGATATGTTTTGGTATGGGTCAGTTAAATATATGCAAAAGACTATGGAAGATTTAGATAACATTGTGGCTCAAAACTTAGACTCTTTACAAGTGCAACCCACTCTGAATGTAGGATTCTGTATGCGCCCTGTGGACAATGCTGATGATAGCCTTTTTTGAAAGGTTAAATAGGTAATACCATAATGGTAGATTACTAACCCTTAAATTAGGAGAGATAAATATGAATAACCCGAACTACATTAAAGCAGCAATTAGAAGTATGCACAAGCGACCTTTCCGAGTATCGCTTGGCGGATTGAACCCAACAGGTGCAGGTGTTACCCGCACTAATCATTGGGGCGAAGAAGAATACATTGGTAAGTGCCACCGTCAAAATTGGTATGCTAAAACAGGCTCACCACGAACCAACCCTCCTGATGACCGTTCCTTTATGATTTTTGAAACAGGACACGCTATGGAGAATGCTATTACAGAACATTTCAAGCGTCAAGGTCTATTGATTGATAGCAACATCAAAATCAAGCAAGATATTACTGAATTGACAGGTTTCGGTGGAGATGTGCGAGTGCATATTTCTGGTGAAGTGGACCAAATTATTCGCAAGGCTGAACTGGATGATGATGGAAATGTTATTTCCGTATCAAGAACCGAAGCCGTTATTGCAGATAGTAAGACCATTCGTGGCTATGGTGCAAGAGAGGCTATGGGCAACAAAGAATACCGCAACGGTAAGCCGAAGCATGGATATGTTATGCAAATGGCTGTGTATCTCGCTATTCGTAAGCCTTATGAGGATTATTACGGTGTTTCTATTGACCATGCAGAATTGCATTACATGGCTGTGGATTCAGGTTTGACTAAAGTTTTCAAGATTCGTTTAGAAGATGGTTATTCAGGTCGTGTGATTGTGACTGATTTGGATGATAACCCAATTGTTTCCGACCAAGTTTTCTGTATGGAAAAAGAAGCCTCTACGGGTGAACCTTATGCGACAGTAGGAGATTTTACAGTAGAAGACATTATTCGTAATTATGTGGAAATGCAACTGGAGTTAGAATCGGAAGAGCCACCTGCAAGAACCTATAACTTGCGACATTCTCCTGAAGTTTTGGAAAGGATGTGGGCAAGAGGGCAAATTGCCAAGACTAACTGGCCTAAAATCAATCGTGACCCATTAGCAGGGGCGCATCAAGTCAATGGAAGCGGTAATTGGGAATGTGCATATTGTGATTTCCGAGATGAGTGTTATCCATTTGGGACACTTACTGAATCGGTTGAATCAGGCGAAATGACGGCTCAAGAGGCTATGCAAGCCTTGGGTTTTGAGTGAGGTGGATAGCATGGAACAATTAAATTCTTACGATACCACTAATGCTTTCGCAGGAGTGTTGTATGAACATGGTATTCTTACTTCGGCAGGAGATATATTGGCTTTTTTCTCTAAGCCTTACAAATGGCAAGGTGAATACGAAGATATAATGCAAATTATCATGGACTATTATGGAACTGAACAGGTTCATATCACCGAAGCCGTAGATGTCGTGGAGATTTATGAAAAAGTGGCTAACTATTTTTACCCGACCCAGCATTTCAAATAGGTAATCTCCCTATCCAAGTATATGAAAAAATGTCGCTGTGGTCGTGTCATTGGTGAAAACAACCGTTATAATCGTAACAAAGTGTATAGCGATTATTGTTCACGATTCTGTTATGAAAGTGTGAAAAGAAATAACCGTATCACTAAAAAGGCAGTATTGGACTGTGAATGTTATTGGTGCGGTGCATCTATGAATTTGTCTTATCCTTATACTCACGCTAACGCTCGTTATTGTTCTAAGGATTGTTATAATCAATTAGGAAAATATAAGAATGGTTTGCGAGATAGTTTGATGTTAAATGCTTTGTATGAAAGAGGAACACTTAGTTTAGAAGAATTGGGTCGTATTGCAGCAAAAGGAGTGGCTTTAGTTAGCGGTGTTAAATCAGTAGCAAGTATTCTAAGAACTTGGGTAGCAAGAGATTGTTTAGTTAAGGAAGGGGCTTATTATGAATATGTTAGTTTGGAGCGACCTGGAAATCTAATCAAAAAGCATTCTAAGAAAAGACACTTGTGAGAATATCTCTCATTCTGTTTTTGGTTCGGTCATAACAATACCTACACAAACCATATGGGAACACAGCACCGCCCCACGGATTGCTTCTTTGACTCCATTTTGTGATTTCTCTATCTCTGTAAGCAATAGGCTCATATTGAGAAGTTACTACATCCCAACAATCTTGTCTTGCTATTTCGTATTCTTCTGGAGTCAATTCGGTTAAAAATTCACTATCTTTTTCAGATTTAGATTTCAAACAATCAGCCATATCTTTCATAAATGCAGATTGCATTTCTTGGTCTGCACCGCATTTGTGGCAAGAACCCTTATACCACCTGCTATCTTTGGCATAATTATTTTCTCCTAACACAATGTCAAATAATGCGTATCTTAAGGCATCTCTCTCGTTTTCTACCCTTCTGGCAATCCATCCAGCACTACGATTTGGATGTCTTTTCGCTTCCCATTCTTCTGGAGTCATTTTGCGTTGCCAGTATGAATTATTATTGAGGTTATTGTAATCTTCTTCGTGTGCTAAAATAAACTGACGCTGCTGCGGAGTTATTCTTATTTGGCACCAATTGATAAATTTATTGCGAGCCAGACGGATAATTTCATTCAGATTCATCACCCCTCATAGACTTCCACATTTTATTAAATAAACTGATGTTTTTTTGGTCGTAGGCTTGTTTCCATTGATAAAATCCCACCCAATTTATGATATTGCTAACTTCCAAATGATTTTTTAGTTTAGGGTTCATATCAATCCTCCAAAACACGACCTACAATTACTGTGATGTCATCAGGCTTTCCACCAAGTTGATTGAGTGCAAAAGCCTCCGTAATTCCCAATTCATAAGAACGCTGGGCATAAGGTGACCATATTTTAGGATTATTAGATTGCTGTTCCGCCGTAGATGCCAATTCGTCAGCCATAGATTGTGCCAAGGCACTTGGGTCTTCGGCCGATATAGGATATGAATTTATAATTGATAAGATATTACTTCGGTATAAGTTGTTAAAAAGTCCGTCTGATGCTAATACGATGGTATCTCCTGGTAACAACGAGATTTGGTATCTCCAAGCATCTTCTATGGAATCATTTCCTGAACCAAGTTGATAAGGAACATTAAAAAGATGCTCTTGTTCATTAGATTGATAAACAACTCTTCCTTTTCTTTGAACTAAAAGACAACTATCGCCTAATTGGGCTACAAATAAGGTATTATTAAGAAGTTGAGAAACACAGAATGTGGTAGAGCCATAATCGGTTCTATCTTGCCACTCTTCATAGGCACTTTTAATCGCATCATATGGATTTAACCCTGCTTGCATTCTATTTTTAGTGATTCCCATTAAAGAGCGAGTATAGATTCCAGGTTTGATATTCCGATTTCTCCAAGCACCGACACCATCGGCTACTCCTGCGGATTGAGATTCTTCACTAATGAACCAACCGTCATCTCCACCATCCTTTTGTTTATCAAAACGAGGGATATTACGGACACCCCAATGAACTCTCATGCTATTAACTTGTTGTGGTCTGCTATTTGAAATTATGGTTAAATAGGTAATGGTGTATAGTAAATATAATGTTCGTAAGCGTAGATATTAGGGGCGATACCATGCCTTATCGGGAAGTCTTGGGTGGAACTTATGACTTACGATGGAACAAAAATCGTAGATGTTATACTGGAAACATGAAGATAAATGGATTAAAGATAGAAAACCTCACTAAATTCTGTAATATCATGGAACTAAAAATGGCGGTAGATGGAGTCTTAATCACAGCAGACTTAGAAGAGGAAGAAGAAACTCAAATTAAGGAAGTTGATTTTGATGATTCACAACTTGGAAAGGTAGGTAACCGAAAGATTGGAACTTCCGAACAAAGTTTAGGATATAAAAAAGTCACACTTAAGCGAGAAGATGAGCCATTGTGGGATTGTTTAGAGTTCTTTGAAGGCACAAGATTCCCTGAACCACGACCTGAACAATCACAAGTTATTCCGCAAGCCACTAATTTAATTGAACAAGGATACAAGAACATTATTGTTGAGTGTCCCACAGGTTCAGGTAAATCGGCTATGGCGATGATGTTGCCTAAGATTTTTAATTCTGATGCGTATGTGGTAACTCATCTAAAAGGGCTACAAGAACAATATATGAAAGAAATGCCATTTATGCGAAGTGTTATGGGCAAAGGCAATTATGAATGTAGTTTAGACTTAGAGCCTGGATGTTTAAACAAAAACAAAGCCCAAGAAGCGGTTGATAAAGCAAAAATTGGTGGCTTTACTTGGCAAACGGGTGGTTGCACCGCAAATATGGCTCCTTGCACCACGATTAGAGGTTTTCAATGTCCTTACAAAGTTCCTCGTAATGAACAAGGTTATGATTGGAGCGTGGACCCTCAATCTTTGTGTGAATACTTTGATGCACTTACCACAGCGCAGAACGCTGACTACTTTATCTCTAATATGAGTTATTTAATGGCTATGAATCGCTCTTCCTCTATGCTGCGTCAAAGACAGTTTTTGATTGTAGATGAGGCACACCAATTAGCGTCTGCTATGACAAGTTTCTATTCATTAGATTTTTCAGTTAAGGTTATTGAAAGATTGCTACAACTTCCTTCGCACCAACAAGTTTTGGAAGCAGCCGAAAAAGACAGAGAAATTATGCAAAAAGATAGAACTAAAAATTTGGAATCTTGGACTCCTGCTAATTCAGGATGGGGTTTTCCTCAAGTTCCGTCTGTGCAAGTTGCATCTTCTGATGAGTTCCGCCGAAAAGGAGCAGTTGTGTTGGCAGCATATTTTGATGCACTTATCAATGTAGTAAGTCGTAAGATTCGTAAGAAAGATTACGAAGAAGATGAGTTAAAGTATATTTACAACACTTTGGAGAAAATCAAGACGGTTAAAGAAATGCTAACTAATGATTGGAAGAATTGTTTGTGGCAAGCCAATGATGACAAGGCTCCCGAATATATTAGTTTCAAACCATTGGACATTAAAGATTATTCAGAAGAGTTGATGTTAAATACAGGTCAGGTCAGGATTTTCTTGTCAGGAACTATTGGTAACATTGATATTTTCTGTGATGAATTAGGATTAAAGAAAGAAGATACGGCGTATTTGGAGATTGGATATTCCTCTTTCCCAATTAGTAACCGACCTATTTACACCAGCAAGGTTGGAGGCAAGATGTCTTATTCTGCTAAATCAAGTGATGAGATGATGAAAACAGCCGAGGCTATTGTGGATATTATGAATTTGTATCCTCGTAAAAAGGGATTGATATTGCCTTATACAGATAGTTTAGAGAAACAATTGGTGGAAGCCATTGAATATGTATCTTCCGAAGCAGCAGAAAGATTGGTGCAGCATGGTAAGGGTTCAAAGGCTCGTAATGAAATTTTTAATAACTTTGATAATTCACAAGGCAACAATGTGTTGATTTCTACTTATGCAAATCAAGGTTACGATGGCAAATCTGTGGACTTTTGTATTATTGTGAAAGTTCCCTTCCCTGCGATGGGTGATGTGAGAACCGCTATTAAGATGAAAGAAAATCCAAGTTGGTATAAGTTGCAGACGGCAAATCAGATTACACAAATGTTGGGTCGGGTAGTGCGTTCTGCTCAAGATGTAGGACACAATTACATTATTGACCCGCAGTTTTGGTTTCATTATAGTAAGGGAATTGGAAATGAACCTTTAGAGAATTTCATTCCTGAATATATCAAGTCCTCTATCCGAGTTAATAGAAATCGCACAAATGGAGCCAAACAATCTCAACTATTTGGCAGGAATTCTTAAATAACTGGGACACCACAGTAATACCATGGTTACCATTCATCAGCGTTGGGAGCGTGAGCAAAAACGCATAGCCAAAAATGATTGGCTTACTTACCAATGGGAAGATTTAGTAAAATTACTAAGTCAAGACCGAAAGAACTATCTTCAAAAGGAAGTTCTAAGCATTCGCCGTTTCAAAAATGATGAGGGTCAAAAGGTAGGTAGAAGATATGGCTCTAAACAAAAATGGGTAGGCTATCGGGAAAGGATGAAACCATTTTATATTTACCGAAATAAAATCATGGTGTTGTGGATTCCAGATTATTCTACTAAAACTGGAGGTCGGTGGGAAGTGCTAAGTTACCGAAAAGATGGATTAAAGGAAATTAAACAAGAAGATTTTAATTGGGCTTTAGAACGAAATATATACAGAATGTTTGGTAATGCTCCAACTACTGGGCCAATGGCAAATGCTTACAGAAGTTATTTGGAGAGCATAGGATGGCACCTTGACAATAATGCCTATGTTTCTCGCAGAGCCATAATATATAAAACAACTGATAGATTACGGTTACACCCTGCCTATCAAAACTCTATTGCACAAACAGGAGGAAGTATGTTAAGTTCCAGCCCCAACTCCATAGGAAGTTCACAATTCCCAATTGTTAATTGGGATGAAAGCGGAGAATTAAAAAATTTAACTAATGCTAAAAAGTTTGCAGAAAATCTGTGGAAATTTGGAGATGTTATTGATAGTAGTTTGCGTTGGATGCGAGAAAGAGATGTAGGACCTCGCTATTCAGAACAAATACAGGCTATGGATAATTCTATTAGTGGAGATGATAATTGGATGACATCAATTTTCTATAATTATGCTCCTTTAACTACCAATGATGATTTGTTAGAGATTCTGACCCGACCTGTTATGGGGTTCATTATCAACTGGCATAACTATGCACCAAATGTTTGACTTAATGCTTAAATAGGTCATCCCCCTATGTTTTAGTATGGGTGAGTCGGTGCCATTGAAGATAGCAATAAGCGGAAAAATGGGTTCAGGCAAGACCACATTAGCAGAAGAAATTAGAAAGCAATTTACCGAAGGCTATAACGGTCATTCGGCTATGGTATCATTGGGTGCTCCTGTGAAAGAAGTGGCTCGTAATTATTTCTTGATGCCAGCAGATGTTAAAGACCGACTTTTGCTGCAACAAATTGGACAACAGTTTCGCACTATCAAACCTGATGTTTGGGTAGATTTATTGATGCAGAATGTGGATGTAATGACTGACACAACCGAGGTAGAACTTGTTATTTGTGATGATGTTAGATTTGTAAATGAGTTTGAGGCCATGCAACAAGATGGTTGGCTTACCATTCGTTTAACCGTAGATGAGGCCGAACAAAAAAGACGATTAGAAATGGCTTATGGAGATGAATATCCTAAACATTGGGAGAACCGAAATGAGATTTCTGAAACCGATTTGGATGAGGTTAGTGGATTTGACATGGTTTTACATAATCTTGAACTCAACTTGGTTCCACATACTGCCAGCGAAATTTTAGAGTTAATCAACACAGAAATTTGGCTCCCACAACCTTAAATAGCGGGGAGATGAAGTTATGGATATGTTGCCTGAACTTGGAGCCATCATAGGATATGGTCAAGCGGGCTTCGTTTTTGATGTAGAAGGGCAACCAAATAAAGTAGTTAAAATTGTTCAAATCCGACCTTTTGTGGATGGAATGGTGCTTCCCTACCGAAACACATTTAGTGATTTAAGAACACTTCGTTCCCGTAAAATTGCTACCAATGAATTACAAGCAAACCTAATGGCTCGTTTAGTGGGGCAACCAGTTAGCGAAAATTTGCCCGAAATATATGATTTTGGAATTGGAAGTGTGGATGAAACTATGCGAAACTCTATGCGAAACTCTTATCAAAAGTATGGTTGGGAAAAGAATGATTTACTGTCTGCACTTAAAGAGTTTCAACCTAATAATCGTGTGGCTTGGTGGGTCATGGAGAAAATACCAAATACCATATACAATAAGTGGGGCGGTATGATGAAGCATCCTTATCGTGCAGGTTGGAATCCACATATTTACCAAAGCCAAGTTCCTGAAGAGCAAGAAGCCTACCGAAACCTAACCGCAGATTTATTCAAATATGCTAATGTTATTATTCGTGATGTAGCCAATGTAGCCAATATGGGTTTCCGAGATAATGGAACTCCTGTGTGGTTTGACCCGATAGTTTCCACTTGGCCGATTGAACCAAGTATGAAAGATTCTCCTAAGTTATTAGATAGAGAAAAGTATGATTTATTCGTGGCTGCTTTTGATGAGCCACAAATGGCAAGATATGAACAAGCACTCTCTAACAATCAGTATTTTGATTACCGACATGGCACAGGGGCTTTGATGGCGGAGGGTTCTGAATGAAATGGCAAGACTTTTATTTTGAGTGGTTAGAAAAGATAGGGTATTATGATTGGTTTAACGCTACTTTGGTAGGATATAAAACTCCATACCCCGTAGGAGGTAGAACTAACATAGGAACTGTTGGGTTTGGAGGAACTGGAGAACCACCTATTCAAGATGTGCCTTATGTTCCAACTTACACACACCCTGCCCAATCTTTGATTGAAAGTCAATTAGCCGATACAGGAGTTTTAACTGATTTAGATGCAGGATTAAGAGGTTATGGAGGCAGAAATTTTTCAGGAATGTTCACTACTCCCGTAAATCAAAGGCTATCAGCCGCAGGTTTTGGAACTGCACAGAAAAATACTTTAAGATATTGGGGCTATCAACCTTCGGGGCAAACCTTTTCTGCTTCAAGCAATTTCTATCGTGGTTATGCTTATCACAGTAATGCCATGAAACAAAAGAAAGAATTAAGAGGTCGCCGAGGCGATGTTTTGATACGAGATAGTAAAAAGAGTTGGTTCACAGATAAGAAAAACCGAACTTACCCCTCATTGAGAAAGAATCAATCCGTTCCGATGGTAGGGATTCGCCACACAGATTATTCACATTATGGGGATGTGGGCAACCTTATGGAAATTGCATGGGGAAGTATGAATGGATTATCTTATAGTTATAATGATGCAAATGCAGCCACAGAAGAGGCGAATTTGGAAGATTTAGAAAGTCAAATAGCGTTGCTTAATGAATCGGATTATGAGGTAGGGGCATTTCCTTTGTCCAACACTTTAGCAAGAGGAGTTGGAATTAACCTTCAACTTAATGGAATGAATACTGAAGAGTATATTAGTCAGCAAGCATCAATGAGAATGCCAACTGATGAAGATATGAGAAAAATAAATGAAATCAATGGTTTTATCTCGCAAAAGTATCTTGATAACAAGGGCGTAATTGTAAGAAACAAGAAGTTTAGGGAAACAGATTATGTGAAAGATAAAATCAGATATGATGCAAGACAACAAATTAACAATCTATTATTAGGAATTGATTCGCAAATGAGTGTGACTACTGCCGAAATAATTTTACAGATATTGGCAAATCCCATGTTAGGAATCAATAGGCAAGGGCAAATTGAAGGCGGGCCTATTCAACTGGAGATTGACGCTTTTATGGATGAATTTATTCCAAGAGATACACAGATTAAAATTCAAGAATTATTGATAATGCATGGCCCTCAACGCATTCCTACAAATGGAGCACACAATCATACTCCTAACAAGCCCATAACTTACATAGGTTCATTTTATCTGGGCATTCCGATGAATAAATTACAATTCGCCAGACCGAATCAAATCACAGGCTCAAATGATACCTTTACTTGGCGTTGGAACGAAAGCAATGTCCAACAGAAATTTCAAACAACCAGACTGGCGGGACAGACAAGAGGTTGCACAGGATATGAAGAACTTTTTTCTAATCAAAATACCGCAGCCGTGGCTCGTGAAGTTATGGGATTGTGGCAAGATTTAGAAATTGTGGATGATTCAATTATGCCTTTAATTGATACCATATTAGAATACCTACCTAACATTGAATCTTCAAATTATGCTTTGGAAAAATATGCAAATCTACATTGGTTATATTCTTTACCTACCTGGGTAAATCCAAATTATGCCATAGCCATCGCAAATAGTGAAATACAAAACGCTGCCAGCGTGGATTGGCAACCAAAAGATATAGGATTTATGATAAATGGGCAAGAGCAATATATGTATGATGTTAAATTATCTGATTGGGTGCAAGATTTTATGAACCAAGAGCCTGACATGAGCAATCAAAAATACTGGGCCATATCTATGCTTTTTAACCAACCTATCACCAAGAAATCCAGAGGTTCTACTGCAAGAGAGATTTTAGGGCTGCATCAAATTGTTTTAGATTTGTCGCCGACATTAGACAGGTCTAATGTGTCTAAAAACAAAATGGTTTCAAATAATTTGGGCATGATAGCGTGTGATGCAAGTCAAGAACAATGGAGAGGAGAATTAAATTCAAATGATGAGTTAATCAGCATAACTTATGATTTTTTCTCTGATGTGGTGGAATGGCCTTATTATCTAAAACTTCCTGGATGGCAACAACAAAACACGCTAAATGAACAAGGTTTGGGCGAGATGCAAAGTTATTTGACTCCGATGGATGATGATACTGATTGGTGGAATCTATTTTTAGATAATGATACAGGGATTTTATCGCTGGATACCACTATGGAAAATAATAGCATTCCCGAATATGATGGTTGGTTTATTGGATGGGATTTCGGATATATGGATTCAATTATTCAAAAGGCAAAAGCGATGGGTAAGCCGTGGGCTGAAAATTTAACCTTAGAAAGTTTCTGTAAAAAGGTATATCCTTCCGAAACGCTGAAAGTGCATTTCTACCCCAAACAGGATTATACCGATATGTTAGAATCTCAAGTGGCAGATGCCGCAAATGTAGCATATGGAGCCAGATTACCAGGCGTGGCTTCAACAGGCGAAGGTTTATTTAATAACAAAAATGCCGCCAATAATTTTTTCTCATTTACGCCATTTGAAACGAGATATGCAGACTCAAGGAATGTTTCTACACAGGATACAACTCGTGTAAGATACAATCGCCCTAATGAATTAGGCGGTGCAGCACATATGAGAAATGAAACAACTAATAGGTGGTTAGCAATTTTGAGCAATCCAAACATAGGCTTTACAAGTATTGAGGATTGGACTAATTTTATTGACAATGATGAAGGCTACTTACCAACTCTACAACCAGCGACTTTGCGACCTAACAATCGCTATGCAGCATTTAACTCAAGTGCATTTAGAAATGGCCGATTAAATGGAGTTGTGGAAGCAGGAGGACTTGAGCCACTCCCTAAAATTAACCCCGATGAGAACGCATTTACTATAATGTTTCAAGAAAGCGGAGGTATAGTGGCAATTCCTAAATATGACCCTGTGGTAAAGTCATGGACTGATGAGGCGTGGGAGGGCCTTAATGCGGCTACTGGCTATTCCAACATTAACGCCGCACTAACAGGTAATATCATCTCAATGCAACATGAAGCAAGAGGCGATAGTTATAACCCTACTTTTAGAAGTGTAGCCAAATGTATTATCAACGAGGAGATGCCTTCCGATATTTTAGAAGTGGAAGAAATGCCTGAAAGTTTTGTAGGTCGTAACATTGATTATACTATGCCATCAGGAACTCCTTGGAGGAGAGGTAAAATCTTCATGATAAATTGGGTTGCTATCTTGACACCTTCTATTTTGAATATGCTTAGTCCTGATTCTGACCCATTGGACCCCTCCAGAGTGATACCATGAAGAAGTGGATTTTTTGGGGTGCTTCAATAGAATCTCATGTGCATGATGAAATTTATATACAGTTTATGGCAAATGTTTTTTCTGCATTAGTTACTGCGGCGATGATTGGAGCATATCATCTGATATTCCATGTTTAACGCCTGTCATTCTTTAATGCTTCCTTTATTCCTGGAATGTTAAAGAAATTTTTAGCATCGGGCATACTCTTCTCAATAGAAGCCCCGCTACTGGGAGCACCTAATTTAGAATCGGCTCCTATCCTTTGACCACCTCTTCCTGGTGCAACTTGGGATTGATGCGCTTTCACAATCTGTGCGTTGCTTACTTGAGCACCCAATTGTGGATGTTGAATACTAAACGCCTTTTGTTTTTCCTTTTCGGCAGCCATGGCTGCTAAGATGTCATTGTTAGAGGTCATTATTTCCACCAATGAAAACCTTCAGGAGTATCTGGGTTACCTTCTACGGTTTCAACTCCAAACTTTCCTAATGCGTTGCTAACTTGATTGTTATATCGTGCTACTCCGAAAATAACGGCGGCAATTGAGGCAAAACCAAGAGCAGTAACCATGCTACTACGAGAAAGTAATTTACTTTCTTCTGCATTGTAAGATTCGGCTCCCATTTCTGGCCCTTCAATATCAACAATACCCATCCAACCCATTTCTCCTAACACTTCTTGGAATGCAAACCAATCAACTCCAGCATCATTAGCCAAAGTTGAGCCTCCATTTCCGTCTGGAACTGAATGATTTTGTCCTGATTCACGAGTAATTGCATAGGGGTCACTATTTGGTGATGCTTTTTTCATGGCTTCTACCACAGTTGCTGAATCGGGGAACACTAAAACTCTAACTCGGTTGTGCAAAACTCTTTTTCCATCTTTATCGTTAAGTTGTTGATGCGGATAAACCACATATTGCACGATATATTCGTTAGTATCTCGGCATTTGATAAATTCATCTAAGACATCCGTAGAACTAAAGTATTGACGACCAGTATAAATCTTACCATCTTTCAAAGGATGTCCATGAATAGTCCATTTCTTGTTAGTTAATCCATTAACTAAAGCATCTTCGTTGTGTTTGGCTGTGGGATTGACCTCAATTCTTGACTCATCACCATAAGTTACATTTCCTAAATGATATTCACCATCTGCTTCATAAACATAACACATCCACTCACGCTCTTCGTGAGTTTTATCGGAGTATTTCTTCATATCTTTAATCGCATCATCTGAAAACTTGTTCCATTCTTCTATCCAACTCATTTTATCACCTACTTATCTATATCTAATAATTGCTGTCTTGCCTGAACCTGACTTGGTTCGTAGAGGTGCAGCACTATTTTCTAACATCGCTATAATTTCGGAAACTTGTCCTCCGCCAATCTTAAGTGCAATCGGACTACCTGATGTTCCGTTTTTAGTAGTAATAATTTGCACATCATAGGAAGATTCTTCTAATCCAATGGCTAAACTTCTCAAATCAGATGAGATTTCCTTATCTAAGATAGTTATTTTAGGGCATTTTCTCCAAGAATTTCCTGGTGAACTATCAGAATTCTCAACTTGACCCGTAGAGGTTTCAACCCAAGTGATATTTCTCTTGGTGTTATCTACTTTGGTTCGGCGAGCCTCTAATTTCCCGACCCTGACTCTTTCTTGACGCTCTCGGTAATCTTCTTCCTCTTGACGCAACTTATCTTGAGGGTTTTGATTGCCTCGTAGTGGAATTACATTGGATGGAATCAAATATGCAAACCAACTGTTTGCTTGACGGCGAGAACGCTTTTCAGGATTTCCAAACCTTAGAGTTCCTGGAGAGCCTCTATCATATTCTACAAAGCCAATGCTTCCCACGCCAAAACCAGGTGGTGTATAGCCATTAGCAATTAAATCTTGAACATATTCTTCAACTTTACGAGTTAATGAGCCATCTTCTTTCTTCATTAGTCTTGGATATTCGCCATCAAAGTTGGTGATGCGGTATTCTCCTGCTTGTAATTCTTCTAAAGCGTAAATATCTAAGTTATCCTTTAACAAGAACACATACCATGGTTGGCTCACTTGTGGAGAATAGGAAGATGCAACTTCCTGCCCCATTTCGTTGGTTTCAATATATTGGGGCGGTGGTGCTGCGGTAACTGCAACTACATTATCAGGCAAAGGCTGAACTTCATTTCCATTTTCATCAGTAAATGGAGTAAATGTAGCAATAGTAACTTTGGCACCAACTCTAACAGGTGGTGTTAAACTGGGTTGGGGCGCACCTGGATTCTGAATAACTTCCATAAATTGTCTTCCATAGGCAGTATTGAAATAAACATCAATATATTGTGAAATTCCCATTGGGCTGCGATAACCATCTCTGGGCTGCGAGGCTAATGCGTCCGCAGAAAATCCACAAGATAATAAATCAATAGAGCCATTTAAGTTAATAATAGTGGCAATATCTCCTTCTTTTGGTTCTGGTAACTCATCAATTTCTTCAATGCCTCTCATAAACTCATCATAAGATTCTTCATAAGCATCATTAAACGATGGTCGGAACTCATTGGCAATTCCTGATTCAGCAAAAGCAGCATCACGACCTGGTTTGTAAAGTTTAACTTCATAATCTGTCATCAAATAACACCTCCTACTCCAATAGGAATAACATTTCTGGCTCTCCAATCTTCGGGAACTCCTGTAACTGTGGTAGGAATCAAATTTTTCTGCACACCATATACTAAAGCATCAGTCATATTTTCAAAGATTAAAATATCTCCTGTGACTCCACGATACCAACTCATAGTTTCAGGATTCCATAATGCACAAATGTTTTCAATAGTTTCTGAAAATTCAGCAAGAGCCTGATTGACTCTTTCTCTTAACTCTTCTATTTCTTCTGGGTCACCACTCCAACTACCTTCTACATTGTCAATAGTTTGTTGAGTTTTTTGTGCAATATATTCAGTTGCATCTCTATCTCCTTGATTCGCAGGATTGGCTTGTTCAACTGCTGCTTCCAAATTTTTAACTGCTTGGTCAGCAACTGCCATCATATCTTCGGCTAAATCAGGATTATTTATATCAGCAAACTCACCTGGCATAGTATCTCTCATTCTGGCTTCAGCATCTACGGCTAACTCGTCTAAATCATTAAAGGCAGGAATTTCATCAAGTGCTTCTTGATAGGTGTCCATCCCTTCTGCTCCTGCTTGGGTAGCAGCATCAATGGCTTGTTGAGCCATGTTAATTGCATCTTGAACTGCTTCTCGGTCTTTGTCATCACCTGGATTAGCCTCTTGACGAGCCTGTATTGCAGATTCGGTGGCTTCCATAGCATTATCGGCAGAACCAATTGGATTATTTGCTTCCATGGCTCTATCTCTGGCATCTTTGGCTTGTTGAGCCAAATCTTGAGCCATAGATGGAGTTTCACCAACTTCTAATTCATTCAAACTCTCACGAGTGCCATCTAACATTTCTTGAACATCTCTATCTAATTGATTTTCATCTAATAATTCTGATAAAGACTCAATGGCTTCGTTAGCCGCAGACATGGCTTGGTTACGATTATTAACATCTTCTGGATTATTAGGGTCGGCAGACGCATTGGCTCGCATAGCGTTGGCTACGGCATCGCTTACAGCCTCTAATCCTGCGTCTAAATCATTTGCAGCAGCCGCATCACGAGCATTTTGTTGTGCTGATTGACGAGCATTATCAGTTTCATTGGATGAGCCTTCTTGCGCCATTTGAGCATCTCCTTTGGCAGCATCGGCTCCTGCTTGAGCAGCATCTTGTTGTAGTTGAGCATTAGATTCCGATTCGGGAACGAAAGGTGAAGTTGAACCTTCTCCATAACCTGTTGGTATTCCTGCATCATTAGCCATTTGGTTTTCTTCATTTATTCGGTCTAACATTTCTTGAGCAGCAGCCCTGGTTTCATCATAAGTAGAGGAAGTTAAATCTTCATCATCTGAAGACATCGGCACCCATCGGGGTCTGGTGTCAGGACTTTGTTCCAAATAGTTGAAAGTTATGCTAATGGTATTTCCCATTTCATCAAATTCTATGTCCCAATACTGTCCCTCCATGCCACGCATCATTTCATAACCTGCTAAATAAGATTCAGCGTCATCAAAATCAATAGTCATCATGGTGGGGAGAGGTTGATAATAAGTTGCATCATTTCCAAGAACCCTTCGCACATCATCAAAAGTCATAATAAGTCGTTGGCTTGAGTCAGCAAACAAAACATGGACCCAAATTCCTGCGGCGGGAGCAGATGGGCCTGAATATAATTCTCCAGTCCCTACATTGGTCCACAACCAAGATTGGCCTGATTCGGGAGTGGAACTTGAATTGGATAAGTCTGGCATTTGGTCGTTGGAATTTTGCTGATTGGGACCTGGATTTGGCATATTTGTGTCCGAAGGTGGACCCTCGCCTGGTCTATCACTTGGTTGGTCAGGAGATGGTGGATTTGTTGAGTCTGGACTTGGGGCTACATCGCCTGTATCGTCTGTGTCATCTTCCATGAAATCTTGAGGGTTAGTTGGGTCGGGTGTTTCTCTAAGTTCATCAATTAACTGTTGTAATTCGTCATCACTTAGATTTTCAAATGGTCTTGGTGCAGAGGATGGCTCATTTAATGGATAACTATTGCCATCATCCATATTATCATTAGTTAATGGTAATTCTTCATCGGCGGGAGATGGGTCTTGAGGTGGCATATCCATAAAATCATCTGGATTCATAGATGGCTCGTCATCCTGTGGACCAAAAGGAGATGAGTCATCAAAAATGTCATCATAATTATCTGATAAATCTGTGGGAGGAGTATTATCGGGGCCTGAAACATCGGAATCTTCCATAAAGTTATCAGGATTCATAGGGCCTGGTTCACCTGATGGGCTTGGCTCCCCTCCTGTTTCAGATGATTCTTGTTCTCTTTGTGATTGTTCGTCTAATAACTGTTCTAAAAGTGATTGTTGTTGAGGGGATTGCTCGGAACCTCCTGATGCCTCTCCACTTTCGCTACTTGGTGTGGGTTGGTTTGAACTTGGTGGTGCTTCTCCTTGTGATTCACCATCTCCTTCTGAACCTTCTCCTTCACCTTCACCTTGTCCTGGTGCTTGTCCTGGACCTTGGCCTGATGATTCACCACCTCCGCTTCCACTTGATGAACCTGAACCTTGTCCCGAACCTTCGCCTTCTCCTTGACCTTCTCCATCACCAGAGCCTTGACCTTCTCCTGATGATTCTCCGCTTCCAGAGCCTTGTGATTCTCCTGCTTCACCTTGTCCTTGTCCAGAAGCATCTCCTTGAGAGTCGCCCTGTCCTTGTGATTGTGATTCACCTTGTCCTTCTCCTGATTCTCCTGATTCGCCTTGCGAATCTCCTGAATCCATTTGATTTTGACCTGAACCTGATAAGGTGCCTGATTCGGTTTGAGTAGGGCCTTGTCCTTTTTGACCTTTTGGAATACCTGCGGCACAAGCAGCACAGGGTTCTTGTTCACTTGGCTCACTTGGCTCACCTTCACTTGGTTCACTTGGTTCTGGCTCTTCATCACTACAAGTATGCTCTAAACCTTCATCTTTACTTTCAGGTGGGGCTGGGAAGGGTCTAATTTGTTCATCTTCTCCTCCTCTACCATCTCCGTCTTGACTTCCTGAACCATCTCCGCCGCCTCCGCCGCCTCTTCCTCCTGCTCCACCACTACGCTGCAAATCTTCTTCACGAGTGATTTCTACTTGAGAGGTTCCAGATGCGCTAACAATAGCATAATCTAATTGATAGTTAAAAGTGTCGGTGCTGATATATCTCATTCCATCTTCAGCATTTCCATCCATAAACTCTATGTAGGGAACATTGGCTTCAATGAATAGTTGTATTTCAAGAGGTATTTCACAATCATAAAGTTCGGTATTATTGGCATAAAGGGTGCCTCCATACAATTCTTGAAGTTGAACTAAAGTGATTAAACCTACCTCTGGGTGGACTACAATAGGTCTGATATTTCTATCAGTAGCGGGAATTGCCACATTTTCTGCTAAACCTGTGGTAATGTTAATACCTACCACAACATCTTCATCTGCTACTGGCATATCATATCATTGGTTTGCTTGTTATTTAAGATTGTCTATGGATTCTTATATTATATGTGTGTATATGTGTGCGATATTGCTACTTTTGGGGGCGAAATGCTTTATCTTATATAGGTCCTGTAACAACCATATATTACAGCCGAAAAAGGCACTAAAAAAATGGAGAATGATTAAGATGGCAAAAAATAATAACGAAAATGATGTAGCAAGTTTCTTGACTGAACTAAAGGACATGGCACCAGAGCGACCTGCTCGCCAACTGGTGAACTACGAGTCCTACAAACCAGAATACGATTTGGTTCACAAGGGATATGTTCTTGAAGGATACACCGAAGGTATTGAATCACCACTTGGTTCAGTTAGCACCGCAGTTCGCATGGTTGCACCTGGAAATGACAACGAACCTGCTGCTGGTCGCAGAATCACAGTTTGGCTCTCTTCTTACGAGCAAAACGACTTCCAACGCTTCCTCACACAGCAAGTTGATGCAGAAGAAGGCCGCAGCCTTCCTGTGACCATTGACTTCCTACGCCGATTGGAAACTTCACAGAAGACTGGTCGTGACTACAAGCAATTCTTCGCTATCTTCCGTGGCGATGCTGACCGTGACGCACTACCTGATGTCCACGAAGACCAACTCAAGGCAGATACACCAACAGAGTGAGTCCGTTAGGGCCACCTTGTTACTTGCTTGATGCTAAGTGCCGTAAGGCTATCTGTCCTAAGACCCTCAATGAAGGCCAATACGAACCTCTAATGGTTCGGCTGGAGAGGGTCTGGGATAGTATCGCTAATATAGGTCATCGCATCATTGGAGGTTGGAGGTATGCTTTTTGACTGTTCCTGTTCCAATATCACGCTTTGTGGATAGTTGCATTGAAGACTACTCTGACTTGAACTTATCTGTGGAAGGAATCTACACTTCTAAAATTGGTAATGAATGGTGCTACGGAAGTGGCATCTGTATCAAAATGGAAGACGGTCCTTTAGACCGTAGGAAACCAAATGCAGACCAAACTGGTTTATGGTTCACTATTTCTGATGGTGATTATTCTATTGACTGTTTGGCGCATAATGGGTCCGAAAGATTCCCCGAAGGTATGGACAATACTAAACTGACTCAAGTTATGATGACTCTTACTGAGTCTATCAAAGACGGCAAATACATCTGTATTGAAGGGTGTTATCAAGTCGTAGGCAAAGAGAAGGTATTCTTAGTCCGTCATGTGACCTCATATGACAACCTATCGGATTCACAAATGAGCGACAGTCAGTTTAACGAGTTCAAAGAATTGTGTGAACAACATGATACTTCACCATTAGAATTGATGAAGTTAGATGAAACTCTTTGGTCGGAATTATATGCACCTAACACCTTGAAAGAGGCTGTTATGCTTTATTGTTTGAATCCACAAAATAAACAAGACTTGTTGCACATAGGTTTAGTTACATCTATGGGAGAAGGCAAAGACCACTTGATAGACCATGTAATTGCTCCACTTGTCCCTGTCGGGGTAGCAGGTTCGGGTAAAATGTCCACTATTGCAGGACTGTTTGGTGCTATGAGTGGTGATGACCTTAACGCTATTGAATTGGGACTAATCCCTAAATACAATCGTGAGCGTATCGCAGTATCTGAATTTCAGACATGGGATGATTCCGTTTTTGGAGAACTTATGAATGTGATGGCAAATGGTAAGTTTGATATGCAGAAAGGTCAATTGGATATTACCCGTCCTGGTTGCGCCAATATGATGTTCTTAGGAAATCCTCCCAGACATTATACGGGAACCGAGGCGGAAGGTGGTGTCCATAAGAAAACCGATATGTTAGAATCCTTTGGACAATATACTTATCAAATTCTTAGTCGTCTAACTCTTATCTTTACGCAAATGAGCCTTAGTGGTGCAGATGCAGAAGGGTTAATTGAAAATAAAATCATGGACTCTATGAGTGGAAAATTCGGCGGAAATGGGGTCAAAGAAGAATTAAAGAAATGGCGCAGTTTCTTCCGAGAATACTTGAGATATGTATCGGCGCAGAATCCTGTTTATGAGAAAAACCGTGAGTTTATTCAATCTTGTTTTCATGGATACATTAAATCGTTACCTGAATTTCAAGAAATCTTCTTGGCTCGTAGTAGCAAGGACATGAGAAAGTTCCAAGAATTTGTGAACCTATGCAAAGCCTATGCTCGCTTAGATGGCTCTGCTGAAGTTACGGAAGGGCATATTGCTCAAGCCACAGATATATTCTTGATTTCACTACGCACTCTCAAAGAGGACTTCCCATTAGACGAAATGGCTGCGGGTGTTAATCCTCGTATCCTCAAATTGTATGATAGTTTAGCGAAAGTTATTGAAGAATCAGGTTCATTAGACCTAAACACTATCCGAGCCATGCTACCCAAGTCGGTGCGTTTGAAAGATGAGGACTTAGAAACTATGGTGCGAGCAGGATATATCAATGTCAATACTGATGAAAACGATGCTACCTTTATTATGTTGATTAAATCACCTACTACGGCATAGTTTCAAATAGATGATAGGAGAATGATAAGTTATGGTTTTAACGGAGGCTGCGTCTAATCGTGCGGCTATGGCTGTGTTACGGGTGCTTTCATTAGGAGAGAGTTTCTCGGCTGCCGCAAAAGCCGTAGGCACTACACGCCGAACCATGCTTAATTATGTGAGAGAAAATAGCGTTCCAATTCAAAGAATGAACAATGGTCGTTGGGAAGTTATCAAAACCGCTTCACAAAAAGTTCCTGAATTATTGGAGTTAATGTATGAGGGTGAATCTGCTACCAGAGCCTGTCGTCAATTAAATACCACAGTTAGAACTATGTCTTCACAAATGTTGCCAGATAATGCGGGAGTAATGCTACCAGTTATTATCAAGGAAGGCAACTCTTGGACTCCAAATTTTGTTGGAGTCCGAGAATACAGTTTGACTCTTCATGGACAACTGTTAGGTTTCAATGATAGTGTGCAAGGTCGTGGACAATTAGCAGGACCAGATGCTAATCAAGATGAGGCTGACAACGAATATGCAGATATTTGGTGGCAAGTGGATTTCAATAACTTTCAGTCGGCTCTTCCGATTGATAGAGTGGGTTTATTTTGGCAACCTGAAATTATGAGATTTCTTCGCAATACTTTGGAATTACCTTTAGTTAGCAATTCGGTTTTAGCCAACCGATTTTTAAGCAATATCAATGTAGCCAACAATGCAGTATCTAATGATAGAGTAGATTCATCTAATGAAATGACTTTAACAGTTTTAGAAGAGTTTTTAGAAAGATATGATATTAGGATGAGTCCTGATTCAACTATTGGAGTAGAACCCTCAAGAGGATTAAGTGCTCCGATTCAATTTATTTCTGTGGCTGATATGGTGGCTGATTCGCTCCGAACTGCGCCTGGATTGTGGCAAGTTATGTTCTTAACTAACGCCAATTTAGAGGCATATCCGATTCCTGTTGATTTTGAATACAACTTGTTAGAGGAGTGAATTTTTCAATTGGATTTTTAATTTTTTCGGATAGATTAAGCACTAAGAAGATTGAAATAGTATAAAGGATTAACAGATATTAGGAGATAAAACTCATGGAAATTGAAACAGCACAAATTGGAATCGCATTGGCATCATATGTGGCAGGTATCGCCAGCAACTGGTGGTGGCAGAATCGTAAGAAAGTTCTGGGAACTATTGAAGAAACACTTGAAGATAAGATTGAAGAACTAACAGGTTTGGATGTTGAGTTGGGGGATGTAGTGGAGGAACTTGCTTCTTCCGCAGAAGAAATTGCTACTGATGCAGTTGAAGCCGCAGAATCTGGTGCTTCATTAGAAGAAATTAAAGATACACTTGTGGAATCGGCACAAGAGGAAGCATTTGAGATGGTAGAAGAACTATCGGCTCTTAAAGTTGCAGAACTTCGTGAGCGTTTAGAAGCAGTTGGGCTACCTGTTAAGGGTAAAAAGGCTGAACTAATTACTCGTTTGGCCGAATATCTATCTGAAGAAGAATGATTAAGTTAAAATAGCGGCAACGCTAAGTTATCTGTATGGCTTATTACTATTCCATTCCGATAGAGGAAATGGAAGAAGAATTGGAATCATTACGGTTCTATCCAGTCAATTTGGTTTTTCGCAATAAACCAGTCAAAGAGTGGGTCTATGAACGCAAACTGCCTCGCTCTCCTAATCATTTTGTAAGGATTTACACAGGCATTCAACGCTATGGGCAATCCGCAGGTGAATCTCGTAAAGCGGGCAAAGATGCTATCAGAATTCAAGTAATTTACCGAGATGCTAAAGGAGAAACTTTGGTATCACAAACTAAAAGAGTTCACCGAGTTGGTGGGTGGAGAAAAAACCTTCATAAAAGAATGGATGAAGTCGCCACAGAATTGCCCCAAGTGGAGTTTGATAGTCGGGGCGAACCTATGACTCTAAGGAAAAAGGGTAAGAATCAATTTTGGGGTAGTAGAGATTATCCCAAATTTAAGGAAACTAAACCCTTCCGAGCAGAAGAAATTAGATGTTGTAAAGAATGCGATAAAACCACAGGATTAACTACTATTCAAGCAGGAACTTATTGTTATGATTGTTTGCCAATCAACTTAGGTGCGGAAGATGAGGATGATGAATGGGGTAATTCGCCCATTCATGAAATCAATTCTATGGAAGAACTGATAGAGATTTTTGAATCACGCAAGGGTAAAAAAGGGCGGTGGAGTCGGGCAAATCCGAGGTTCTTAGACTCGCACCTATTTAGAATAAACTTTTCGGGAGTTTATAGTTGCAGAGTGATTGGCGGTCCCTCAAAAATAATGTTTGGAATGGATATGCTGGATGATTTAAACAAGGGCTGGAATATGCAACAAAAATTAAGCCCTGTGTGGTGGTCTGCAAAACTACGGAAATACCGCAAAATTGTTAGTGCGGAAACGCCATATATTCCCAAAAACAATGAGGCAACTTTAGAAGAGTTAATCACAACTATTGATAAAAAGCGTAAAGGGTGGTTATCACGAGGGACTAAGAACTTACTGGTTTTTGACATGAAGGATATTGTTTTTGCATTTGAGAGGCGAGCGGGGTGGTCTGGAAAACTACCTCCTAATTCAAATTGGAGGCAACTTAGTCAATGGAGCGATTTGGGCAATCGTCATCATCATCTGTCGGAACATGAAATTGAAATCGTGGGGGGAATCCCCCCAACAAACATCGTCTATCAATCTTTGCCTTCCGAACCCTATAATTACGCAGATGCGGCAACTACGGAGAGCGTAAAAAGGAATTGGAATCCAAACAACCTGTCCTGGAAACAATTTGCGGCGGAAGGTGGCAACCCAGTTATTGCAGATTTCAAAAACATGAGTAAAAAAGAAAGAGATACTTATGCTCCTGATAATTGGAAGATAGAAATGTATTGGGCGGCCGATGGTTCAACTTATATTTTAAGACGAATCTTCAAACCTGAAAGTTATGGTGCAGTAGTTGATTTAATAGATGAGATAAATGTTATTGCAGCAGAACTTGACCATCATGCGTTGATAACTTTTGATAAAGAACGAGTTATGGTTCAGTTGTGGACTCACGATGTTCACAACATTACAGAATTAGATATTGCTTTTGCTGAATTGTTAAATCAATTCGCCGATAAATGGGAACTTAATGCGGAATCTCCTGAATGGGATGATATTGATTGGAAAACAGATAAGCCTCCTGTTAAAGAACACGAAGATTGGGGCGATGATGTAGAATGGGATGCAGAATCTTATTTGGAAAGGGATAGCCGAGTAAGGAGAGAATTAGACGAGGGCCTTCTTCGTGCTGGTCGTGATATGCCCATGCAAAAATATGAATATCGCCGCATCAAAAAGTTCAATACACCTGAAGAATTACATGAATTTGCGAACAATGGTAAAGGTTGGAGAGATAATTGGGGCCAAGATAAACATAACAATTATGTTTATGTTTGCGATTTTGATTGGTATGTTAAGAGAGTAACCAACAATCCAATTTATACACTTTATGGACATATCATTCCTTTAAGCAATTTCTCCTCTGGTTGGTCAGACCAAAGCAGGAGAGATGATAAGTTAGTGAAAAGATATGGTGCTCCTATTTTTGTTCAATCTCCTGTGATGGGTAAAATAATGACGACATTAAAAGATGTGGGAAAAATTAGTGATGAAAAGATGGGACAATCTAACTCCCCCATGGTAGGTCATGGAATGAAAGGACTTACAATGAAACTCAATCCAGATGAAGATTCTGTGTTGATTATCAATATGAAAGGATTGAAATTCGCTTATGGGAAGGGATATTTCGGTGAATTTTCAGACATAATGGTATTGGGAGGGCTACCTGTAAAAAATGTGGTGGGCCACAGATATAAAAAACCTGAATATAGAGCATTAAATGAACAAAGACATTGGAAGGTAACGATGGATAGAGAGGATTTTGCGAGGATGAACGACAGTCAGTATAATAGAGGATTTGGGTCTGAAGATGAAGAAATTACTATGAAAGAGTTTGACGACACAACTGCGGACGATTTCGTAGATGATGCTGATGATAGAATAGTTTTGATGTTGCGTAAAAAGTCAAAGATAAATCGTTATGGGGACATAGGATGCCCCGTTTGTGGAAGTATTGGATTATTTTATGAAGAAATAATTGCGAAAGGAAAGAAATGGTATTGTTATGGCTGTTTGTATGAGGACAAAGAAGAAACTATCAAAGGGAAGGGCGATATTACTTTAGAAAAATATGGCTTAGAGATTACTTGTCCTATTTGTAAGAAAGCAGTTAAAGCATTTAATAATGATTCTATGTTGCGGCATATGAAAAAATGTGGGGTGCCAAAGTGAATCTGATAAATTGGATTAGACAACCTGCATTGATGTGGAGTTTCTCTACAAAAAAGGTTGGTTTGGCTCGTGATTTGTTTTATGCTCCTTCTCGTGAACACGCTAAAGCATCAATTTTGTATCACATGGATATGATGTTTGGTGATGATTTAGAAGAGTTAGCGTGGGAATATGATGAAGAAATAAATGCTGATGCGTTAATAGACATTAGTAGAGATAGTAATGGACAGGTAATAGATACAGATAATTTCGGCTATCTAAAGTTAGTAAATGCTAAAATCAAAACCATAGAGGAAGTAATGGATAATTATGTGGAACTTACAGAAGAAGAAAAGCAAAGGAAAAAAGAACGCATGGAAGAATTTAAGAGAAGGTATGAAAGAATGACAGATAAATCTAAAGACGACCCTGAAGATTACTATGCCTATAACCCTCCAAGTAGAAATCCGTTTTTTATCCCAGACCGAAACTATCCCACCTTTGGTGAAAATCCATTTGAAGAATAAGGATTAGTTAAATAGGTGATGCAACTACTAAAAGGCATGACTCGCTGGACGCATGATAATTATATCAATCGTCTAAAGGCAGATTGTGATGTAGCCTATGAAATCGCTGAAATGGCTCGTAGTAAAGGATTTGACCCACGACTTTCCGTAGAGATTCCTCAAGCCTTTGATTTAGCAGACCGTTGCCAAAAACTATTGGAATTTTTAGATGGTAGAAATACGGCAGAACAAATTCGTGCCTTGACTTTGGAACACGATGGAAATCGGGAAATGGTTGCCTTAGATATGGCTAAAATTGTTACAGCAGAATCTTTTTTATATGGCAAGAAAATTAAATGCGACAATTGTGATGGAAGCGGTAGTGTAAAAATCAATAATCGTAACCGAAGTTGCGACCCTTGCGAGGGAATGGGTATTATTGTAGAATACTCGGAGGATATTACAACCGATTGGAAGGAAACCATGAAGTTATTTGCGGAAAACCCTCGTAAGATTAAAGATAAGGTATTTGCAGCACTTTGTATGTATCATGGCATCTGTGCAGGATTAGCCATTCTAACTGAAGGAATTTTAGTGGCTCCGTTGGAAGGTGTGGTAAGTTGTCGCATTGTGGAAAACCCTGATAAGTCGCAATCCTTAGCCATTAACTATGCAGGGCCTATTCGTAGCGCAGGAGGCACAGGACAGGCTTTATCGGTGCTTATTGGCGATATTTTGAGGCGTGAGTTTAACTTAGTGCCACCTCAAATCTCTTTTGAAGAAGCAGAACGCTACAAAGAAGAAGTATCAAAGTATAGTCGTGGACTACAATACCGACCTTCTAACCCTCAATTGGAAATTATCGCTTATAACTGTCCTGTTTATATTGATGGTGAGGGCGTGGGTGGAGAAGTAACTGGTCAGCGTGATTTACCCAGAGTAAATACGAACAAGGTCAGAGAAGGAATGTTGTTGGTTATGTGTGAAGGTTTGGTGCTGAAAGCCCCTAAAATCTTGAAATATACCGAAGCATTAGGTTTTGAAGAGTGGAATTGGCTCAAAGATTTTACTCAAAATAAATCAGGAGATACAGATAACAGCATTAAACCATCAGAAAAATACATTAGTGATATTTTGGCAGGTCGTCCTATTTTTGGAGGGCCAATGGAAAAAGGTGGATTTAGATTGCGATATGGGCGTAGCCGATTAGCAGGATTAGCCACTACCTCTATTCACCCTGCGTCTATGCAAGCGTTAGGTGCGTTTTTGATTATTGGAACACAAATGAAATATGAAAGACCTGGAAAGGCAACCGTGGTTACACCTTGCGATACTATTGAAGGGCCTTATGTGGAATTTTTAGATGGCTCGGCTCGCAGAATTCATGATAGAAATGAAATTTCTGATGTGGCTCCAACTGATATTGATTGGAATCTCAAAAAGATTTGGGATTTAGGCGAGTTATTAGTGCCTGTGGGTGAATTCTTAGAAAATAACCATCCTTTAGCCCCAAGTCCTTATGTTCACGAGTGGCATGAACAGGTTTTATCCGAAAATAACCTGAATTATCCCAATAATTTTAAGGAAGCCTTAGAACAATGCAAGTCGGGAATACCTATGGCTCCTGAATATGTGGCTCATTTTGGAGATATAACGGCTCAAGAGTTGTTTAATTTGATGGATAACAGCACAATTTCAAGTTGTGGAAGCAAAGCCACAGTAAAAATGGCATATCGTGATATAGCCAAACAATTGTGTATTGACATTGATGCTGAAGGAGTTATTTCGGGAGATAAATCAAATGTTGTGCTTAATAATTTATCAAAAATTAAAACCATGCTCAAAATTAACTTAGATATTTATGAGTCAGGATTGGAACTTATTCAAGAAATGGCGGATTATGAAATTAAGAATCCTGTGTCTATCCGAATCGGAGGTCGTATGGGCAAACCTGAAGGTTCTAAGTTGCGTGAAATGAAACCTGCAATTCATTGTAATTATCCTGTGGGGTTCAATGTAGGCTCTACTCGTTTGATGCGAAGTGCCGCAGATAATAATGACCCTACTGAAATAGGAATCCGAATGTGTGATGAATGCGATACCGAAACTATTTGGTGCGTTTGTTGTGGAAAGGAAACCAGATTTGTGGGAGTTAAGCAAGAGAAACTCAATACTGCAATTCTTTATGATGAATCTTTAGAAAAGGCAGGTATCTCCGATGGTAAAATCAAAGGAGTAAAAGGCGTTACTTCTAAAGAGAAAACTCCTGAACATCCAATGAAGGGTGTAACTCGCTTCAAACATGGCATTTCTACCTTCCGAGATGGAACAATTCGCTTTGATATGGTAGATATTACCATGACTCACTTCCGACCACGAGAAATTGGTATGACGGTGGAACAAGCGCAAGAGTTAGGCTATGAAGCCAAAACCATTGATGACATTTGTGAACTACGGCCTCAAGATGTAGTATTGCCCTTAAATTGTAGTGAGAAAATCTTGGCTACGGCGAATTATATGGATGATTTATTGGAAAATCTCTATGGCATGGAGGCTCATTATAATTGTGAAAATATCAATGATTTAATCGGACATTATATTATGGGAATTGCCCCGCACACCAGCGGTGCTATTTTATCTCGTATTATTGGATTCGCTAATATCAAAGGACATTATGGACATCCTTTCTTCCATGCGGCTAAAAGACGAAATTGTGATGGTGATATTGATGCCATTTTGTTGTTGTTAGATGGTTTGATTAACTTTAGCAAAAGATTCTTACCTGGTCATCGTGGAGGGTTGATGGATGCTCCACTTATTTTGACTACTAAAATTGTTCCTTCTGAAATAGATAAGGAAGCCTTGAATGTAGAGATTGTGGACCACTATCCAATTGAATTTTATGAATTAACTCATTCAGAAACGCCTCCTGATGCTAAAGAGGCTCTGAAAGTGGGTATAACTATCGTAGAAACGGTCTTAGGCACTCCTTTACAGTATGAGGGGCAACTCTTTACCCACGACACCACAGATTGCTCTGAAGGGCCTCCTAACAACCCTTACAACACATTAGATTCTATGCGTGAGAAAACTATGGCTCAATTTGCTTTGGGAGAGTGTTTAGAGTCAGTAGATAACCAAGACCAATCTTCTCGGTTGATTCAAAGACATTTGATTCGTGATATGAGAGGTAATCTTCGTGCGTTTGGACAACAAAAGGTTAGATGTCCTAAATGTGGTGGGTCATATCGCCGACCTCCGCTTTCGGGTCGTTGCATGACTATTTTAGAATCTAAAGAAAACCCATTTAGCGGGGAAATGGAGGACATACTTTGTGATGGAAGGCTTATCCTTACTGTGACGCATGGTTCGGTTTCAAAATATGATGGTTTAATGGCAGAATTGGTTAGTAACTTTGGGGCAGATGAATATACCGAAGGCTTGTATGAACAAGTATCAAAATGGGTGCGTGAAACCTTTGAAGATAAAACCATTAAATCTCAAAGCAGGTTAATTGAAGATTAACCAAACATGGAATCATTATCTTGAGCAATTGGAGGCAACTCTTTGGTTTCTTTGAGGGCTAACTGCAATTCTACTAAGTTTTTCAGTAGTTTTTTAATTTCGGCTATGTCAGATTGCACCACATCGTTGATTTCTAACACATCAACTAATTTAGTGTGAACATCCATTAAAGTTGGTAGTTCATCAGGAACTTCTGACATGATATATATTAAGTGCGCTTGCTATATCAATCTACCCATAACTTAAAATAGCGGCAGCAATAAGAAGAGATTATGATTGATTCACAAAGTTTATTCCGATGGGGCGCTGGTTTCCTGATTGGCACAGGTTTTATTGACTTTTTCCGTTTTGGAACCTTCAGATTACAAACTGATGATTGGCTTTCTGTGGGAATGGCAAGTGCAGGATTAACTATGGTAACTTTGGCTGCAATAGATATGACTTTAGATAAAAAAATGTTAAAGTTAAGTGCTCCTTCCGATTATGAAAACATTTATTTGGAAAATGATGTAGATGCAGCAGTTATTGATGAAATGGCTGGATTGAGTGTAGATTATTAGGTGAGATAAATGGCACTACCACGACCTATCAATTGGTTACGAGAGCCATCTGTGGATTCAGAACAAATAGAAGCGGTGCAACAGGCTGCTTTAGGAGTTAAATCAGCATTAGAAACGGCTCAACAAGAATTGGCGCAAATGGAATCAGATAATGCAGAACAAGTTCAAAACCTTAATAGGAGTTTAAGTGAAGCCATGAGTAATATCATCGGGCAATCAGGTGGAGCACCATCGCAAGTTTTTATTGTGTATCAATGGTGGGGATTCGTGGAGGAAGTGGCCTCGGCGATTGAAGAGAGAGATGATTCTGAAGAGGGCCAGCAAATGGTTTCCAGACTTAGAGGAGAAAGATACCAAGCCATTCCATTTAGAACCGCAGAATTAGCGGCTGCTTATCTCAATAATAAAGTAGAGTTATTAGAAAGCATAGCCAATACAGGATTTTACCTTAGACCTGAACAAGATGAAGATACTCCTGATGATGTGTTAGCCAGAATTACTTTACGAGATAGGGAAGATAACGACATTGGATATAACGAACTAAAGTATTGGCAATATAATCCTGACCAACCCATTCCTGAAGCGGCTGGCGGTGGCACAGGCGATTGGGTCTAATCTTCAGATTCTTCCGAAGTGGAGGCTGGAATATGATGTTCCGCCAACTTAAGAATTAAATTATTGGTAATTAAAACGGTTTCTACTCCTTGAATCGGAAATCGGTCCAACATATGATAGATAAAGTTAATTTCTGAAATTGTTAATTCAATTTTCTTGGTGTCACCGTGGTTAGTAATAATCTCATCAGGCATAATAACTCTATGTTATTCTTTCTATTTAACTCTAATCAACTAAAGACAAATTGGAGGGATATTTTACAATTGCTTAAAGTCACAGGGTTTCCTCCTGTGGAGGGTGTAGTATATACCATAGTGATACTTAATTCAATTATAAACTGGTCACCTGGATTTCGTAAGAGGTCAAGCAAATCTTGTGGAATCCAGAGAGTTCCCAATTGTTGGTCTGGTGGTGTTCCTGGTGTTCCTGCTTCTACGGCTTGTTGAAGGCTAAAGTTAAAGTTATCACCATCTCGGAGTGTAACTGGGGGTGCTATTTGTGCGGCTGTGGATTTTGTAAAAATTCCCAAAATTCTGGATTCAAGGGGTCCTGGCTGGTCTGCTGGTCCGAAACAGGGAATCCGATTATCTCTATCATCGGTGGCTATAATTTCCATACTGGTAATGCCCGATGTATTAGACAATGCTCCGTTATTATTAACTCCAAAAACTAAGTTTATAGCATCTCTACCTGATAATGTTTGCGCTTGGGCGATAGTCATTTCTAATCGCCTATTATCTCCATAGGAGGCACCAGGTCCTCCAGCCTGTCCAGGTTTGAGGCGTGTTATCGCAAAAGCCTTTGTAGAATTTTTAACTTGGGCTGAACGGGTGTCGCCTGGAGTAGCAAAAGTTATAAATGCTGCTTGAGTAGGATTTCGGACGCTGGTAAATGATACCGCAGTAGGCCCTTGAAACGGATTGTTGGTAGTAGCATTAAATTTGGTTTTTCGGGGCGTAGCGATTCCTATCTTAGACATAATATCACCTCATGAAACTGTGACATTCCCAAAAACATAAACCTCAGCAGGGGTAGTAAAATAAATAGTAAATGAATCAAATTGAGGGCAAGTAAATGCAGTTCCTGTGGCTCCTCCGCCAGTTACACTTGTCACATTCACTCCATCTACTACAACTGTGGCTACTGCGTTTGGAGTAATAAATGTGGCGGTTGCTCCAGTTGCTGTTGTGGTAGATATGGTATAAGTATCTGCTGCTAATGTGGTAACTGCTCCAAAATAACCAGGTGTAGATAAATCAGCACCTCCTACTGCTGGACCTGCTGGGTTAGAAATTTGACCTCCAATTTGGGAATCATACCCTATTGTAGCAAGAATGCTTCCTGCTACGGCTACTACATCTCCTGCTTGCGATAACACGCCTCCTGCTACGGCTGTGACTCCTCCTGTGGTAGCAATAACTCCTGTGCCTCCTGTGACTGTGGTTCCTGCTCCTATGGAGGTATTAGCAGTAACGGCTCCTGTGGCTCCACCTGCGCTGATTGCTCCATTAACTGTTGAAACTCCTCCTGTGCCATCTACAATAACGCCACCAGAGCCTCCTACTGTGACTGTTCCACCAGCGTCTGGATTTACGCTAACCGTAGTTCCTGCTGCTACGGATGAGGTGGTGGTAAATCCACCATTTGAAGTAAAACGGGCCACTTCGGAAGCAGCAGCCCCATTGTAATTTTTCAACACCAAATCATATCGTGTGGTTCCAGCATCAGTTCCAGCGGTAGATACTGATTCCATAATAGAACCTACATAATTTACTCCTGCTTGAGCAGGACCTTCTGATTCAAATTCCAATCCCACCCCTAATCCAACTGCGGGTGCTCCAGATGTTTCATGAGTTATTCGGACTGGATAGGTGGCTGTGTTTGTTAAAGCCGTAGATTGAGTTACGAAGGTTTTAACTGCAAAACTGGCGGTATCTGCGCTTGCATCCATAAGGAAAGCATTATCCACATTTAATGTATCCATTCTTACATCAAGGCCAGATGCATTGATGACATTGAAGTGCGCTCCTGTATCGGAAATTCGCAAGGGGAAACCATTAGCACCCGTTCCATCATTGACTCGGAAATCCATTTGCCCTTTTTCAGCACCTACTGTTCCATCTTTGGCATCGGCTTGAATGTATGCGTAAGTGTGTTCGGCATTTGCCGCATCGGGGCCTTTGAACAAAACGATTCCTAAATCAAGACCTACGGCATAGGTTCTATTTCTTACGAAAGCAATATCGGGGGCTGTTCCTGTTGTGGTAGATGTGGAAACAATCCTAAGCATATCCGAAGCCGAACTTCCTGTCACGGTTAATCTTTCAGCACCGCCTGTATCATTCCAAATTAGATTGCCTGAACCGCCAATAGTATCGGCTGCTGTGCCAAATGCTACTTGACCAGCAGCAATAGTTCCTCCAATACCTCCTGTGGATGCTAACCAAGAAGGGACACCTGCTGCAAGAGTTAAAACTTCACCATCGGCTCCAGCCGCTAATTTGGATAAGGTATCGGCTGCGGAAGCATAAATTATATCTCCTTGAGCATAGGTGCTAAAAGATGTTCCTCCATTTGCGGCTACTAAAGTTCCTGCAACAGTTACTCCTCCAGCAGTTGCAGCAGCAGGGGTTAATCCTGTAGTTCCAAATGCAATAGTGGTTACGCCACCACCTCCGCCTCCACCTGTGTTGATTACAGCGATATTTGGGGAAGAGCCAACAGTTAAAGACCCATTAGAAACTTCAATAATATCTATACCGAACAAATCGGTTGCTAAATCAAAAGTTCTGACTTCTAAACCGCTTGCACCGCCCGTTCCTGTGTATGTGTTAGACATCTGTATCACCTATGGTTTTAGCAACAAAGTTGCATCAGATTCCACCCTCCATACCTTGACGGTTGGTATCAGTAAATCCGTTTTGTTGTTCACTCCATCCTACTAATGATGCTTGAACATTGCCTGTAAGGTTATTGGTAGTGTTAGGGACAGTAACTGTGCCTGAATTGATAACTCGGAAAACAATTTGCTTTTCACAAACTAAGGGGATTTCAAAAGACCACATTTGGTTGGGAGGTGTGACCGCAGCCCATTGGAAGTTATTCCAAGAAAATGATAGTTCTCCATCAACCCAGATTTGATAAGTTGCTGTTGCGTCACCTGCTCCAGTTGGTTGAGTGTGTCCAAACTTAGCAATTAAATATAGTTCATTTTTACGACCCGCAGCCGTAGCGGTGGCAGTTCCAGTCCGTAAAGTTCCTGTGGCTAATCCACCCGCAGAATTTCCTGAAAATTGCACACCCGTAGAAGTAACAGGTTGAGCACCACCATAAAAGGTAGAACCGACTCCAATTCCAGCCGTAGCAGGAAGTGTAGGTGGCGTAGTGGAAGGCAACGGAGAAGCCACGGGTTGTAATGCAGTTCCAGCAGCAGCACCAAAGGGTGCTGACCAAGTTTGAGTTCCTAAGATATTGTCATCATTGGCGTTAATAACGAGTAAATCAACGAATTCTCCTGCTCGTAAGAAACCTGCTGCGACAGCACCTCCGACATCCAAAAGAGTAGTTAAATTGACTACTTGACGCTGAATTAAGTTAGAAGAATCTGATTTTGGAACTAAATGCCACGGATAGGCTTTACTATCAACATTATTAGGATGTAAATTAAGATTTTCTATGGAGGGGCGAACTGGCCTCTTAAATGTGCCAGGGTCAATTCCTGCTCTTTGAGGTTGAGTTGCTACCGAAGTTTCAGTAGAATAACTGGAATATGGGACAGGAGAAGCATTAACCGCATCTCCTTTGAGAGAATAACTGGTTTGAAAGGCTTTTTTCCGATAAGCCCTCTTGGAGTTACGGATATTTTCGTTGGTATCACCGTCTGACATAAAATGACCTCATACTTAGTTTGATGTTTCGTATATTTAAGTTTAATCTCGCTTAGTTCTCTTATCTTGATGCACGGTTTTTGGCGCATCAGGCTTTTTAAGTTTGGCTTGTTGATTCCGCCAGTAGGTTTGGGATTGTTGCAGATACCACTCCCAATCAGTTGTGTCCAAGCCACGAGATAGCAATAACTGTCGTCTAAACCATTCTACATTATCTACGGTAACTTCAATTCCTAATTGGATTAACTTTTCACAAATCAAAGAATCTGAACCGCTAAATTCCCAATAAGTTACATAAACTTGAGCAAAACATCGGTTCGCCACATATGGATAGTTGGCTATATCAGGAAGTTGGTTAGTCATCACATATCTAACATCCCAAGTTTCAAAAGGTTTAACATAAATGTTAGGCTCTAATAAGTAGCCAAAATTTGACTCAATGCTCTTCGGAAATGGGGACGCATCTCCAGATATGCCCCATGATTTAATATCTTCAGGGTTTTGATAATACCACACATTGTCAATGGCTATTTGCACGAATCCATTAGGAATCCAATTGGTAGTGACAAAACCATCATTTTCCCAATTTGCGGCTACACCCGCAGTAGAACCAAAATCATCAATGACAACGAAGTGGTCTTCCCTCATTAAATTAGGTTCGGTTAAAACCTCTCCTTGTCGGTCAGCATAATTCAAGGCGGCTTCTCCATAAGGGCCAACAAAAATGGAAAATTGTTCTCCAGGTTGTGGCAAAGGTCTGTTTTGGGCAGCCATTCTTGCAGGATTAAGACACCACAAATAATTTTGGTAAGTTATTGTCATTAAGAAAACCTCTTGGGAATAGATTTCAACTTTTCTTCATTTTCCTTTCTTTCGTGAATATCGGCCATAAGTTGATGGCGAATTAGCATCTGTTTGTATTGCATAACGGTTTCAACAGACACAGGCATATCTCTTTGAGTTAATTCATAGGCAATCAAAGAATCGGCTCCATCAAATAAAACATATTCCAAATAAACACGAGGGATAAAAACATCTCCAATTTGAGAGGGAATAACATTAGTATTAAGTGAATAATCTACTGATAAAGTAGTGGAGGAATTTCCTGGAGTAGTTATATCTTGGACAACTTGCGAGGGTTGGAGATTATTCATGTAAAAATAGGCTCCCCAAGTAGAACCTTGTTTGATGTATAGTGGAGTATCGCTCATGGCCCAACTTGGCATCCAACCAAGTGGCTTAAATCTTGTTCCTCCTGATGGTCCAAAAGGCGATGTATAGCCCGAAATGCCAATGTTATGACCTCCAGAAGTTTGAGTGCTTCTATCAGGATTTTGGAAATATAATTGTTGATTAACCCATAATTGACACGAAGCAGTAGGAGGCCAAACCGAGAGTTCATCAACAACTAAAAATTGCTCGGCGGTGACAAAGGCAGGAATGTCTAAGTTGCTTCCATAACCTCCTACAAAGATTTCTACGCCTTCATTTCGGTTGGCTGTAAATTGAGGGATATAAGGATTAAGTGTGAGAATAGGATGTAGATTAAGCGTAAATGGGTCAGGATAGTTCTGACTTGGGACTACGCCTCGCCATTCATAAACCTGTCGGCGCATCATAACACAACATTAGCATCCTTGCTATTTGAGGCTTCCGTTTTCACGCAATTCTCTTTTGTATTTCGTTTTGTCCAATTAAAGTAATTTTTACTCTTACCGTTCGGACATCTGACGCACCACCAGCGGCGGTCATGCGGTGTCCAGCAATAGCCACATTGTTTTGAACCATAACTTGTAGAGGTTGTTGATATAATACCAAAATTGGTGATGGGAATGCGATATAGCGTTGCTGATGCATTGACTTAGGCATCAATAATCTTTGAGTGCTGATGTCATCTGATGGAATGGTGTTTCCGCCGACAAAGAAATTAACATCAAAATCGGTAAATGTGCCTGTGACACTTGTTCCTGCTGCGGATTGGTAGGCATAAAAATAAGGTGATGTGGTAGTTTCAGTAGTGAGTTGATTACCGTTTGAGTCTAAAGCCATGACATCTACTGCATATCCATAAAAGGTGCATTGTTCATTATTAAATTGATTGGTAAAAGCATTGACAGTAATAGAGGTTCCACCTGCTAAAGTTGTGGCAGTTCCAAAAGCAGCAACGGGGAAATCGTGAACTGTGGTAAGAATCTTAGGTTCAGGGTCTTGTCGCACCATCTTAGTTCACCCCTATATTTTTAATAATTTCATTTTGCCCCATTAGTGTAATTACTACACGAACTGTTCTAACATCTGTGGCTACGCCTCCCATTCGGTGAGGGGCTATAACTACATTGTTTTCTACCACTACTTGTAAAGGTTGCTGATAACGAACTAAAATTGGAGAGGAAAAACTAATATATCGCTGTTGTTCCGCTCCTGGCATTAACAATCTTTGGATTTGAATATCATTAGAGGGAATTTGATTTCCTCCAACAAGGACTTTTACATCAAAATCGGTAAATGTGCCTGTGGTGCCTCCAGGTGTTTGGTAAGCATAATAATAGGGATTAAGACCACCAGCCGTTGCTATTAAATTGTTTCCATTCACATCTAAGGGAATTACATTGACGGCCAAACCCCAAAGGGTGATTTGTTCGTTATTAGCCTGAAATGTGTTAATTCCTTGTAGGATATTAGTTAGTGCTGTTAAGTTAGCACCACCAGCGGCTGCAACAGGAAAGTCATGAGTCGTGCTCATTATCTTCGGTTCAGGGTCTTGATTAACCATATTTGAATCACCCTCACATAGACCGTGCAGCAATCTTTTGGACCGCTAACTCGCTAATGAGGCTGATTTTATATCGGACAGTTGTAGCAGCAAGTCCACCAATACCATAGTTGAATGCGGCGACAGCAGAGTTAGCAGTAACAGTTAATTGTAGTGGTTGTTGGAATAAAGCCAAAACAGGAACGGTAAAACTCATAGTTTGGTCTTGTTGTCCATAAATCCATCCCAAGTCAAAAGCGTTAGAAGGAACATTGTTAGAACCGACTGAACAAGTTAATGTAAAGTCAGTAGGCATAGTAAATTTTGGGTCTGTAACTGCGGTGAGTTGTTGTCCTGCTGGACCTAACAAGATAATATCAACTGCAACCGCATAAATCCTAAGTTCTTCATTATTTGCCTGATTCGTAAATATATTTACTGTATTCTGTGTTCCAGCGGCAACTGCGACTGGGAAATCGTGAATCGTAGTATATACTTCTGGTTGTGGGTCCTGATTTACCATATGTTCAATCTCCTATGATTACTATAAGGCACTCTTACTATTTCAATCTATCGTTAGGATTCCCAAACATTGACTGGAGCCTTTTGTTTGCGGGCTAAATGAATCCAACGAATCAACAATCCAAATACTAAAATATCAAAGATAAAAAAATACCCTCCGAAATCTCTTAAATGAGATTGCATATCAGTTACAACTTCTAAAGGGGTTTTTAATCCATCTCGCATAATAATTGCGGTCCACATCATAGCCATTAAGAAAGCACCCCCAAAAGTAAGAAGCATTTCTCTTAAAATGGTGCTGTTGCCCATATAATAAAACTTTGTTTCACTTTCTATTTAAGCGTTTCTGAATAATGCATCATCTTCTAAACTATCATCGGCAGGTAGCACCGAAACTTCGGGTGGCATCACTTGTGCTTCTAAGGCTTTATTATCTAAATACTTACGAACTAAGCCATACATTTTTGGGGCAATATCTTCCATTTCTTCGGTCATATCACGACCCTCTTTGGATGCTTCTTCCTCAAAGTATTCTTGAAATTTAGAAAGTAAGGTCATGGTTTTGTAAAATGATGGAGTAAAGGCTAATTTAGTGCTGGCTCCAATATCATTAGCAGTTTTTTGAGCCATAATTGCTAAGATAACGGCGGCCAAATTGGTGGCCGTAATGAATCCAAGTAGTTGCCAAGTCCACCAAGCAGTTGGTTGAACTACTAAAGCAAAGGTTTGAACTACGACCTCTATAAATAAGGCTAACATTATCATATATCTGGCACTTATCATCTGTGGGTCTGCTAAACGCTCCCAATCTGCTTCTTTTGTCATAACTATTCCTCTGGTGCTGCAAAAATGATAAAGGTTATCTCATTAGTTGGATAAAACCCCGCATGAATATATCCATATTCCTCTACCTGTTTAATTGTTTTCTTTTCCCATTTCCTTTCTTTGTCAATTAAAAATGCTATATCTCTAAAAATACCTTGATTAGATAACATCAAAAAATCAGAAAGGGTATAAACTTTATGCGTTTCTCCTTCTATTTCATATTCGGCAAATTCGGTATCTACGGGGTTGTGGTCAGCCAATAATTGTCTTTCAAAGAAATCCTCTCCTAATTGTGCTTTGAGGGCTTGCTCCACTCCAAATCCTGCTCGTAAGCGTTCTTCTATTACTTCCCATTCTCTTTCTGCTAATGAATCCCACCAAGAGGAATTAGAATTGTATTCTCGGCCTATATCAGAACGATAAGAATCTAAATAATTGTTTTTACGACTTAGAACATAGGCGGCCCAGATTTCCTCTGGCGTTGCCTCTTCAGTCATAATAAATATAGGGGATGTTACTTATTTAACACTACCGTTGCTTATTGTTGTCGGCGGTTTGGAAATCGGCGGGAAATGGATTCCATTACTGCGGCATCGGATGGTGTATTGGTGGTCCAATAGTCGTATTTGGCCGCAAATATCAAATCTGTGTTGAGCAAGACATTATTAGGCATCATAAAACGAGTCAAACGATAAACCTCTACCCGATAGAGTCCAATACCCAAAAGATTCTCTGCTTCATCTAAAGCAGATTCTAAATCAGAAGTGGTGGTAAAGATAACTCCATCTTCGGAACGAGAGGTTTCTTGATATTTAATTTGATAGAAAACTGAAACTTGTGAATCCGTTTCTCCTTCCATAGCAAACAAAGTTGGTTCAGGATACATAAAGAAATCATTTTCAAATTCAAAACCAAGAGTTTCTTGTTGCCATAGTTCTCGGCAATACATCAATAACTCTTCTAATTTAGGAAGGTGTTCCTCATAATCTTCAGGTGTAGCCCAAGTGGAAACAACTCCTACGGGTTCAGAAGTGAGTTCCGAAGAGGCTCCAATATATCCTCCGTCTGCCGATACTGAAGTATAGCCTCCGAAAAGAGTAGATAGGGCAGTTTGCACAAACAAAATTCTATCTTCAAATTCAGCATCTGAAATATCTGAATCTCCTTGAGTAGAAGGAACATAAATCTTAATTTCATAACGAGCGTCTTGGGATAAATCTTCTAAGGGTGCTTCAGCAGCCTTAGTGTCTTTTTTCTTATTTTTATTTAAGTTAAGCATTTCAGCGATTTCATCAACGCTTCCTGCTAAATTCAAACCCATCCAATCTGCTTCAAATTGTTCGCCTTCATAATCACGAATGGCGACACCTACGGGGAATCGTGGCACTCCATCATCAGTATATTCAAAGAATCTAACGGTAAGTGGGCGGCCAATTGCAGCATCTCTGTTAGCCCATAATTCCCTTCTTTCAGCCAAAGTTCCCATCGGTCTGGCTCGGAATCTCCTTCCATTAGGTGCTTCACATTCCCAAATAGGAGTTCCTCTATCATTTCCTGTGGCTTCATAATAGCCTACGATTGGGAATTCTTCATCAATAAAAGTCTTTACTTTTTGTAAATGCTTGGAACGCTTATCTAATTCATAAGGTGATTCCAAATTACGCACCATTAAACCTTCAAAACCTTCTTCTTCAAATAATGCTAAGTAAGCCGCAACATCTTCTTCATTACGAATTCTTACATTTCGGGTCAATCTTAGACGAGGAGTTTGCGAACTTGGAACTGCTCTAAGAAGTGATTGCAGCAAACGATAACGGGATGCGAAAGTCATATCCATGTTACTTAAGTTAATCAAATCATAAATACGATACGATACTTGTTCTAAATCTTCTAAATCTCTTTCAGACAAATTCTCTGGCTTTTTACGAACTAATCCTGAAACTCTTTGGAAGGTTAGGGTGTCGGAATATAATTCTCCATCTAAAACAATGCTGGGTGGTAGATTCAATAGTGCAATTTCACTACGAAGTGAGTTCATTCCTGCAAACTCTTTATTTTTACGAGTCAATAACACAATGTTAGAAGGAAAACCTTCGGCACTCATGGCTAAACAACGGACTCCATCAAACTTTCTCTGTCCCACAGCAGGATATTCTACATGACGGGCTGCTTTGGAAAACTTCTTGGCTAACATTGGTAAAATGTTAATTTCAGTAATGGCTGATGCACGAGTCAATTTGTAGCCTTCATCTAACTTTCTAAGCCATTTTGACTGTGCTTCTGATTGGGCTTGTTGTGCAATAGTTCGGTTTTGTCGCCCTTCAGTCACATATTGTGGTTCAGGCTCTACCATATTTTCGCTGCCTTCTACACCAGAGCGGGTTTTAATGTGATATATATCATCTCCTGAAGAAGAAATTCCCATTCTCTCTACACTAATTTCCCAAGTGCGAATAGAACCGTTGCTATCTTTTTTGTAGAGTATATCAAAGGGCATACCTTATCATTCTCCAACCATCTATTTAACTTTATTCATTTAACTTAAAAAATGACATGGTGTGTGTCGGAACTTTAGCCCACAAAGCAAATTTTCTTAATTGTTTGCGGATGATTCCCATCTCACTCACTATCCAATTCCCAAAAACTACTATCTTTTTGGCTACTATCTCGGTAACCGAATTTTTTAACTCGCATTTCATCTAAAACTAATTCAGAAAAGATATTGCCAAAAATAGTTCCTAAAACACCAACAATGATTCCACCTACAATAAATCCAAATCCAAAGTATTCTTTATCTTGTTCATCATCAAAGAATCCTGCCCTGTTATTGACTACTTCTACGGGTGAGGCAGACTTAGAAGGCTTTTTCTTAGACTTTTTAGATTCGGCATAATATACAAAATCTTGCTGTTGCCTTTTCGCAGACATTCGTTCATCTCTGTGCAGGTGTTCAATGGCTCTTTCAATAAGTGATTGACGAGCAGATTGCTTATCAGGCCCTTCTCCATAACTGCTGATACGAGAGCGTCCATTGTTGGGTAATGCAAACATTACATCTCCAAATACAATAAATTCTCCATCTCGTTGCATGGTGTGTCCAATATCAGTCATAATAATTTCATACTGCATTTGGCTCATCTCCTTTGGCATTGGCAGAGGTTTCAACTAAAAAGTAACCGATAACTAAAATTGGAACTGAAAACAAGGCTAAGTCGTGCTTTTCTACTACTTTGAGAGGATTGCCATGCGATTGATAGGTTTTGTGAACATTACCTACGGTAGAAAGGAAAAAGGCTAATGAACCTACGGCGGCTAACATAGTTCCTCGCCATGCTTTACGAGAAATTTCGTCTTTGGCTTCGGCTTGAGCATCAAAGTCTTTATCTATGTCTTGTTTATCTGCATCTGCCATAATTGAAACCTCCTTAGTTAGAGGATTTCTTCATCATCACTAAGCCCAATCCTAAGACACCTGCTGCAACTGCAACAGGGGCTACCATTTTTGATGAGTTATCTTCTGCTCCAAACAATTTGCTCCACAATGATTCATCTTCCTCTACGGGTGCAGTAGTTACTGTGCTGGAAGAGTATGGGTCACCTGTTCGGCATCCAAAGGTAGGCCAAAGTGGGTCACAAACACGAGAGTTATAGGCTCTGCGAGCACCTGCGCCTGGAATAGAGTCAAGATAATTTCGGGCATTTGGGTCAGCCCATGCCATATTGTCAAAATTGCTTCCTTTTCCTTGCCAATTAACCATACCGCTTGTGGTGTAAGGGATTCCAGCAGGTCCAAACGGTGCATATTGGTCGCCTGATTGATTCAAAGTCCAAAGTTGTGGCACCCATGCCATCCAAGGAGAGGAAGAGGGTGCTTGAGTGATTGGATTTCCTGAACCATCCCACTTAGCAACTTTTTGACGAGAGCCATCTGCTAAAACAATATAACAGTCTTGCATTCCAAGTGCGCCTGGGGCGCATTGTAGATTAAACGACATGATAATAGTTAAGTATTACTGCTACTTAAACTTACTTTCGCTGACTCCACCAATAGGCTGCTCCCAAAGCGAGAACGGCTGTGGCGATGGCAGCAGTAGATTTACTAATTCCTCGTGATGATTCATCAAACAAATCGTCAGAATCAACCAGACCACGAGCATTGAATTCTTCGGCTCTGACCCAATCGGCTAATTCTTTATCCATTTCACCATCTGTCATAGACATATCTTGGTATTGTGCAATAGAATCTATAACATCTTCGCTCATGAAATATGGGAATGTTACTTCCCACAAATCGGCTCCTGAGTCGTGTCGTGAAACTGAAAATAAACCTTCAAAAGTTTCTTCGTAAAATTCTTCAATAAGATAATCTTTTAATTCTTCTTCTACCACAAAGGTTTCGCTACCATCTGCTTCGTCTGACCAAACATTGGAAACGGAATCAATAACTTCAACAAATTCTGCATCTAAGTCATCAATATCTTGTTCTCCTTCTGCAATGCCCATAGCCATAGCATCTACATTAGGTCCTTGGTCTTCAGCATTCATTGAATCAATATAAAGCGATAATTCTTCCATATACTTATCAATAATCCGTGCATTTTTTCGTGGATTTTTTGAAGCCCGTTCAATTTCAAGATTTTTGGCTTCAATCCATGCTATTTGTTCGGGTGTGGCTTTACCACGCTGCATTTCTTCAGCACGACCAATAAAGACATAATCGTGTGCAGGAAGTGATTGTGAGGCATCAGTAGCAGAAATAATTTCTCCTCCTGTGTGTTGTCCTAAAACACGACCATTTCCATTAGGTGATGAGGATGGCTCAGGAACTAAAAGTTCAGGGGTTTCCACGGATGCGTCTTCTTCCGCCGCAAAAGATTCTACGGTTTCTGCCGCTTTTAATTCCGATTCAGTAGTTGGAAGAGATTGCCCTAATGCAGCAGCCACAGTTTGTGCATCTGCCTTACCAATCATAGATTGACACTTATGCTTCTTGCCATCTGCATCAGTAAAGAATCCGACAACTTGGTAGCGGAATCCGCCTCCACGAGAAGGTGTAGCGATAATTTCATCCACATCTGCCTCAACTTTGCGTTTTAGGCCGACTGAATAGATTTCTCTTTTAACCATAGTATATCCTCCGTTTCACGACTATATCAATCTATCTCTTAGAATCCGAATATATCTTTTTGGAAATTACCTCTGGTAGATACTCCTTGTTGTCCTACGGCATCTCCGTAAATGCCCATAGTGTTTGAATTAGGGGCTGATGCAGCATTTAGAAAGAAAGACATAGAACCTGCGTGAGATTCAGCAGCGTATTGTTCCTGCTGCGCTTGTGATTGTTCTTCGGCTTCTTTTTCTGCGGCTTCGGTTTCTAACCTTTGCATTTCGGCTTCCGCAGTTTCTAATACTTGCTCATATTTATTGACTTCATCGTGAGCATCTAAACCTCGGAATAAACCTCCTAAACCAAATCCTAATGGGAACAAACCCATAGCACTTACTACGAAAGGTCGGTAATTGTATTCTCCTTCTGAAGACAATAGTTTTCCATCTTGTGAATACTTGTCAAAAGCCCACAATCCTAATGAACCAATTCCCATAAGTATTGGAAATCCGACTAATGGGCGGGATAGTTGGTCTTTGATAGGTGTTTCCGCCACAGCATCATCTTCTTCACCTTCAAAAATTGAGGACCTTAATGCTGCGAAATCCATAGGCTCACCTGTATTTAGTTTATACCTCTTGATATTTAAGATTAGCGGACGGTAGGTTGATTATAACTAAATCAATTTGCGCCAACTGCACTTCCTCCATAATTCTGACCGAATTCTGGATAGGTAGTAGATAAAGTCATGCTGTATGATGACAAATCAGGGCCATTAACCATTTTCTCATAAGGTCCAATGTTTCCTAAATTAAGAGTTTGACCAACTGCTTGACCGTTAATAATGCCTCGTTGGGTGGAAACTCTTTGAATATCTCCTGAATTATTAACTACTCCCCATGCGTCAAGAGATTCTTGAGCAGGTGTGTGCGCTTCTTTAACATTTTCAGCACCCATAACTTCTTGTGCAATCTTCCAGCCTCCACGAACTCCGAAAGCAACTACAAATCCTACTAAGGATAATGCTCCCAAATTAAGTGCAACATCTTTCCAATCAGTCATAATTATTCACCCAAAAACATTCCAGTCAAAACTGATGCAATAGTTACACCAGCACTCATTAAGACAAAGCCTAATCCAAGTTTAGCACCTGTTTCAATTGGCTTTTCAAGAACGATGTTTTCAGCCGAGCCAAACCATTGTGGAACTCCGTTGCTTGAAATAACTGCGGATGATTCACCAAATGAATTTGGATAATAACCTTCATCAATCATTGGGTTCTCAAATGTTTCTGCACTCTTTTTGTAACCTTTACGAATCTTGGTTCGCATTTTATCTGCATAGATTCCTGATGTCATTGGACCATAAACTTGTGGGTTAGGATAACCAATACGGCCATAAACATTAAAGTTACCAGCAGAGGTTTGAATAAAGAAGTGGAAACGGTTCATACTACCTTGACGCTTGGTAAGGTAAATTGGTGTTGAATCCACTAAACGAGCACGAGGGTATTTTTCTTTGATACGGTTCATGCTGTTTGCCAAATCTCCATCATAACTTGGTGGAAATACTTCCATAGCCTCAAAGTGTTGCCAACCTTCTGCCATCAGAGTTTCCGCCGAGCCATACCATTGTGGAACTCCACGACCAGATGTTAAAGCAGAATCTTCTCCATAAGAATTAGGGATAAAATCTTCTTCTGCATAAGTAAATCCTGATTGGCCTTCTGCGGAATTGATACCTGAATAAGAGTTTTTCCATGATATAAATACCTCAATATCTTCCTCTCGGCCATCATCCATAGAAATTGTATAAGTGACCTTACCAGTTCCCTCTCCTGAGTCAGAATCGGCAATATAGGACTCAACGGAATTCATTATGCCAACCACATCGGAACCATCCATTCCATCTATATCTTCATAGTCATATTCATAACTAATTTCTCCAAATGTCATCATAGTTCCGTATTCTTCAGCACCCATGCGAACAGGAGGTTCAACATATTGAGAAGAACCTGAGCCATAAGCCACAGGAACTCCGTTGCCTGTCATTCCACTTACTTCAGCAGAGTTTTGAGGATACATATCTGTGTATGCTTCTGCGCCGAAATGGATGCCAATAGGAGGTGCAGAGGGTGAACTTGTTCCAAATCCATCTTCCCATTGAACCATAGCATCAGTCAAAACCATGCCTTCAGCGTGTTTTGCATCGGAATCGCCTAAGCCACGGAATCCTACTGGTTGGCGAGATTTAGCATTACTTCGTAGGTCTTGCTTGATTGAACCGCTAACTCCTACATTACTAATCCATCGGCCTTTAGCATCACGAGCCAAATAACGAGAATTTCCCTTGATGTGGTCAAAGCGTTGCCGCTTTCCGTATCGGCGTTTGCGACCTTCTGCATTCATCTTTTTCATAGCCTTGCGAGCATATTCTTCTGCATCATCGTAATCTTCGCCTTCATCAATAAATTCATCCATAATAGTTTCCTGTCCTGTTTGGTCAATAAAGAGAACATTTTCAGCAGAATAAGATTCGCTCATTGGGTCATAGGTTTGTGGAGATTCTGTAAGTGGGTCGTAAGTTTCAGGGGTGTAATCATGTGATTCACCTTCCGCAGAAAACGATGTTTCCTTGCTATATCCACCCTTTGCTTTCTTACTAATTTTAGCATTATATTCTCGGTCAGACATTGGACCGTAAATCTTAGGTGCATCGTAACCGATTCGGCCATAGACATTGAATCCGCCACGGTTGGTTTCCATAAAGATGTGGAATGCGTTACTCTTTCCTGTTTTTTTAGTCATGTAAATAACATCGTAAATTTCAATGTTTGAATACATAGTTTCTAAAACTCGGCGAGCCTCATCAATATCATGCTGTCCTGCTGGAAATACTTCCATGGCTTGAAACTTTTCTCTCATATAATCTACATCCTGCACAGCATCTTGCATATCTTGACGCTGCTTTTTTGTCATAGTTCGGTGCTTACGAACCATTGAGTCTTCAGCCGCTTTGCATCCACAAGTGTTGCACATATAATAAATTACTTGTTCCAACTATTTAAGGTTATTTAACGCTCAAATATATTTTGGAATTTTCGCACAACTTCAGCATCCTCCATATTAGCCCAACCTGTAGTTCCATAAAGTAGCACATCATAAAGGAAATTATAATCTGAATTTTCTAATTCATGCTCTACCAAATCGTATCGCATAAGGTTGATTTCTGCTGTGGTGTATTCTTCGTCAGTTTCAGATTCTGCATTTTTTTGTTGAGTTAATTTTTGATTAGTTTTATCTAATACTTCATACCAATCAGAAATAGAAGATGGTTTTTCTTGGTTACTTACGGCCACTAAAGCATCTAAGGGGAATCCCTTTAGTGCGCTGGTATATCTTAGTTGGCTTCTGCCTTTATTGTATAATCCTGCGGGATTTGATACAACTCCCATACCTGAACTAATACTGGCAAAAAGACGACAGTTATAGTAAATTTTCCTTCCTAATGCTGCAAAAGAATTATCGTGACAAGTGTTCCAAAAATTATTTACTGTGGTATTGGACTCAAAGGTTTCAGCATCAAACCATTTAAGGTTTGAATTGTCATATTCGTTGTAGCCATAAAGATACACCGTTTCACCCTGTTTTCGGCAACCATCACAAGTAATCGGAACAATCACGGCTTGTTCCTCTTCATCATCTGTGTCCATTGGCTTCTCACGGTTAAAGTCGGGAGTAAAACTTCTATGTTCGCAACTTTCAGCATGGAAGCCTTCGGCTTCAAAGGTTTCAGCAGACCACATTTCTTGACCTTGTTTTAAGTTTAACAAAATATCTGTGATAAAAATTCCACGACCTCCTAAAATTTGAATATCTTCATCGCCTGATGCTTGTCCTATATTCATGTGCATTTCCATAACATCATGTAACTTTTCTAAAACTCCAAGAGGGACTGATTCAGCCACCTTCTGTAAGTATTGAAAATAATAGATGTCAGTTAATTTTTCTGGGAAGTTATTGTCCATAATGGCTTGACTTAAAAACTCTGAAAATTCATCTGCACTCATTTGTTTATCTTGGTCTAAATCTGTGTATTTATAATACGGGGCAATCATTTCATTGTAAATAGATTCTTCATTAGCGGCATCAATATAATAGGATTGTTTCTCTTGCTCTTCTTGTAATCTGTTATCATACTCTTGATTGAGTTGAGTATCAGTTTTGTCTGAAAATCCTTTGATAAAACGACCTTTTTTATCTCTTTTCTGTTGTTTCCAAGAATTAGTTTCAGCATCAAAAACAACATTTTCTGAAGCAAAAACAGAATTACGACTCACCCACATATCTACATAAGATTGAGGAATATCAATCTCGCTATTAACAATTTGACGGAAGACTTCATCTATGTCAAAATCTAAATCACCTTGTTCACGAGCCTGTCGTTGTAGGTAAAGAGCGTAATCGTGAGCCAAACTTTTCATAGCACCCATCAGACCACTCCCTTGAAATCATCACATAATTGTTTAACGCTAACCTCTTGTTCAAATCGGGCGCAAATGGAATCTGCATAGTGTCCACAAATGCCACAAGAATTAGGGATTTCCCCTATGATTGCGATAACGGTTTGACGCAAATTAGGAGGGTGCATACCTTTTATTGGTCTGTGTTGTTATTTAAGTTTTATCAAGAGTAATAATCGGCGGTGGTTTCCACTACTCCACGCTCTTTCTTAGCCTCTTGCCGTTGCTTTAACAAATTATCCAAAGCAGCCGTTAAATGTGTATCTTTAATCTTAACTGTTTCAACTTCATAATTTTCGGCTTCAAAGGCTAACATAAATGCCGTCTGAACCAATTCTTGTAGGTAGGCTCCTGAAAAGCCTTCTGATTTCTTGATAATGGGTTTCAAATCAATTTTTCCTGTGTTAAATGGTTCTAAGTATTTCTTCAAAATGGCTTCTCGTGCTGCTTCTTTAGGATAGCCAAATTCCATCCGAGAGTCAAATCTGCCTGGTCGGTCTGCCAAAGCCCAATCCAAATGTTGTGGATAATTAGTAGTGGCTAAAGTGATAACTCCTGAATTGCGTTCCATGCCTGACAAACAGTTAAGGAACTCTCCTAAAAGTGGATGGTCATGCGTTTCTCGCCTGTCTAATCCACCTAATGTGTCAATATCTTCAATAATAACTAAGGTAGGAGATAAATAACGAGCCAACTTGTAAAGACGAGAAATTTGTCCTTCGGTTTTGATAGCATTACGAGCCACATAGATAGTAGTTACACCTTTTAATTGATTCATAACTACATTACAACAAAGTGTTTTTCCTGTGCCTGGTGGTCCTGTGATTAAAACTCCACGAGAAGAACGAAGATTTTTATCTAAATACATATTCATGTGTGGAATAAAGTTAATGATATTACGATTGAGCATATCAATAGTTTTATCTTCTATGATAATATCTTCCCAACTTACTTCGGGAACTTCTAAAAATTCAAAATCTGCGGAGAACTTGGCTCCTTTGAGAAGTCCTTCACTATTAAAATGTGTTTTTACTTTTTCCCAAAAGTCAGAATAGCGAGATTGAACTCCTGCGACAGATTGAAAGTAAAACTTAATGTCAATTTCATATTGGTCATAGGGCCAAAAACTAATAACCAAGGGTTCTTTATTTGCTTTGGATTCTAAAAACATAGTTAATTTGTATGGAATCTTGAAGATTTCTCCTTTGATTTTTTCTTCATTCCAAATTGGCGGTGTTCCTGCATCTCCATATTTGAAATTTTCAACTTTGATTATGTCGTATTCTTTATTAACGATTTCCATAAGGGAATAAGACCACATGACATATTCTCGCCCTGAATAGTCTTTTTGTTTGATTTCTAAATTATTAACATCACAGCCAAAAAATTCAGAGATGTTAGCATCCATGTGGTCTGTCTTTTCTATGTTGTTAGTAAAATAAGTTAATACTTCTTTTAAGGATTCAGTAGGCACTACAATATCACCCATAGGAGAACTAATTTTTAAGTCGTCAGGGATGGGCTTTTGGGTCATATTTTGAAATTGTGTCATAACCTATATGAATTGATGCGGGAAACATTCAAATAGAAATCTGGATTAGCCAAACAAACTTCCTAATCCATCAAATCCATGTTTTCCTGGCAACTCTTCGGTTAATTTAATCAAAGAGGCTTTGTGAAAGAACATGGGTGTTTTGGCTTGGGCTTGTATCCAATCAATTGTCATGGTTTCTCTCATGGCGGCTATTCCTTTATCTTGATAATTGCATATCTTTAGTCCCAAAGAGAGGGCGTTCCAAATTTGTAAAACGAAGTCATCAGCGTCAAGAAGTAGGCTGGTAATAGATTCATTTAGGGGAATTTTTTTAGAGATGGTATCAATTTCAACCAAATCTTCAAAAGTATAGGAGTTTCCCCCCACTTCAAGGGGTAATTGTGAGATAATTTGTTGATATACTTTCATTTTAAGTGTAGAAACGGTGTTATTGGTGCTTAGAGATGGATATTGGTCTTCAAAATTTACAATTGCAGCGTGAAATGCGGAAGCGAACACCGCAGGAGTTTCAATGTTCTCAAAATTCTTAATGGTTTGACAAATGTGTTGATAAAATAGCCAATCAGCCGAACCTTGCTGTTGATTTATCCAATTGATAGGCTTAGGAAGGCTCATAATTGGATTATTATTAGAGTTTCTATTTAAGGTTTGGGGTAATCTTATCGTGAAGTCCTGTGGCAACTAAGTTACTACCGATGTTCAAAAACAAGATTCCAAAAACGATGCCTACAAAGTATTCTACACGAGGTTTGGCAGAAAAGATACGGTTAATGTGGTAAGCAGATACAGCCACTCCGACACCAATGAAACAAAAACCTAATGTTAATGATTGCATTAGTTATCACCTTGCTTTACTTTCTTTTTACCAAGTTTTGAGGCTTTATCAAATCCTCCGCCTCTTAGCATTTTATCAATTGATTCTGGCAGGAGGCTGGAATTTCCTTGTCCTATCTTCCAACCTTTGAAGGCTGTAAATAAACTATCCCATTCAGAAGGGTCTAAAAATGCTTGGTCGGTATCATCAAAAATCTCAACCTTAAGTCGGTCTTCAACCTTAGTTATGGCTGCACCTGTGAGTATAGATGTTGCCAAAGCCACACCAGCCATCTTCCAAAATTCATCAGAGGGTGGCAGAGAAAAAGAAACTTTACTACCTTTAGACTTGCCATAGTTATAGAGAACCAATCCTGCGCCAAGGTCAGTAACTAATAATACACTATTGATAACTAAAGAGCGTTTGAACTTAGATGAAACCATCAGTCATCACCTAAATTCTCTGCTATGGCATATCCTGTAAGTGAACCTATCATTAAACCGAGAGATGCTACCACAAAGACAGATAAAAATTTATCTTTCAATGTCTTTTTAGGCAACAATCGGGTAGATGCGACATAACCCGCTACACTAAATCCTATAAGTCCTACAAAGACTATTGGTATGTAGTCATTTTTCATGGTATCACCTTACTATGCCTATCGGCATGGTAAATGTTTGGTATTACTATGCGATAGTGACTATGCTCACATACCCTGTGCGGATAGGAGGCTGCGCTTATACCAGTCAACATTTCCTGGATTGATGGAAATTCCCATCTCAAGAAGTTTGTTGGCGATAAGTGCGTCAGGTCCATCGTAAAGAGTGTATTTACAGAAGGCATTGAAGTCAGAACCGTTTCCGAAAGTTACAGAAGGCGCAACAGCAGCCAAAGGCTCTTTACCCCAGTTCACACCAAGACAGAAAGAAGTGACTCTTACATCCCAAACTTGACCAGGAAGCACATAGACATCAGGGTAAAGGTTGAAGGAAGGTTGGAAGTCAAGACTTCGTGGGTATGGACTTGCAGTTCCTGGAATACCAGAGTTGGTAACATTGTCAGGATTCAAGAAGTAATCGGTTGTGTTGATACGAACTTGAACATACATACGAGGTCCAAAGACACCGATATTCTGATTAACGAATACAACACCGAGCGCAGCAGTAGTGTTGTTGAACAATTGCCATCCAGCCAACTGACCAGTTGCTAATGCGTTAGCAGGAAGTGGGTTCAAGTTTGCTGCTGCGGCAATAACTGGGTTGTTAGTTGCAGCACCGCCAGATGCGTTTAGGGTTGGTGTGCAAGCAATATCTTCAATAACTACGAATTCTGTGGCAGTTGTTTCAGCAGGTTTGGTAATGTTGTTACCGAATCCACCGATAAAGATAGAAACTTGCTGTCCTGTCAGGTTGTTACCTGGAGTTGCAGCAGTTCCGCCTGAATAAGCGTTCACAGCAGCAGTAGCGAGTGCTGGGTTAAAGTTACTTCCATTCCATGCATATACTTGGCTTCTCATTGACATTATTGGACACCTCCATTGGTTTGTGCAGCAGCAGCCGAAACTGCGCTACGAGTTTGTTGTTCAATTAGACTTCGCTTATACCAATCAATGTTGTTTGGGTTGATGGTAACACCAAGTTCTAAAAGTTTGTTAGCGATAAGTGCGTCTGGTCCGTCATACAGAGTGTATTTAAGGAATGCAGATACGACACGGCAGTTTCCTGCAACTGCTCCTCCAGCACCAGCACCAGTTCCTTGTGGTGTTGCGTAAAGAATTTGGAACACTTGACCAGGAAGAACATAGATGTCAGGGTAGAGGTCAAAAGACTTCAAGAGGTTATCAGGTGCAACAGTTACACCACCCAAGTTCACAGCCGCTCCAGCGTTGCCACCAAGAACTGAACTTGGGACACCACGAGGGTAAGGACTTGCTAAACCAGGAACGCCATTCATTTGAGTGACATCAGGGTTTTGGAAGTAGTCAGTTGTGTTGATACGAACTTGAACTGCTCCTGCGATTGCAGGAGTGCAAGCAATATCTTCAATCACAATAAATTGTGTTGCTGTAGTTTCCGCAGGTTTTGTGATGTTGTTCCCAATACCGCCGATAAAAATATCGGTTGATACATTTGCGTTCACGGTGCAAGGTAAATCTGCTCCACTACGGACCAGGGTTGAACCTGCGCCACCAGGAGCAAGATTGCTCCATTCATATACTTGGCTTCTCATTGACATATTTTTTCATCTCCATATTTTATTTGCTGATTAGCGGTTTCACATACCCTGTGCGGATAGTAGGCTTCGCTTATACCAGTCAACATTTCCAGGATTGATAGAAATACCCATCTCCAAAAGTTTGTTAGCGATAAGTGCATCAGGTCCGTCATACAAAGTGTATTTACAGAAAGCGTTGTGGTCTGCTCCGTTAGTTGCAGCGTTTAGTGTGGCGGTTCCCCAGTTTGCGGCAGCAGCGTAAGCGGTGTAGCGAACATCCCAAACTTGTCCAGGTAGGACATAAACATCAGGGTAAAGGTTGAACGAAGGTTGGAAATCCAAAGAGCGTGGGTATGGTGAACTTGTTCCTGGAATACCGTCATTGGTTACATTGTCTGGGTTCAAAAAGTAATCGGTAGTGTTGATACGAACTTGTAGGTAAGCACGAGGGCCGAAAGTTCCAGGTCCTGCTGCGTTCAAAATCCATCCAGCCAACTGACCAATTGCTAATGGGGCTGCGCTTGTTGCTGCACCAGAGGCAGGTAGAGTTGGTGTGCAAGACACATCTTCAATAACTACGAATTCTGTTGCTGTGGTTTCTGCGGGCTTGGTAATGTTGTTACCAAATCCACCGATAAAGATTGAAGTTTGAACTCCAGATTGTGCGGTTCCAAATTGACCAGTTCCTGCTGCGAAAGCGGGGGCTGCTCCAATAAAACTGTTTCCATTCCATGCATATACTTGACTTCTCATTGACATATTTTTTCATCTCCTATTATAAAGTGTTCTAATCAGATTACTCTGATTAAGCCTGACCTCCAGCGGCTGCGGCGGTAGCGGCTACTGCACTACGAGTTTGTTGTTCAATGAGGCTGCGCTTATACCAGTCAACATTGTTTGGGTTGATTGTGACACCAAGTTCCAAAAGTTTGTTTGCGATAAGTGCGTCAGGTCCGTCATAGAGTGTGTATTTAACGAAGCACATAACAGTTGCAGAGTTCGCAGTTGTTGGTGCGGTTCCAACTGCTCCAGATGAAGAAGTTGAGGTGGTGTAAAGAATTTGGAACACTTGACCAGGAAGGACATAGACATCAGGGTAGAGGTCAAAGGACTTCAAGAGGTTATCAGGTGTGAAAGCAGGGTTAGCAGCATTCAAAGTAAGGTTTGAAGGGCAGCCACGAGGGTAAGGACTTGCCAAACCTGGAACACCATTCATTTGAGTGACATCGGGGTTTTGGAAGTAGTCAGTTGTGTTGATACGAACTTGAACTGCTCCAGCAACCCATGGGGTGCATGAAATATCTTCAATCACGATGAATTGTGTTGCTGTGGTTTCAGCAGGTTTTGTGATGTTGTTCCCAATACCACCGATAAAAATATCGGTTGATACATTCGCAGGAACAGGCACTACGGTATCCGTATTGCTTCGGCTAAGGGTTGAACCAGCACCGCCAGGTGCAAGGTTGGCCCATTCATATACTTGGCTTCTCATTGACATATTTTTCATACTCCATTTGTTGCGGATTTCCGCTCTATAATAGGATTGTATTTTTGACTACTTAAGGTTTTACCCAATTTTGGGTAAATGGGAATTAACAAACACTTATTCGGGGCGATTTAGACGATACCATAATTCGTTTCTTCCAAGAAAGTTAATAATAGGTGCTAAACTAAGATAACAATCTATATTAGAGCCTATCATATCCAGATAAATTTGGTTCTGCATTTCTTCTGGAGTCATAATATATGCCTCGCCTCCTTCTACTAACAAAGAAGTTCCTCTAAAACTCCATATCCAAAGTTGGGCAGAACGATTTTTTACTATACTTATAGTAGGTGAGTTATAGGTTTGAAGAAAGTCCCACCAAGATTCAGAATCGGGGAAATTAAGTGGTTGTCTAAAATTATACATAACTTTGCCATTTTCTATATTGAGATTCGGCATGAATGCCCCATCTACTATTTTGTAGATTTCAAACAGGAAAGGTTTTGATTCACTTAACTCTTTTCTAAGTCTTACATATTCTCTCTTTTTTTCCGACTTATCTGAATCATCTGCATAATCAGAATCTTGCCATTCTATTGATAGGTCTTTTGCCAATTCATCAGTTCTATTTCTATCCTCTTGTGAAAAGCGTTGATAAGCAGGAACTTCTGTTCCAAAAATTACTTGAAAAAAGTCTTCAAACAACGGGGCTATCCCCTGTTTAAGCACTATGAATTTCCTTAGCACGATTGTAAAGGGCTGTGCCTTTCTTAATGGCTTGGAATCCTGTGATTCCTAATTCTTTGCGAGCCTGTGAAACTGCACCTGTCCAAGAACTACCTTCAGATTTCTTTGAAGTTTTAGCGGTTTGCCAAGGCTTGAACTTTCCTTTTGCTTTAGAAGTGTCGGTGCTCATCTTGGTGCTCTTTCCTGACTTGGATTTTGAACCAACGATTTTATCTTCCCACTTTTCTAAAGTAGTCATATCGCCTTCTGCTCCAAATGCACCTTCAATTGCTCCTTCGCCCATAGCGGAAAGAGATGAATCTGCAATATCTTTTACCAGAGGGACAGAAGTTGAAAACATTTTACCTGCCAATACAGAAATACCGATACTTAGTGGGATAATTCCCAAAACACGGCCAACAGTTACTTGCTCGCCGCCGATAAGTGGGAGCGCACTTGGCACCTTACCTAATGGATAAACAAGAATGTCGGCAAAACGAGGTGAGAAAAATGCTCCACCAATCAGAAGCATAGCAGTTCCGACAACATACTCATTTAGAATCTTCAAATAAATCACCTTCAAAGAGTTGGGAGTTCTAAATCTGCACGAGAACGGCTTTGAACATCCAATGGGTCAATACGAGTTAGAATTGCGACACCCATCAATAGAGGGACCATACCGAAAGTTTTAGCCCATGTCCACTTTAGAGGACCTGACCAAGACCAAGTGCTGGTCATCCAAGAGCGTTCTGTTGCGAATCCTACAAAGATAGCACCTGTTAATAGGAGGCTACCGCCGATGGTCCACTTGTTTAATAGCGTTTTATCTACATTTGCATACATTTTTATTCACCTTTTATTTAGTTAATTTGTCCTGTTACTGAACCTACGCCTTCTGCGCTGCTCATGTGACGACCCATAGTTCCTGTCTTAACATTTTCTGCGGTCCAGAAAGTGACTCCACGACCTGAAGTTCCCGCAGATGGCATAGCAAAACTTAGCATTGGGTCTGCTTCTGCACTTGTTCCAGGTTTCATGTAAGCACCAAATTCATCATAGACGCTACCAGTTTGTGCTGCGTAAGCACGACCAGGAACTGTTAATGTTTTGGTTTCAGCACCATAGGAAACAGGAGGTTGTGTGGAGGCTCCACCAGGATAACGGGATGCAACGAAAGCATTACGGCCACCAAGACCTTCTGCAATTGCTCCGCCTACATCTACTGAATTGATATATGCTCCTACATCTTCTTCCATAGGGCTTTCTACAGTAGAAGGTTGGGCAACGCCTC
>Ga0233444_10000427_pt1 | contig 57680 bp, 84 predicted proteins | sample SI_124_October20_6_FD_182792 | JGI IMG/M metagenome (GOLD analysis project Ga0233444, IMG submission 182792) | Seawater microbial communities from Saanich Inlet, British Columbia, Canada - SI_124_October2016_10_MG | ecosystem: Environmental > Aquatic > Marine > Inlet | place: Canada: British... | reverse complement strand
TCTGGAATGATTTATAACTCAGTAACAGGTGAACTCTTCAATGGTGAACAAGGGGTCCCAGTGATTCCGTGTTACTACAAACTCGAGTATGTCGAGTGGAAAGACAGAGGAAAAGATGGATCAGGTGCTCCGGTCAATATCTATCCTTCGTCTAGTGACATCATGACTAAAACAACTAGAGGTGCAGACTTTAAAGATAGACTTCCAAACGGTAACTATATTGAAAAGACTGCTCAACATTTTGTTGTAGTTAATAGTGCTTCACCAACCACTGCGTTGATTGCTATGAAATCTACTCAATTAAAAATTAGTAGAAAATGGAATAGCATGATGCAAAGTATAAAGTTGCAAGGTAAGAACGGTATGTTCACACCAGCATCTTTTAGCCATCTTTATCAGCTAAAAACTGTACAACAGTCTAACGACAAAGGTACATGGTTTGGTTGGGAAGTGAGCAAAATAGGTCCAATCGAAGACGCTAACACGTATCAACAAGCCAGAAAGTTTTCTGAAAGCATTTCCAAAGGGGATGTTCAAGTTAAACATGGTGAAGAAGATACTGCTAAGTCTACGGGTGGAGCGGCTCACATTATGTAAGATTCCTTTATGGGAATAGTTGCAACAGGGGTGGCGAAGCGAGAGTGGACCCACCCCAAAAAAATATAAAGATGGAAAATAAATTTATAGAAATATTTACTGGTCTTAAAAGAGACTATGGCTACGCTGATATAAACTCTGCTTACAAAGACCCTGCTACAGGTAAATTAAAATTAAAATATGGCTGGGCAGCTAAAGAATTATTAGAGTCTGATTATTTAGATCATCTTACAGGTAAAAAATCTATTGGTATTCAACCATGTAATGATGAAGGACTCGCAAAATTTGGAGCAATTGATATAGACTCTGATGAGTATGATAACTTTGATCTTCGAAAGTATTTAGAAATTATTGATAAGAAAAACATTCCAGTCGTACCTGTTAAATCTAAAAGTGGTGGACTACATATTTATGTATTTTTTAAAGAACCAGTCAAAGCAAGTTTTGTAAGAAATTTTTTAGATAAGTTATTATTTACATTTGATTTAAAAGCATCAACAGAAATATTTCCAAAACAAACACAGTTAGGTATAGGCTCAGATCAAAAACCAATCAACGGTAATTTTATTAATCTACCTTATTACAATCGTAATGAAAGAGTAGGTGTAAATTTAGATGGTAGTGAGTTTACCTTTGAGCAATTTATAAAAGTCGTCGAGGCTAACACAAAGACAAAAGAAGATCTAGAAGAGTTTGCTGATGAATTAATAAGACTCGAACTTACAGGTGGTGCAGATGAATTCATAGATGGTCCTGTATGTTTGCAAAGATTATCAAAATCTAAACTAGATGATTACAGAGACAGATTTATTTATAACTACATGGTGTTTGCTAAAAAGAAATACCCTGACAACTGGGAAGAAAAACTTTTAGAAGGTGCTAGAAATTATATTGTTTACGATAACATATGGGGTGATGAAAAAGTAAAACAAAAAATCAAAGCCTATAAAAAAGATACTGCAGGACATACTTGTTCAGAAGAACCTATTAATAGTATGTGTGTTAAATCAGAATGTCTTAAAAGAAAGTTTGGAGTCGCTTCCGATAAAGTTAAAAAGTTTCCAACACTATCTGCATTAATTAAAATAGACTACTCACCAGATCCAGAGTTTAGATTTACGGTACACTACAATGACAAAGTAGAAGGTGAAACTACGCAGCAAATAATCGCTAGAGATATTAATTACATCATGGACCAAGAAAAACTTAGACGTTTAATTGGAGCACATACACCTATTCCACCACCACGGATCAAGGGTGATGATATGCAAACGGTGTTAGATACTTTATGGCAAGGAATGAAAACAGAAAAAGCTCCTCCAGGTACATCACCAAAAGAAGTATTACATAAACATTTAGAAGATTACATTCATGGTGTTCCAGCAGTAAGTGATGCTGCATTTAGAAGTGGTAGTACCTTAATTGATACTGATGGCTTTGCTTATTTTGTATTTGATCCATTTTATAATTTTTTAAAAAATAAAGAATGGAAAGCTAAAATTGACAGGACAGGACAAATGTTAATGGATTTTTTTGAGGCAGAACTTAGACATCCTAAAAGATATCCTAAGAAAGCGACTGAAAAAAAATCTAATAACCCTGTAAGATGTATAAAAGTTTCTATGAAATATTTTGATAAAGAAGAAAATGAAATAGAAATTCTACCAATGAAGAGTAAAAAAGATATTCTCTGATGACAAAGGTTACAAAGATATATGGCCCTCCAGGTACAGGGAAGACAGAAAAATTAATTCGAAGAGCCATGGCTTACATAAGAGTAGGTACTCCAGTAAGCAAAATAGGTTACTTTGCATTTACTCGTAAAGCAGCTCATGAAGCAAGAGATAGAATGCTCAAGAAAAATCCTGAGTATAAAAAGAAACAACTTAGATACTTTCAAACATTACACTCATTAGCTTTTCATAGTTTAGGACTTAGAGAAGAAAACGTTATGCAAGACTATCATTACAATGATCTTGGAAAACAATTAAGTATAAGGGTCAATGCTAAAAAAGATGCTGATGCCTCACCTTACTTAACCTGCGATAATGAATACTTTCAAATTATTTTAAAAGCAAAAGAAAAAAATATTTCAGTATGGGATGAATATTGTACTGGTGAACATTCAACAAATGTAAAACCTGATTTGTTAAAACATATTGAAGCAAACTACAATCATTACAAGCATCCAGACATAAATAACTTAGTAGACTTTACAGATATGATTCACGATATTGTACAACAACCAAATAAAATTCCAAACTTTGATGTGGTTTTTATTGATGAAGCGCAGGATCTATCACCTATACAATGGAAATTTTATGACATATTAAAATCTAAATCAAAAAATATTTATTTAGCCGGGGATGATGACCAAGCAATCTACGGTTGGGCAGGTGCAGATGTTGATAGATTCATTCAAGAACCCGCTACAGAAAAAGTATTATCAAGATCAAGAAGAATTCCAAAAGCAGTACAAGATGTATCAGAAATTATTACCGCACGAATTGCAGGACTTAGAGCAACTAAAAATTATTTACCGAGAGATGAAGAAGGATTGTGTAGTAAAATCAATAGTTTAGAAAATGTAGATCTTCACCAGGACAACTGGTTAATACTAACTCGAACTTTATCTAGGGCAAAAGAAGTATGTGATCTTTTAAAAGTAAAAGGTTTGTACTATGAAAACAGACATCAAAAAAGTTACAACACTAAACTTTACAAAGCAATTGTTAATCACAATAAATGGTTAAATGGTGAAACAATAACTGACACAGCCAGGGCAGATATAATAGAATATTTAGGAAATAGAGAACTTATAAAAGATAGAATGAATTATAATTTAAAATGGTTTGAATGTTTTGACAACGCCTCCGCAGAAGATAAAATTTACATAAGATTAATGCTATCAAATAAAGAAAAATTAAATGATGAAGCACGAATCAAAGTATCTACTATTCATGCTGCAAAAGGTGGTGAATGTGAAAACGTAATTTTAGTATTAGATAATGCTAAAAAAATAAGAGAAGCTACAACGAAAAGTATAATAAAGCGTGACGAAGAGCACAGAGTATGGTATGTAGGTTGCACGAGAGCAAAAAGAAATTTATATTTAATGAGAGCAAAAATAGAACGAAAGGGATATCAACTATGACAGATAAAGATATATTTAAAGAATCATTTCCACAATACACTCAAGTAGGCGGGAATCACTACACAAAGTTTCTTATTCAACCTTATGAGTTTATTTCTAAAAATGATTTATCATTTTTTCAGGGCAACGTTATTAAGTACGTTTGTCGTTATCAACGAAAAGGTGGAATAGAAGATATTAAAAAGATAATACACTATTGTCAGTTAGAGATGTTAAAAATTAATGATCTAAAAAAGAAAAAGTAATGGCAAAATCAACTATCAAAAAAACAATTGAAGTTGCTAAAAACAAGTTTAACTTAGAAATTTATCTAGGGTTTAAAGATAAAATTGGATGGGAAATATTTCCCCATGATTATAGCGCAGCTTTATTTGCATTCAGTAATAAAGATAGATTAAATAAGATAGTAGAAAATAAATATATATACGAGGTAAAAAAATGAAGGTACCTCTATTTGAAGCACAGACAGAATGGAATGAACCCGAAGAGTATCCGGATCTAAGAAAATACGACGAGATTGCAATTGACTTAGAGACAAGAGATCCTGATTTAAAATCTAAAGGTAGTGGTGCTATCATTGGTAATGGTGAAGTAGTTGGTATTGCGGTTGCTGTACCTGGTAGAAAATTTTATTTTCCAATTGCTCACGGATCCGGGCCAAACATGGATCGTAAAAAAACTTTAGAGTGGTTTAAAGACATTTGTGAGTCTGATGCTATAAAAATATTTCACAATGCAATGTATGATGTCTGTTGGATTAGATCTATGGGTCTTAAGATTAATGGACAGATAGTAGACACTATGATTGCAGCATCACTGATTGATGAGAACAGATTTAGATTTGATTTAAATAGTTTGTCTTGGGATTACTTAGGTCATGGTAAAAACGAATCAGCATTGAATGAAGAAGCAAAGTCTAGAGGATTAGATCCTAAAGCAGATATGTGGCAACTGCCAGCAATGTATGTTGGATCTTACGCGGAAAAAGATGCAGAGCTTACATTAGAGCTTTGGCAAATATTTAAAAAAGAATTACTACACCAAGATGTTGAATCTATTTTTGAACTCGAGACAGATCTGTTTCCTTGTCTGGTAGACATGAGATTTCTTGGGGTGAGAGTGGACGTTGAAAGAGCTCATAAATTGAAGCAACAATTAACATCACAAGAAGAAACATTACTCCACCAAATAAAAAAAGAAACAGGAATAGATGTTCAATTAATGGCTGCAAGAAGTGTTGCCAAAGTTTTTGATAAACTTGGTTTACCATACGAAAGAACTGCAAAATCACAGGCACCATCCTTTACTAAAAATTTTATTTCTAATCATGAACATCCTGTGGTTAGAATGATTGCTAAGGCTAGGGAAACTAATAAGGCTCATACTACGTTTATAGATACCATAATTAAACATGAACATAAAGGTCGTATCCATGCTGATATAAATCAAATACGATCCGATCAAGGCGGAACTGTAACAGGCAGATTCAGTTATTCAAACCCGAATTTACAGCAGCTTCCAGCTAGAAATAAGGATCTTGGACCTTTAATTAGGTCCATATTTATACCCGAGAAAGGCCATAGATGGGGTAGTTTTGACTATTCTCAGCAAGAGCCTAGGTTGGTAGTGCATTATGCAGCTTTACATAAATTTCCATCAGTTAATGATGTAATAGATAATTATGAAAATGATACTTCAACAGACTTTCACCAGGTTGTAGCAGACATGGCAAAGATTCCAAGATCACAGGCCAAGGTAATTAACCTTGGATTATTTTATGGTATGGGTAAAGCGAAACTTCAGGCCGAACTTGGTGTATCAAAAGACAAAGCAGCAGAATTGTTCGATCAATACCACGCTAAAGTTCCCTTCGTTAAGCAGTTAATGAATAGTGCTTCCAATCGTGCCCAAGAGCGTGGTCAAATTCGAACTCTCTTGGGACGATTGTGTAGGTTTCATTTATGGGAGCCCAATCAATTCGGTATGCATAAAGCATTACCTCATGAAGATGCATTACAGGAACATGGACCAGGGATTAGAAGAGCATTTACTTACAAATCTTTAAATAAATTAATTCAAGGTAGTGCAGCTGATATGACAAAAAAGGCAATGTTAGATTTATATAAAAATGGTATAGTAGCCCACGTACAAATTCATGATGAACTTTGTATTTCTGTAAAGGATCAAGAACAAGCAGATAAAATTGTTGAGATCATGCAGGATGCAGTTACTTTAGAAGTCCCCAACAAAGTAGACTGCGAATTAGCAAACACTTGGGGGGATATTAATGGTTGATTATGGCTTATTTAAATGCAAACATACCACCAACATATGCACAAATACGAAGGGAGTATTTATATGACTGTAAAAAACATCACGGAGAAGTTGAAGACTGTATTATCTTTGGTATTACCTCTATGGGAGGTCGTGCTATCTTATGGCATGCGCTTATGGAAAATGGTGCAATCTTTTATCGTCTCCCAATTACGGCTTTTATTCAACGTGGTTATGAACCCGAGTCTGTTCCATCCCCGAGACTTGATGAATTGGAACTTTGGAATTCTTTTAGTTATTATCCTGCTGTTACTCATTGGTCTATTTTAAGCGCAGCTTCAGGAAAGTACATTGGTAAAGATAAAAAATGGCACCACGGTAGTTATTTATTTACTATTGACTGGGCTCACCCAGATAGTAATATAGTTGATACCGATCATTCGGAAATACCGCACGAACATAAGTGCGCTCACATAATTGCTTTAGACGATGGCAACTATGCAGCCCAACCAAACAATAGATGTATTTGGGACCTACCTTCATTTACAGTTAAGGACAACATTCCTGATTGGAAAGTTCAAACGAACGAATGGAACGTAGAGGACACGGGTAAATGGAAAACAGAAGACACAGACAATTTCTTTTATGAGATTGAGGAGAAAAAAAATGATTAATAATGGTATATGTATAGATTGTGGACATAGACATAGAGGAATTGCACAATGTTCTTTTTGTGATTGTGTTTGGGAAATAACACAAGAAAAAATAAACATAATTAAAAAAATAAAACAATTTTTAAAAAGATTACTTTTTTGGACAAGATAATTATGGAGCATCAAAGGAATGAATTATTATTTTACAGGAATATTAATTATATTATTAATTCTAATGGCTTTCTTTGTAGAGCCAGGGTACGTACCTAAATGAGCAACAAACCATTAAACATCGGAGAAGAGGCACGCGTGCAGATGCCGATGAAGACGGTAGCATCGCTGATCGTGCTCGTCGCGATGGGCGTGCTCGGATATACGGAGCTGACCTCGAGGTTGGTATCGTTAGAGACTTCACGTGAGTTGTTTGAAAATGATTTACTTAAAAAAAGTGAACAAGTCCCCGTGGACCAGGAGCAACATTTTTTACTCGAAGATTTGTACAAGTCTGTAGAGAAGATGGAAGAGACTCAAGAGATGAACATGACTAACAAAGTTAATATAGAATTTTTAAGAGATCAATTAGAAAAAGCATTAAAAGATATTGAAGATTTAAAAGATAAAGTAAGAGCCAATGGTAATGGAGCCCATTAATGACAGAGTTAGTGGTAGCATTACTTATGATTGTACAAGGAGAGATCAAGGAAGCACGTATACAACCGTCTATGTCTGATTGTTTAAAAGGTAAGAGGATTGCAAAGCGTGGAACAAAACCTGAAGGACATGTCAAGTATCAATGTATAAAATCTATGGCTGAACTTGAGTCAAACATTGATGGATCTTTGTCGATAAAAAAGTTAATATTAGAATAGGAGAAAAATTATGCAGTTGAGTAAACACTTCACTCTTAAAGAGATGATCAAGTCGATGACAGCGACGCGGAAAGGTATTGACAATACTCCAGGCGCTGGAGAGATTAAAAGTTTAGGTGACTTATGTTATGAAGTTCTTGAACCGCTACGTGCACACTTTGACAAGCCAGTTACGATTACCAGCGGCTACCGAAGCGAGGCGCTGTGTGAAGCAATCGGCAGCAAAAAGACATCGCAACATGCGAAGGGCCAGGCGGTTGACCTAGAAATATTTGGTGTGCCCAACATTCAGACAGCTTACTGGCTACAAAATAACGTCGATTTTGATCAGCTCATCATGGAGTATTTTGATCCCGAAGATCCTGCAGGTGGGTGGGTCCACATAAGCTATCACGAATCTGGTGCAAACAGAAAACAAGTATTAACTTTTGACGGCAAAAAATACACTGAAGGTCTTCCTGATATGGAATGGAAGGATGGTAAAGTCGTTGGATAAATTTAAAGTCTTTCATAAAATAGATACTGTCTGCGGTATTTGTGAAGAGTGTAACGAAGAAAGTATTTTAGTTGCTATTGTTACAGAATTTTATAGATGTACTAATTGTGGTCATGATACAAAGCAGCATATCAATGGCTCTATCAGATATTTAAAATTAGATGAGTCTGATAAAAAATGGATAAAAGATAACTATATAAAATAATGGCTAGAAAATTTAAAGACTTTGTAGTTCGAGATAAGCCTAAGAAAAGAGGGCCTCGTCAACACAAGAAATCATTAAACAAAAATGAAAAACGTCAAAAAAATACTAAGCGCTACAAAGGCCAAGGGTAGTGATTAAAGTAGTTTTGTTGATGGTTTTATGCAGTGAATTTGCAGCTGATCGGTGTAAAATTATACCCACTCCTCAAGTATTATTTGAAGATTATAATAGTTGTATCGTTTATGGCTATGATTACTCACATAAACTAATCACAAGTTTTGACCCAGAATGGACAAATAGTATAAAAGCCTATACTAAATTTTCATGCAAACCCGATAAAATTATTTAAGATAATTATTGACACAAAGAACAATATTTTGTAGGATATCCTTATATTAAAAATGAAAGGATATAACAGATGACTGATTTTAGCAAATACAAAAACATCTCTATTAAAAAAGAGACGTATGCGAAGATTGACAAAATTAGAAAAGTGTTAGTACCTGATGATCCCGAAGTATCGAGAGCGCAGGTGGTAACTATTCTAGTAAACAAAGAAGCCAAACGTTTAAATGGCAAACTTAAATAAACCAATACAGGAGAAAGTATGAAATATACTGTAGTAAAAAGAATACACTTTAGGCATGCAAATGATTGTGTAAGTGTAATTAAAGAAGCGGAAAGTTACGAAGAAGCTATGAAGTTTAAAGTAGCATCAGAAATGTTAGAATCAGAAGACTCTGATAATAGCATTCAAATTTTAATTAATGCAGATGATGCCTTTGACTTTACGAAACAACCTTTACTCTTAACTGATGAGGCAGAAACAAAAAAAGCATCGTGACGGAACTTAGAGAAGAACATTTGGAGGTTATAAGTCAAAACAAGGCTAAAAATTTTGACAAAGAAAATACGAACAAACTTTTAGAGGCTCGTGAGATTTATAACCAAACCAAAGCTTTACAAGATATTTCGGAGCATCAACTTAAAAAATTTAATGCGTTGATGAAATACCAAATATGATGAGTGAAGAAGATATAAAAAAATACCATGAATTAGTTGAAAAACTAGAAATGGAAAAAAAGAATAAGACTCCGGTTGATGACCGGGGTCCTGCAGATCTTACTAAACGAATAGAAATTCTAGAGTTTAGGAATGATAAACTACACAAACATAATGAAAAACTAACCGAAGAAATTAGATCACTTCGATCTAAACTATATGTGAAAGGAAACTAATGGAACCAATAGAACAAAAAATAACAGAACTAGAAATGAATGTCAGAGCATACAACGCCTTTTTATGTCATGCTCCTGATATAACAACAATAAGAGATCTTGTCTTAAAAACTGAAGGCGAACTACTTAGAATGCCTAACTTTGGTAGAAAGTCATTAAATGAAGTTAAAGAAAATTTAAGTTTAATGGGACTACGTTTAGGTATGACCGAGAAACAACTTCCTAAAAGAATGGAAGATATCGCAACAAACTTTAGCTATAACGTATTAAACCATGCTTCAGAGGCAGCTATCGAATCTCTTGATGTTATTTTGAAGAAACAACAATGGCGTTATTCTGACATTGAAAAATATTTTCGTGAACATGAAAAAATAATGGAGACGTATAAACAAGCTTTGGAAAGATTAAAAGGAACAGAATAATGATTAAAGGAGATAGCACAGACTACGAGTTATTAGAACGATGGACCAAGGACTTTGATTGTGATGGTTTCGCGTCAGTTGAGATAGGTGTACGTGAAGGTATGGGATCTAAAATTATTATGGATAATGTAAAAAATAATTACATTCATATTGGTATCGATCCTTATGGTAATCTAGAGTATCAACACTACGATGACACGGGTAAATATACTTGTGATTATACAGATCAAATGAGAGACACTATGCTTCATGATTTTAAACCTTATCGTAATCAAGGTAAGTTTACTTTGTATAATGATACAGATACTAAATTTATGAGTGACAGGGCCCACCAGGACTCGAGATTTGCATTGGTACACTTCGATGGTCCTCACATGACTCGTGATGTAATTACTGAGTGTATTTGGTTTGCGAATCGTGCAGCACCTAAGACTCGTTATATTTTTGATGACTATCCTAAATATAATATGCAGCTAATTAGGGATATATTAAAGTATTACGACTTTGATATCTTGGACCAAGGAAAAAATAAAATCTGCCTAGAGAAAAAAATATAGTGGCTTACAAAGATCCTACTCATCCTGACGTATTACAGAAAAGAGCAGAGATGGACTTTGCATACATGAACTCGGAACGTGGATATATAATGGCCTGCATTGCAAGAAAGTTTAAACCTAGTATAGAAAAATATGGTGGCCATAGACCCGATCCATCAATGGACAAGAAAGAATTTTGGAGATTGTATATGAATCATATCATTCTTATGAAAGAAAAATTTCCAGAATCGGATGGTCGTATTTGTAGATATTGTGAACAACCTTTTACATTTAAATCTAAACTTGGAACTAGAGGTAAAGGATACCAGGGCAGACAAGGACAAACAAAAACTAATTTTAGTATAGATAGGTATGACCCAAGATTGACGTATCGCACTGATAATATTATATTTTGTTGTGTTGCTTGTAATGATAAAAAAAGAGACAGTAACCCGGATGATTGGAAAAATTATCTAAGGGTTGGAGAAGAATTTATAAATGATTAAAATTTTAATTATATTATTGTTGTTAAGTGGATGTGCTAAGGACTTAGATTTAAACCCATGGACAACAGTTTTAAAACAAGCCTTGAAAGGAAATAATGATAAAAATAAATAAAAGATTTTACTACCCGACTTCGACTCGGAAAATTATAGATGGTAAAAGACATTACCTGGTGGGTGACGAAAAGTTACCTTCTGTTACAAGTATATTAAAGGCCTGTGAAAGTAAGGAAAAATCTGAGTCTTTACAAAGATGGAGAGATAGGGTTGGTGAAACTGAGGCTAAAAAAATTACTGAAACTGCTGCATCGAGGGGGACTCTTATGCACTCGATTCTTGAGGGGTATATGTTAGACAAACCTATCGTGGATCTAACACCCGAAGGAAGACATGCCACGAAGATGGCACAGATAATCGCGGACCAGGGATTAAAGGGTAGACTCGATGAGTTATGGGCCACAGAGTGTGTATTATTTTATCCAGAAATGTATGCAGGTGCAACCGATGGTGTTGGAATGTACGAGGGTAAAGAGGCCATAATAGATTTTAAACAAACAAATAAACCGAAACGAAAAGAATGGATCGAGGATTATTATCTTCAACTAGCAGGATATGCTATTGCTCACAATCAAATATATGGAACTAATATACAGTTTGGAATCATTCTAATGTGTAGTAAAGATTTATTATTTCAAGAGTTTCCCGTATCAGGCGAAGAATTCAAACATTACGCGAACGAATGGTGGAAAAAAGTAGCACAATATTACCAACAGAAAAAAGAATTAGAAGTAATAGTTGACAGAAATGGTTTTTAGTATAATATAGGATATTATATGAAAGGAATAAATATGAAAATAAATTGGGAAAAGAAAATTGAGAAACATTTACTCAATCAAAAAATAGTTAAAATTAAATATATGTCAGAAAAAGAAAGTGGTAGGCAGGGTTGGTCTAAAAAACCAATTGAGATAACACTTTCAAATGGTGTGTTGCTAGTGCCAACGCAAGATGATGAAGGTAATGATGGAGGTTCTATTGCAACTAATATTACTGAATTACCAACAATACCAACAACATAGAAAGGAGTATCATGAAAAAAAGATTTCCTAATGATGGTAAATCTAGACCTTCAAGTGATTTGTACCGAAAAAATTTTGATGAAATATTTGGTAACAAACCAAAAAATGATGGCAAAGGCACCACAATTTGTAAAGCAAAAGATTGTAACAACGTTTTGTATGGTTGGACTAGCGCCAAGGATCCTAGATATTGCGCAGATTGTGTCTAAAAAGCCACAATTTGTTGTATATTTACAACACTTATGGCAAGAATAAGGCAAGTTTCTACCTATAGACTTTTTTTGCCAGAAAAGTTTTTTTGTTTTTCAATTTCCAAAACAGTGTTACAATGGTTACAATGGCTTTCAAAGTGCTATTATTCGCATATACCAACACTTCTAGACGATATTTTTGTAACAAAACGCTGTTACAATGGTGTTACAGCTGTTACAATTTACAATAAGTGGCTTATATTAACACTTCTAGCAAACCCGTACGCGCGCATAAGAAAAAGTTTTTGAAAAAAAATGTGCCTAGAGAAAAAACCTATAGGTGCTATACAGAGGTATGAAAAGAAAAAAGTCAAAATATAAACATGCAGTAATAGGTAAACAGAAATATTATTTTTATTCTATTGAGTGGATTGATCCTTGCGGAGATTCCGGCCATGCTGAAGCGGCTGATGTGAAAGATTTAAAACCTGCAAAGATGATGACTCAAGCTTATGTCTTTGATAAAGATAATAAACATGTTTGGACATTTGCTTCTTATGATACTGAGTCTGCAGTCTTTTCTGATCGTAATGTATTTCCTAAATCAATTGTAACTAAAATGGAGAAAGTTAGTCTTTAGATTCTTCAATCACTTCTGCATCAGAATCAATAATTGGTTTAAAGTTCTTTAATGCTTTCTCTAATTCTTTGTCTAACTCAGATTCATCCACGTTATCTAAGTTTTTATGTAAGTGTAAATTAGTATTATTTTGAAACCCTGCAGCTTTACCTCTAGCTACTTCCATGTTACCTGCAGCACTCCAGGCTTTACTTTCTCTAGCTTCGTCTCTAATTTTACCTAATTCTGCCAGGTGCTTTTCATAAGTGATGTCATATTTTTTTAACTTCTCTGCTCTGAGTCTTCCAATGTATTGAGCAACCAAAGGATACATTGATGGGTTTTGAAGTCTACTTGCACAGACGTAAGCACCATCCGGTTTATAACCTGCAGCAATAGCACATTCAGAATCAGTCTTTCGACCTTCTTCTGTTACGATTAGATTAGCAAATTTAATTTGTTTCTCTGTAAGTCTTTTAGGAACTCCCATGCTTGCATTATAAATTATTTTTGGTATACATTCAAGTGATGGTATCCGGAAAGCTATTAAGACAGGCCCTAGACAAGTTTATGAAATCGCCAGTAGCACAAGAGGCAAGAGTACAAGTGTGTTTACCCGACGGGAAATATTACGACATCAAGGACATTAAATTAATGGAAAACAAAATACTTGGAGTCCGAGAAACACATAGATTGGTGATAACTTTGTATACATCTAAATGGAATATGGGTGAAGTAATTAAGAAAATTTAGTTAACTTTTATGCTCCGGACTTAACTTGAAAAATGATTAAGGGAGAGACTAAATTTTGGCATGAAATTAAAGCGTTCAATATTAAAAATAATTGCAAATTATCATTTACACGCGTGGAAAATAGTGCTGCACACGGGACTCCTGATCTATTGGTTTATAATAATTCTGGCCACTTTTTCACTATCGAATTAAAGTTAAATTTGGTTAAAAAAATTCGCTTCTCTCCACATCAAATTGGCTTTCATATCAAGCACCCGCACAATAGTTTCATCATGGCCAAGGGCCTCTGTCAGAGAGACATAAAACTTTATGAAGGATCCAAGATCCGTGATCTTGTGATCGGTTCTGCCGAACCTTGTGCCGTGGGCATGATGTCAATCTTTAAATTTCTACAAAAGGTTTAGCGTCCTACAATATCCTATGTCCAAGGTCAATGGCCAAAGTGTCGCGGCTCAGAGAAGAGCGTGTGGGCGGGACCCACCCAAGGAAAAAAAAGAAAAAAATGTTTCACGTGAAACATGAACCTGTGGCCTGTTGCCTGTGGACTACACTTGTGGGTTGTGGTGCGTGCTTGTGGGCGGGACCCACCCTTATTTTTTATTCCTACCATTACTAGGCACAGTAGTAATGGTAGTATTTACATTTTGGACAAAATACTTTGTTGGTTCCGTCGGGTTCCATCTCATCATTTTCATTGCCCTTGCTTGCGACCCGTTCAGCCCAATTTTTAGACTTGTGGCCACAATCTAAGCATTCATTTATTTCACCCTTATTGCCGAGCATTATTTCCCATCTCATATTTTCCTTCTTTCATGTTGCTTGAGGGCTGGTGGAATACTACCAGCCCTCTGTTTCTGCTGCGTCCGAAGTCTGGTTCCTAGAGGCTTTGCGACCTCGTGGCTACATCTCGGTTTCCGTATATCATTTTCCAACGGACCAGCCGCAGCAAAAAATTTTTCACACTTGCGGACGTAGGCCTTAGATAGATGCCTGTGATCGCAAATGAAATAGTTTAATAGATTGTTATGCTTAGATCTAATGCTTGCCATAACTAATATTTTTAATTTTTGGGTTCCAGCATTTTCTACAATCTAAACATTTGCCGCCCTGCTCAGGTGCTGGACATGTTGCTTTAGTTGTAACTACTGTTGAAGTATTGGGCCAGCTGCTAATTGGTCCCTGGTTCACCATTGGTGAAGACAATCTAATTGTTAAATTGTCAGGCTTATATTTTAAATATTTCTTGACCCATGCTTCCTTAGTTGGCATCCAATGCATTCTAGTAGGCGTTAACCTACAGACGGCATAAATTTTTTGAAGGTGTTCCAGGTCTTGGACATCACCCGAATCGTGCCATCTAAAAATATTAGGCTTTTTTGAATTAATTAGCATTGTCATGGCGTCGACCCATCGCGGGTCTTTAATAGCTGCTAGCCTTCTATATTGTGCATCTTGTACAACTTTAAAAACGTAACAACCTTTTAAAGCGTAGCAATCATTGCAGACGCTGCCTTCTTTATCCTGCAGCTTGCCGCCCGTGTTGCACTCTTTAGCGGGTATACCTATTGACCATCCAGGCATTTTTCCAGGCTTGCTAAGGCCGCCTACTATTTGCCAAGCGTGGGCCGTGTTTAATATTTTTTCTTTCATAGATCTTATATATCCTATTATGTCCAGGATGCAAGGGCAGCGGCCAAAATAAACTTCTTGACATATCCTATATTTTCCTATATACTACCCGCGGTCAGAGAAGAGCGTGTGGGCGGGACCCACCCTTTGAGCTTGCAGCTGTGGTAAGTGCATGTGGGCGGGGCCCACCCATATAAAAAAAATAAAAATAAATGTTTTTTAGGGGTTGACATATATCCTATAATAACCTATAAACAAATCAGTTGTAATAATAACTAACATAGAAAGGAATACATTATGCAACCATTAAGAAAAGACCACGTTGACCATTACAAAGAATTCGTAAGAGATGAATTCAGTATTGCGTCAAATCATGTTGAGCAAGAAATATCTCAACAAGCTTACGATAAAGTTGAGGAAGTTGGATCTCAATTTGCTAAAGAACTGAAACTAGAAAAGTTGATTTCAGAAATGGCAAAAAGAGAAAAAGCTTTGCGAGATTTCCAAAGTAAAAAACAATCTATGGAATATGACTTGCAACGTAATGCTCAGGAAATCGCTGACCAAATATCAGAGATTTTTAATAATAAAAGAAAGCAACGTAAATGGGATATGTCCTCGGTCAATGTCACTATAAAAGATGACCACGACGCAGTTGATTACATACACAAGAAAATTAAAAAAGCTTGTTATGAAGAGGCAGAAGCCCACGCGAGAGCAAAGCATAAATTATATCATGCACTAGAGGGTAAAAAGAAAAAGTGTTTGAATATACTTTATACTGGAAGCCACATTCAACCAACGTTGGTTGAGTTGCAAAAAGAAATGGCAACCGCTAACATACAATTAGATTTACCTAATTCGCTGTTAGCTTTACCAAGTGGAGCAAAATAATGGAAGTAGTTGCAAGATTAACCATGATACTAGTAGGTTTTATTATTGTCATGTTAGGTTTTATTACTTTCATTCACTCGGCAGACCATAGATTACTTGGCTTGTTAATTTGTTTTGCAGGTGTTGTTTCAATGTTTGCAGGAATACCGAGTACCGAGGATAATTATTCAAGACTTGATAAAAGTTTTGAACGAAATAAAAAACAAATGGAGTTTGATTTTGATAAGTAAATAAATAAACGTGGCGTGTGATTAACACACACGCCACACTAGAAAAAAATAGATAAGAGCATGTGGGCGGGGCCCACCCTAAAAAAAGAAAAAAGGCAGCACTACATCTTGTGCCAAAGTTATCCACAGGCACTAAAGTGCCAAATTAATTATTTACAATATAGGATATTCTGCTAAATTAAAATTAACTTAACGAAAGGAATACAATGTTAGAAGTACACTACAACGCGATGAACAAGTACAACACGATGACTTTCACTACAGATGAAAGAAAACAAGCGGACACTCTAGGTTGGTTGATGATGGCAATCGGAGTAAATGAAATCACAGAAAAAACTGTCGAGGAAATTATTTTCAGAACTAGGTTTTTAGATTTTGTTTGGGGCAAAGCTTACTTTAACCAAGATCCAAGTGACTCTGCTCTTCGACAGCTATTCAAAAATCATTTGGGTTTAAGAATAGTAATCACGAACCGAGGTATTGTTAATGTGAAGACTCGACATAAGTTCATGGTTAATCAGTTAAAGAATATTGAAAGAGGTATCTTGAATAAGATAAAAGACTAGCTTCGTTAAGGAAGAATGGCCATGCAGTATTTGCATGGCCTATCCTACATTGTCCTATGCACAAACTGCATAGCTCATAGAGAAGAGCATGTGGGCGGGACCCACCCAAAGGGGACCCTAAAGGAACTATATCCAAATTCGAACTTCTTATGTTTACGCGAATACCCCCTAAAATTATAGGGGTCCCAGACCTACCCTATATAGTTTGATTTGCATTGTTAATCATGTATAATACTTTACCACCCATATTTAAATGTATGCTAACTGTTGAAGATATTAATAAAATAGAAGATCCTATTGAGCGAAGAAAGCTCAAGATACAGATTATACAACGACATCAAAGAAAAGAACTTAAGCAAGTTAAAACTAATTTTTTATCTTTTGTAAAAAAGATGTGGCCAGATTTTATAGAGGGGTCCCATCATCAAACCATAGCAGATAAATTTAATAGATTGGCAACCGGAGAATTGACCCGTCTAATTATAAACATGCCACCTAGGCATACTAAATCTGAATTTGCGTCGTTCTTTCTCCCTGCTTTTATGATCGGGCAGAATCCTAAATTAAAAATTATTCAAGCAACTCACACAGCGGAGCTTGCTATAAACTTTGGACGTAAAGCAAAACATTTAATTGACTCAGAAGAGTATCAACAAATTTTTAATACACGACTCCAAGAAGATAGTAAAGCTGCAGGACGTTGGAATACCTCCGATGGTGGTGAATACTTTGCAGTCGGTGTCCAAGGTGCGGTGACCGGGAGAGGTGCTGATCTACTCATCATCGATGATCCACATTCAGAGCAAGACGTAAGTTCACCTTCGGCATTTGATAAAGCATACGAGTGGTATACTTCAGGACCAAGACAACGTCTTCAACCTGGAGGTCGTATTGTTGTCGTTATGACAAGATGGTCTACAAAAGATTTAACACAAAAATTGTTAAACGCACAAAGCAACGAGAACGCGGATCAATGGGAAGTGGTAGAGTTCCCTGCGATCTTACCTACAGGTAAACCAGTCTGGCCTGAATATTGGAAGCTCGAGGACCTCGAATCTGTCAAAGCTTCTGCTGGTGTTGCAAAGTGGAACGCGCAGTATATGCAGAACCCAACTTCAGAAGAAGGAGCTCTCATTAAAAGGGAGTGGTGGAAAAATTGGGAGTCTAAACATATGCCTCACATCGAACACACAATTCAAAGTTATGATACAGCGTATCTTAAAAAAGAAACTGCAGATTACTCTGCTATTACTACCTGGGGAGTTTTTCGTCCTAATGAAGACTCGCCTCGTCAATTAATATTATTAGATTCTTATAAGGAACGTTTAGAGTTTCCAGAACTTCGTCGTGTAGCACTCGAGCAATATAAGTATTGGAATCCTGAAACAGTTATCATTGAAGCAAAAGCATCAGGACTACCTTTGATGTATGAACTCAGACAGATGGGAATTCCTGCAATGAATTTTACACCGAGTAAAGGTCAAGATAAAGTTGCAAGAGTAAATGCAGTCTCTCCACTTTTTGAAGCCGGACAAATTTGGGCACCTCTCGATCAAGAGTTTGCTCAAGAACTTGTTGAAGAATGTGCTGCGTTTCCTTACGGTGATCATGACGATTTAGTTGACAGTACAACACAGGCTCTGTTAAGGTATAGACAAGGCGGATTTATAGATCACCCTGAAGATTATCAAGAAGAACAACAGCCTAAAAGAAAAAAGAAATTTTACTGGTAATGAAAAAGAACCCAACACTTACTGAAAATATGCCTTATGTAAGAAGAGATCAAATACCACCTCTTAGTGGTCCCAATCCACAAGGCTTGATTAATCAATCAAAAGCATATAAACAAGATAAATTGGAGAAAATAAATGGCAGACATAGACAAAGCATTAACCGAAATAAAAAAAACGGTTGAAATAGCAGGGCCCGAAGAGCAAGTCGAGGTTCAAGAAGAAATTAACGAATCAATACCAAACGCTGGTGACGCAGAAATTACTCCCACTGAAGATGGCGGTGTAGAGATTGATTTTGAACCTGGAGCATTTAACCAAGCACAAAGTGAAAACCACTTTGACAATTTAGCTGAGTTATTACCAGAGGAAACATTAGGTCCTCTAGGTTCAGAATTAAATCAAAACTACATGGACTATAAAGAGTCTCGTAAAGAATGGGAACATACTTACATAACAGGTTTAGATCTTTTAGGATTTAAATATGAAGATAGAACAGAACCTTTTAATGGAGCTGCAGGTGCAACTCACCCAGTTCTTGCAGAAGCGGTTACACAATTTCAAGCGTTAGCTTACAAAGAATTACTTCCAGCAGATGGACCTATCAGAACTCAGATTATGGGTGCACCTTCTGCTGAAAAAGAAATGCAATCTAAAAGAGTTAAAGATTTTATGAACTATCAATTAATGGATCAAATGAAAGAATATGAACCTGAGTTTGATCAATTATTATTTTATCTACCTCTTGCTGGATCTGCTTTTAAAAAAGTTTACTATGATGATCTTTTAGGTAGAGCAGTTTCTAAATTTGTACCTGCGGAAGATTTGGTAGTACCTTATTCTGCAACATCTTTAGAAGATGCAACGGCCGTGATCCATGTGATCAAAACCAAAGAGAATGATTTAAGAAAACAACAAGTGAATGGTTTTTACAGAGACGTGGACCTTGGATCTCCTGCAGATACTGAGTCTGATCTTGAGAGAAAAGAAAGAGAGCTTGAAGGTATACAAAAAACTCACGATGAAGATATTTATAATATTTTAGAATTTCATGTCGATTTAGATTTAGAAGGATTCGAGGACCGAGGACAAGATGGTCAACCTACTGGAATTAAGTTACCTTACATTGTAACAATCGAAGAAGCTTCACGTGAAGTATTATCTATTAGAAGAAACTACGAAATTAATGATCCGAAGAAAAAGAAAATTTCTTATTTTGTACATTTTAAATTTTTACCTGGGCTAGGTTTTTACGGGTTTGGATTAATTCATATGATAGGTGGTTTATCGAGAACTGCAACAGCAGCTTTGAGATCACTACTAGATGCTGGTACCCTCTCCAATTTACCAGCAGGGTTTAAGATGCGCGGCATCAGAATTAGAGATGACGCGCAATCTATTACTCCAGGTGAATTTAGAGACGTGGATGCTCCAGGTGGAAATATTAAAGATGCATTTATGGCATTACCATTTAAAGAGCCTTCACAAACTTTATTACAGCTTATGGGTGTCGTTGTATCAGCCGGGCAAAGATTTGCTTCGATAGCTGACCTTCAAGTAGGTGATGGGAACCAACAAGCAGCAGTGGGAACGACAGTGGCTTTGTTGGAGCGAGGAAGCAGAACAATGTCTGCGATTCACAAAAGAATTTATGTGAGTCTTAAGAATGAATTCAAAATGCTTGCTCGAGTATTTAAAACATATTTACCACAAGAGTATCCTTATGATGTGGTAGGTGGTCAAAGAACTATTAAACAACAAGACTTTGATGATAGAATAGATATACTTCCGGTTGCTGATCCTAACATTTTTTCTCAAACACAAAGAATTTCAATTGCTCAAGCTGAATTACAGTTAGCACAATCGAATCCACAAATGCATAATTTGTATAATGCGTATCGTGCAATGTACGAAGCATTAGGTGTAAAAAATATTGATATGGTTTTAAAACCAGTTCCAAAACCTATGCCAATGGATCCTAGTATTGAAGCTATTCAAGCTTTAGGTGGACAACCCTTCCAAGCTTTTAAAGGACAAGACCATAGAGCTCACATAACAGCCCATATGAACTTTATGTCGTCTTCGATGGCCAGAGGAAACCCAATGGTAACCGCTTCAATGCAAAAAAATATTTTTGAACACATAAGTTTAATGGCATTAGAGCAAGTTGAAGTAGAATTTAAGGATCAAATTGTAATGATGCAGCAAATGCAACAACAAATGCAGGCAAATCCTGCAATGGCACAAGATCCACAGATGCAACAGCAGATGATGGCGGTTAATATGCAGATAGAGTCTAGAAAAGCAGTTTTAATTGCAGAAATGTTCGAAGATTTTGCTAAAGAAGAGACTGAATTAATGGGTGAATACGGAAATGACCCAATTGCTAAGCTAAAAGCGAGAGAATTAGACATCAGAGCAAAAGATGACTTTGTATCTGCACAACAAGCTCAAGAAAAAATCAATCTTGATAAGATGAAAGCTATGATGAACCAACAAAACAAAGATGAAAAACTAGAACAAAACGAAGAACTTGCAGAATTACGTGCTGCAACATCTATCACTAAACAAGAAATGGCTAACCAAAGTAAAATGCACGATTTTGGTAGAAATTTTAAAAAAAAATAATATAATAAGTTAAGGAGAAAATTATGGCAGATTTAAAAAATAAACTTTCTTATGGTAGAAAAGGAAACGTTGCTTCATCTAATGCAACTGGCGGTGTAGAGATTACAACTCCAGAAGTTAGAACTGAAACAGATCCAAGATCTACTATTCTTACTAACCAAGACAGAGTGTTCAACAAAATAGGTGTTGGAGATGAAGTTGAAGTTAGAGGAACTAGAAGAATGTTAAAATCTAAAAGTAAAAAAGCTACTTGGTTCTAATATGTGGTTATCGGCAATTAAATTAGCCGTCTCTGCTGGAAGTAAAATTTATGCTAACAAGCAGAAGACGAAAATAGCTATGTCAGATGCACAGCTTATGCACGCATCTCGTATGGCCGAAGGTAAGGAAGCTTACCAAGGAAAACTTTTAGAAGCTCGTCAATCAGATTGGAAGGACGAGGCGGTTTTATTAATTCTCTCGGCGCCCATAGCAATTTTGGCTTGGGCAGTCGTATCGGACGATCCGGGAGCGATGGACAAAGTAAATATTTTCTTTGAACATTTCGCAGCACTGCCGTCATGGTTTACAAATTTGTGGATCCTTGTCGTGGCGAGCATTTATGGTATAAAGGGAACACAAATATTTAAACAACACGGAGGAAAAAAATAATGCCAAATAGAAGATTTAATAAACAAGTTGCTAATTCAAGAACACCAATGAAAGTTGGCGGAAGAGCAATGAAAATGGGTGGTGGAATGTCTACTGCTAGAAAAGATATGGCTTCAGGATACTACAAAGACGATATGGGTATGAAGGGTGGAGCTATGTATAAAAAAGGTGGTTCAGTTAAAAAGAATACTAAACGTATGAATAGACTTGAAGAACTTGGAAGAGTTGATGCTGAAAAAGCAAGAACTAGAAAAGGGAAGAAGAATCTTAAAGCTGAAAAGAAAAGAATAGTTAGAGAACTTAAGAAGGGTTAATTATGAAAAAACCAATTCCGAAAGGAAAAAAAGGTAAAGGCATAAGAAAACTTAAAAAGGTAGCTCCCGCAGTTGCAAAACGAATGGGTTACAAAAAAGGAATGCGAGCGAGATAATGGCTAAACTTTGTCCTGCAGGAAAAGCTGCTGCTAAGAAAAAATTTGATGTGTACCCAAGTGCATACGCAAATATCTGGGCAAGCAAATACTGCAAAGGCACAGTAGGTCGAACTAAGAAAGCTGGTGGTGGAATATGTAGAGTAGCTACTAAAGGTAAAGGAAACGCTTATGGAAAGAATTCATGAGTGGGTTAAAAAAATGGTTGGACGACAAATGGGTGGATATCGGAGCTCCAAAGAAAAATGGAAAATATCAACCTTGTGGAAGACAAAAGGGAAGCAAGAGAGCTTATCCAAAATGCGTCCCACTTGCCAAAGCCACACAGATGTCAAGTTCGCAAAAGGCGAGTGCTGTCAAACGAAAACGAGCAGCATCTAATACTGGACCTAAACCAACCAACGTTGCAACTTTTTCTAAACGGGATAGAAAAGCAATTGGAGGAATAATATGAAAATGCCTAACACCAAATATACTGGTAGTTTTATAAAAGGTGGTCCTGGAGAAAATCAAAGTTATAAAAAATATTACGGCAAGATGCTTACTGGCTTTAAAAGAGGCGGTGATGTAATGCCTAAAAGAAATAAAAAAAATTTTCGTGCAACTGACAAAGGTGCAGGAATGACAGAAGCAGGAGTCAAAGCTTATAGAGCAGCAAACCCTGGATCTAAATTAAAAACAGCAGTAACTGGAAAAGTTAAAAAAGGTTCAGCTGCTGCAAACCGTAGAAAGTCTTATTGTGCAAGAAGTGCCGGTCAAATGAAACAGTTTCCTAAAGCTGCTAAAGATCCTAATTCTAGACTACGTCAGGCTAGAAGAAGATGGAAATGTTAGAAGCACTTAAAAAAAGATATGAAGCTCAAATAGCTGAAGCCAAAGTAACTTTAAAAATTTACTTATCTAATTCTGTAGGTATAGGTGAACATCCACAACATTTAGATGAAATAGATAAACTTTTAGGAAGTATTGCTGAAGCAAAAGATAAGTTAAAGGTAATAGAAGATGTTAGATAAATTTCTTTATAAAACCTTTGAAGGTATTGACAACATGATACTTTCTGTGGATAACTGGTGGAATGAGAGATACAAAAGTATTGGAAGCTTTTTCAGTAAAAAAAGAAAAAGAAGAAAAACAAAAAAACATGTTTCGAAGTCTTAAAAAAGAAGTTGAGACAGGTGCAAATGGCACACAAGATTACATAATTAAGAAAGGTGTAAATAAAGGTAAAAAAGCAAATGTTAGATGAAATAAACGTAATAACTAAATTACAAAAACAATTAAAAGAAAGTTACCAACAAATTGGTGACGCTATGATCGGTGGTACTATTGACAACATGGAAAAATACAAGTACATGTTAGGACAGGCCCACGCCTACCAATATATTTCAGGGGAATTATCCAACCTGCTAAACAAAGGAGCTACAAATGGAAAAGACGCAGACGGCAAAGTCGTCAATATCGGAAAAGACAGAAATCCCAAAACATAAAAATGCTTTGGAAGAAAAGTACGAAACAGAAAATAAAACACAGCATCAAAAAGAAGTTGATAGTTACGAACGTTTAAAAACAAAAGAGACTTCAAAATTACCTCAGCCGACTGGCTGGAGACTTTTAGTTTTACCTTTTAAGCTACCAGAGAAAACTAAAGGTGGTTTGCTTTTAGGAGCAGATACACTTGAAAGACAACAAGTTGCATCTACATGTGGACTAGTTCTTTCAATGGGACCATATTGTTATGATAAACAAAAATTTCCTGAAGGTCCTTGGTGCAAAAAAGGAGATTGGGTTATCTTTGCTCGTTATGCGGGTTCAAGATTACCAATAGATGGTGGGGAAGTAAGATTGCTAAATGATGATGAAGTTTTAGCAACCATCGATAAACCCGAAGATATACTTCATACATTTTAATAACCATAGGAGATACTATGCAAGACACAGACAAACCAGTTAACATTGATACCTCTGGACCCGGTGCCGAAGTAGAGTTAGATTCAGTTAAAGAAGAATTAATTGAAGAAACTATTATCGAAGATAAAACACCAGCGGAGGATAAATCACATGAAAACGAACGTGAAACAAAACTTGAAGACGGTGGTAGCGCCGATGACGCAATTGCGAAATCTGATGAGCCAACTGATGTTCAAGCTAGCGAAGAGAATACAGAAAAAAAGAAAGAATTAGATGAATACTCTGATGGAGTAAAAAGAAGAATAGCTAAACTAACTAAAAAAATGCGTGAGTCGGAGCGAAGAGAAGAAGCCGCAACGATTTATGCAAGAAGTGTTTTAGCTGAAAAAGAAGCGTTAAGTTCTAGACTTTCAAAATTAGATACAGGATTTGTAGCTGAAAAGGAAAATAGAATTAAATCAGGTATGGAAGCGGCTGTTGCAAAACTTGCAAAAGCTAGAGAAGAAAGTGACCTTAAAGCTGAAGTTGCTGCAACTGCAGAAATTTCAAGACTAGGCTATGAAGAAGCAAGACTTGCTGATTTAAAAGCTAGACAGGCTGAAAAGAAAGTTGAAACTCCAGTACCACAACCTCAACAACAAGAAGTGGATGTACCAAGACAAGTTGATTCTAGAGCAAGAGATTGGGCTAGAAAAAACGAATGGTTCAATAAAGATCCAATAATGACTGAGGGAGCAAAAGTAATACACAGACAATTGACTGAAATTGAAGGATATGATCCTAATACCGAAGCTGAAGAATATTATTCAGAGGTAGATAGAAGAATAAGACTTGAATTTCCGCACAAGTTTGATACTAATGTAACTCAGGAATCGACTAGACCTACTCAAACTGTAGCTTCAGCTACGCGAGTTAATAAATCTTCTGGTCGCAAAATTGTGAAACTCACACCCTCACAGGTAGCAATTGCTAAAAAATTAGGTGTGCCACTTAAAGACTATGCGGAACAATTAAAAATCACGGAAGGAGTATAAGCATGGAAAATCAAGATAAAAAAACTTCACGTGCGAGTCAGACTAGAGAGAAAACATCTCGACCAAAAGTCTGGGCTCCACCATCTTTATTAGATGCACCCCCTGCACCGGCAGGATTTGTACACAGATGGCTTAGAGCTGAGTCAATGGGATTCGACGATTCTAAAAATGTACAAAGCAGAATAAGATCTGGCTTTGAACTAGTAAGAGCGGATGAATACAATGAAACAGACTATGCTGTAGTACAAGACGGTAAATACAAGGGAGTGATCGGTCAAGGTGGCCTAGTGCTCGCTAGAGTATCTGTAGAGATCGCAAAACAATACGCTGATTACTATCGTAAACAAGCGCAGGATAACGAAAATGCCTTTGACAACGATCTACTAAAGGAAGAGCATCCAAGTATGCCTATCAGTGTTGATAGAAATACTCGTGTAACTTTTGGTGGTACGAAGAAATAAGTTTTTTAACAATTTCTAGTTCATCATTTAAATTAAACAATGGAGAAAAACTATGGCAAACCAAGATAGTCCTTTCGGCTTAAGAGCAATTGGAAAAATCGGTCAGAATAGAGATAACCAAGGTTTAGCAGAATTTAGTATTGCAGCATCAGCAGGCGCTATATTCGGTCAAGATCCAGTAGAGGCATTAGCCACTGGAACTATCGGAGTAGCAGCGGCAGGTGATTCTTTACTAGGAGCTCTAAACGGCGTTTTCTTTACTGACGCGAATACAAGTAAACCAACGTTTGCGAACCATCTATTAGCAGCTAATACTGCTACAGATATCGTAGGCTTTGTATCTTCAGATCCTTACGAGAGATTTGAGATACAATCAGACAACACAACAGCTTCTGCACAAACTGATGTTTTCATGAATTATGACATCACTTATGCAGCAGGAAGTACACATGATCACCTTTCAGGTGTCGAGCTAGATGACTCAACTTTGAGTTCAACTTCTGGACAACTAAGAGTGGTTGGTGTTTCAAAAGACATTAAGAACAATGATTTAACTGCATCGCATGTTAACTTTGTTGTAATGATCAACGAACACTTCTTGAAAACTCAAGCTGGCGTATAATAGTTAGAATAGGAGATAAAATATGGCTATATCACGAGGACAACTAGTTAAAGAACTAGAACCAGGCCTGAATGCACTATTCGGACTGGAATACAAAAGATACGAAAACCAACATGCTGAGATATATGCAACAGAAACATCAGACAGAGCTTTTGAAGAAGAAGTTATGTTATCTGGTTTCGCTAATGCTCAAGTAAAACCTGAAGGAAGTGGAGTTGTTTTTGACAATGCTCAAGAAACTTACACTGCAAGATACACTATGGAAACTGTGGCTCTTGCCTTCGCGATTACTGAGGAAGCGGTGGAAGATAACCTGTATGACAGACTGTCAAGCAGATATACAAAAGCGTTAGCTAGAAGTATGGCTAATACTAAGCAAGTTAAATCGGTCAACCCGTTAGTTAATGGATTCGGTACTTTCACTTCAGGTGATGGTGTTTCATTATTTAGCACGGCTCACCCGACAATTGCTGGTACTACGTCAAACACTTTAACTGTAGCAGCTGACTTAAACGAAACTTCATTAGAGCAGTCATTAATTGACATTGCAGCGTTTACTGATGAAAGAGGTTTAAGAATTGCAGCAAAAGCGACAAAAATGATTGTCCCTTCTGCGTTACAGTTCCAAGCTGAAAGATTGATGAAATCAGAAGGCAGAGTTCAAACTGCTGATAATGATATCAACGCAATCAGATCAATGGGAATGGTTCCTCAAGGTTACAGAGTGAACAATTTCTTAACTGATCCTAATGCGTTCTTCCTTATCACTGATGTTCCAAACGGAATGAAACATTTCGTTAGAACACCAATCAAAACAGCTATGGAAGGTGACTTCGATACTGGAAACTTAAGATTCAAAGCTAGAGAAAGATACCAATTTGGTGTTTCTGACTTTAGAGGAATTTTCGGTTCTCCTGGAATCAGTTAATAGATAATTTTGAGGCGGGACACAATCCCGCCTCATTTATTAAATAAGAAAGAAAAACCTATGAAACAACTTCTCATTAATATCTTTGCGTACGATCATCATGCTAAATTTGAAATATTAGCTGAAGATAATGCAAAATCTGTAGAACTAGCTATACTTGACAAGCTAGGAGAAAATAGTATAAAATGGGAAGATCTTGGAAAAAATTATGATTCTAGGATTAATAGAATAACTTTTGAAGAGGTTATAAATGATACAAGACCTATACAAAGCAAAAAGGTCCTTGGAGTTGAAGTGGGAACAGGAGCACCTAGATAATAATAGGTACACTCTTGAAATGGTCAGAATTGATGACAAGGTTAAAGAAGTCATCACAAAGATCAAGCTGGAAGAAGCAGCTATTGCCCACAGGCAGAATAGCGTTGAAGGCGCTGCTCCTCAAGTTTCTGTAGCTACTTAATAAAAAGCTATATCGTTGGAAAATTCCACTCCACACTGTAGGATCTCTTGCACTCTACTCAAATCTAGTATATAAAAAATACACTATACAATATATTAATTTTCTGCATGGACGCAGTATAGTCGACGGCCTAGAGACTATGTAGAATTTAACTAGGAGAATAATCATGGCAAATACTACTTTTTCGGGACCAGTAAAAGCGGGAACGATTTCAAATACAACAGGAACAACTGTTGGAACTAACATTGCAAACGTAGGTTTTGTAACTATGGCTCAGTCTGTAAAGGTTGATATCACTGGTGCATCACACTTAAATCAAGTTTGTGCAGTAATTCCAGCAAACTCACAAATCGTAGATGTAATTTTAAATGTTACTACAGCTAATAACGATGGAGCAGCATCTAGTGTTTCAGTAGGAACAATAGCTGACGCTGATGCATTTATTAATGCACAAAGTGTTCAAGCAGTAGGAACTACTCACGGTGTTTTAGATACAGAAGCAACTAATGTTGGTACAACTGACATTCAAGTTTTAGCTGATTTTTCAGGTACAACTGGTGATGGTACAACTGGTGTAGGTACAGTTACTGTATTATACATTCAAAATAATTCTGTTCAAGACGCAGCAGATTTATAATAAATAATTAGTGTGGGGCTTCGGCCCCACATATTAGTTTTAAGGAGAAAAATATGAGTTCATTTTCAAGTGACCAATCAGTAGCACACGCAACTGCAGATGGCCAAATGGTTCCTACAACGCAAAGAGCTAGAGTAACTTCTATTCAAGCAGAAGGTGTTGCTAGTGCTAGCGTTGTTTTAAAAAGCGGTGGAGCAGCTGGAACTGTAATTGCCACATATAAATTTGGAACAGAAGGATTAAATATTCTGTGTCCTAGTTCGGGTATTTTATTTAAAGAAGGTGTTTATCTAGACTTAACAGACACACCTGGTGTTACTATAACCTTTACATAGGATAACTAATGGCCAACACTACTTCGGGCACTACAACGTTTGACAAAACGTTTTCGATCGATGAGATAATTGAAGAGTCTTACAACAGACTCGGTCAATTTGATATGAGTGGTTATAATCTAAAAACTGCTCGAAGATCGTTAAACATAATGTTTCAAGAATGGGGTAACAGAGGTCTTCATTTTTGGGAAGTAGCTAATACTAATATTACGTTAGAAACAAATAAAAATGAGTATAAAATTTTCAGAGCAACCTCTGACGGTAATTCTGATGGAGTTACATCTACCCTAACTGCAGCCATAGCCACTACAACTGCAACCACTGGAATTACAATTGCTTCAAAAGATCGTATGCCTGATTCAGGAACAATTAATGTTGGATCTGAAAACATTTCTTACACTGGATTTAACAGTTTAGAGCTCACTGGAGTAACAAGAGGAGTTAATGGAACTACTGCAGCTACTCATGCAGATGGAGCTGCTATAACTAACTTTGTTAATCAAGCTACAGAAATTTTAGAATGTTCTTTTAGAAATAATTCTAATGTTGATTCACCATTAGAAAAAATAAACAGATCTCAGTACCAGGCATTATCTAATAAAACAGCAACAGGACAACCTTCACAATATTTTGTTCAAAGATTTATTGACCATGTTTTAATAACAATTTATTTGACTCCAAGCTCTACTCAAAACGGAGATGTTATAAATTTTTATTATGAAAAAAGAATTCAAGATGCAGGTGCTTATAGTAATGCAACAGATGTACCATATAGATTTGTACCTTGCATGGTTGCAGGTTTAAGTTATTATTTAGCTATGAAATATGCACAACCAAGAATACAAGAATTAAAATTAATCTATGAGGATGAATTGGCTAGAGCTCTAGAAGAGGATGGATCTTCAGCTAGTGTTTACATTTCTCCTAAAACTTACTTTCCGAGTATATAATTATGGGTAACACAGCAAGAGGAAAACACGCATTATTTATTTCAGACCGAAGTGGTTTGCAATATCCATATACTGAAATGGTTAGAGAATGGAATGGTGCAAGAGTACATATTTCAGAGTATGAACCTAAACAACCTCAATTAGAACCAAAACCTTTTACTGCTGATCCACAAGGATTACAACATCCAAGACCGGCTAGATTAGAACCACCTACTCCAGATTTTTTAGTAGACAATCCTATCACTACTGGAAGCGGCGGTACTTTTACAACTTATGTTATTGATCAACCTAATAGTGGAATAGAAATAAATGATGCAGTAAGATTGATGAGTATTCAACAACCTTTATTATCCCTTACAACTGCTCTTCAAAGAAGTATTCAAGAATTAGAATTATCTACAACATTAGCAACGGATATAAATGCTACGGCTCAAACTCTGACTGTTACAGATGACCTTGGTTTTATTTCTACTGGAGGCTTTATAATGATTGAAAAAATTAATTCTACAAGTGGGTTATATGAAAATGAAGTAATTCAATATACAACATATAATTCTGGTACAAAAACTTTATCAGGTTTAGTTCGAGGAACTAATTCCCCATTTAGAGGAGAAACTCCTGCTAACACTATTGCAAGTGCTCACAGTTCAGGAGCCAATATTTTTGGAACAAGAAATGTTGTTTCTTTAAATACCACAACTTCTCCAAGTGGAAGTCAGCCCCCAACAATTACTAATCAAAACGGTTATAATTTACCTGCTACAAGTCCAGGTACTTTTTTAATAGATGTGTATGGACCTGGTGGAGGAAATGGTTGTCTTGCTGGTCCTTTAAATGTTAATATAACGGACGGGAGAAGTTAATGACATACGCAGAACTAAAACAAAAAATTATAGACTACACAGAAGTATCTAGTAATGTTTTTACAGATACTATTTTAAATGGTTTTATTGAAGATGCTGAACTTAGAATTTTAAGAGAAGTAGACTCTGATAATAATAGAAAATATGCAACAGCTAGTTTAGTTTTAAATACTAGATTTATTGATACACCTGAAGATTTATTAATTGTAAGATCTGCTCAAATCGTAGATTCTGACGGCACGGCTTCTGCAGATAATAGAGATTTTCTTCAATATAGAGATACTAATTTTATGGCAGAATTTAACCCTAAAGGAGAGACAGGGGTTCCTAAATATTACAGCTATTGGGATGAGGACACTTTGGTTTTTGCCCCGACACCTGATGCGACCTATACAATTCAAATAAATTATATCTTGAAAACTGCTGGATTATCGTCTACAAATACTACTACATACTTAAGTCAAAAATTTCCCAACGGCTTATTGTATGCTTGCCTAGTCGAGGCTTACGGATTTTTAAAAGGACCCGTTGACATGCTCCAGTTATATGATAAAAAATACACAGAGGCAGTCAAAGGATTCTCAATTGAACAAATGGGAAGACGAAGACGGGATGAATACCAAGCAGGTGTTCCTCGAATAGGAAAACAATAGGAGATAAATTATGGCAATAACACAAGCAATTTGTAATTCATTTAAGAAACAGCTTTTAGAAGCTGACATGAATTTCAAACAAACTGGTGGTGATAAGTTCAAATTAGCTCTTTACATTTCTACAGCAACTCTAAACTCTGCAACAACTGCTTTCACAGCGACAGGTGAAGTTGGAAACAGCGGTCAGTATGCTTCTGGTGGCGGAGCTCTTGTTAATGGTGCTACTTCTATGACAGCAGGCGTGGCGAGAGTAGACTTCGGAGACAGATCGTTTACTGGAGTAACGTTAACTGCTAGAGGAGCAATGATTTACAATACATCATCTGATACTACTAATGCATCAGTTTGTATTTTAGATTTTGGAAGTGATAAAACAGCTACATCAGGAACTTTTACAATTCAGTTTCCACAGCCAACATCAACTGCAGCGATTCTAAGAATCTCTGGTTAATAGGAGGTAAACTCCTATGAGCACAGGTGCATGGGGCCAGGTAACCTGGGGTTACGCTAAATGGGGGGAATTAGGAGATGCAACAACTTCTCTTAATAACACTAATCTATTAGCTACAACTACTTTAGGTACAGGTACTCAAGAAGGTGAAATCAATTCAGGTTGGTCCGGACAAGGATGGGGCACGACTGGATGGGGTATCGATGGTACTTTAATTCCAAATAGCGAATCACTTTCTGCGAATTTAAATTCTGTAACTATTGATAATGAAATAAATACAGGATGGGGATCTGATACTTGGGGAACTGAGTTATGGGGATCTTCTGGATTAACAGTTCCTATTAATAATACAAATTTATCTATAACAGCTTTTGAAGGAAGTGCAGGTCTTGCATTTGACGGAGATTCTAATTTAGAACTTACAGGATTACCTTTAACCGCTACTCTTGGTGAGGAAGAAGCATTTGCTAATTTTGTTTTTGAGCCCACTGGAATGTCAATGACAATGCAATTGTCATATGATCCTGAAATAGTAACTCCTGCATCTTTACCAATTACAATGTCTCAAGGTACAGCTAATCTTGATGCAAATACAATAGCACAGGTGACCAGCACTTCGGTTGGTTATTGGGGATACAAATCTGCCTGGGGTAATTTCGCTTGGGGCAATGGAGTAACTGAAACTCTAGCTATGTCTATGCAAGAGAATTTTTCTGGTGTAGATCCAGAGCCGGATGTTTCTCTAACAGGTCAAGCTATAGCAGCCGCTTTAGCTGCGGGTAATACTTTTAATATTAGTGGAGATGCAAATGCGCCTGTAACAAATGTAGCTAATAATTTATCAATGGCTATCACTACAGGTAATGCTGAATTAGAAGCATTAACTCCAGTAGATGTAACAGGATTTCCTTTAACAGCTACTTTAAGCAGTGTTGCTGAAGTAACAGCAAATGCAAATACATTCCCAACAGGATTTGGATTGACAAATAGCTTAGGAACGGCTACAAATGTATTGATTTGGAACGAAGTTAATACTGGCACAGCACCAGTTGATCCTCCAGGATGGCAAGAAGTCGATACTAACGCTGCATAATTATAGTTTGACACTATAACAAAATTTTAATAAATTAAGTAAATCGGAGTATAAAAATATGGCGAATTCAACATCAGCAAGTTTAAAACTTACAGTTCAGGCTACTGGAGAAAATTCAGGAACTTGGGGACAAATTACAAACACAAACTTATTAATTTTAGAACAAGCAATTGGTGGATATCAAGCAATTCCCATTACAACTGGTGCAACTCTTGTTTTTACAAATGGTGCAATATCAAATGGTAAAAACCAAGTATTAAAATTAACAGGAACAATTGCAGGTGCGGTTAACGTAATAATTCCTGATTCAATTGAAAAAACTTTTATAGTTGATAATGCTACTAGTGGTTCTCACACAGTAACTTTTAAAACTTCTTCTGGAACAGGTGTAACTTGGGCAGCGGCAGATAAAGGTACTAAAATGATTTACTCTGATGGTACTAATGTTGTTGATACAGCATTTACAGAATTATCGTCTGACTACTCACCACAACTTTCAGCAGACTTAGATACAAACAGTCAAAATATTATTGTTGACACAGCTCATGGTATTCTTGATGAAAACTCTAACGAGCAAATTACATTTACTACAGCTGGAACCGCTGTTAATGAATTTACAATAGCAAACGCAGCTACCGGTAATGCACCTGAAATATCTACTACTGGTGGTGACACTAACATTGATTTAAATCTTACTCCAAAAGGAATTGGTAGAGCAACTTTTAATGGTCAAGGTAAAATTCAAAGTGTTGCAGAAAAAGTTACAAGTTCAGCAACGGCAGCTACAGGAACAATTAACTATGATGTTCTTACACAAGCCGTATTAAATTTTACATCAAACGCTGCTGGAAACTATACCTTAAATATTAGAGGAGATGGTTCTAACAGTTTAAACAGCATAATGGACACAGGAGAATCAGTAACGATTGCACACCTAGTACCACAAGGTGGATCTGCATATTACAATAACGTTGTTCAAATTGATTCATCGACAGTTACTCCAGAATGGCAAGGTGGATCTGCGCCAAGTGCTGGTAATGCAAGTTCAATAGATGTTTATTCATATACAATTATTAAAACTGGAGACGCTACATTTACAACATTAGCATCACAAACACAGTTTGCGTAATAAATTAGGAGGAGAAAGGTTATGCCATTAATAGGTACATTTGGAGCTGCAGCAAAAGGAGGTTTCGGTAGAGGTTCAGCTTCTTTCATAGAAGCAAGCGGCGGAACTGTAACTGAAAGCGGAGATTATAAAATTCATACATTTACCTCATCAGGCACTTTTACAGTAGATAGTGCACCACCAGGTTTAACAGTTGATTATATGGTTGTTGCCGGCGGAGCCGGTGGAGGATCTACTATCGCTGGCGGAGGTGGAGCTGGAGGATTAAGATATTCATACCCAAATCCAATAGAAGGCGGACAAGCAGTAAGTGAAACAAGCTATCCTATATCAATAGGTGGCGGTGGCGGTGGCGGCGGTGGCCGAGGTAAAGGTTCTAATGGAAGCACAAGTTCAGGATTAGGTTTCAGCGCCACAGGTGGTGGCGGTGGAGGAGGATACGGTTCTCGTCCAGCCAACTCTGGAGGGTCTGGCGGAGGATACGGTTCAGGTCCAGGAGGATCTGGAGGTTCTGGAAACTCTGGAGGTTATTCTCCACCTGAAGGAAATCCAGGAGGTGGTGGCTACCCAGGAAATGAAAAAGCTGGCGGCGGTGGCGGCGGAGCTAATGGCACTGGAAGTCCGGGACCAAATGGTTTTGGTGGATCTGGAAGAGAATTAGCTATTAATGGATCACCAAATTACTACGCAGGAGGCGGTGGTGGAGCAGGAAGATGTGATAACCCAGCTACTGGTGGCGTAGGCGGCGCAGGCGGTGGAGGTAAAGGATCCGACTCGTCAGGAGGTCCAGGTTGTGGTTCACCTGGGGCATCAGGATCAACTAACACTGGAGGCGGCGGAGGTGGCGGCGGTCATCCACCTGACGGTAACGGCGGTAGCGGAGGATCTGGTATCGTTATTATAACTTACAAATTTAAATAAAATTATGGCACACTTTGCAAAATTAGATGACAATAACGTAGTATTAAATGTACTTGTGGTAGATGATTCAAATGCTGCTACAGAAGAAGAAGGTATTACTTTTTTAACAAATTTAACAGGTTACACTAATTGGAAACAAACTTCTTATAACACAGTTGGAAATGCCCGTTATCTAAATGGTGATTATGCATATACTGATCTGAATGGAACTCCTTTCAGAGGAAATTTTGCTCACATAGGTGGAAGCTATGATGCAGAAAATGATATTTTTTGGCATCAAAAGACTTATCCGAGTTGGGTTAAAAATGTTACTACAGCTACTTGGGATCCTCCTGTAGCAAGACCTGACGATTATAGTAGTGTTATGTATGATTGGATTGAAGAAACCCAATCTTGGCAAGCAGTAGATTAATCTTGATTATTATTTAATTAAAGTATATACTTTTTAAAATATTGAAAGGAAAAAATATGTACTCTCTAAAAGATACTTTATCAGAACAATTTGTCATTCATGGTTCTATTAACACAGAACACTCCAAAATAGATAATAAACTTATTACAGAAAACATTTCTAAAGATTTAGAAAAAATGGTTTTCGATTATCCTAATTATACATATGATATTAAAATTAATTATCACGCTCAACATTCATGGGTTTTTAGTTTAATCAATGAAAAAATAAATTTAGACCACAATTTACCTATACAAAACTCTGAGGCTTGGGCAAATGTAGAAGGCTGTAATGAAATTTCTGTGAAAAGAAATAATTTAGATTTGAATAAAATTGAAGGCGCTCCTCATTACACTTTGATATACATTACTAATGCAGGAGTAAATTCAGGTGAACTTATACTTGACTATAATACTCAGCATATGAAACAAAAAATTCATAGGTTGCCAATTGAAACGGGTAATTTTTATTTATTTAATTCTAATATAGATTATTATCTTTCTAAAAATTACGACGAAGAAAACCGAGTTAGTATGACTTGGACATGTTTTAAGAGATAACTTTCATAAAGTGAATATTAAACACTCTTACTATTTCTTTAAAAAAGCAATACCAAAAAAAATATGTAATCAAATTATAAAAAAATTTTCTAAATTAAATCTCTCTAAAGGAACTACTAAGGGAGAAGTAAAAAAAATTAGAGACTCTGAAATAATTTTTACAAGTGAATCTTTTTTATATGATTTAATTAATCCTTATATACACGCAGCAAATAAAAATGCAGGTTGGAATTTTGAATGGGACCATACAGAACCTTTGCAATTTACTAAATATGCCTTAAATGAACATTATAATTGGCATACTGATGCAGCCCCAGAACCTTATCAAGATAAAACAAAAAAATATAGTTATGGAAAAATTCGTAAGTTATCTTCAGTGGTAAGTCTAGTAGACAGGTCAAAATATAAAGGCGGCGATTTTCAATTAGATTTAAGAAACAAAGAAATTAATTTTGAAAAAAAAGAAAATCAAGATGTTAGAAATATACTTACTTTAAATGAATTAAATGAAGCAGGTACTATTGTTGTATTTCCTTCTTTTTTATGGCATAGAGTTACACCAGTAACAAAAGGAACAAGATATAGTTTAGTAGGTTGGTCATTAGGACAACCTTGGAGATAGTGTGCCTGATATTGATTTAATATTTCCTTTGTTTTTTTACAAATCAGATCCCTATAAATTTAATAAAGAACAATTAGACTATATAAAAACCTACAAAGATAAAAGTAGGATTAATGTAGGTAATAATTATATTAGTAAATCTTCTCATGTTTTAGAAGACAATAAATTAAAATATATAAAATCGTTTATTCAAAAAGAATTAGATAATTTAGCGTATAATGTTTTAAAATTAAATAAGAAACAAAAAATATATGTTACTCAATCGTGGTTTAATTTTAATCCAAAAGATAGTTACCACCATATGCATAATCATCCAAATAGTTTAATTAGTGGGACTTTTTATATTCAAGGAGAAGAAAATACTTTTTGTGATATTGATAGAGAGTATGCTAACACAGTATTTCCTTATTTTCAGTTAGATTGTGAAGAAGTTAATCCAATAAATACAACACATCATACTGTAGAAAATAAAATACATACATTAGCTTTATTTCCGTCTAGACTTAGACATCAAGTTAGGGTAAACAATAATAATAAAGAAAGAATTACTCTTGCATTTAATTCTTTTATAAAAGGAGAAATAGGTATGAAAGACCATAGATCGGAATTAAAATTATGACACCAGAATTTAAAAAAGGTTTTACCGTTGTAAAAAAAATAATAACTAAACCTACAGCAAGATTTTTATATAACTATTTTCTTTTAAAAAGAGAAATATCTAAATTTTTACATGCAAACAAATGGCCTTATTTACATGAGGCAACGCATGGTAAATTTGGTGATGACCAAGTTCCAAATACGTATGCTCATTATTCAGACATAACTTTTGAAACTTTACTACTTGCTGTTCAACCTAAAATGGAAAAAGCAACAGGATTAAAATTGTATCCAAATTACACTTACGCAAGGATATATAAAAATGGAGACATCTTACATAGACATAAAGATAGATTTAGTTGTGAAATATCTACTACATTGTTTCTTGGTGGGGATCCTTGGCCTATATACATAGCAGAAAATAAAAAAAGAAACACTAAAGGTGTTAAAGTAAATCTTAATCAAGGTGATATGTTGGTTTATAGAGGTAATATACTAGAACATTGGAGAGAGCCTTTTGAAGGTAAAGATTGTGCTCAAGTATTTTTACATTACAATAATGTAGCAACTAAAGGGTCTGAAAAAAATAAATACGATAGACGACCATATATAGGTTTACCGAATGAGTACCAGGGAGTCGAATAATTATATTATCGAACAATGGTTTAGTTCTCCTGTTTATTCAGGAAACGCTAAAGAGTGGTCCGATAAATTATTAAAACCCACATTAAAACATTTAAATAAGAATAAAATTAATAGAGATAGATTTTATCTTGGTAAAACTACCTACGATACAGATACTAATTTAGCTCTCGAAAAAGATTTTAAAGGTTTTGTAAAATATTTAAAAGATATAGCTAATATTTTTGTGACAGAACTTGGTTTTGATTATGATAAACTATCAAAAAAATTTGATCCTTACATATTTGCTACTGAATTAAATCAAGGTTCTTTTCAAGAAAGACATATTCATAGCTATAAATTATCTGGAATATTATATTTAAAAGTTCCTGATAACTCAGCGCCTGTGGTATTTAATGATCCAATTCATATAAGAGAGTATGACCCTTGGCCAGTTAAAGATAAAAAAAATTTAAATACTTGTTTAACAATAAAATACTCACCTGTAGTTGGTAATTTACTAATGTGGCCTTCTTGGTTATATCATGAAGTACCTGTTCACCCTGTAGACGAAAACAGAATAGGTTTAGTCTTTAATTTATAATGACTAAAATATTATCTTTATATTTAGATCATGATGGTTCTGCTACCTATGTAGATAATAATAAAGTAATATTTCACACACAGTTAGATAGATACAACAGAATAAAACACTGTCCTTTCATATCAAAAAAACTTTTAGATTATTTTTATGAAATACCTTTTGACAAGCTAATTATTACATGTCTGTTTTGGGACTATCCTAACATTATAAATAGTATTTTTCACACTAGTAAAAAATGGTTAGATAAATTACAAAATGTTGAAGTTATTCAGTATGCAAATAAAGATCACCATTTATTTCATGCTTATGAAGCTTTAACTTGGAACAAATTTCATCCATGTAAAATTATTGTTATGGACGGTAGTGGAAGTTTACAAAAAACATATTACGGAACAGAGGAGCATGAAACAGAAAGTGTTTATAATTATTATAATAATGAACTTACATTTGACAAAAGAACTTTTCAAAAAATAGGTAAAAGATATCAAAAGATTAGTAATGCACTTATGGGAGATTGCTGGCTTACAGAAGGTAAAACAATGGCACTTTCATTATATGGAAAATATACTAATAAATCATTAAACATTAAACCACTACAAACAATAAAGAAAACAAACAAGACTGCTAGGGACATAGCATACAGTTTACAATTTTGCACTGAAAAAGATATGCTTTGGTTTTTTAAAGATTATGAAAATTATAAAATTGTATTTACAGGGGGTGTCGCACAAAATGTTTTAGTTAATTCTAAGTTAGAAGAAAATAATAAAAACATTTTTTTTAGTCCTTTTAATGGAGACTTTGGTATAAGTTTAGGTGCAGCTAATTATTACACAAATAATAATATAAGAATAAATAATATAGATTTAGGCATACCTCAAAAATTAAATTTTAAAAATTTAAGAAAAACTACAGTAAATGAAGTAGCCAGCATATTAAAAAAAGAACCTGTTGCAATATTTCAATCTAGAAGTGAACAAGGTCAAAGAGGGTTAGGTTATAGATCCTTATTGATAAGTCCTACTTGTAAACAATCTTTTAATAAAATTAACGAAATAAAAAAAAGAGAATGGTATAGACCGTTTTCTTTAAGTTGTTTAAAAGAAGAAACTTCTAAATGGTTTGGTAAAGAAATAGACAGCCCATATATGATGAAGGCATATAAGATAAAAAATAAAAAAAATATTTACACTGGATACGCCGTAGATGATTCTTGTAGAGTACAAACGGTGGATCAAACAAATAAACATTATTATGATTTGTTAAAAGAAGTTTATAAAGTAACTAAAGTGCCTATGTTAGTAAATACAAGTTTAAATTTACCAGGAGAAGTATTAGTAGAAACTAAAGAAGATATGATGAATTTTATAAATAATAGTAAATTAAAATATATCTATTTACCTGAAATAAATAAATTATATGTTAAATGAATTTAAAAAGTATTTAGAAGATATTACCTACGCTTCTCCCAATCAACAACAGAAAGAATTATGGAATATATCAGGAGTTCTTAAAAATAGATTAAATCAAAAATTAAAATTTGATACAAGACCCCTTACTAAAGAAGGATTTAAAATAGGCAGCTTTAAAACTAAAGCGGATAAAATGGTATTTTTTATTGATAAATGGATTATTGTGGATGTAGAAGAATTACATCAATATTTAAGAGAGAATAATGTGAAAGATGTACAATTAGAAGATTTGATATCTAAGCTAGATTGGAATATAATACTACCAAAAAATTAAAAACCTTGTATATTCAAGCTTATGGCACTTAAAAAAGTAGACTTTGCACCTGGTTTTAATAAACAAAGCGTACCTTCCGCTCTTCCTGGACAATGGGTAGATGGAGATTTTGTACGTTTTAGATATACAGCACCTGAAAAAATAGGTGGATGGGAACAATTAACTGTTTCTAATGAAACATTACCTGGAGTAGCAAGAGCTCAACTATCTTTTACTAGTTTAAAAGGGGAAAGATATACGGCCATAGGAACATCACAAGGTTTATTTTTATATTATGGAGAAGCTTTTTATGACATTACTCCATTAGATACAGCGATTACTGGAGCTACGTTCGATACTAACGCCTCTTCAACTTCTGTAACAGTAAATAAAACATCGCATAATTTAACTTTAGGAAAATATATAACTTTTACGTCGGTTACTCCTCCCCCAACTTCAGGCTATGTGGCTGATGATTTTGAAATAGGAGCGTTTGAAATAGTACAAGTTAATGATGCAAATAGTTTTAATATTGTAATGAGAACCAATGCTACCGGTAATACGACTGCTGTAGGCGCTGCAACGATTAATCCATATGTTGAAATTGGACCCACGTTTCAAACAACAGGTTATGGCTGGAGTACCTATTTATGGGGAGACTCTACTTGGGGAAGTGAAAGAACTGTTAGTAACGTAACGTTAGATCCAGGTAATTGGTCTTTAGATAATTTTGGTGAAGTTTTAGTTGCAACTATATTTAATGGTAAAACGTTTACTTGGAATGCAGGTGCTAGTAATCCTAGAACAATAAGAGCATCAACAGCAACAGCAGATTTTTCTACGAATGCTAATCCAACAGCTAGCAGATTTACTTTAGTCTCAGATAGAGATAGACATTTATTTCATTTTGGAACTGAAACAACCATAGGAACACCTAATACCCAAGACCCTATGTTTGTAAGATTTTCAAATCAAGAAGATTTAAATACTTATTTACCCACAGCTACTAATACGGCAGGAACATTTAGATTAGATACTGGAAACAAAATTACAGCTGTCCTTCAAGGTAAGGATTATGTTTTTGTATTAACAGATGTTGCCGCTTATGTTATTCAATTTGTAGGACCTCCCTTTACTTTTTCAGTTAGACAAGTAGGAACTAATTGCGGGTGTATTGCACAGCATGCAGCAAGTTATGTTAATGGAGCTGTTTACTGGATGTCTAATGAAGGTGGTTTTTTTATGTATGATGGTACGGTCAAGGCTCTTCCTTGTTTAGTTGAGGATTTTGTATTCACAGTTCAAAATGGAAATTTAGGTCTTAACTATCAATCTTCAGCTACTATTTATTCTGCACCTAATTCTTTATATACAGAAGTAAATTGGTTTTATCCTAAATCAGGATCTGAACAAATAGACAGATGTGTAACGTATAACTATCAAGAAAATGTATGGACTACTTCATCTCTTGCTCGTAGCACTTATCAAGATCAAGGTGTTTTTGAAAACCCTTATGCAACTGAATATGACACTACAGCTACTCCAGTGTGTTCTATGATATCTGGTGTTACTAATAAATATGGTGCTAGTATTTATTATGCTCATGAAATAGGAAATGATCAAGTTAATAGTTCAGGTACAACTTCAATAGATGCATTTATACGATCTGGGGATTTTGATATTGATGATGGAGAATTATTTATGTCGATGAAAAGATTTATGCCAGACTATAAATTTTTAGTAGGTAATTCTAAAGTAACTTTATTTATATCTGATTATCCCTCAGATACTCAAACAGGGTCGCCACTTGGACCCTTTACAATAACCAGCACTACTGATAAAGTAGACACCAGAGCGAGAGGAAGACTACTATCATTAAAAATAGAAAATGATGCTGCAGGCGAAACTTGGCGTTATGGTAGTTTTAGAATGGATGCGCAACCAGACGGAAGGAGATAAAATAAATAAAGCATAATGGCTAAATTAACTAACTACATACCTGAACCCAAACAAGAATATGATGTAGAAAATCAAAGACAAATTATTGAGTCTATGACTACAATGAAACAACAACTTAATTTTTCTTTTCAAGAAGATTTAAAAAATGAACAAGATACCTTTAATTATTTTTTATCATGAGTATTTTTTATAAAAGCGAAGTATTTGATTTAACTACAACTAATTTAACTACAGTTTTGACTATATCAATTTCAGCTATAGCGATTGTAAAAACGGTACAAGCAAGCCATCAAGATGCATCCAATGTAGATGCTGATTTATATTTAAAAAAATCTGGAGGCAGTAATGTAGAAATAGGTCATGTGCAACTTAATAAAAATTCTGCAAATATGATTGTAAATACCTTGAACTTAGAAGCAGGAGATGTTATAAAGATGCAAGCAGATACAGCAAATGAAGTAACGGGTGTTGTGAGTTATGCACTTTTAAACAGAGAGAATGAAAATGGATAATATAGTAAAAATACATTGTACAACTATTACAACATATAGAAATACAAAAACGGGTGAAACCTCTACAGAAAAATTAGAAGGAGCTGATGTGGTGTCAGATGTTACAGTTCAAGTTTCTCCGAAAGGATTAGATTTAATGCAGAAAGTTATGAATAAACAAAATGAAAATACTAAACCAAAGTCCTAAAGGCGGCACCGAATTACAACTTGGATTTTTAACTAAGTATGTAAATAAAAGTTTATTGGATCAAGCACAAATTTGTACTAGTATTCCTGGTAAACTACCTATAGATCCAAATAAAGTAAATATTCTTTGGCAAAAAAATTCTTACGATCAACCTAATTTATATCCATGGTTTAAGAATAAAGCTAATCATAACATATATGATTGGTACGTTTTTAATTCACATTGGAATCATGAAAAATTTAGAATGATGTTTGGATTACCTGATCACAAATGTATTGTCATTAAAAACGGTATTGAAAAAATAGAAAAAACTAAACCTTATCAAGAAGACCAACCTCTTAGAATTATACATCAAAATACTCCTTGGAGAGGATTATCTGTATTATTAGGTGCAATGCAATTAGTTAAGAACCCTTTAATTAGTTTAGATGTATATTCTTCTTGTGAAGTTTATGGAAAATCTTTTTACGAAGCTAACGACCACAATTACAAAGCTTTGTATGAACAAGCAAAACAACTTCCCAATGTAAATTACATTGGTTATAAATCTAATGAATATATTAGAGAACACATCAAAGACTATAACATGTACGTTTATCCAAGTATCTTTGAAGAAACATCTTGTATATCTTTATTAGAATCTATGGCAGCGGGGTTATATTGTATTACTACAAATTATGGAGCTCTTTTTGAAACAGGTGCTGAATTTCCAATGTATATACCTTATGACAAAGATTATAAAAGATTAGCTGAAAAATTTGCTTACGGCATAGAAGCAGCAGCTAAAACTCTACATGAACCTACTATTCACAATCATTTAACTACACAGTCTGGCTATACTAATTTATATTATGGATGGTCTAAACAGGCCGCTTCGTGGACTAGATTTTTACAAGGAGCAATTAATGCAAAAAAGCAATAAGGCCTCGGGCCAAAACAATGAACCCATTTGGTTTACTAAAGACACTTCGACTAAAACCATAATTCCTAATAAAGACACTTATCAAACTATAAAAACTAATACAGTCGATGGAGAAGTAACAGAAATAAAATTAGGGGTTGCCCCAGATATTAAAATTATGGTGTGTACTCCATGTCATAGTGATGTAAGTATGCATTACTGTCAAGCCGTTTTAAAATTTCAACAAGAATGTTGGGCTAAAAAAATACAAGTTAGTTTCACATTATTAAAATCGTCTCTTGTCACACAAGGTAGAAACTTGTGTGTAGCCGAAATGCTTAACCATCCTGATCAATACACACATTTATTATTTATAGATTCTGATATTGATTTTAATGGGTCTACTATATTTAAAATGTTAGATTTAGACAAAGATATTATTTCTTGTCCATATCCAATGAAGATGCTGAGTTGGGATAAAACTTGGAGAAGATTAAATGAAAAAGAAGATGCAATTAAAACAGCAGATGATTTATCTAAATCTGGATTTACCTTTCCTGTTAAAGTAGAAGATCCTGATAACATTCAAAGTACAAATGGTGTAATAGAACTTTCACATGCACCTACTGGATGCATGTTAATTAAAAGAGAAGTATTGGAGAAAATGATTAAAGAGTATCCAGAATTAGAAATTTATCAACCTACTATAATTAATGGTAAAGAAGAAAAGAAAGCCAATATGTTTAATTTATTTGACACATTACATGACCTTAAAACAAAACGTTATTTTGGAGAAGACTTTGGGTTTTGTCAAAGATGGGCGGATATAGGTGGTAAAGTATACGCTTATATAAATGATTACATTTCTCACGTAGGAGAGTATCAATTTTGTGGTCGGTTTAGAGATGATTTGTGGCAAGGAAGTAGGCCCCTCAAATCTGTTGACGAGCCCAAGAAAATCAAATAAAGTATAATATTTACAGGATTTCTACGCCTGCTTAACAGTATAAATATATTTAAATTATGGCGATATCTAGATCTTTAATGAACAGACAATTACAAGCAAATGGTGGCATCATGCAAGTTGCACCTAGAGAAAAATTTGGCTTAGGAAGTAAACTTAAAAAATTTGCAAGAAAAATTATACCTAATGAAATAGCAGACATAGCCGTTAAAGCTGCACCCTTTGTTGCACCATTTAACCCGGCAGTTGCAGCAGCAATGTCAGGAATAGGTACATTCGATCAAACAGGAAGTATTAGTGCAGGTTTAAAATCTGGAGCTATGAATTACGGTGGGGGTCAGTTAGCAAGATATGCAGGTGGAGCAGGTTTTCAAGGTAACCCTTTTGGAGATGGTGGAGCATTCACAGGTGGACTACAAGGTTTTAAAGGTGGATTCAGTTCTCCTATAGGAACAGAGACGGGTCTTGGTAAGTTCTTCTCGAACCGAGGAACTACAGGAGTCGAAGGAGTAAATGAAACTATTACACCCACAAATTTAAATGATTACTCAGGAACAACTACAGAAATTATACCCACAAATTTAAATGATTACGCAGGTACAGAAATTATACCTACAAATTTAAATGATTACGCAGGTACAGCTACAGAAGCATTAGTAGACGCTTCCGACATGTCTTTAGTAGGCGATGTTAAACAAGCAGCGTCACAAGAATTTAATTTATTTAAAACCGCAGCAGATAAAGTTAAAGATTTTGATTATTCAAAACTTGGCAATAAAGCTTTAGAGCTAGGTAAAAAATTTGGTAAAGCAGCTTTTACAAATAAGGATGGTTCTATTGACAAAGCAGCAGTAATGGGAGCAATAGCTTTCGCTGGATCATACGCAGAAGCTAGAGCATTAGCAGCGGACGCTGGAGTAGATATCACAGAAGAAACTTATGATGAAATAGCTAAAGGAGACAAACAAGAAGAGTACGCAAGTTACTTAACTAATTTCTTTGGTGGTAAAAAAGATGGTGGCAGAATAGGATTTGCTGATGGAACTCCAGACGAAATCATGGAACAATTTTATGAGTCTAATGATCCAGATGCAAATAAATCTACATATACTCTGGAGGATTTTGATATAACAAGAGAACCAGAAGTAGTATTAGTTGAAAATTATGGTCCTGAAGGAATAAAATTAGAAAAAATGCTTAAGTCTGATGCAATAAAATATGGATTAAACATAGTTGCAGATTCAATACCGCCAGGACTTGAGGGTGAAGTAATAGATTTATCTGTTTTCGGTAAAAAAGACGGTGGCAGAATAGGATTAAAGTTCGGTTCTAAACCAGAAGAAGCAGAAGTGGGTATCATGACTATTGACGTTGAAACAGGTGATGACGAAGATGAAGAAGATATGGAAATGGCTGCGGGTATATCTTTTAACTCTGCAGAAAAATCATATTTGTTTAAAAAACTTGGCGGTGCTGGTGGAACAGATAGGTCTTATACAATGCCACAATTGTTCAGAATTTTAAATAGTCCTGGATCTTATCCTAATGATTCAGCAATATTAAAACAAATAACTATCAATGCAGGTCTTGGTAAAAAAGACGGCGGAAGAATAGGTCTTAAAGATGGAACAGATGAAAGTTTAATAGAAAAACTTTTAAATAGTAAAATAGCTCAAGAAGGAAGATATGGTGCAAGTGAATTCTTTTTTGGGGACCCTATAATGTTTGGTACTCCAGATAAATTTAAAGATGGTAAAAATGATAACAGAGGTACTTTTAAACGTGATTCAAGTGACTACGATAAATTGTCTCCAGAAAAACAAGCTTACATAGAAGCTTTTTTAAATAGTGATGAAGGTCAATTATTTTTAAAACCTGGAAAAATTAGGTTCCCTATAAACGAGAAAATGAGAGAACATAACAAAAAAATTAGATTAGAAGATTTTAATGAAGATAGAAATCCTTTAGAACTTTTATTAGGAATAGATTATGAAAATAGAGCTAAAGGCGGAAGAATAGGTTACAAAGGTGGTGCTAACAGGGTATCAGAACTATTAATTTTAAGAGATCAGTTAGTTGGTAAAGGTGAAGATGTATCCGACATTGAAGCAGAGATATTTCAACTAACAGGTAAAACATTTAAATCAGTGGGTGGCATAAGTGATGTACCAACAGGTCAAATGAGAAAAAATAATGCAGGTGTAGTTGAAAGAGACTACAGAGATGAAGGTGGTTTTGTACCGGTCGGTATTAAAGAAAGAGCCGATGATGTCCCCGCTATGTTATCTAAAAATGAATTTGTAATGACTGCTGATGCTGTACGTGGTATAGGTAATGGCAGTGTTGAAGAAGGATCTAAGAAATTATACAACACAATGAAACAAGCAGAAAAAGTAGGTAAAGCATAATGGCAGATTATACACAAACGGTAAGAAGATCTCCTGCAATAGAAGCAGCTCAACAACAATACATAGATTTATTAACACAACAAGTTGGTAGAGCTCCTGGCTCTACTGGTGTACCAACGTTATCGGAACTTGGACCACAAATTGCAGGACAAAACGTTTTAACACAAGCTGCTCAACAACAAGCAGCAACTCAAGCAGGACTTGGTCAATTAACTTTTGGTGCAGATGGAGCTGTAACAGGTGCAGCCGCTGGAACAGGAGTTGCAGGTTACCAACCTTTCTTGGATCAGGCAGCAGCATATTCAGGTCCACAAGCTTTCCAATCTTTCATGTCACCTTATCAACAACAAGTAATTGATACGACTCTTGCAGAGTTTGATACTCAAACAGCTAGAGGTGTACCACAACTTGCAGCCAATGCTATTAACGCTGGAGCTTTCGGTGGTGGTAGAGAAGGTGTGGCTCAAGCTCAATATGCAACGGACGCTGCACAAAAAAGAGCATTACTACAAGCTCAATTATTAGGTCAAGGTTTCACTCAAGCGAATCAATTAGCACAACAAGGTTTTGAACAACAAAGAAACTTAGCATCATTACAACCATCTTTAGCGGCTTCAGGTGTACAACAATTAGGTGCAGCTGGTACAGGGAACTTGGCTTATCAACAAGCGCAACTAGATGCTTTACAACAACAAAATCAATTAGCATACAATGAACCATTAAGTAGAATCCAAGCTTTTGGATCAGGAATTGCATCACAAGCAAGTGGTTCACCTACAACAACACAACAAATAGGCATGGGTGGTGGAACAGTTGGACCTTTATCACAAGCTTTATCTGCTGGATTAAGTGCTTATGGTTTGGGAAGTATTTTTGGAGGAAAATAATGTATTTTAAAAGACCATCATTTAGAAGAGGCGGATCAACTGGTATTGGTCAATTAAGTTCTAATAGAAAAATGTATGCTGGTGGTGGAAACATCGGTGGCGGAATAATATCAGGTTCTAATTTAGGAACTAGATCAGGTTTTTCTGTGCTTGATATTATAAGTGGAAACATGGCAGAAGAACTGACAGGTGGTTCTAATTTATCTAAGAAACCAGTAAACGTAAATACTGGAAAGGGTCTTACTAAAGGAACTAGAGGCGCACGTTTATTAACTCAACTTCGTAATTTGGCTGTTCCATCAGCTAGCACTACTGGAATAATGGCGGCTCCTTTTGTTTTACCTGCAGGTTTGGCTTACATGAACAGACCTAAAACTTTAGCGGAGAAAAAGGTAATGCAGGATTATGGTATGCTGGATGAGACATTCGGTGTAGCAGAAGATTATAATAAAGTTATGAAGGATAGATTAGATGCTCGTAAAGTAGGAGATGAGATTAGTTTTACTGATGCTATTTTTATGGATACTGAAACAGGAAAATATCCAAAGTTTTTAGGAAGAACAGAGGACAGAGAAATTGAGGAAGAGTTATATGGTACTGATGCTGGCTTCTTACCTAATGCAGGACCTAAAGAAGTTAACATGGAAGAGATTGTTGATACAGTCGTTGCAGAAAAGACAACAGATGACGATCAACCTACAGAACCAACTTTTGAAGATACCTTTGAAATAGAAAAATCTAGAATAGAAAAATTAATAGGTGATGATGATCAAAAAGGTATGGCAGCTATTGCCCTATCTGAAGCGATCGGAACACCAGGAACTATTGCAGACAAAGCTGCAGTCCTAAACAAATCGCTACTAGGCATCATGCAAGGTAAGAAAAAAGATAGAAAAGACATTGCTAAGTTAGCGTACACTGCAACTAAAGAAATAGAGAAAGCTAAAATCATGGCAGGTAAAGAAGGTTTTAGTGAAAAACAATTTAATCGAATGAAAAAGTTAAGTAAAATTATAAAGGATACTACAGGTTCATTTACTAAAGAACAAAAAGCAGCAGCTGAAGCTGAATTATCTATGGAAAAAGAATTGATTAAATATATCGGAGGTAAATCAGATACAACTAAAATATTAGATCCCGATAAAGCAATTGCAAATTTAAAACAATTTGAAAAAGGTGCTAAAAAACTTGCTAAGATGGATAAAAATTCTGCTGAATATGCAGAAGCTTTAGAAAGTTATAAGGCACGAATTGAATTTTTTAGCAATTATCCAGAATTAATGGCTTCGATAAGAAGAATAGATGCTGCAAATGTAGGAGTTTTAAGTAAAAAAGATGGAGGTAGAATAGGATTAAAGTTTGGTACTAAACCAGAAGAAGCAGAAGTAGGTCAAGGTCAAGTACCCACTGCACAAACAGCTCAACTATCTTTTGAAGAAATTAGAAATAGATTACCTAAAGAAATAACAGACGATGTGGTTAGATTGATTGCAGGAAGTAACGAAGCTTTACAAGATTTTTCTTACATCAGAACACAAGGTGATGTAGATAAATTTAATATGAAGTATGGAGTTACTTTAGTATTACCACAAAGCACAGCATAGGAGAAACAATGGCCGAGGACAAAGGTTTATTTTCAGACTCACTATTTGGATCAAGTGAAGCTCCTGTTGAACCTGAAACAGTTGGTGCTTTAGATTATTTTACTGACATTCCAGTCGGAATTGCAAAAGGTCTTAGTCAAGCAGTGCAGGGTTTAATTTCACTAGGGGCTCTTCCTATAGATCTTGTAGCCAATACAAATTTAATAACAGCAATCGATAATCTTTTTGATAACATTACACCAGAGACAGATACAATTGTTGGTGATGTAACTTCGGTAGTAACACAGTTTGGTGTACCATTAGGTGTTGCATCGAAGATTGCTAATGGTGTTTTAAAATTAAATAAAGCAAGTCAAATTGTAAAATTAAATAATTTTAGAAGAGCGGATGATACTTATGATTACTTAGGAGCTGGTGGTGAACTAGCAAAAAGAGCAGGTTACTGGGGAGCTTTAGGTGGAGTAACTGATTTTGCAGTATCTACTCCTGGAGATCTTAACAGTCTTAGTTCAACTTTAGGTTTTGGAGAAGCTTACAAAGGAGATGAATTAAAAGGTTCTGCTAAAGCTGCAGAATACTTTAAAGAAAAATTAAAATTTGGTGCGGAAGGAACTGTACTAGGTGGTGGTTTAACTGCAGCCTTACCTGTTGCTGGAACACTAGGTGCTAAGTATGGACTAATGGGTTTAAAAGGTGGTGCAGCCGTTGCAAAGAATGTAGTCATCAGACCTTTAAACTTTGCTGTCTTTCAACCGATTGGTAAACTTGGAGCCACAGAAGCTGTAGGTAAAGGTGCTCGAGGTATAGGAGAATTTTTAAATAACACTACTACTAAGTTAAGAAAAGCTTCTGGATTACCTGATCCTAAACTTTGGAAATTTTATGGCACAGAGGCCAATGCAACTCTTAAAGAAAAACTTTTAAAAAAAATAGATAATGCAAAGAATGCATTAAAATCAGATGGTCCAATATCTGCCAGTCAAGCTGAAGATTTAAGAGCATGGGAAAATACTGTTCAAGCTAGTGAAAAAGGTTTGGTTAAAATAATGAATCAGATTGATAATCAATTTAAAGAAATAGCTAAAGGAGCTGACATATTAGAATTACCTAAATATTTAAAAACTAAATCTTTAAAATATCCTCAACCTATTACTGCTATTGATGACCAAATGTATTTAAGAAATAATGATTTATTATATGATTATATACAAGCACCTAGAATCAAAGATACATTAAAGGACTCTGCAGAAGCTCTTAAATTTTTTGATCAACTACCTAAAAATACACAGAAAAATGCTAAAGAATTAAAAACTAGAATTAATGATCTTAGTTTAAAATACGGTAAACTTTTATTTAATAATCCAGATGAAGCTATACAAAGTTTTGGTGCAACCATTATAGAAAATGGTGGCGCTTATTTAAAACAAGTGTTTAGTGTAATGAAAAATAAAGCTTATGAATTTGATCCTGCAAAAGTAGCTGGAGCTAAAGAGTTTTTTAAAAAAAATACAGTTCCTAAAATTTTAAATGAACAACCAGAACTAATTCAAAAAATAATTAAAGAAAAAAATATTACTCAAAAAGAAGCTATTGATTTATTAGCAGATTCTACTATGTCGGATTTAAAAAATTCTTTAATTAAAAGTAATAGAAATCCAGAATCTTTATTTAGATTAATTGCAGGTACTTTTAAAATAAAAGATAAAAGTAGTTTATTAGACACTGCTAAAGAAACAGTTAAAAAAGGCAAAGAAGTTAGTGTACTAACTTCAGAAGGAAAACTTATTCAAGCAGGTGGAGATCTTCAAACGGTAATGAAAAAAGTTTTAGATGCAGAAGATGCTGAAGTTGTAGGTAAAGCTTTTTTAGAACCTTTAAAAGATTACAGAGCTGCCGTAACAGATACATTTTTACAAACAGCTAAAAACGTACAACAAAAAGAATTTTTTGATAAGTTTGCAGACAGCGCTTTAAAAAATGGTTATGCTTTTAGATCTTTAGAAGAAGCACGTTTAGCAGGTATACCTACTAACAATTTACGACAAATTACTTCTGAGTTTAACAAAGATTTAGCCATGGTTGAATCTAAACTTTTAAAAAGTCCTTTGTTTGACGGAGGAACTACTCCTGCTGGAACGTCTGGAGGTTTATACACGACTCCAGAAATAGCAAATGCTGTTAAAGGTACAGAAGAATACTTAACTAAGATGTATGACATTCCATTATACAGTGCGTTAATGTCAGTTAAAGCTGCAGGCCAAATTGGTAAAACAGTATTTTCACCAATGACTCAAGTTAGAAACGTATCAACAGCTTCATTCTTTGCATTAGCTAGTGGATTAATTGGCGGCAGAGTAAGTCTTACTGATTCATTTAAATTAATGGCTGATGATATTTTTCCTGGCAAATATATTTCTGCTGCAGATGTCGCTAAGAAAATGGAAGATAGAATAGCTAGAGGTGTTGTAGACCAAAACATTGAGGTCAATGAAATTAAAACTATTTTACAAAAAGCTAAGGATGGTAAGTTTACTTTGTCCGCTTTAATGGAAGCTCCAATAGTTAAAAAAGCTTTTGATTTGTATCAAGGAGGTGACAACGTTTGGAAAGTTTATGCAGATGATTTTTATCAGGATGCATTAAAAACAGCATTTCAATGGAGCCCTAGAGGATTAAAAGGAGACGCAGCTATTAGAGATAATATTATTGATTGGTATAGAACTGTTGGTAAACAAACTGATGTAGCGGATGAGTTAGTAGGATCTAATGCTAAGATTGCTCAAATAGATGAAGCTTTAAAAACAGCTACGCCTGCAACCAGACAATCTTTATTAAATCAAAAAGAAAATTTAGTACAACAGTTTAAAGATATAAAAGATATATCTGCTTATTTAGTAACAAATACTATTCCCACTTACAGTAAAGTTCCTGCTATAATTAAAAATATTAGAAACTTACCTTTGGGTAACTTCGTAGCTTTCCCTGCAGAAATTTTAAGAACAAGTGCACACTTAATTGAAATAGGTGCAAGAGAATTAACTAGCACCAATCCATTTATAAGACAGATGGGAGCAAGACGATTAGTAGGAGCTGCTTCAGTATTTGGTGGAACAGGTGCAATTATTTCAGAAGTTGCAGAAAAAATAACAGGAGTTACTTCAGATAAGATGGAAGCTTTTCAAAGATCGGTTGCACCAAGCTATCAAAAAAACTCAACACTAATTCCATTAACTGAATCTGATGACAAAGGTAATTTTAAATACTTTAACTTTTCATACACTAACCCATACGATTCTATGATTAGACCTATTAATGCAGTGCTTAATGCATTTGGAAATGGAAGTTTGACTAATCAAAATGTAAGTCAGATTGTTTACAATGCTTTAATTTACGATTCATTGACAGAAACGCCAGGAGCTTTTACTGAATTTTTTGATCCTTTTATAAGTGAATCAATTGGTGCAGGAGCGATAGCAGATTTAACAATTAGAAATGGTAAAACAAAAGAAGGTCGAACTATTTATTACGAACAAGATAATGCTATGGAAGTTATTGATGCATCATTGGGTCATTTATTGGCTCAACTAGAGCCAGGTGCTTCTAGAAGTGCTAGAAGAGTTTGGAAGGGAGTAACAGAAACTTTTACAGATTATGGAACTACTTATGACAGTGCAACAGAAATAGTTGCGTTGATGTCAGGACTTCGTGTTGAAGAAGCAAAACCTATGGACAGTTTACCTTTTATTGTAACTTCATATGCAAAAGATTTAAGCAACATACAAAACAAATTTTCATCTAATATTTATAGTCCTAACCTAGATCTTAATGGAAGAATAGGTTACATGGCAGAATATTTAAAAGATAACTATGATGCTCAAAGTAGAATGTTTAGAGTAATTAAAGACATGGAAGAAATGGGAGCGGACATAAGTGACATTGAAGATAAAATTGGTACAAGATTAAAAAATAAAAAACGATTAGCTGCCTTAATGGAAGGAGAATATAGAGCTCCAAATATAAGTGATGCTAGACTAACAGGATTAATTGAAAAATTATATGATGAAAATCCTTTAAAAGCAGTAGAAGTTGAAGAACAATTTGATGAAGCTTTAGATATATTTGAAGATTTAAGATTTGATTTAGAATCGATAGAACTAGGCGAAGGTGTGGGATCTTTTGAAGAGTTTATTAATTTTACTTTGAACCCACCTGATGTATCTACTGAAGGAACAGTACCAGTATCCGGTATAGCACAACTACCTAATGTAGAGTTACCCGCACCAATTCAAATTGGAACAGGAGTAAATGCTTCTTTATTTGCAAACAATACAAACGCAGGAACACAGTTTAATTTGCTACCAAATGCAGCAAAGTTTGATAAACTGTTTCCTTTAGGATAAATCATGATAACATTAAGAGAACTTTTAGAAGCGTCAGGTGTACAACAAATAGCTCCAGGTAGAACTGTAGGAGAACAAGTATATGATTCTTCTATTAATACGGTATCTCCCAACACGGACCTTGGATCAGATACTTATGCAGGAAGCATAACACCTTATAGTGATAATGTAGATCCTTTTTATGCTGGTCTTCAAAGACTTACTCAACCTATTGGATCTTTTTTTAATAAATATGGTGCTCCGGTTATGGGAGGTATAATGAGTTTAGCCACAGGTATACCGGGTTTAGGTTTTTTAACAAACAATCTTGGTTCTAAACCTTACGACGACAATCTTATAAATATGTATGGTGGTTATGGACTGTCTGGAAAACAAGATAAATTTGGATACAATACCGTAAGTCTTATGGACAACTACATGCAACCAGGATCTAGTTCTTTTAGATCTGCAGCATTAGAAGGATTGCGTGGTTTAGATCAAGATACTGCAAATAATTTTTATCAAGATACGTATGGATTAACCTTTGATCAAGTTAGGGATTCAATACGGGATAAAGAAAATCCTTTTGGTCCACAACCTGAAAACATAGGGACATCAGATTATTTTGGAGGAAATGGTGGAATAGGTTCTGCTGGAGGTGGTGAAGCTTCTCCAGGATCAGCGGGACCAGGTGGTTCAGATGCAATGGGTAGTTTTTAATGAGAAAATCAGCTTTACAAAAAATAGAGTCTCATGAAAAGCTTTGCAGAATTATGCAGAAGCAAACGTTTGAACAGATAAAAGAAATGCAGGAAAGAATTAAAAGATTAGAGTATTGGATTGTTGGTGGTATGGGTGCAGTGCTTATAACTTTACTTATGGATATGTCGAACTAACAAACACAACCAATAAAATTTCCACTACCATCCTTCATAATATGTAAATTTAAAGTATTTGTGTAACCAGATAATTTTTCTCTTAATATATTACAAAGATCTATGCAGCTAACCTCACTAGTTAATACTATTCCATTTAATATTTCTTTTGTGACAGGTATTAATTGATATACACCATCATTAAAAATAATTAGATCCATTCTTTTAACTCCTCTCCCATAACTTCAGATGCAATATTTATTTTTTTACGTAATGCTTTTACAATACGTTCATCTACAGTTTTCTCAGCTATAATATCAATATAAGTCATCTTTCTTTTTTGACCAATACGATTTATTCTAGCCTCTGATTGTGTTCTTTTCTCAAGATCATAACCATTAGAATAATAAATCATAACGTTAGCTTCAGTAAGTGTAATACCATAACCACCCGTTTGAGGAGTACCTACTAAGAACCTAACTTTAGATTCTGGGTTCTGTATTTCTTTAATAGCTTTGGCTCTGTCTTCAGTAGAGGTAGATCCATAATAAGTCATCACGGAACCCGGATATACTTTCTCAATTGCTTTCACGATCGAGTCTATATCATGTCTCCAGTGGGCCCAGATAATAGCTTTACCTTCTACTTCTTCTAATATGTTCATCAAAGCAGGAATTCTTTCATTCTTAATTATTTTTAAAGTACCATCGTCTGCTTTGAAGTGACCACAAGTAATTTGTTGGAGTCTCATTAGCTGCACTAATGCAGTAGAAGTAGTCATTAATTTACCATCCATTTGAGCAAGCGCTACTTGTTTCATTTGATCATAAAGTTTTTGTTGTTCTTTACTTAATTGAATAATTCTTTTTTGATAAGTGTAATCAGGAAGATCTAAACAATCTTCTTTTAATACACGATCTGAAAACGTAGTTATTTTTTCTGATAGTTCAGCTAAATTTTTATAACCAACTACTATCTGTGCATTGTGTGTAGGTAGTCTCATGGTACTCATGATTGCGTATCTTGTTCTAAATGCAAGATAAGAAGTAAAATCTAATAACCCCTCATCTAAAAATTCACATTGTTTATATAAATCTAATGGAGACTTTGTAATAGGAGATCCAGTTAAGATTCTTCTATACTTTGCATGTCTACCTAATGAACAAATATTTCTAGATCTTTTAGCGTCAGGATTTTTTATAGTTGTGGACTCATCAATAGCCATCAATGTTCTATGACAACGTAAAAATTTAGCTGCAAACTCCACACCTTTTTCTGTACTGAAAGCATCTACATTCATAATTAAAATATGTAGATCTTCACCAGTTTCAAATAAAGTATCTAACTTTAATTGTTGACCTTTATTTATATTGGCTTGCCACAACACCATTTTTTTATCTATGTGGTCTACCATATGGGTAGGTATTTCTGAGTCGAACCAGTTTTTATAAACACCTTTAGGTGCTATTAAAAGTAGTCCATTAATTTTACCTTTGTCATAAAGCATAGATACATTATCTATTAATACTTTAGATTTACCCGTACCCATTTCCATAAAATAAGCAAAGTTTTCTTTGTTCCACGATTTTTTTAACGCAGATAATTGATGATCATAAGGCTTTGTTTTAAACTTATAGTCCATAATATTTCTTCTTTCTATTGACAGTGATACCATAACCTTATAATAGATGTCAATAGGAAAGTTATATGGGATTAACAACATTAAACACAATACCAACAAACAACAATCAACCGGTTGTATATATTATTCAAGAATTACCAGGAACCAAAATAGGTACACCTAAATTTAATATTATGGGAGCTCAAAAATTTGGTACATTAAAAACTTTATTACCCGAACATTCACAAATTATATTATCTCCAGGGCCTTTAATTTTTAAATTAAGAAAACTATTAGATAAATATACACCTACTGATTATTTACTACTTACAGGTGATCCTGCAATAATAGGGGTAGCTTGCTCAATTGTGGCAGATAAAACAGGTGGAAAATTTAATTTACTAAAATGGGACAGACAAGAAAAAACTTATTACCCAATAGAAATAAATTTATATGAACAAGGAAAGATTGAAGAATAAACTTGACATAGGATATTATGACATTATATTAACAGCATCATTAACTACTACGAAAGGTAAAAAGACATGAGTATAAACTTAGAAGAAGACAAAGTCGATTCGTTAGCAAACACGAATGACATGAAAGAACTATCAGAACAGGTTATTAAATTAAGAACCTTAGAAGATAAGTTCGCTGCAAAAGAAGAAGAATTAAAAAAACTAAAAAATGATATGGACGTTTTATCTGGTGAGGTTATACCTACGATGATGACAGAAATGAATATATCAAAATTTAGTTTATCAGATGGTGCTGGCGTAGAAGTCAAACCCGTCTATGGTGCTTCAATTCCTAAAGCAAAACAGGAAGAAGCATTTAACTGGCTTCGTAATAATGGCTTAGGGGATCTTATTAAAAATGAGATTACCGTTTCCTTTGGTCGTAACGAGGATAACAAGGCTGCAGATTATGCTGTCCTTGCACAAGGTCATGGATATCAACCCACCCAGAAGTTAAAGGTTGAGCCTATGACACTTAAAGCATTGGTTCGTGAGCGTATCGAAAAGGGTGATGATATGCCCACGGATCTATTTAATGTGTTCGCAGGAAACAGAACCAAAATAACAAGGAAATAGAAACATGAACAAAGAACCAACAATAAAGAAACAAAATGCGTTGGCTACAAACGTAGTGTTTGAAGCAGACGCAAATGTGCAAACTGGAACGGTAGGACAAGATGATCTTGCATTACCTTTCCTTAAAATACTTGGGCAGTTATCTCCTGAAGTAAACAAGAGAGACGGTAAGTATGTTGAAGGTGCAGAACCTGGAATGATTTATAACTCAGTAACAGGTGAACTCTTCAATGGTGAACAAGGGGTCCCAGTGATTCCGTGTTACTACAAACTCGAGTATGTCGAGTGGAAAGACAGAGGAAAAGATGGATCAGGTG
>Ga0233444_10000419_pt1 | contig 58266 bp, 51 predicted proteins | sample SI_124_October20_6_FD_182792 | JGI IMG/M metagenome (GOLD analysis project Ga0233444, IMG submission 182792) | Seawater microbial communities from Saanich Inlet, British Columbia, Canada - SI_124_October2016_10_MG | ecosystem: Environmental > Aquatic > Marine > Inlet | place: Canada: British... | reverse complement strand
GATTAGTCTCATCGTCAAATATTGAGACGTTTGAATTTTGATTCCTTATTCACAGAAGAGAAAATTACTTTGAAACTTTAAAGATTACTTTTGAAGAATTAAAATCGGTTTCATCGAGATGCCCTAATACTTGACGATCGTCGGAGATAAAATGCGCATGGAAAAAACTATCATGATGAGTAAAAACAGCCTTATGATTTCGAGAAAAGAATCCAATCAAAGATCCACTAATATTTTTGAAATCATATTGTGTTAATCCTTGGTGCGCTTCATCTGGCGATGACACTTGCTCACCCTCAGGTAAATTAACACTATGAAGTTTCATTTTATTAAAAATCCCATCAATACGTATCAACAAAGGTTGGTCATAATTTTTATAAACTGAATCAATGTGTTCTTCTATTTCTTTTAGCGAGTAATTATCAAGAGTAAGTTCAACAACTTTTAAATCACTATTTGTGCTGTATACAAAAAAGGGAGCCCTGACTGAGGGGATTTTAGTTACCTTATGAGAAATACTGTCAATAACCTTCGATACAAATGTTTGTCCTTCAAATACTACTATTTCTCCTTTCAAAAACTCAATAGGTCCTAATCCATAGGTTACTTTGTTATTTAATGAATCTGTTGCAATCTTACCTTTTAAATCTCCTTTCCACATCACATCTCTCATTTCACCAACAACCTTGATAGAAGAAGTGTTAGTCGATTTGGTACACGAGGCAAACAGAAGCGCGGAAAAGATGTAAATAATATTTTTTAACATGCTGTAAAAATAAAAAAACGGCTACACTTTATAAGAGTATAACCGTTTTATTGTTTTAGTAGCGGGAACTGGACTCGAACCAGTGACCTTCGGGTTATGAGTACGATAATCAAGACACTATAAAATATTGATTTATAGTTATTTAAAATAAATTGATGCTATTACTGACAGTAAATACTGACAGTATGAGTAAATTTAAAGTGACTATTGGTAGTCACAAAACAAGACCATTTATAAATATTTATTACGATAAAATTCGTTACAGATATTGGAATGGTGAAAGTATTAATCTAAAGATAAAATGTATTGATAACCCCTTACTACTTAAATCTGCATTTGAATTAAAATTAAGAGAAGGATGGAAACCAAAAGTAATTTTCAACAAAATGGGAAAAGAATTAATATCTATTTATCTAAATACTATTAGTGATTGTAAAGGTTTACACGATTTAATAAAACAAAACATAAGATGCTTTGTTAATAATTCTGAAGAGTGTTTTAAATAAAATGGAAAATAGTAATCACACGGAATAAATAAGCACTCTATTTTAGGGTGTTTTTTTTATCAGACATTCAATGTCATATTACAATCCTTTATTGGTCTTTAAATTTGTACTATAATTAAAACCAAAAAGATGAAAGCATTAAAAGAATTACACAAAAACACAGAGTTACACATTAAGATTGGATTACCTATTGTTGTTTTAATGATATTACCAGCAGTAGTATTAATAGTGAAAAATATTAACACTATCGCAGATAGATTATAAAAACACTTTTTAATCTAAAATCAGCGTAATGGGAGAAGAAATTGAAATTAGTGGAGTGGATTTTGTATTGGCAATATTAGAGTTTATGTTACCAGTAATATATTTAGCAATACCTATTTTACTATTTATATTGATATACAGATTATTCAAGCATACCAACTTCTTGAAGAATTTAGGATACTTCATATTAACCTTATTTGCTTTTACGATAGTGTTAGCAATAATACTTGGAATAGTAAACGCAGTTATAAATTAACAATTAACCTAACCAAAACTAAAAAGATGAAAAAATTAATATTGATAGTGTTGTTCTTACCCTTAATGAGTTTTGGGCAAGAGGATATTGAAAGATTTAAACTTTACCCAACAACAAATATGTGGACTTTTTTAGAACTTGATACTGCAACTGGTTTAGTTTGGCAAGTACAATACTCTGTAAATGATGATAGCAAAAGATTTAAGTATGATTTAAACGATATTGTTCTAAATGATAGCGAACAATTAAATGGTAGGTGGAAGTTATATCCTACTCAAAATATGTATCAATTCCTACTTGTAGATGTTATAGATGGTACTGTAATTCAAATTCAATGGAGTACAGAAGAAAACAAAAGTTTTGTAATAGGATATATAAACTAAAGATATATTTACTTCCAAATTTAAAAGCACCCTTTAATTAGGGTGTTTTTTTTGTCTTATGGTTTTTTTAAAATTGACTATTTTAGCAGAACTACTAAATCAACACAATGAAAAAACTATCCTATCTATTTTTAGCACTTCTAATGCTTGCTTGTACTACCGATGATAACAACAACGTAGATAACAGCAATACCCTTGAAAAAGAGTGGTTGTATACCCATACTGCTTTAGAAGCAACAGCAACCTCAAGCACTACCATTGTAATGCCTTTTACAGAGGATATATTTGCTTTTACGGACAGACCTAATAGAGAACATAAATACATCAATAGAATAAATTACTAACTACAAAATATAACTTATGTCATTAACTAGAAGAGGCTTTATTTCAAAAGGTATGCAATCCATGGCAGGGCTTGCCATTGCGCCCTCCTTTGCTTCATTTATTGAAAGTTGTTTGTCCGATAATCCTATAGGACCGTCGGGTAATTGGGCGGAGTTGGCAAAGGCTATGCAGGGTAAATTAGTCATGGCAGATGATCTTGACTTTTCAAAGTTGAATATGCAGTTTGCTCTAGCTTATTTGTCTAAAGTGCCAGAAGCTATTGCTCTATGTAAATCAGAAGAAGATGTGATTGCATGCGTACAGTGGGCAGCTAAACATAAAGTGCCTTTTGCGGCGCGATCTGGCGGCCATTCCTATGCTGGATATTCGAGATCAAAAGGCTTGATTGTTGACTTATCACATATGGATAAGGTCACCTATGATCCTGCTACTAACTATGCAACCATGGAGGGTGGTGCTCATAATTTAGAAGTTTATGTAGCAGGCCGTGAGGCTTCAGTGTCTTTATGTCATGGACGTTGTAAAGGAGTTGGAGTTGCTGGTTTAGTTTTAGGAGGCGGAATTGGGTTTAATATGCGTAATGTAGGATTAACCTGTGATAAGTTGGTGTCGACGCGGATTGTATTGGCTAATGGAGAAGTAATTACTGCTAGTGAGTCAGAAAATCCGGAGGTCTTTTGGGCCATTCGGGGAGCGGGAGGCGGCAATTTTGGTATACATACCCAATTTGTATCGGAAATGTTTCCTGTAACAACAGTCAGCTGGTTTAATATTCGATGGAAAGAAAATTTGGAACGTGTTTTTGATGTTTTTCAAGATGTGGCATTTCAGGCACCTCCAGAATTTGGGGTGAAATTTAGTGTAGTTGCTAATCGAGGAAACAAAGATCAGGACAAGGAATTGCATATCGAAATTCTGGGTCAGCTTGTTGGGAATGAGGACGAACTTAGGTCCCTATTAGCTCCTGTTTATGAGGTGGCAAAGCCATCTATGGAAATGATGCAAGAATTACCCTATTGGGATGCGCAGGAAATGTTGTCTGAGGATGGTAGTCCTGAATTAGCTCATGAACGGTCAAGATTTTGTTTTGGTAAAGTATCTCCCGACGGAAGGGATGCTATTTTCCGTAATCTGACCGAATGGCCAGGCACTTCGCTGGATGCAAGTTGGAAATATTTTCTTATGGGTGGAAGAATCTTAGATTTACCTGTTGAAGCAACCTCATTTCCTTTTAGAAAGGCTACTATGATATCCTCCATAGATTTGGAGTGGCTGTCCAATAATAATGATATTCTTGAGGCAAACTTTGAATGGTTGGACGCTTTTCATGAAGAGATGGTGCAATATACATCACCGTATTGTTATGTCAATTTCATAGACAATAGACAGGAAAACTATTTGGACGCTTATTATGGGCCGCATTTGGACAGATTACGAGCAGTGAAGCGGCAATTGGATCCTGGAAATATGTTTTCAAATCCTAAGGGTATTCCGGTATAAAATCACTGTAGCATGTTAAAACATACGATCTTTACCTATTTACTATTGTCCTTCACTTTACTCGCTTGTTCTATTGAGCAAGAGGCTAATAATAATGAGCCGGAATGGTTGTTTTTGCATTGACACTTTTATTGACAGTAAATACCATAATTACTGTCAATTTGATTAATTTTGAGGTATTGACAATGTCAGTATAGTACGAATTTAAATACTATAACTATATATTTTAATGGTTTTATTTAGTAGATAAAACCCTTTGTATTCTTGAGTAAACTGCATAAAAAAACCCTCTCATTTCTGAAAGGGTTGGTAGTAGCGGGAACTGGACTCGAACCAGTGACCTTCGGGTTATGAGCCCGACGAGCTACCTACTGCTCTATCCCGCGATGTGGATTGCAAATATACAATCAATTTGTAAGTAGACAAGATTTTCACAAAATATTTTTATCTTTATATTCGTGAAATTTTTATTGATTTAACATTAACCACAAACAACATGAACAAGAAGAAACGTACGGTATTAATTACCGTTGGAGTCATTGTTATAATTTTGATGACGCTCAGTATTTATGGCAATAGCATTGCTGAAAATAAAATTAATACCCTTTTAAAAGAAAAATTACCAGCTCATATAGAATTGAGCTACAAAAATATATCGGTCAATATTTTGACGGGAGGGGTTTCATTTAACAATCCTTCCTTACGTATTAAAACAAAAGATACTGTTTATTTACAAACCGAGTTAGAAATGGATTCGTTTATGGCTTCAGGCCTGAGCTATTGGGATTACTTGGTAAGTAAAAAAATACATGTAGGACAAATTAGCTTCAAAGGATTAAAAGCCATACAATATAAAAATAGGTCCTCAAAAGTAAAAGATACTACCTCTAAAGAAAACAAACCGCTACCACCGATTGAAATAGGCAAAATCAACCTTGAAAAAACATTCATCACCATATATGACGACGCAAAGGACTCTACATTGCTATCGCTACAAAACGTTAATTTAACGCTCAGAAAATTAGAACTAAACGACGCTTTAAAAACAAATTTACTTCCATTCAATTACGAGTCGATAGCACTGGAAACAGACAGCGTTTTTTACAGAGCCGGAGATTTTGAAAATGTAAAACTAAGACACCTTTTATTGGAAAATCAAACACTAACGGTCGACGATTTACAATACAAAACCAAGTTCAGTAAAAAAGAATATTCTAGAAAATTGTCGATTGAAAGAGATTATTACGATGTGAAGGTGGCAGCGCTTAAGGTCCATGAAATAGCATTTGGAAAAAACGAGAATGATTCTGTTTTTTTTAATACCAATTTAATAACTATCGACCAGGTAAATGCAGCCTTTTACCGTGATAAACTAATTGCAGATGATCTAAAGGTTAAAAAATTATACAGCAAAAGTATTCGGGAATTACCTTTAAAATTATCCGTAGACTCCATATCAATTACAAACAGTAATGTTGAATATTCTGAAAAAGCACATCTTGAAAATCCAGCAGGCGTGCTCACTATTAGCAATATAAACGCAGGAATCACAAATATGAGTAATACCTATTTACCTCCTGTAAAAACAGTGATTGCTGTAGAGGGAATTTTTATGAAAAACACTCCCATCATAGCAGAATGGTCTTTTGACGTTACCAACACAAGTGATGTTTTTAAATTTGAAGGATATGCTGGCGCCTTAAAACTTTCGGATATGAATAGTTTTCTGAGTCCGTTGGTCAATGTTGAACTAAAGGGATTGGTCAAAGAAACCTTTTTTGTAATTAATGGTAATTTTAAAGAATCCGAAATCAATCTAAACCAAAACTATGAAGAAATTGATTTGATCATTTTAAATAAAGAGAAAACTGAAAATAAATTTTTATCGAATGTGGCCAATATTTTTGTAAGTGATAAAAGCAAGGATGAGAAATCAGAATTTCATAAGGTAACCGCCAAAGCTACCCGAGATACCACAAAATCATTTTTTAATTATTTAGCTAAAAATTTAAAAAATGGACTTTTAATTATGTTCACCTCAAAAAAAGATAAAGAAAAAAAGAAAAAAAATAATTAGTGGATAGCGTCTATTTGTTCGGTGATAACTTCCCAATTTTCCATTAACTGTTCCAGTTCTTTTTTCTTTGAATGGTATTGATCAAAAAAGTTAGGCTTACTAATGGTTTCGTCATAATTAATAGACAATTCAAAATCGATCTCTTTAATAACTTTCTCTAATTTAGTGATGGAAGCCTCTGTTTTACTTAATTTATTGTGAAGAGACTTTAATTTCTTTTGGTTTTCATAGCTTTCTTTACTGGAAGATTTATGTTCTTTACTTTTTGCATTGGTTTTGGTTCTCATTTCCGCCTCTCTTAGATTTTGAATATTTCTTTGTTCTAAAAAATAATCAATATCCCCCAAATATTCTTTAATATCTTGATCTTTGAATTCGTAAATTTTAGTAGTTAATCCCTGAAGAAAGTCTCGATCATGAGAAACTACCAGCAAGGTTCCTTCAAATTTAATCAGCGCATCCTTCAAAACATTTTTTGATTTGATATCTAAATGATTGGTAGGTTCATCCATTACCAAAACATTAAATGGCTGTAACAATAATTTTGCTAATGCCAACCGATTTCGCTCTCCACCGGATAAAACACGTACATATTTATCGACCTCGTCTCCTCTAAATAAAAACGCTCCTAAAATATCTCTAACTTTAGCCCTATTTTTTTCATTTGCAGCGTCAATCATAGTATCTAAGACGGTTTTAGATCCGTCTAAATAATCGGCTTGATTTTGTGCAAAATAGCCGATTTCTACATTGTGCCCCAACTTTAAAGCTCCAGAAAAAGGAATCTCGCCAACAATACACTTTGCCAAGGTTGATTTTCCCTGACCATTTTGACCTACAAATGCAATTTTGCTGTTTCTTTCAAGCAACAAGCTTATCTTGTCAAGAACTTGTTTATCATCGTAATTTTTAGAAACATTTTCCGCCTCTATAACTACTTTACCCGGGTTTACAGAGATTGGAAAATTTAAAGTCATGACACTATGGTCATCTTCGTCTACTTCAATTCGGTCAATCTTATCTAGTTTCTTTATTAAAGACTGTGCCATCGTAGCTTTTGAAGCCTTAGCTCTAAATTTTTCTATTAATTTTTCGGTTTGCTCTATCTGTTTTTGTTGATTTTTTTGAGTTGCTAATTGTTGTTCTCTAAGCTCTTTACGCAAGACCAGGTATTGGGTATAGGGTTTATTGAAGTCGTAAATTCTTCCCAATGATATTTCGATGGTTCGGTTGGTAATGGTATCCAAAAACATTTTATCGTGGGAAACAATTACGATGGCACCCGTATAGTTTTTTAAAAACTCTTCCAGCCATAAAATAGATTCTATATCCAAATGGTTGGTAGGCTCATCTAACAAAAGGATATCATTATTTTGCAATAATAATTTTGCCAACTCAATTCGCATTCTCCAACCTCCTGAAAAGGTATCAGTAGGCATATTAAAATCAGCTCTCTGAAAACCTAATCCTTGCAAGACTCTTTCTGTTTCTCCCTGATAATTATAGCCCCCATGTATTTCATACTGGTGCTGTACTTCGTTTAAATCGACCATTAACTGATGATAGCCCTCGCTTTCGTAATCGGTCCGTTCAATTAGCTTTTGATTAATCGTCTCTAACTGATGTTCTAGCTTTTTGATTTCTTTAAATGCTTCGTAGGATTCTTCCAGAACTGTTCTCCCTTTTACAAAGTCGATGTCTTGTTTTAAAAAGCCAATTGAAACTTTTTTATCGGAAGCAATTTGACCACTGTCATACTCTTGTTCTCCCGATAATATTTTTAATAGAGTAGATTTTCCAGCTCCATTTTTACCTACCAACCCAACTCGATCACCGGCTCTTAGTTGAAATGTAATCCCAGAAAACAAGTCATCACCTTGAAATGAAACAGTTAGGTTGTGGATATTAAGCATTGAATTTATTTTTTTGCAAAGATGCTTATTTTTTTTTCAATAAAACGAATAATTACCATTTGTAAATCCTTCTAATGTTAATTTCGGTGGGGATTTCTGTATTATTTTCTATGTAGTTAAAAAGTATTTTAGCCAAAGAAGGGGCAGCAGTAATTCCGCGAGTTCCCAGTCCGTTAAAAAAGACCATTTGCTTACTTTCATTCAAAGAACCTAAAAAAGGCCTCCTATCTCTTGTGGTAGGCCGTAAGCCTGCAACTTGATCGACCACCTCAAAATCACAAGTGATGATTTCTTTTAACTTAGAAACTAGTTCTTCGCGGGCTTGAGTGGTAACCTGAACAGAAACATCATCCCGGTCGTAGGTAGCTCCAACTTTGTAATAATCATTCCCCAAAGGAATGATAAACAAAGAGGATTTTAACATGATATCTAATTTTAAGTCGATGGATTTTACGATCAGATATTCTCCTTTATTAGGTATTAAAATGGAGGCCTCGCTTCGCTTTTCTTTTTTTGGAAAATAGGGGTTTTTAACTACCGCAGCTCCTTCACAAAAAACAATATGCTTAGCAATAATATGATTATAGCTGATTTGTTGGTTTTTAATAGCCAACAATGAATAATCAAATTCATTGTTTTGGAAACTATTGATTCGCTCTAAATAAATTTTATAATTTTCAACTAAAGCAACCGTATCGACTCTACCGGTAGAATTTACTTTCCCAAAACCAAAAGACCCCTTAACATGAGGGATATTCTGGTTGATAATTTTTGGGTCTAAAAAATTTTCCAACTCTTTTTTATCACTTGCAACCATCCAATTATTTTGCTCAGCCACACTTTTAAAAAGGCGAAACATGGAGGTTTCTTTAAATAATTTATGATTTATTTTTTTGGAAAGTTGTTGGTAAAAAAGAATGGATGAGCTTAGGTGTTTTTTTGCGTTCCAAACAGGAGTAAATCGTTTTAAAACCACTGGATTGATAACTCCAGCAGCTACTTTAGTAGAAGCGTCTTTACTACTATCAAATACGACAAAAGACTTTTGATGGTGTTCTAATTCTTCACAAAACGAAATTCCAGCGATACCCAATCCTACCACTATATAATCTACCTTTTTCATACTACAAATATAGAGGGTTCTAATTAAAAAAGCCTTAGAACGATGGTTCTAAGGCTTGGTATGATGCTCAAATTACTACACTAGTAATTCCACATATCGATTTCGATATTTCTAATAGACTCTTTAATTCTCTCTGATTCTAATAACTGCATGAGTGCATTGTCGGCAATATATTCATCAATAGCTCTATCGCCTAAATCATTATCTTCTCTATATATTACTGAATTAAATCTTCTTGAATTTAATATATGATCAAATGAAATGGGTCTGGAGGTATTCTCTCTATTGAACGCTTTTGCTTTATGTAAGGCTTCTCTCGCTGAAGGATACCATACCCAAAATAACTCTACTTTCGTATCTGATTCGTCATCCGGAAAAGCTTTAGAGCGAGCTTCATTTGCCACGGGAGCAATACCGAGTAATCTGTAATTTAATTCCCCCGAACGCTTATCTAAATACCAATACCCTCTAATTCTCCATTCTTCAATATCTGCCGCATCTAAGGTAAATTTTCGGATGTATTGTGGATCGATAGCTTCACCTGCATTAAACTGCTCAATTCCTAAATCGGTAGTATCGGAATATACCAATGACGCTTCTATATCATTTAAAGTTCGCTTTTCAGTAAAATATGAGTCAGCATAGACCTCTTCAATATTTTTATTTTTAATGTTTTTAATCAAAACATCATAAAGAGATCTTCTTTCAACACCAATATTGTTGGTATCTACAGGAAAGTATAATGGAAAATTAATTCTCTCGTCAAGATCAATAATTTCCCAAGTAGTTTTAGACCATAACACATCACGATCGTCAACAAAACCATAAGGTAATGGCTCGTCATGGTCGTACGCTAATTGATCTTCGGTTTTTAAACCAATTTCTTCAGGTGTTCTTGCATTGAGAATATTTAATTGTGCGAAAGCACTATTAGATAGTATCAAAAAACAAAAAACGTTTAAAATTATATGTTTTACATTCATAAATAGAATTTTTATTCTAGTTTGCTAATTCTACAAATACAGGGGTAATTCTTGGTAATTTATAACTTGAATTTCCTGATATTTTTGCATTGATATCAAATATTTGAACAGTCTCTCCTCTTTTTGCTCTTTTTAAAGCACTTTTTGCTTGTGCATTTAACTTGTTTCCTGAGACTTTCACTGTTGGTTGTCCAGCTACTTTAAAACTAAATGCTGTAACATTTAGTTTTAAATCAAAATCAAAGTCCAATAACTTGGCTCCTACACTTGAAATTTCTAATCCTTCACGATTCATTCGAACGGGACCTCCATCGCCATCTTCTCCACGGATGGTTCCTGTTGGTCTTGGAATGTCTTTAATACGAAATTTTGCAGGCGTATTGATTCGAACACCATCGGGTAAGGTACCGCTTGCAATGATGGTCACTTCTCTACCCTTACCTGGACGCATAATATATTTTCCTTTTTTGGAGCCTTTTGATAAACCAGCCGCCGATCCAGTAACTTTATTATCGGGGATACCTGGAATTGAAATGGTCATTGGATTATCCACTCCTCTGTAGACTACATTCATTTTGTCAGCTGCTATTACCGCTGCATTTGGTTTTGCAATGGTTGAGAAACTTCTATTAACAGGAACTTCGGTCTCTTGTCCATCTTGTTTAAAAATCAAATTACCTTCTAAAGTATGATCACCAGGGTTACCGGCATTTACATTTAACTTTACTCTACCTCCTTCAAATGTATAGTCTTTACCTTCTACAAGAGCTTTACCATCAAGAGAAAGTTCAACTCTACTTGGTTTAGTTTGATCATCTACACGACCCAAGACTATAGAACCATCAAATTTTTCACCAGAATAATAGGCAGACTTTGGAGTTTCTAATAGGGTGGAATAATTACTGGTATTTACGGATAGTAGTGCCGTTTGTTTTCCTCCCATCATGGTCGACAAAATTTCATTCTGGACCGTTTTGATGTTTGATTGAATCTGAGACAATTTTGTTTTAGAAGCAATCATAGGAAAGCCTTCAAAATGAAATTTAACTGCATTCACTTTAACCTTTTTACCTCTTGGAGACTCTTCTTTCATTCCAAACTGATTGTTTACCTTTTGAGAGATCAAAGGATAATCATCACCTAAAATATTAATAATACCATCTCTGTAAGCTAACATATTAGACTGAAACAATAAACCATCTTTGGATAGTTTATCTCCTTGGAAAAATTTAGTATCTAAAAAATCTGGTTTATCTTGTACTTCGAAGTTGTCTTGCTGATTTGGTTTTACCGTTTTCATCATACCTATTTTAATCTCGTCGATATAATTATCGAGATTATTAGACAAGGTATTTATTTCTTTTGCTTTTTCATAGAGCGATGCATAGGTTTGGGGTTCGTCGGTAGCCTTTATAGCTAAATCAGCCATAAACGCATCATTTTGAATAGACGTTACCTCGTTAGAGGCAGTTATTTCCTCTTCCAATAAACCAAAAGCGGATAAAACCTCTTTTGACATATTAAGAGCCAACATTGCGATGAACACCAAATACATTAGGTTGATCATCTTTTGTCTTGCGGATAGTTTTCCTCCTGCCATTTTACTTTTCTTTTTTAAGAATTAATAATTTAATTACAGTTTAACTATCTTAGTTTTTACCTTCCATTGCTGATAACATACCTCCATATACTCCATTAAGAGAAGACAGGTTGGTTGCTAAGCTTTCCATTTGATTTCTCATTTGTTCAGCATTCTCTAACACTTGGTTGTTAACCTCATTTTGGCGATTTGCTGATTCTGCCTGTAGTTTGTATAAATTATTCAACGACTCCATTTGCGTTGCAGCTGTGGCCATTTCTTCACTATATTTTTTTGTTGAATTTATAGCATCTTCTGTCGGAGACATTACTTTTGCAACATCTTCGAATGAACGAATGCTTTCAGATAAACTGCCCATTAATCCAGCATCAATTTGTGCTTCTTTGAGCATTTCATCTAATTTTTTTGACAATATCCCTTCGGCATCATCAGAACCTTTTTTTCTATCCTTACCCATACCTCCCGCTAGTTCAGGATATACCAAAGACCAATCTAAGTCATCATCAACTGGCTCAAAAGCGGATATTGCAAAAATTATTGCTTCAGTAATTAAACCAATAGCTAGTAAAATTCCACCGTTTAAGGGTCCTAATTCCCAGTGAAGAATTTTAAATAAAGCTCCTATAATTACAATAGATGCTCCAAGGCCATAAGCCATGTTAAATAATTTTTTAGTTGATTTAGATTGTGCCATGATAGTTTGTTTGTTTTTAGTTTATTGTGTATTAATAGTTAGCGAGCATCACCAAATTTTTCATTTAAAATTACATCGGTACCCATATAATCTTGCACCGTTCTAAAGCCAATGTAACTTCTAGCTGAATCTCGGTATTCATAATCTCTTGAGCTTACTTGTAAAAAATAAGCAATATCTTTCCAGGATCCTCCACGAACTACTTTACGTAAATTGTCGGTGTCATTAACGTTGGGATTCATATTGTTAGAAAAATCGTAAGAAGAGGGTTCGTAGGAAGAATCAACCCATTCAGCAACATTTCCAGCCATGTTATAGAGTCCATAATCATTTGGTTCGTATGATTTTGCCTCTACTGTGTAGAGTGCTTGATCGGCAGCATAATCACCTCGTAAAGGTTTAAAATTAGCTCTAAAACACCCACGATCATTTTTTGTATAAGGTCCTCCCCAAGGGTAAGTAGCTGATTCTAATCCGCCACGAGCAGCATATTCCCATTCTGCTTCACTAGGAAGTCTAAAAGAGTTTACGTTTTGGCGCCTTCTAGATTTTTGATAGGAATTTTTGTATAAAGTTCTCCAAGCTGCAAATGCTTTAGCTTGTCTCCAATTTACACCAACCACCGGATATTCTCCATAGGCTTGATGCCAAAAGTAGTCGTTGTGCATGGGTTCATTGTAGGAATAATTATAATCTTTAATCCATACGGTAGTATCTGGATAAACATTGACAACTTCTTTCTTGATGAAATCTTTCCTACGTTTATTAAAGTCTCTGGCGGCGTTTTGTATGTCCATCCAAGTATACTGAAAATTTAATTTAGTTACATCGATAGTTCGAACTCCATTGTAAGACTCCTCTGTCGGAATATACATCGTATCCATTACTTCACTGTAATATTCGTCAGGGTAATTTGCAGTATCCCAAATAATTTCTGGGCGGTTATTTACTTTTCTTCCTTCGTAGAAGTCGTCTCCCATTCCAAAGTAGTTATCGTACATGTACTGTTCGTAAGGGGTCATTTCTTCATTTTCTTGATCGACAAATGCGTATTGGCCAGTCCCTTCATCTTCCTGGGTAAGTCCAAATTCATCTGCTATGATCGCGAGTTTAAGCCGGATTGTTGAATCTCTAACCCAGTTAACAAATTGACGGTATTCTGCATTGGTTATTTCTGTTTCGTCCATATAGAAAGAACGAACGGTAACTGTTTTTGTAGGGGCATCGTTTACTGCAACAAAATCGTCGTCTGATTTACCCATAATAAAGGATCCACCGGGAATCAATGCCATACCAAATGGTTTTTCTGGATGCCACTTTTGACCTTGCGTTCCAACCAATTCTCCACGGTCTCCGGAATTGCAACTATATAATACAAAAATGATCGCAGTGAATGCAACAAGCTTTTTCATAGGTATCTAGGTTAATTAATCGAGATTTAAGAGCGTAAACCTATTTATAAAAATTTTAAAAAACAACATATTTTTTAAAAATCACTCTATTTTACGATATAATATTAGTTTGTTTATTTTTATAACTCATTTTTTCGGCGGGCTTTCATCCACCTTTCAGGAATTTCCTGATTACATGCACACAAATAATCGCCATAGGTGCAAGGTAATAACGTTTCTCTTTTTAATTTATTATTGCCGTTTGCAAAAAAAGGCAATATAATCCACCATCTCCCCGTTTTATTACTTTTTTTAAATACTAAAACCTCGTCTTCAATGGGCACTTTATAAGTTGTAAACTGAGATTCATTGTTAAAATCATCATCTAAAATCCTAAAATTAAACCCTTCAATAAAATACCAAAATACTTGCGCAATTAACATTGCGGAGCTTTTGGAATCCTTAAAATCTTTTAATTCGTAAACTCCAAATGAAGAAACTCTATTGCTAATTCCTGCATATCGTGCAATAGCACATATCTCTCGACTATCAAAACCATTTGGACTTTTACTATTCCTATAACTTAAATCTGCACTTTTTATTGTCTCGATATCAAGAAATACCATATCAGAATCTCTAAGTACTGGTTCTACTATTTTTGTATCCGCTATAACTTCTCCAAGTCGATACCCATCAAAAAAAAGTTTTTCCATTAATTGTATTTCTTCAGGATTATTGTAATAAGACTGATAGCCTATATTGCTATAATTAAACAACCCATAGGGTTTATCCACAATAATTTTTCCAACAAAAGACTTGTTGGTCATTTCCTGGTCTGCATCTCCTAAATCAAATTTGCTGTCAATATTAGTAATATTGACCATATTACCTAGAACATCATAGGATCGATATTGCGAATAGGCTAAATCTTGACTTCCGCAAAGAAGTAATGGAATAATTTTTTTTAAAAGTAATTGCTCTATCACCGTTTTCATGGCAAAATGAGTGTCACTAACAGTTGCACCTTTTTCAATATCCCCAAGATCAACGATTTTGTGGGACCAATTTCCAGGATACAACGAGTAAAATGATTTTCGAATTTCATCAAAACACAGTTCTTCTCCAATAAAATTGACATCACCCCTATTCTCTTTTACTCCCAACATTGCAAATTTTACATTGTTAAGATCTGGTAGAATTCCTGTGTTACTGTGCACCAAAATATGCTTCCCAAGAACTCCCTTAGGTAAAACCTCTCTATGCGCTAAAACTGTTTTTGAAACAGGAATTAAAAAATCAATCATTGTTTTTTCTTAGCGGTCGTCTTTTTTTTAGAAGTTGTTTTTTTCTTCGCAGCAGATTTTCTCTTAGGTTTCTTTTTTTCATAAATAGCTAAAGCATCCTCTAGAGTCATTTTATCTGCTTTGGTTGTTTTAGGCAACTCTATTTTAGTTTTTCCTTTGATTAAATTAAAACGACCCCAACGAGCTTTTTCTAATCGAATCCCTTCATCTTCCCAATGATGGATTAGCTTATCAATTTCTTTTTGCTTTTTTGCTTCGATCAACTCGATGATATCCGAATCAGTTAGATGATCAAAATCATATTTCTTGTTCACATTGATAAACATATTGTTCCACTTTATAAAGGGACCAAAACGCCCTGTTCCTTTCTGAACGGGTAAGTTTTCATACTCATAAATAGGCGCATCTGCTTTTCTTTTTTCTTCTATTAATTCTTTTGCGGTGCTTAAATCAACTTTTAGTGGATCCATCTCTTTTGGCAAAGAAATAAACTTGGAGTCAAATTTGATGTAGGGTCCAAATCGACCATTATTGATTTGAATAGCTAATCCTTCATACACACCAAGATCTTTTGGTAATTTAAACAAATCCATCACATCTTCGAAAGTTACCTGATGTAACTGTTGATCGGGGCGAAGGCTAGCAAATTTTTTCTCATCATCATCTGGAGCTCCTATTTGTGCAATTGGACCAAACTTTCCTAAGCGAACTAATACCGTTTTACCAGAGACAGGGTCTTTTCCTAAAATTCTCTCACCACTTTCTCTACCTGCATTTTCGGTTACATCTTGAATTTGTGGATGAAATTTCTTATAGAAATTTTTCATCATTTTTGACCACTCTTCCTTACCATCCGCAATATTATCGAAATCTTCTTCTACTTTTGCTGTAAAATTATAATCTAAAATGTATTCAAAGTGCTCTACTAAGAAGTCTATCACGATCATCCCAATATCGGTTGGAACTAGCTTTCCTTTATCAGACCCAATGGACTCATTTAACATAGAATCTTGGATAGTATCTGTTAAAGTGATTTGTAGGTAATTACGCTCTACTCCGTCTACGGTCCCTTTTTCAACATAATTTCGATTGATTATGGTGGATATAGTTGGTGCATAAGTAGAGGGTCTTCCAATGCCTAATTCTTCCATCTGTTTTACTAAAGAAGCTTCGGTATATCGGTACGGAGGTCTCGTAAATCTTTGGGTGGCTGTAATATAATTTTTCAGCAACTCATCACCAACGTTTAAAACAGGTAACATGCCGTCTTGTTCTTCATGTTCGAGATCGGTTCCTTCTAAATAAACTTTTAAAAATCCATCGAACTTAATCATCTCCCCATTTGCCACAAATTGTTCTGCAACATCAGCGCTACTATTAATTTTTACATTTGTTCTTTCTAATTGCGCTTCACTCATTTGAGAAGCAATGGTTCGTTTCCAAATCAAACTGTACAGTCGTTCTTGGTCATAATCTCCACTTATCGTGTGGCGAGACATATCGGTAGGACGGATTGCTTCATGAGCTTCTTGCGCACCCTTTGCTTTGCTCTTAAAGTTCCTTGGCGAACTGTATCTTGCTCCATAAGAGTTAGTAATTTCATCTTCAGCAGCTTTTTTCGCATCATTCGAGAGGTTGACACTATCTGTTCTCATGTAGGTAATAAGTCCTGCCTCATACAACCTTTGGGCGATGGTCATCGTTTTTCCCACGGAGAAATAAAGCTTTCTTGACGCCTCTTGTTGCATAGTAGAAGTTGTAAAAGGGGGTGCTGGGGATTTTTTTGCAGGTTTTTTTACTAAATCTGAAACTTTAAAAGTGGCTCCCAAATTTTTGGTCAAAAAATCACGAGCATCATTTTCACTTTTAAAATTTTTAGGAAGTTTTGCCTTAAACTTATTTCCATTATTATTTGTAAATTCAGCTACTACTCTAAAAGAAGCCACTGGTTTAAAAACTTCAATTTGACGTTCTCTTTCTACAATTAAACGGACAGCTACCGATTGAACTCTACCGGCAGATAAACCGCCTTTTACTTTTCTCCATAAAACAGGAGATAACTCATAGCCTACCAAGCGATCTAATACTCTTCTTGCTTGTTGTGCATTTACTAAATCATAATTGATTTTTCTTGGATTTTCGATTGCTTTTAAAATAGCAGATTTTGTAATTTCGTGAAAAACAATTCGTTTGGTATTCTGCTCCGTTAATTTTAAGTTCTCTGCTAAATGCCACGCAATAGCCTCTCCTTCTCGATCCTCATCACTTGCAAGCCAAACCATCTCGGCTTTCTTAGCAGCAGATTTTAAATCTTTAACCAAACTTTTTTTGTCGTTGGGCACCATGTATTTGGGCGTAAAGTCTCCATCCACATCTACCCCCAATTCTTTGGAAGGTAAATCGGCAATGTGACCAAAGCTAGAAGTGACTTTAAAATCTTTACCTAAAAATTTTTCTATTGTTTTTGCTTTCGCAGGGGACTCAACAATTACTAAATTCTTTGCCATATAAAGTTTAATTAGGGCAACAAAAGTATGCGAAATTTTTAGAACTTAATTTTAAAGCGGTAAAAAAAATAAAATTAAGCATAAAAATAATTAATACAAAGAAAGTAATAAACCCTCCTTAAATACTTGGTTATAAATATGTATATCAACAACTTACTCACTAAAAATAAATAAAAAATAAGTCGAATTACCTTGACTTGCTAAAAATTAAATTAAATATTTATTACTATAAATAAATTCTGTTTTGAGTCGCTAAGTTCAGAAAAGAAAAACTGACATTATGTCATAAATATTAATTAAATTGTATCTTTGTTTATCTCAATTAGAACCGGGCACACTAATTGGGCTTAAAAAATAAAGCAAATAATAAATGATCATCTTCGAACAACGAAGAATACTATGGAAAAAATTATTGATGAAAAGAAACAAGGTGAAACATTAATACTTGATTCAAAAAAAGAAAACACCCGTAACTTATTTATTGAAAGTTATGGTTGCGCTATGAATTTTAGCGATAGTGAAATTGTTGCTTCAATTCTGGACAAAGAGGGCTTCAATACAACTCAACGTCTTGAAGATGCTGATTTAGTATTGGTGAATACTTGTTCTATTAGAGATAAAGCCGAACAAACAGTAAGAAAACGACTTCAAAAATACAATGCAGTAAAAAAGATTAACCCTGGAATGAAAGTAGGTGTTTTAGGATGTATGGCTGAGCGTTTAAAGGAAAAGTTTTTAGAGGAAGAAAAAATAGTCGATTTAGTAGTTGGCCCCGATGCCTACAAAGATCTTCCCAATCTGATTAAAGAAGTAGATGATGGTAGAGATGCTGTTAACGTGATCTTATCAAAAGATGAAACTTATGGTGATATCGCTCCGGTACGTTTAGGGGGTAATGGTGTCACTGCCTTCGTTAGTATTACTAGAGGTTGTGACAATATGTGTACTTTTTGTGTAGTCCCTTTTACGAGGGGAAGGGAACGAAGTAGAGATCCGCAAAGTATTTTGGAAGAAGTCAAGGATCTTGCTGCAAAAGGATATAAAGAAATTACCTTACTTGGTCAAAATGTTGATAGTTATTTATGGTACGGAGGAGGCTTAAAAAAAGACTTTAAAAAAGCTTCCGAAATTCAAAAAGCAACAGCTACCGATTTTTCACAATTATTAGATTTAGTTGCCACAGCGCAACCAAAAATTAGGTTGCGTTTCTCTACCTCTAACCCCCAGGATATGGCAATTAGTGTTTTACATACAATGGCCAAACATAAAAATATTTGCGATTATATTCACTTGCCTGTACAAAGTGGAAGTACGCGTATTTTAAAAGAAATGAACAGACAACATACTCGAGAGGAATATTTAGAGTTAATTGATAATATTCGTAAAATATTACCAAACTGTGCGATCTCTCAAGATTTAATTACTGGCTTCCCGACTGAAACCGAAGAGGATCATCAAGACACTTTGAGCTTAATGGAATACGTAAAATACGATTACGGCTATATGTTTGCCTACTCTGAAAGACCCGGGACGTTAGCTGCTAGAAAAATTCAAGACGATGTTCCAGATAATATTAAAAAAAGAAGATTGGCTGAAATTGTTGCCTTACAGAGAAAGCACTGCGCCTTTAGAACGGAAGCATTTGTAGGTAATATATTCGAAGTACTCATAGAAAAAGAATCTAAAAAAAGTGATCAGCACTGGGCAGGAAGAACTTCACAAAATACCATGGCAGTTTTTCCAAAAGGGAATTATAAGGTAGGAGAATTTGTAATGGTAAAAATAACAGATTGCACAAGTGCTACTCTCATTGGAGAGGGCGTTGGTTATTCTGATAACAATTAAACTATTTTCATAATAAGTATACTATGGAATCAATACAAGCAACTAAACAACGATTCGAAATAATAGGAAATGACCCTAATTTAAACAGAATCATTGAAAAGGCAATACGGGTAGCCCCAACTGATATATCAGTGTTGGTTACAGGAGAAAGTGGGGTGGGTAAAGAAAGTATCCCCAAAATCATACACTCTTTATCCCACCGAAAACACGGTAAATATATCGCTGTAAACTGCGGAGCTATTCCAGAAGGAACCATAGATAGTGAATTGTTCGGTCATGAAAAAGGAGCTTTTACGGGAGCTACTGCTACAAGAAGTGGCTATTTTGAAGTGGCAGACGGTGGAACTATATTTTTAGATGAAGTGGGCGAATTACCTCTTCCTACCCAGGTTAGACTGTTACGTGTTCTTGAAAATGGAGAATTTTTAAAAGTTGGTTCTTCAAAAACTCAAAAAACAGATGTTCGTATTGTAGCAGCTACGAATATTAATATGTCAGAAAATATTAGCAAAGGGAAATTTCGAGAGGACCTTTATTATAGATTAAGTACTATTGAGATTAATTTACCCCCCTTACGAGAACGCTCAGGAGACATTCATTTAATCTTTAGAAAATTTGCTTCCGATTTTGCACAAAAATATAAAATGCCAACAATTCGACTCGACGAAAAGGCAACTGAACTTCTGCTAAAATACCATTGGGGTGGAAATATTCGCCAACTAAGAAATGTGGCTGAACAAATTTCTGTACTCGAAAAAGATAGAAATATATCGTTCCAGACCTTAAAAAATTATTTAAAAGATGTTGGCAGCAATCTTCCTGCTGTGATTAGCTCAAAAAAAACTGAAAGCGATTTTAGTAACGAAAGAGAATTACTTTATAAAGTACTTTTCGATATGCAACGAGATTTAAACGATGTTAAAAAACTAACATTAGAATTAATGAAATCAGGTAATAACAAAGACGTTCAAGAGCAACATTCAACTATTATTGATAAAATGCACAACGATACGCAAAGCTCAGAAAAAACGCTAGCAAACTTATCTGATTCAAGCTATGTAGCCCCTGTAAAAAATGTTGAAGTACTTAATATTTCCGAAGGTGTTTCAGACAATTATTCGCAACTTACAGAAGAAAACGATAATTATACCTATGCTGAAGATATTGAGGAAGAAGAAAATCTATCCATACAAGAAAAAGAATTGGAATTAATAAAAAAATCTCTTGATAAATATCAGGGAAAAAGAAAAGATGCTGCTGAAGAGTTGGGGATTTCAGAACGAACCCTTTATCGAAAAATAAAGCAATATAATTTATAAATAAATCTCATATTTGTAGTAGCGCATGAAAAATATTAAAAAAATAATTGCATTTTTCTTTATCATCTGTTCTTTTCAAAGTTGTGGAACTTATTCCTTTACTGGCGCAGATATCGATTATTCTTCGATAAAAACGTTTCAAGTAAATTATTTTAAAAACAACGCACCAATTGTCGAACCTGGTATCGATAGAGATTTCACGTTAAAATTACAAGATATTCTATTAAATCAAACAAGTTTAGATTTAGTAAATAGTAGTGGGGATCTAATTTTTGAAGGAGAAATTGTAGAATATTATATTGCTCCTATAACCGCTACCTCGCAAAGTACTGCTGCCCAAAACAGATTAACCATAAGTGTTAATGTTCGATTTTATAACACCAAAGAAGAATTAAAAGATTTTGATCAACGTTTTTCTTTTTATTTTGATTATGGAGGGAGCTCACAATTGGTCGGATCCCAAAAAGAGGAAGCTATCGGCGTTATATTTGAAAGAATTACACAAGACATTTTTAATGTATCTTTAGCAAATTGGTAAAACTTAAATGAATAAAAAAACGTTCATATCGCTCTTAGCTAGTCCGGAAAAAATCAGTCAAAAAAACCACCTTGGACTAGCAGACATGATTGAAAAATACCCTTTTTTTCAAACGGCGCGGGTGCTTCATTTAAAAAGTTTAAAAAAATCAAATAGTTTCTTATACAACGACGCTTTAAAATTAACCGCAGCATATACCACTGACAGAAATATTCTTTTTGAATACATTACCTCCAATTTTTTTATTCAAAACGAGATTTCAAACACTATACAACAACAAGAAAATTCCTACCTTAAACTAGAGGTAACATCCGAAGATCTATCGGAGCAGGTTAGCAAAGAAATTGATCAGCAACTAAAAGCTGAACTAAAAAAAGCAGACGCTATATTAAATCCAGATTTATTTCATAGAAGAAAAAAATCCATCGAAAAATTAACAAAAAGTGACGATGGAGTTACTAGGGAACCTGATAGTGAAATTACAACCACTGAAATGGTAAAAAGTAAACCTTTAAATTTTACCAAAGAAGATTCTTACTCATTTTCAGAGTGGTTAAAACTTACAACTGCTCGACCTATCATTAGAAAGGAAACAAAAAAAACATCCAATCCAACAAACTCAAATTTTGATTTAATCGATAAATTTATCCAAGAAAATCCAAAACTAAAACCCTCTAAAAGTAGAATTACCGATGACTATGAAGAGGAATTAACCCACCAAATGATTCACGCCCCGGAAACCTTAATGACTGAAACTTTGGCTAAAGTTTACCTGCAGCAAAACAATTATCACAAAGCGTTGCAGGCCTACAAAATATTAAGTTTGAAATATCCCGAAAAAAGTGGTTTCTTTGCAGACCAAATTCGGACAATAAACAACTATTTAAATAAAAATTAATAATGAGCACATATACAATATTCATAGGACTGATAATTTTTGTAGCATTTTTACTAGTAGTAGTAATTATGGTACAAAATCCTAAAGGTGGTGGATTATCTTCATCTTTTGGTGGTGGTGGAACACAACAATTAGGTGGTGTTCAAAAAACAACTGATTTCCTTGACAAAAGCACCTGGACTCTAGCAACGCTAATGTTGGCGTTGATTTTACTTTCTAATATATCAATAATGAGTGGGGTCGGAAATTCTGGTTCCAAAGCATTTGATGAAAATGCAATAGAAAATGCATTACCAACACTAGATGCTTTACCACAAGAAACTTCAGAAGAAAACGATTAATAATATTTTTCCAAAAAACTAAAAAATGCCAACTTCTGACAAGCTGGCATTTTTTTTTGGATTGTCACCAAAAATAGTAACTGGCACACTTTTAGATTAATTAAAATAAAATATTACAATAATAATTAAAAATAAGATTGAAAATGGCATTAAAAATTCAACCTCTTTCAGATAGGGTTTTAGTAGAACCACAAGAAGCAGAAACAAAAACAGCTTCCGGTTTATATATCCCAGATTCTGCAAAAGAAAAACCTCAACAAGGAAAAGTAGTAGCAGTGGGTAAAGGAAAAAAAGATCATAGCATGACTGTTAAAGTTGGTGATATTGTTCTTTATGGAAAATACTCAGGAAGTGAATTAAAGTATGAAGGTAATGATTACCTTATTATGCGAGAAGAAGACATTCTAGCAATTATTTAAAAAAAAACAAAAAATCGCCCAGTTATTGGGATTAAAAAGTGTAAAATATTATGGCAAAAGATATAAAATTTGATGTTGAAGCACGTGATAGTATAAAACGTGGTGTAAATGCGTTAGCAGACGCAGTTAAAGTAACTCTAGGTCCTAAAGGCCGGAATGTAATTATAGGGAAGTCATTTGGTGGACCTCAAATCACCAAAGATGGAGTAACGGTTGCTAAAGAAATAGAATTAGAGGATCCTCTTGAAAATATGGGAGCACAAATGGTAAAAGAAGTAGCTTCAAAGACCAACGACTTAGCTGGTGATGGAACTACTACTGCCACTGTACTAGCACAAGCTATCGTAAATGAAGGTTTAAAAAACGTTGCAGCTGGTGCTAACCCGATGGATTTAAAAGCAGGTATCGATAAAGCTGTTGCTGTTATCACAGAAAACCTAAACAAGCAATCAAAAAAGGTAAGTAATTCCTCAGATATGATTAAGCAAGTAGCTTCAATATCTGCTAACAACGATGGCCTCATTGGTGATTTAATTTCTGAAGCCTTTGACAAAGTTGGAAAAGAAGGCGTCATCACCGTTGAAGAATCTAAAGGAACTGAAACATATGTTGATGTTGTAGAAGGGATGCAGTTTGATAGAGGTTATTTGTCTCCTTACTTTGTGACAGATAGCGAAAAAATGCAAACCGAGATGGAAAGCCCAATGATTTTATTGTACGACAAGAAAGTATCGACAATGAAAGATTTACTGCCTATCCTTGAACCAGTTGCTCAGCAAGGTAAATCTCTTTTAATTATCGCTGAAGATGTGGACGGTGAAGCATTGGCTACTTTAGTAGTGAATAAATTAAGAGGTTCTTTAAAAATTGCTGCAGTAAAAGCTCCAGGATTTGGTGACAGACGTAAAGCAATGCTAGAAGACATCGCTATCTTAACTGGTGGAACCGTTATTTCTGAAGAATTAGGATTTACCCTAGAAAATGCAACTTTAGAAATGCTCGGAACTGCTGAAACGGTAACTATTGATAAAGACAACACAACGATTGTAAAGGGCGCTGGAGCAAAGAAAGATATCAAAGCCAGAGTTAATCAAATAAAAGCTCAAATTGAAACAACCACGAGTGACTATGATAAAGAAAAGCTTCAAGAAAGACTCGCGAAATTAGCAGGAGGAGTTGCGGTGTTATATGTAGGTGCTGCCTCTGAAGTTGAAATGAAAGAGAAAAAAGATCGTGTAGACGATGCATTACACGCTACGCGTGCTGCTGTTGAAGAAGGTATTGTTGCTGGTGGTGGTGTTGCTTTAGTTAGAGCAAAATCGGTTTTAGAAAAACTCAACGCAAATAGCCTTGACGAGGTAACTGGGATGAACATTGTTGCCAGAGCCATTGAGGCTCCTTTGAGAACTATTGTTGAAAACGCTGGTGGAGAAGGATCGGTAGTAATCAATAAAGTTTTAGAAGGAAAGAAAAACTTTGGTTACGATGCAAAATCTGATCAATATGTAGATATGCTAAATGCAGGTATTATCGATCCTAAAAAAGTAACCCGTGTAGCATTAGAAAATGCAGCTTCCGTAGCTGGTATGATTTTAACTACCGAATGTGCTTTAGTGGATATTAAGGAAGATACTCCTCCAATGCCGCCGATGGGTGGTGGCGGGATGCCAGGGATGATGTAAAATCATCATACCATTATAACAAAAAGACCTCTTAAATTAGAGGTCTTTTTTTGTATCATAAAAAAATATCTTAATTCTCGTGATCGTATTTAACTTCTTGATCTCGATACTTACAACAAGGGTGTACAGAAGCATAAGCTTCGTCTGTTGCAATAATTTTTTGTGTATCATGTCCAACAGCGGCTATACTTTCTTGTATAACAGTTAAGTCGGTTTTTTGCTCATTAAAAATTAAACTTAATTCATGAGAATTCACATCCCAAACAGCAGACTTCACTCCTTTGGTTTTTATACATGCTTTTTCAATTCGATCTTTACACATCAAACAAACGCCATTCACTTCAATGATTGCTTTTGCATTTTTGTTTTGTGCAGTAAGTGTAACTCCTATAAATAAGAATAGGCCTAATAAAACTAATTTTTTCATTTTTTATATTTTTAATTTAATTTATATCGCAATCCAGCATAAAAGCTAACTCCAAAAATTGGACCATAAACAAACGTGGTATCAAATGTTGGTTCAAACGGATTTTCACTATTTAAAATTGGATTGTCTTGTTTTTCGTTAGTTAAATTTTCTCCTCCTAAATACACTTCAAAAGCAGTAGAAAACACTTTCGTTAATTGCGCATTTAAAGTAGCAAAAGTAGGAGTTGTTTCTGGTAATTTATATTCAATAGGGTTACCATAGGTAGAAGATAAACGTTGTTCTCCTAACCAATTAAAGGTCGTGTCAAATTTCCATTGAGTTCCATTTTCTTTTCTTAAAGTTTCATAAGAAACATTTACAAAAACCCTATGTTTTGGTGTCAATGGTTTGTCTAAGTTTCCTGAAGTATAAGCTGTTTTAACATTATAATATTTATAAGCTGTTCTAAAATCAAATCCTTCGAGAATATTCATATTCAATTCAGCTTGAAAACTATTTGCAAAACTTTTTCCTTTTAAATTATAAAAATTAACTTCTCTAGGGTTTTCCCAATCCACTACAATTTGATTTACAAAATCGGTTCTATAATAATCGAATGTAATTTCAGATTTTTTACCAAACACATTAAATTTTTGTGAGAAAGAAATACCATAATTCCAAGCAATTTCAGGATCTAGTCCATAAATGCCACCATTAGAATCTAAAATATTTATTTGTCTCGAAGAAGCAAACATTTTTTGATTTTCTGCGAAAATATTGGCACTTCTCTTTCCTCTACCCGCAGAAATTCTAAAAGCCGAATCTTCCCAGGGAGTATATCGAGCATGTACCCTTGGTGTTAAGAATGTGCCCAGTAAATTAGAGGTGTCGATACGTAGTCCTGCTGTTAAATTTAAATCACCTAAATTATCATAAGAATATTCAAAAAATGCGCCAAAAGAATTTTCTGATCGTCGATAAACATTCGTATTTACTAGTTCGTTATAATCATCATAAGTAGCACTAATTCCTGTTTTAAATTTATTTCTAGAATCTCCTATGATAGAATTAAACATTGCAGTAGCAAAAAAACTATCATGGGTAATATCATAAATGTTTAATCCAAAATACGATTGTTGCACATGGTTGCTATACGATGCTTGAACTCCAATACTCTGGTATGGAATTTCAGGATTTACATAACCAAATTTTGCAGAGCCTTCAATTCGTTGGGTATCAATTTCACTACCCCAATAATTGGTAGTTAATGGATCCCTATTTGGGTCAAAATCTATTTGCCCAGTTTGTTTTTCATCATTTAAAAATCTAATGTTTAAAAACCCTACGAACCCTTTTTCGTTATTAGTATATTGCCAACGATTCATCAAATTTATTTGTTGTTGTAGGGGCATATCTAAAAACGTGTCTTTGTTTTTATCAAATTGTTGATTTCTTAAATCGCTGTGCAGATACAATCCTGTATCCCATTTATCGTTAATTTGTGTATTTAGATGAGTGTTTAATTCCAATCTCCCATTTAAATTCCCATATACATTCAAAAATAATTGATGGTCTCTAGAAGGTTTTTGTAACTCTGCATTTATCTGACCCGCTATACTTTCGAAACCATTTACAACACTTCCTGCTCCTTTGGTAATTTGGATACTCTCCACCCAAGTTCCGGGAATAAAACTCATCCCATATACTTGAGATGCGCCTCTTATAGACGGAATATTCTCTGTAGCAATTAAAATATAAGGACTGGTTAAACCAAGCATTTTAATCTCTCTAGTTCCCGTGAGAGCATCTGCAAAATTTACATCAATGGATGGATTGGTTTCAAAACTTTCAGATAAATTACAACAAGCGGCTTTTAATAACTCCGAGCTACTCACGTTTATAACATTCTGTGAAGACAAATAGGACCTTGTAGATGCTTTCTTTTTGGTTTTAATAACCACTTCATCCAATTCATCTTTAGAGTTTAAAATATGCTTAATTCTTTTGTTTGAGTTCACAGAAATAGTATCTGTTTTGTACCCAATATAGCTAATAACTAATTGGTTATACTCTTTTTTATAAGGTATAGAAAAAGCACCATTTAAATCTGTCATAGTACCTATAGAAGCATTGACCCAAAAAACATTTGCGCCAGATAGGACTATTGGTTCGTTTTTTTCGTTTTTTTCTAAAATAACCCCTTCAATTTTTTCTTGTGAAAAGGAAATTATAGGTATTGATAATAATATATATAACAAGTATTTCATTTATTTAATTTTTAGTTAAATCGGACATTAAAATCCCTAAATAGCCAGTAATGGAAATGGTCTATATTTCCAATAATTCTAAATTTTAAATAAAAATCAAATAATAAAAACTTGGTGAAGCACCTGTAAATCTTCGCAAATTAAGGGAGGATCGTGGCCTGTAAAAATAAATAATTCCTTTGTAGATAAGACAACATCTGCTAAAATAAATTCGGACACAAAACTGGCTACAAAATTATTACTGATATGGATGTTGTAAAATGAATTTACGAAGTTATCGTCCGTATCGATATTTTTATGAGTGTTTTTACAACAATGCATTGGTTCTTCTTCATTGCTATCACAATCATCAGCTTCCATAGCCATACCACAAGAAAGATCTTTTTTTCCCATGGTTAAAGTAGAAACAACCTCAAAATCTCCGCAAAAGTGCTTAGCATACGTAACACCAGAGCTACTCGCTAAAATCAAGATGGTCAGTACAATAGATATTATTTTTTGCATCAATGCAAAGTTACAAAATAAGTTACAACAAAAAGACCTCATCATCGTATTTAACTGAAATTTAAAATTATTTTTTTGAAAGTATAATTACTTCTGTTTTATTAACTTAGTACTTCACTAAATTTTCTATGGTACAAAAAGAACTTAAAGAAAGAATACATTGGATTATTAATCAAAATGAGTATTCTGTAAATAAGCGCATGACCCTAATTTGTAAAACATTAAAAGATACAATTGATTATTACGACTGGGTTGGATTCTATTTTGCAAATCATGATGCAAAAACTTTGCATTTAGAGGCTTTTGCCGGAGTGCCTACCGATCACACCATCATCCCTTTCGGAAAAGGAATTTGTGGACAGGTTGCTAATGCTGGCAAAAACTTTGTGGTGGATGATGTCAAAGCTGAAAATAATTATATATCCTGTAATATTCATGTGAAGGCAGAAATCGTGATTCCCTTGTTTAAAGAAGGAATAAATATAGGACAACTAGATGTTGACTCTCATACTCTAAATCCATTTTCAAAAAAAGATGAGTATCTATTAGAATGGGTAAATGAAAAAGTGGCATTAATTCTGTAATAATGTTATTACTGTCCGGTTCTAATTGCTTCAACAGGGTCTAATTTTGAAGCTGATATTGCAGGAATTATTCCAGAAATCAATCCAATTATAGCTGAAATTGCAGTGCCCAAAAACATGTTCCATGGAGATAACACAAAATTAAAATCTCCAGAAAATGAGGAAGCTATCACTGAAACTATAAAAACTAGAATTAAACCTATAAGCCCCCCAATAAGAGATAAAATTACCGCTTCAAATAAAAATTGAAATAATATAAATTTATTTTTTGCACCCAATGATTTTTGAATTCCAATAAGGTTGGTCCGCTCCTTTACACTTACAAACATAATGTTGGCAATTCCAAATCCACCAACCAACAAAGAGAATCCACTAATAATCCAACCAATACCATTCATAGTTCCTGTAATATCGTCAATCACATCTTTAAAACCTTTTAGTTGGTTGATAAAAAAATCATTAATGTCATCAGGTTTTAATCCTCTAGCCATTCTAATTTTTTGAGTTAAATCAGCAATGTAACCCTCATTATCGATGCCTTTTTCGGGCTTTACTATAATTTGCGGGAAGGTCGATTTATTATTATCCCCAAATATTTTTCTTGCCATGTTGACGGGCAGCAAAACAGTCGTGTCTTTAGATTCTCCAAACAATCCAGCGCCTTCTTTTTTGAGAACTCCTATCACCGTAAATTTTCGGCCATACAATCGTATTTTTTTTCCTAATGGGCTTGAAGAGGAAAACAAGGTTTTTGCAATTTCATCTCCCAGAACAATAACAGGAGTACCACTGTTGGATTCTGCTTCGTTAAAAAAACGTCCCTCAGCTATTTGAAGAGATTCTATATCATAATACTCGTGAGTGATTGCTCCCACATCAACATTTGAAATCGAATTTTCTTCATATTTAATGGCTGTCCTAGGAACATTTAAGGTAAACGAAACCGCTTTGGTATTTGGCACATTCTTTTTTATGTATTGGTATTCCTCGTAGGAAACATCTGGAAATTGTTCACTTTTCCATCGAGGTATATCAGAGGGACCAAAATTAAATCGCATAATAATGATAGTGCTGTTATCCAAAGAGCTTATACTATCATTTATTTCGTTTTTTAGCGAATCTACAGCGGCTAAAACTGCAATAATTGAAAATATCCCGATGGTTACTCCCAGTAAGGACAAAAATGTCCTAAGTTTATTAGTTGTAAGCGCATTAATTGCAAAATTAAAACTTTCCCTTAAGACTCGTAAATATATTATCATTTTAAAATTTAAAGTAAAAAACTTAAATCAAAGGTTTTTTTGGTACTGTTTAATTAAAAAATTAATTTTTTTTTTGATCAAAAAACTTTCACGAATATAGGACGTTTTCTATAAACTTATGTTACAATTTTAAGAGGTAATTATGTACTTTTGCATAAGCCTTAATTAAAGAATAAAAAACCCATCTCCTCATGAAAAATAAAAAAATACAATCCGCTTTAATTTCTGTATTCCACAAAGAGGGCCTTGAACCAATAGTTAAGAAGCTTGACGAATTGAACGTTAAAATTTATTCAACAGGAGGCACACAAAAGTTTATCAATGATTTAGGAATTAAGGTTATTCCTGTAGAAGAGGTGACTGATTATCCGTCAATTCTTGGAGGTAGGGTAAAAACATTGCATCCAAAAGTTTTTGGAGGAATTTTAAACAGACAGCACAACGACAATGATGTGTCCGAAATGGAGGCCTACAATATCCCCCAATTAGATTTGGTTGTGGTCGACTTATATCCCTTTGAAAAAACAGTGGCATCAGGAGCTGAAGAAACAGCCATCATTGAAAAAATAGATATCGGTGGAATATCATTGATTAGAGCAGCTGCGAAAAACTTCGCAGACACTTTATGTGTTTCCTCTATGGAGGATTACGAAGACTTACTAAGTATTTTATCTACCAATGACGGAGAAGTATCATTTGCAGATAGAAAGATATTTGCTGCAAAAGCGTTTAACGTATCCTCTCATTACGACACTGCTATTTTTAATTATTTTAATGACCCGCAAGAAATCACTGCATTAAAAATAAGCGAACTAAAAGGAAGTACCCTAAGGTATGGCGAAAACCCACACCAAAAAGGATTTTTTTACGGAAACTTTGAAGCTATTTTTGACAAACTACATGGTAAAGAATTAAGTTACAATAATTTACTAGATGTCGATGCCGCCGTAAATTTAATGGCTGAGTTTACTGGAGAAGCTCCAACATTTGCAATTTTAAAACATAACAATGCATGTGGTATTGCTCAAAGAGATACCCTTGTAGAGTCCTACAAAGATGCATTAGCTGGCGATCCTGTTTCAGCATTTGGAGGAATTTTGATATGCAATACTGAAATAGATCAAGTAACTGCTGATGAAATTCACAAATTATTTTGTGAGGTTGTTATAGCTCCCTCTTTTTCAACAAAAGCATTAGAAGTTTTAAAAGGAAAAAAGAATCGAATACTGTTACTTCAAAAAAATATTGAGTTACCCAAAACCATTCTCAGAACTTGTTTAAACGGGACTTTGGTTCAAGAAAAAGATAACTTGACCGATTCTATTGAAAATTTAACATATGTAACCAACGGTAAGCCTACTAAAAGCGAACTAAATGACTTAATATTTGCCTCTAAAATATGCAAGAATACTAAATCAAATACGATTGTCTTGGTTAAAGGAAATCAATTATGTGCTAGTGGAACTGGTCAAACTTCAAGAGTAGATGCTTTAAATCAAGCCGTCAACAAAGCAAATTCATTTGGATTTGACTTAAAAGGAGCCGTTATGGCTAGTGATGCTTTTTTTCCATTTCCAGATTGTGTTGAAATTGCAGACAAAGCTGGTGTGACCTCTGTAATACAACCTGGCGGGTCCATTAAAGATGAGTTGAGCATCGATTATTGTAATGCTAATTCTATGACAATGGTATTTAGCGGAGTACGTCATTTTAAGCATTAATTTTTATTACATTTGTAAAGACACGTTTAATATTCAATATCTAAAATAATATATGGGATTTTTTGACTTCTTAACCGAAGAGATAGCAATAGATTTAGGAACTGCTAACACACTGATTATTCATAATGATAAAGTAGTGGTAGACGCGCCCTCTATTGTCGCTAGAGACCGAACCACTCGAAAAATAATTGCTGTAGGAACAGAAGCCAATTTAATGCAAGGTAAAACCCACAATAATATTGAAACTATAAGGCCTTTAAAAGATGGAGTAATTGCAGACTTTGACGCTAGTGAACAAATGATAAATATGTTCATCAAAGACATTCCTGCTCTAAAAAAGAAATGGATCACTCCATCCCTTCGAATGGTTATATGTATTCCAAGTGGTATTACCGCCGTAGAAATGCGTGCCGTTAAAGAAAGTGCAGAAAGAGTTAATGGGAAAGAAGTTTACCTCATACACGAACCAATGGCCGCTGCTATTGGTATTGGTGTTGACACCATGCAGCCTAAAGGAAACATGATAGTTGATATCGGGGGTGGAACGACTGAGATTGCAGTAATAGCTCTGGGTGGTATTGTTTGTGATAAATCTGTAAAAATTGCAGGAGATGTTTTTACAAACGATATTATCTACTACATGAGGACCCAACATAATTTGTACGTAGGAGAAAGGACTGCAGAAAATATCAAAATCCAAATTGGTGCAGCGACCGAGGATTTAGATTTACCTCCTGAAGATTTAGCAGTTCAAGGGCGAGATTTGTTAACCGGAAAACCAAAACAAGTTCAAACTTCCTATAGAGAAATCGCAAAAGCATTGGATAAGTCTATTCTAAGAATTGAAGACTCTGTAATGGAAACGCTATCTAAAACCCCTCCAGAACTAGCTGCAGACATCTACAATACTGGAATTTATTTGGCAGGAGGTGGCTCTATGTTAAGAGGATTGGACAAAAGATTATCACAAAAAACAGATTTACCTGTTTATATTGCTGAAGATCCCCTAAGAGCAGTTGTTCGTGGTACCGGGATTTGTTTAAAAAACTTATCAAAATATAAAAGTGTATTAATTAAATAACAATCATTGATTGTTAACTACTTATGTGATTTGAACATCTTATGCAGCAGATTCTATTTTTCTTTATACGAAACAAAAATTTTCTGCTATTTACGCTTTTGTTTTCAATCTCTATTTTTCTCACAATACAAACACATGCTTATCATAAAAATAGATTTGTAAACTCTTCTACATATTTAACTGGGAGTATTTATTCTTTAAAAAGCTCAATTACCAGTTATTTTAGTTTAAAAAAGGAAAATATACTCTTAATAGAAGAGAATATTAGAATTAGAAAAGAATTAGAATCCTATAGAAATAACATCACAATATATGCTATAGATACCGCTTCGATTTATTCAAAATATTATTTTTCTCATGCAAAAGTAATCAACAATTCGTTTTCAAAAACTAAAAATAAACTTACGATCAATAAGGGAATAAACGATCATCTAAAAACAGATCAAGGAGTTGTTACCTCAAAAGGTATCGTTGGTATTATTGACAATGTTTCTAATAAATACGCTACCATTCAGTCAATTTTAAATACCAACAGCCAAATAAATGCAAAGCTTAAAAAATCGAAACATTTTGGCTCATTAATCTGGAATACAGAGGACCCATATTTGGTGCAATTGATAGATATTCCAAGATTAGCTCCTGTTAAAATTGGAGATACAATAGTTACTGGAGGAAAATCAACAATTTTTCCAGAAGGAATATTGATTGGTAAAGTAAAAGACTTTAGACTCACCGAAGATAAAAATTCAAAATATTTAAACATAGAATTGTTTAACGACATGACCAATCTAGAACATATTTATGTGATCAGAAATCAAGATTCGAATGAGATCATCAATTTAGAAAAAGAGACAAACGATGCTAAATAATTTAATTTTTGTAAATACTGTTCGTTTTCTTTTGCTAGTCTTAGTACAAGTACTTCTATTAAATCAAATAAATCTTTTTGGTTATGTGAACCCCTATTTATACCTGCTTTTTATAATTATTTACCCATTCACAGGTAATAAAAGTTTGCTTATTTTTCTAAGTTTTTTATTGGGTTTATTTGTTGATTTTTTTAGTGATTCTGGGGGTATTCATGCAGCCGCATGTGTCTCTATTGCTTTTATTCGACCTTTTATCTTAAAATATTCTTTTGGAATAAGCTATGAATACAATACTATAAAAATTAGTAGCGAAGATTATATGAAACAATTTATTTATGTGGGTTCTATGGTGTTTATCCATCACTTTATATTGTTTGCGCTAGAAATATTTAATATCAATCATTTTGTATTATTTTTAAATTCAGTTTTATTTTCGAGTATCTTTAGCATTGTTTTAATTTTATCCACAATCACCCTATTTAGCAGAAAATAAAGTGAGAAAATATTTATTCTTCCTCCTGGTTGTTTTTACCGGACTCATCATCTCCGCAAGACTTTTTTACCTCCAAGTTTTGGACACTTCCTCACAAATATCGTCACAAAATAATGCTATTAAAAAAGTATTTGACTACCCTCAACGTGGATTTATATTTGACCGAAATGGTGAACTATTGGTTTCAAACCAGCCATCTTACGATGTGATGGTGATTCCAAAAAATGTAGATTCATTGACTCCAGATTTAAAGTCAGAATTCTGTGAATTATTAAAAATTACGGAAGAAAAATATGATAAGATCCTAAAAAAAGCAATTATTTATTCCCCCAGATTACCCTCTGTAGTAGTGTCGCAATTTACGAAAGATGAATATGCGTTTCTTTCGGAAAAAATGTGGAAATATAAAGGATTTTATATCCAGAAAAGATCCTTGAGAGAATATCAAGTTTCAAACGCTGCAAATGTATTTGGTTATATAGCAGAGGTCAATAAAACTATTATTGACAAAAACCCGTATTATCAAATGGGGGATCTCATTGGTAAGGCTGGAGTAGAAATGGAATATGAAGAAATTTTACGAGGAAAAAAAGGGGTAAAACACCTTCAAATGGACCGTTTTAATAGAGAAATTGGTTCTTATCAAGAAGGGGTTTTTGATACGGTACCCATCAACGGAAAAGATATTACACTTACCATAGATTCGCGGCTTCAAGAGTATGGAGAAAAATTATTAATTAATAAACGGGGCGGTATTGTAGCACTGGAACCCTCAACCGGAGAAATATTAGCATTAGTATCTGCTCCTAACTATGATCCAAAAATGTTGGTGGGTAGAGAGCGTTCTAAAAACTTCACAAAATTATGGTATGATACCATTTCCAGACCTTTGTTTGATAGAGTACTACAAGGGGAATATCCACCAGGATCTCCTTTTAAGACCCTTACAGCATTAATTGGAATGCAAGAAGGTGTTGTTCAAAAAAATGAAAAGTTAATTTGCCAGGGGAGCTATAATTATGGCGGAAAGAAAAAGCTTGGTTGTCATCTTCATAAAACACCGTTAAACTTGTCTGAAGGTCTAGCAAATTCTTGCAATACTTATTTTTGTAAAATTTACAAAAGAACGATAGAAAAATTTTCCTCACCTCAAGAAGGAATTGATAATTGGAGATATCATTTAGCAAGCTTTGGATTGGGCAACTATATAGGCTATGATTTACCTCCAGGAAAAAAAGGCTTAATTCCATCATCTGATTTTTACAATAGATGGTATCAATATCCAAAGTACAAATGGTATGCAAGCGCTACTATTTCAAATGCTATTGGACAAGGAGAAGTTATACTTACGCCAATGCAAATGGTTAATTTTACAGCAGCTATTGCAAATAGAGGATGGTATTATAAACCGCATATCATTAAAAACATCAACTCTGTTGACACCATTCCGTCAAAATATACCAATCGGTATAATACAACAATTGAAAAACAATACTTTGAGCCCGTTATTGAGGGAATGTTAGAAGTTTACAATGAAGGGACCGCAAAAAACATACAAATACCAGGTGTTGAAATTTGCGGTAAAACAGGGACTGCAGAAAATTACACAAAAATTGATGGTAAGCGAGTTCAGTTGACTGATCACTCTATCTTCGTCGCTTTTGCACCTAAAGAAAATCCTAAAATTGCGATAGCTGTAATCATTGAAAATGGTTATTGGGGCTCAAGGTGGGCGGGAAGAATAGCAGGGCTAATGATCGAAAAATATTTAAAAGGAGAAATCACCAGAACAGATATGGAAAATTTCGTTTTAAACGGAAGCCTACTAGAGGAATACAAAAAACCTTACTCAGGAAAACCATTTAAAATTAATTACTAATGTTAATCGCTAAAGGATCAAAATACGACTGGCCTACTATATTTATATATATAATGCTAGTTGCTGCAGGTTGGGTCAATATTTACTCCGCATCCTTCAATGAAACTTCTTTAAGTTTCTTTGATGTAAAACAAGTGTATACGAAACAACTAATGTTTATTTGTTTAAGTGCCCTACTAATTGTTTTTATACTCGCTATTGAGTCGAAATTTTATGAGCGATTTTCGAGTGTTATATATCTCGTAGCACTCTTTTCACTTTTAGGACTATTCTTTTTTGGAAAAAATATAAATGGCGCCACTTCTTGGTATGCCATCGGCGGATTTACAATTCAGCCCAGTGAATTCGCTAAAGTTGCTACAGCCCTTGCATTGGCAAAATATGTTAGTGATATTCAAATTGATTTAACTACTTATCAAGATCAATTAAAATCTTTGATTATAGTTTTTTTACCCGCTATTTTTATAATCCCACAACCAGATCCTGGAAGTGCACTGGTTTACTTAGCCTTAATTTTCCCGTTGTACAGAGAAGGGCTAAACGGAATGTATTTATCATTTGGATTCATTGTAGCCGCTTTGTTTGTTGCTACCCTGGCCTTTGGCACCATCTGGATTTCACTGATAGTATTACTGATTATTGGAATTTTAGTATTTAAAACTAAAAAAAAATCCATTGTTAAATACGGAGTTTTAGCAGTTGCATGTATAGGGTTTTCAATTTCAGTTAATTTCATTTTCGAAAACGTATTAGAGCAAAGGCACAGAGATCGTTTCAATATCGTTTTAGGCAAACAAGTTGATACTAAAAGTATTGGTTACAATACCAACCAAAGTGAAATTGCGATAGGTAGTGGCGGATGGACTGGAAAAGGGTGGCTGCAGGGAACCCAAACTAAAGGAAAGTTTGTTCCAGAACAGGATACAGATTATATTTTTAGTACTGTTGGAGAAGAATGGGGATTTATAGGAAGTATGGGAGTTGTGCTCCTTTTTTTAACTTTAATCATTCGATTACTAATATTATCAGAGAGACAAAAATCTCAATTCAGTAGAATTTATGGCTACAGCGTAGCATCGATACTATTTTTTCATTTTTTTATAAATATTGGAATGGTTTCAGGATTATTACCTACTATTGGCATACCACTTCCGTTTTTTAGTTACGGTGGCTCGGGACTTTGGGGCTTTACAATTTTACTTTTTATTTTTATTAGGCTGGACGCATCAAATTACATCAATCACTAGTGTTAATTTTTGACATCCAGGGCATCTCGTAAAGCGTTTCCCATCAACATAAAAGCAGTTACCAAACTCATAATTGCCAAGCCTGGAATAATCGCTAAAAAAGGTTTTCCAAGTATAATATAAGAATAATGGTCCTTAATAATACCCCCCCAACTTGGCATTGGCGGTTGAGCACCAATTCCAAGAAAACTCAAACCACTTTCTATCAGTATAGCTGCAGCAAAATTTGCTGCCGAAATAATGATTACAGGAGCCATACTATTGGGTAAAATATGTTTTGTTATAATTCGGAAATCATTATATCCTAATGCTTTTGCAGCGTTTACATATTGTAGTTGTTTTACACTCATTACTTGACCTCGGACAACACGAGCAACTTCTACCCACATAGTCAGTCCAACTGCAATGAAAACTTGCCAAAATCCTTTACCTAACGCTAAGGTAATTGCTATAACTAATAAAAGTGTAGGAATGGACCAAGTAACATTTATAATCCACATGATAACGGCATCAATTTTTCCTCCAAAATAACCTGCAATAGCCCCCATTGTTATTCCAATGATCAATGAAATAAAAACAGACACAAAACCAATAGCTAACGAAATACGAATTCCTATAAGCATGCGGCTTAATAAGTCTCTTCCGTACTTATCAGTTCCCAACAAAAAAGTTTTATTAGTGATGTATGATTCCGGCACTTTATTTATGTCTTTCACTCCAGGAAATAACGAAATAGCGTAATCTTTAAGAATTCCCTCACCTCTTTCATCACTATATTCTCTAATTTGTAAGGAATTGTTTTGAATTGTGTAATCAGAAATTGGAATTTCTTGTGCGACATTTTTTTTTCCTGTAAAATATTCTGAAAAAGAATTTTTGTTCCCTCCAGCATCAGGTATTTTCAAGATTTTTACCTCAAATCCGGGAGGCTTTGAATGAATTGACAAATGCATCTGGTTGGCATTTTTAGAATTATCAGGCGCCAAAACGTAAGCAAACAATCCAACCCATACACATATAACTAAAAAGATAAAACTAAAAACGCCCCATCCGTTTTTTTTAAACTTCTGCAGCGTTAATTTTGTTAATGATGTTGAGGTATTTTTCACATGCTAATTTAGCAATAAAATTATTAATTAGTCTCTAGCATTGGCTAGTTTACCCCTGTTGGTATCCGTTGATTTTAAATCTTGTAAGATATTAACCCCTTCCTCTATGTAGATGTCGTTGCCTAAGCTTTTGTGCCATCGCTTTCTTTTTTCTACCAGGGTTGTATCCTGCTTCATAAGTTCAATTTCAAAGGGCAATGATTCATATCGTAGTTTATTGTCATAGTTATCTATAGCGTCGAATTTTTTAGTGTCGTCAATTCTACTCTCTAACTCATTTTTATAGGATTCATAATTTAAGTTAACCGTGGTTATATCGCGACGACTTTTTATCCATTGAGCATTTTCATCAATTAATCTTAATTGTTCACTTTTAGCCATTCGCTCCATGCTTTTTTTGATTATTTTTTCATAATCCAAGTACCCATTCCAAACTTCATAATCTGCAGGCTCTATTTTATCATAAGGCAACGGATTGTCATAATCTTTTTCTCCAATATTTATGTAACTGTATCGATCTGCCATGACCACATCACTTTTAACTCCTTCTAGTTGTGTTGAACCTCCGTTAACTCTGTAAAATTTTTGAGTTGTTAATTTTAAAGATCCCATATCCCCCATATCGTTGTTACGGAGCCATTGATTTAAATCTAATAAATTCTGAACGGTTCCTTTACCATAGGACTGTTTCGACCCAATGACTATGGCTCTTTTGTAATCTTGCATTGCTGCCGCTAAAATTTCTGAAGCGGAGGCTGATAGTTCGTTAACCAAAATTACTAGCGGACCATCCCAAACAATTTCATCATCTTGATCTTCTAAAACTTCTTTTTTACTACCGGAAGATGCCACCTGTACAATCGGACCTTCTTTTATAAATAGCCCAGCCATATCAACGGCTGTTCTTAAAGAGCCACCCCCATTACCTCTCAAATCAATAATAAGTCCTTGCATGCCTTCATCTTTCAGTCTCAAAATTTCTTTTTTAACATCACTTGCAGCATTTCGTTCCTTGTAATTTTGCATGTCAAAATAAAATTGGCGTAAATCGATTAATCCATAGTTTTTATCTTCTTTTTTGATAAGTGTCGATTTTGCATAAGTCTCTTCTATTTCAACTACGTCTCTAGTGATAATTTCTTCTTCGATACTTCCATCAACGCGTTTGATCGTCAAAATTACTTTGGTCCCTTTTGGGCCTTTAATTAATTTTACCGCATCGTCTAAGCGCATTCCAACTACACTTACCGCTTCCTTTTCTTTTTCTTGTTTTACTTTCATAATCATATCGCCGACTTCGACATGTTCACCCCGCCATGCAGGTCCTCCAGAGATCACTTCCACAATTTTTATATAGTCGTTTTTCTTTTGTAATCTTGCTCCTATCCCTTCTAGTTTACCTGACATTTGTAACTCAAAACGATCTCTGTCGGAGGGGGCAAAATAATTGGTATGAGGATCGAATTCTTCCACTATAACATTTAAAAATATGGCAAAATAATCTTTACTCTCTAGGTCATTTACAAAATCAAAATATTCACTCATAGAATTTTTTGTGTTTTCTCGAGCTTCTTGTTCAATTTCACTTATGGTTTTAGGTTTTTGATCATCTTCGTTTTGTTCTTTTTTAGATACTTCATTAAGAACGGTCCCGTTTTCTTCAATCAAGTCGTAATAATTTGAGATCGTACTGAATTTAAGTTGTTTTCTCCAGCGATTTTTTAGAGCTTTTTTGTCTTTTGCATAGGCTATTTTGTCGTAATCTACGTTGAGCTCTTCATCCATTTTATAATCAAAGGATTGTTCTAATATCGTTGGGTACATTTTTTCTATTTCCGCTATTCTCTGGGACAAACGGGAATAAACCAGATTAAAAAAGGTAACATCCTTTATTTTAATTTGGTCGTCAATAGAGGTTTCGTACCGTTTAAACTCCTCAATATCTGACATTAAAAAATATCGTTTTAAAGGATCTACTCCGGCGATAAAATTTCGATAAATATTTTTAGAAAAAGCATCATTTATATCTTTGGGACTGTAATGCCCTTTTTCTAATACATAAGTAATTAAATCTATCAATAACTTATCTTTTTCTGGATTGTCAAATTTTTTAGTGGTAAAACTGCAAGAGGCAATCGCTACAAATACAGCTAGGAGCAAAACTTTAAAATTCATTTTCATAATTCTCATTTCCCATTTTTTTGATAACAACTAAATTAGAAAAAATATACTGCCTATGGGTTAGAAACGATACTAATTTTTTGTTAAAGCAAGAGGAACAATACTTAAGCAATTAAACAATTATTCAGAAGTAATTATTATGTATTTTAGCTACTGTAAAATAGAATCTTGTAATGAATTCAAAAAAACCTCTAATTCTAGTAACAAATGATGATGGAATTAACGCACCAGGCATTCGATTTTTAATTGAAATAATGAATAATTTTGGTGATGTGGTGGTGGTTGCTCCTGACTCCCCGCAAAGTGGTATGGGGCACGCGATAACTATCAATAGCACCCTTTATTGCGAACCGATTGTTATCAATAAAAATGAACCTCAATCTGAATATAGTTGTAGTGGAACACCGGTTGATTGCGTAAAAATTGCAGTCAATGAAATTCTAAAAAGAAAACCAGACTTGTGCGTAAGTGGAATAAACCACGGTAGTAATTCGTCTATTAATGTCATCTATAGCGGAACGATGAGTGCCGCTGTTGAAGCTGGAACTCAAGGCATACCTGCTATTGGTTTTTCCTTACTTGACTATTCATTAGATGCAGATTTTTCACATTCAAAAGAGTTCATTAAGAGGATTGTTTCAGAATGTTTGAAGAATGGAATGCCAGAAGGAGTTGTTTTAAACGTAAATATTCCTAAAATCTCAAACAGCAAACTAAAAGGAATAAAAATATGCAGACAAGCGAATGGTGTTTGGGAAGAAAAATTTGACAAAAGAACTAATCCTTTAGGTAGAGATTATTATTGGCTTAGCGGAAAGTTTGTAAACAACGATAAAGGGGAAGATACCGACGAATGGGCTCTTGAAAACGAATATGTATCAATAACACCAACCCAATACGATTTAACAGCGCATCACGCAATTAAAAATATCAACCATTGGAACCTTTAAAAAAAGAAGTGCTTATCGGTTTAATAATAGGACTCATTGCTAATGTAGCTGGAAGCTATTTATATATTTATTTCTTCTCCGATTTTAATTTAGAAGAAACCCTTTATAAAGCCTACGAAACTGGTGTAGTTGGGAATATAATAGCATTAGGAGCAATCTTAAATCTATTTGTTTTTTTTATTTTTATAAAAAAGAATCAAATATACAGGGCTAGAGGAGTTCTACTTGCCACGGTTATCAGCGCATTAGTTATACTTTTTACTAAGTTTTATTAATTATGAAATATTACATCATAGCTGGAGAAGCATCAGGTGATTTACATGGTGCAAATTTAATGAAGGCTCTTTATCATGAAGATCCCAGTGCAACCATTCGTTATTGGGGAGGTGATTTAATGTCGAAAAACGGAGGGACTTTGGTAAAACATTACAAGGACCTTGCTTTTATGGGGTTTGTTGAAGTTTTATTGAATTTAAAAACCATTTTTAAAAATATTTCATTTTGCAAAAATGACATTGTTCAATTTAATCCAGACGTGATTATTTTTATTGATTATCCCGGCTTTAATATGCGTATTGCCAAATGGGCAAAGAAAAAAGGAATTAAAACTCATTATTATATTTCTCCTCAAATATGGGCTTGGAAAGAAAGTCGAATCAAAGCCATAAAAAGAGATGTTGATCAAATGTATGTCATACTTCCATTTGAAAAACCTTTTTATGAAGACAAACATCAGTTCCCCGTTCATTTTGTCGGGCATCCATTGATTGACGAAATTTCGAATAGAAATCAAGTTGATGAGGCGCTATTTAAAAAAGAAAATGGGCTGGATCAACGACCTATTATTGCTATTTTACCGGGAAGTCGAAAACAAGAAATATCAAAAATGCTCGAGGTAATGCTGAGTATTGTAGATGATTTTTCAGCATATCAATTTGTAATTGCAGGAGCTCCAAGCCAAGATAAATTATTTTATACGTCAATGATTAAAACGCCTAATGTTCATTTGTTGTTAAACAAAACCTACGACTTATTGAGCATATCCTATGCAGCATTAGTAACTTCTGGAACAGCTACCCTAGAAACCGCATTATTCAAAGTGCCACAGGTAGTGTGCTATAAAGGAAATCAAATATCGTATGAAATCGCTAAACGAATTATTAAACTCAAATACATTTCATTGGTGAATTTAATACTGGATAGAGAAGTAGTTACCGAACTGATTCAATCAGAGTTTAATAAAAAAAGAGTGTCTCAAGAGCTCACAAAAATCTTGGACGAGCATCATCGATCTAACTTATTTTCCAATTATTACGATTTGGAGGATCGATTGGGAGGAATTGGAGCTAGCGAAAAAACCGCAAAAATAATTATCGAGGAACTAAAAAAATGAAATTAAAACTTATTTTAATTCTTTTATCATTTTTTTTAATTTCTTGCGGAAGCTCAAAAAAAACTACTAATAAGCAGTCAAGAATCACAAAAACATCAAAAAAAAGAACATCAAGTAAAGCTGATGCAATTATCGCTTATGCAAAAGGCTATTCAGGAACAAAATACAAGTATGGTGGAACTACAAAAAGAGGTATAGACTGCTCAGGGTTACTTTATGTTGCCTTTCAAAGTGAACAAATCAGTTTGCCACGAGTTAGTCGTGATATGGCACAAAAGGGGGCTAAAGTTCCGTTGACTAAAGTTCAAAAAGGAGATCTCCTATTCTTTAACACAAGCAAAAAAAGAAGGACGATCAATCATGTTGGCTTGGTCGTTGAGAAAAATAAAAAAGGCTTGTTTTTTATACATTCTACAACATCGTCAGGAGTTATTATTTCTTCACTTGATGAGGCCTATTGGAAAAAAGCCTTTATAGAGGCTAGAAAAATTATTTAAACATTAAAAAAATAACTATATTTATAAATCTCCTCAATTAATTTAAGTAGATCTTAAATGACATTGAATGAAATTTATTAATTTTTCTATAGTAAAATTTTCTTTTTTTTTAACGGTTGGAATTCTAGTTGCTCATTACAAATCTTCATTTGAATATGGTTATTTGTTGATTTCCTCTTTGATAATTTTAGTTATTTTTTGGTATACTTCAAGAAAAATATTAATTCAAAAAATTTATTTCGGATTAATAACTTATATCTGTTTTTTCTCTTTGGGAGCCCTGCTCTATCAATATAAAACTCCTGCATTTCAATACAATCATTACTCTAAAAAAATAACTGACCATGACCTTCTTTATTTAAAGGTAACAGAAGTTTTAAAAAAAGACCCTTATCAATTTAAATATATTGTTGAAGTGATTTCGGTTCATAATATGCCTTCTAGCGGAAAGTTACTTTTAAACATAAAAAGGGATACGACGACAACAGAACTAAATGTGGACAATCTATTAATTGTAAATAGCTCGATTAAAAAAATCCCTGCTCCTTTAAACCCTCATCAGTTTGATTATTCAAGATATATGAAAAATCTTGGGGTTTATGATCAAATTACTGTTACGAATACGAATAATTTAAAAAAATTTAAAGGACTAGCTACCCTTAGAGGGCGAGCAAGTAAATTAAGAAATTATTTAATTGAGAAATTAAAACAAAACCATTTATCTTCTGACGAATTATCCATAGTTAAAGCCTTGGTTTTAGGAGAAAAACGCGATATCAATAAAGATTTATACAGTGACTATGCTGCTGCTGGAGCTATCCATATTTTAGCAGTTTCGGGACTCCACACCGGTATTATATATATGATTCTTTTGTATGTTTTAAGCCCAATAAAAAGACTTTTTAAAAATGAGAAAGGTATCGCTGTCATAATTGTCATACTACTCTGGGGCTTTGCTTTTCTCACTGGACTTTCACCTTCGGTTATTCGAGCCGTTACTATGTTTTCCTTTTTTGCACTTGCAAAAACAATCAATAGAGATACCAATGCTACCAACACCCTTTTTCTTTCTTATTTTACATTGCTAATTATTAATCCAAATTGGTTGTTCCATGTTGGTTTTCAATTAAGTTATTTAGCTGTTTTATTTATTCTCTGGTTAGTTCCAATGTGGAATAAAGTTTATTACCCCAAACATCCTTTTCTTAAAAAAATTTGGAATATAATAACGGTTACTTTAGCAGCACAAGTGGGTATTGTTCCTATAAGTCTATTTTATTTTCATCAATTTCCTGGATTATTTTTGATTACAAATTTGATGGTATTACCACTAATTGGATTTATTCTTTTTTTAGGCATTTTACTAATTTTACTTTCATCGTTTAATATGACCCCAGTCTGGTTTGCAATCGCTTACAATTATTTAATCAAACTTTTAAATTCGTTTATAAGCTGGGTTGCAGATCAAGATTTTTTTTTATTTCAAGATATCTCGTTTAACTTTAGCGAAGTTTTTATCGCCTATTTACTTATTCTAATGGTGCTATTTTATTGGAAGCCAAAAGTTCAAAACATAGTAGTTTTAACACTTTTAAGTTTTCTAGTTATATTTTGTTCTAGTTTACTTCAAAAGTACCTTCATTCAAAAAACGAACTCATTATTTTTCATAAAACACGACACAGTTTTATAGGAAACAAAACAGGACGTCAATTAGAAATCTATAAATATGATTCCTTAAAAAAATATAAAAACAGTTATCCCGTAAAAAATTATCGAATTTATTTAGACATCAACGAATATTCAGAAAAATTAATACCTCTGGCATTCAACTATAAGAATAAAAAAATTATGGTAATAGATAGCTTAGGACTCTATCCCAAAAATTATCAAGTTGATATTGTCTTACTCTTAAATAGCCCGAGACTGAACTTAAATCGAATGCTAGATAGCTTAGAGCCAAAATTTATAGTTGCAGACGGGAATAATTATAAATCGCTTATCCCTTTATGGAGAAAAAGTTGCATCGAACGGGGTATTACGTTTCACTCCACATATCAAAAAGGAGCCTATCAAATTAGATAGTTATTTAAAATTCTCCCTTAAAATTTTTCTGATATTCTTGCCAAGCTTCTCCAGTTGTGAGTTTAAGATAATCATCATTGGCAATCATTTTTAAAAATATTTCAATTTGCTCAGGAGTTTTATAACCAACGATTGGCTGGATTAAATCTCCGTTTTCCTTAAAAAAAACAATCGTAGGATACCCGGAAATTTTTAATGCATTGGCTAATAAATGTTGTGAATTTCTTCCTTTTCGACCCTCTTGATAATTAGGATTCGTATACGTAAAATCTTGATAGGTTATCGATTCAGTTCCTTCTGCGTTAAACTTAACAGGGTAGTAATTGTTATTGACAAACTTGATAACATCTTTATTTCCAAAAGTGTTTTTGTCTAATAATTTACAAGGGCCACACCAACTGGTATAAACGTCCATGATAATTTTTTTTGGAACTTTTTTTTGAGCTTCTAAAGCCTCATTCATAGACATCCACCGAATTTCATCTTGAGCGTATAGCGGTGAAACTAATACAATAAATAACGCTACTAGTAGGGTTTGTTTCATGTCACTATTTTATATAAAACGCCTCAAAAGAGGCGTTTCGTATTTAATTCATTTATAATTAAAGATTATTTAACTCCGTGCATTAATTTTTTAACAATAGGCGTTAAAGCAATTACTATCAGTCCTGCAATAACAGGAACAAACGTAAAAATCAGGAAAAACATACTCATGGAATATTCTGATGTTATGGAATCAATCATTCCTCCCATAGAACCCGCTGCTTTGTTTCCTAGACCAATAGCAATATACCAGAGACCAAACATCATCCCTATTTTAGTAGCTGGCACTAATTTAGAAACATATGATAATCCAACAGGAGATAAACTTAATTCTCCTAGAGTATGCAATAAGTAGGCTAAAATTAACCAAATAATACTAACCGATGCCGTTTGAGCTCCTTGAGGAATACTAGCAGATCCATAAGCTAAAATTCCAAAACCTAGCCCTAATAAAATTAAACCAACTCCAAATTTAACTGTAGCTGGCGGATTGTACTTACTTTCCCATATTTTGGAGAAAAGTGGGGCAAAAGCAATTATATAAAAAGAGTTTAGAATCCCAAACCAAGAGGCTGGAATTTCTGTAGATTCCTCACTAAATTGAGTGTATAACATCCAAATTACGATGACCCAAATGATTAAAAAACTAAATCCTAAGAACGTGTTGGATAAAGCATATTTTTTAAAGGTAATTTTAAACAATTGAAATAATACATACGTAATAATCATTAGCGGTATCACCGTAAGAAGCGTATTTGCTATTCTAAATAATAATGCTGAATCTCCTTCTAATACTCTGTTGGTGTAATCTGCTGCAAAAATAGTCATCGAACCACCGGCTTGTTCAAATGCCGCCCAAAAGAATACCGTGAATATGGCTAAAATACCAACGACAGTATACCGATCTCGTTGCACTTTATCAGAAACCTTTTGAACAGTTCCACCCTTCTGATTATCAACTGCATCTGATAAATCAAGTTCTTTAGTGGGAGCTAAACCAACATTACCAAATATCCCTTGAGCAAACCAAAACTGTAGCATCCCCAAAAACATAAAGATCCCTGCTAAACCAAAGCCCCAGTGCCAACCAATAGTCTCTCCTATATAACCACATAGCATAATTCCAAGAAATGCTCCTGCATTTACACCCATATAAAATATGGTAAATGCACCATCTTTTTTGTCTTGTGCATTGATATAAACTCCATTAATAATCGATGTAATATTGGGTTTAAATAAACCATTACCTGCCACCAAACATCCGATTCCTAAATACAGCCCCCAAGGGGTATCCATAGCCATTGAAGCATGACCTAGAGTCATAATTAAGGCTCCAAAAGCAACCGCTTTTCGATAACCAATAAATTTATCAGCGATTAATCCTCCTAAAATTGGAGAAAAATAAACCAGCATGGTGTAGGTTCCATACAGTCCAAGAGCTTCCTCTCTAGACCAAGCCCAGCCTCCATCTAGTAGGGCTGAAGTTAGAAACAATACCAATAAAGCCCGCATTCCATAATAAGAAAAACGTTCCCACATTTCAGTGAAAAATAATACAAACAATCCGCTTGGATGTCCCATTAATAGCTTTTGATTCATCTCTGAACCTTCAAATTTATACTTTGTTAAATCCATTTAATCTATTTTTTAAATTATTAAATTATCAAAGCTCACCTAATTTGTGAAGCTGTATTTTATTTTTAATGAATACTTATTTCAAGCTTTATTCTAATGCATTTCAACTTCTTCATCTTCTACTCCATGAGTTAATACTTCCAATTTCTTTCTCACTAAAAGAACCAAACTACCCAATACAACACAAAAAACGGCAATCCCCGTAAAAATAGTGTATTCTCCTAAACTCTCAGACCACTCTCCCAGTAAACCAGCAAGCTTACTTCCAAAACCAGTCATCGCAAAATAAACCCCCATCATAATGGATGCATATTTAACCGGAGCTAGTTTAGTTATAAAGGACAAAGCTACTGGAGACAAACACAGTTCTCCAATGGTATGGAATAAGTAGGCCAATACTAACCAATACATAGCAGAAGATCCTGTAGCCTCATACTGAGCTGTTGCACCGGTCATAAAAAAGAATCCTGTACCCATAATGATAAGCCCAAGAATCATTTTATAAAGCGAGGTAGATACTTTTCCTTTGAGTTTTCTTTTAGCCCAAAATAAAGCCACAGAGGTTCCTAAAAATATGATAAACATCGCATTTAAAGACTGAAACCAAGAAGCTGGAATTAGCCAACCCATCAACATTCTGTCGGTTTTTTCCATGGTATAAATGTTCATTAAACCACCTGCTTGTTCAAATGCTCCCCAAAATACAATTACCAACAAAAAAGAAATCAATAAAACAACGACTCTATCTTTTTCAATTTTTGTTAAAGGCTTATTCATTAACGCTTTTTCTTCTTCATTTTGAGAGGCTCCTAAAAAATTTCCTACGTGCGTTAAATACTTTTGACCCAACACATACTGTAAAATTCCGAGTCCCATACCTATTCCAGCCAAACCAAATCCGTAATGCCAACCATAGACTTCGCCAACATAACCTACAATTAAACTGGATAAAAATGCCCCTACATTAATTCCTATATAAAAAATAGTAAATCCCTTGTCTCTCCTAATATCTCCTTTTTTGTACAAACCTCCTACCATAGTAGAAATATTCGGTTTTAACATTCCAACACCACAAACTATCAGTACCAACCCTGTGTAAAAGGCCCACATTTGTTCAACCGCTAAAATACTATGTCCAAAAAGTAAAAATATTCCTCCTACCAGAACCGATTTTTTTTGACCTAAAAATTTATCTGCAATAAACCCTCCAGGAATTGACATTACATAAACCATCATCGTGTACCATCCGTATAGAGCTAAAGCGTCTCCATTAGTCCAACCTAAACCAGCATTTTCAAGATCGGTTTGTGCAACTAAATAGAGAACTAAAATCGCTCTCATTCCATAATATGAGAAACGCTCCCACATTTCTGTAAAGAATAAAACATAGAGTCCTATTGGATGTCCAAATAACTCTTTTTGACTGGGTTGAATCGTTGTTGTTGACATATTTTTAATTTTAACACTAATATTAATTTATTCGCAAATTCTTGGGATTTGTCTCAGAATCTCCTAGAGATTCTTTAACAAATTTTGTCATTTTTTTATAAAGGTGACTTCTTGTTTTACCACCATAAATACTATGGTTTTTATCTGGGTAAATTGCCCATTCAAAATCTTTGTCAGCTTGAATTAAGGCCTCGGAAAGACGTAAGGTATTTTGTAAATGAACATTATCGTCTGCGGCACCATGAATTAATAAAAAATCTCCTTCCAATTTATCTGCATAAGTAATAGGCGAGTTAAGATCATATCCTAAAGGGTTTTCTTGCGGTGTGTGCATGTATCTTTCCGTATAAATTGTATCATAAAAACGCCAACTACTCACCGGAGCGACAGCAATTGCCATGGAAAAAATATCACTGGCTTGAAACAAACAATTGGAAGACATAAAACCTCCATAACTCCATCCCCAAATTCCGATTCTACTCGAATCAATATAGGGCAATTCTCCTAATTTTTTTGCAACTGCTATTTGATCTTCTACCTCATATTTACCCAACTCTAATTGGGTCATTTTTTTAAAGTCTCTACCCTTAAATCCTGTTCCTCTTCCATCTACACAAACCACAATTATTCCGTCTTGTACAAGCATTTGATGCCAATAATCATTCCCCCCGATCCACTGGTTTGAAACACTTTGTGATCCCGGACCTGAGTATTGATACAAGAATAAAGGATATTTTTTTGTTTCGTCAAAATTTAAAGGTTTTAGGGTATACATATTTAAAAGATTCCCATTTATCAATAGGGTCGAATACTCCTTTGGAGAAATTTTATACTCTTTTAATTTATTAACTAAGTCCTTATTATTTTTAATTTCTCTTACAACCTTCCCATTTTTAGATTCATTTAAAGTATAAGTATAAGGAATTGTTGCACTAGAATAGGTATTTATAAAATAGGAAAAATCCTTGCTGAATGAAGCGTTATTAAATCCTGTTTTTAATGTTAACCTTTTGGTTTTTTTCCCTTTTAGTGACACTGAATATACATCCCTATTAATACTCCCGTTTTGGGTACTGTTATAAAATAGCAATCCTGTATTTTCGTCAAATCCATAATAACTGGTTACTTCCCAGGAACCAGAAGTTATTTGTTGTTCATTTTTACCATTTTCGTCATACAGGTAAATATGGTTCCAGCCACTCTTTTCGCTGGTCCAAATAAACTTATTATTTTTTAAAAAAGTTAAATCATCATTAACTGATACATAGGCATCGTCACTTTCTTGATGTAAAAGTGAGGTCGCGTTCTTGTTGGATACATCTACCAATATTAAATCTAATTTGTTTTGAGGACGATTTAATAGTTGGACACTCAGCAACGAACTGTCTTTTGTCCATTTGATTCTGGGGATATAATAATTATTAAAGCCCGAAAGGTCTACTTGAGAGATTTGATCTGTTTTCAAATCATAAATATGTAGCGATACTTCCGCGTTTTTCTCTCCTGCTTTTGGATACTTAAACACTTGTTGTGTAGGATACAATTCATTTCCCATAATATCCATTAAAAATTCAGGAACCTCGGTTTCATCAAATCTAATAAATGCGATTTTATCACCGCTTATATTCCAATCAAAAGCCCTCACTACAGAAAATTCTTCTTCGTATACCCAGTCTGTAATGCCATTAATAATACGGTTGACTTTTCCGTCAGAGGTGAGTTGTTTCGTTTCTCCAGAATTAAGATCCTTCACAAATAAATTGTTATTATATCCATAAGCCAATTTGGAGGAATCACCATTAAAAGTTGGCTCTTGTATTTGATGATCTGAAACTAAGGTTAGTTCCTTCAAATTTAAATCGTACACATAATAAATTCCAACTGACGAACGCCTGTAAATTTGTTTCAATTTAGTGGCTAATAATAGTTTGGTTTCATCATCACTAAATTGATAAGAGATAATATAATCTATTCCCTCTATCTCAGCCGTATTTAGTAAAGTCCTAACCTTATCCCCCGTTTTATAATCATATACATCAATCGTGGAATTTTTACTTTTTCTATCATAATTATAAACTGAATATTCTTTACCATTATTCATAGAACGCAAAGCAGACAAGTATTCTGCCCTAAAAACACCTTCGTTAATATCATCTAAAGAAATTGATTTTTCTTGTGCAGATAAAGTTGATATGGTAATTATTAGTAATAACCATATACCTTTAGAAAATAATCTATTCAATTGTTATTGTTTTTTGATAGTTCAAGTTTACACAATTTTAACGAATTTACCCTACTTTTTTAGATTAAAAAGGTGGTTTAAGAGGCTAAAAAAAGTTAAAAGACTCTGTTTTAAATACTATATTTGTCATTCATAATTATTTTAAATATGCCACAACCTGTATCTGGGTTTTCAAAAAAAACAAAAGAAGAAAAAATTGAATGGTTAGTTTCTAACCACCTTCAAAATGATGCATTGGCTTCTCAGGTTTTAAAACAATATTGGAATGATGATGAACAACTCCAAAAATTACATGATGGATTTATAGAAAATGCCATCAGCAACTATTATTTGCCTTTTGCGATAGCCCCCAATTTCTTGATCAACGATGAACTTTACTCGATTCCTATGGTCCTTGAAGAAAGCTCTGTGGTTGCAGCCTCTAGTAACGCTGCAAAGTTCTGGTTAGATAAAGGTGGTTTTAAAGCCGAGGTAATTTCCACGGTTAAAAATGGTCAAATACACATCAACTTTTACGGCGAAGATTCGCTAATTCAAAAGTTTTTTTCTGAAAACAAATCGCAGTTACTCGATAGTATTTCAGCAATAGAGTATAGTATGAAAAAAAGAGGTGGGGGGCTCTTAGATATTGAGCTTATCAACTCAACTAAATTATTAAAAGGCTACTACCAACTTCATTGCACGTTTGAAACGAAAGACGCTATGGGGGCAAATTTTATAAATACATGCCTGGAAGAAATCGCAAAGACCTTTGAAAAAAACTCAAAAAACTATTCAGAATTTTCACATCTAAACAATTATCCTGAAGTAGTGATGAGTATTCTCTCTAATTATGTGCCAGAGTGTTTAGTTAGAGCAGAAGTTCGATGTCCAGTAAGTAAAATGACCACCAATGGAATCGATGGAGCTATTTTTGCAACAAAATTTGTGAGAGCCGTAAAAATTGCCAAAGCGGAAACTCGAAGAGCGGTAACCCACAATAAAGGAATCATGAACGGTATCGATGCGGTCATTCTAGCAACCGGTAATGATTTCAGATCTGTAGAGGCTGGAATCCATGCCTATGCCTCCAGAAACGGAACTTACAAAAGCTTGACCGATGCAACAATAGAAAATGATATTTTTATTTTCTCAATAGAAGTGCCACTAGCAATTGGTACTGTTGGGGGACTCACTGGAATTCATCCATTGGTTAAATTTGGATTGCTTTTATTACAAAATCCCTCAGCAAAAAAATTAATGGAAATTATAGCTGTCGCTGGGCTAGCTCAAAATTTTGCAGCATTGCGTTCTCTGGTTACTACTGGAATTCAAAAAGGACATATGAAAATGCACTTGGCTAATATTCTAAATAAGTTGGAAGCAACCCCTTCAGAATCAGAACAAGCTTTAACCTATTTTGAACAAAAAGCGATATCGAACAATGCAGTTACTAGCTTCTTAAATCAACTTCGAGAATCAAATTGAAACAGGAATTTTACAGTCACGGAAAATTATTAATTACTGCTGAATATTTGGTGCTGGATGGAGCCAATGCTTTAGCATTTCCAACAAAATTCGGGCAATCTATGCTTGTTAATCCCGGTAAAAAAAACTTTATAACTTGGAAAAGTTATGACCATACAGGAGCATTATGGCTAGATGTTTGTTTTTCAATGGAAGAAATAAGGTTATTCAATCGAAAAGTTGAAAATGATCGGGATCGGTTACTTTCAATTTTAATGAATGCTCAACAAATGAATCCTTCTTTTTTAGGAAACACAGCTGGTTTCAGTATTACTACAACATTAGATTTTCCAAATAATTGGGGATTGGGAAGTTCCTCAACACTCATTAATAACCTTTCAAAATGGGCAGCTATCGACCCCTACAAATTATTAAAGGTTACTTTTGGAGGGAGCGGTTACGATATTGCTGTTGCAAATAATGAACACCCCATTATTTATTCCAAAAAAGAAGATAAAATCCAATCTAAAAAACAGCGCATTGACTGGGATTTTAAGGATCATCTATTTTTTGTTCATCTCAATAAAAAACAAAATAGTAGAGACGGAATAGCCAAATATCGAAAAACTAGAACAAATGACGCTCTCCCCATTCAAAAAATGAATGAATTGACAAGCGATTTATGCAACTGCATTAACTTAAGTGAATTTGAGGTATTAATAACACGTCACGAAAAAATCATTTCGAATATACTTCAGCAAAAACCCATAAAAGAAGCCTTATTTGAAAATTACCCTGGAGCTATAAAAAGTCTCGGAGCTTGGGGAGGTGACTTTATTTTGGTAACTGGAAGTGCCGAAAATCACCAATATTTTAAAGATAAAGGGTACGAAACTATTCTTCCATTCGGAAAAATGATTCTATAAAAAAACCATTTTATTAAAAATGGTTTTTTTATTTAATTCTTTATGGAATCTCTAGAAAAAAGCAGCCCTATTATCTTCAATATCAGCTTCGTTTTTTAACGCATTGTAGGCATTTGTATTAATGGTTGATAATGTACTTGCGTTTAATGTATTTGCAAAACCAGAATAGTCTTGTAATTCTGGAGCATTATTAATTGCTGTAACTTTTACCATGTATACTCCTTTTTCACCATCGATAAGGCCTGATGTTTCACCTACTTTCAAACCAAAGGCAACTCCGATCACTTTAGGTTCTGTTCCAGCGCCAGCAATGGTAGGGTTAGCCATTGTGATTGCGTTGACTGCTTTTACAGAAACTCCTTGGTCACTTGCTACCGTATTAATTTCTGTGCTCGTGATGGATTCTTTAATTAATTTTGCTTTTTTCTGATTTCTTAAAATTGGAGTAACGGTTGCAGAGGCCTCAGCCAAACTTTTCAACCCTTTTGGATTTCTTCTGGTTAATTGAGCGATGATATACCCATTGTTGGTATTTACTCTTTTAATATCACCTATATTGGTGTCTTCGTTAAAGGCCCAAGAAACTAAAGTCCTACTATTTTCGTTTATCCCAGGAAGATTTGAATCCAATTCTCCTATTTTGTTAATGGGGTTCGATTTTAAATCAGAAGCCTCTGCCAACTCAACAAAATCTGTTTCACCAGCAGCTATTTCAAATTTTGTTGCTTTAGAGAAGACCTCGTTGATTGTTTTTTCTGAAGCTTCTATCTTTTTAACGACCAAAGCTACTTTAATCGCTTTCTGAATATTTTTTTGATCGGTAATCTCAATAATGTGAAATCCAAAGTCAGTTTCTGCAATCCCTATTTTACCTACTTTATTTTCAAAAATAAAGTCGTTAAAGGGTTTTACCATTCTTCCTGGCGTAAAATATCCTAAATCGCCTCCCTTATCTTTATTTGAAAGATCCTCTGAGTATTTTGATGCTAAATCATCGAACTTACGACGACTTCTTTTAACTACTTTTAAAATACTGTCTGCAAGTTTTTTAGCTTCTTCCTTCGTTCGCACAACATCTTGAGGAGCTGAAGATAGTCCAGCGAATCTGATTAAAATATGTTTAGCTTTTGCAGAATCTGCCATCTTTGTGGTAGCATAAACTCTGGCTAAGCTGAAGGCATTTCCATCTTTAAAAGGCCCATATATTTCGTTTAAATTTTGAACCATTAAATCAGACGCAATATCTTCAGGAAGTTGGTTTTTTAAAAACCATCGGTCTGTATACGACACGTCTGAGTTGGTATTTACAAATTCTGGTATGGTAGTGGTAGTTTCAAAATCGTTAATTAGTTTCGAAATATCTTCTTTGGCATTTTCATTGTCCTCTGTTGAAGGGTCTTCCATAAAAGTTACATACTGAATATCTACTTGGGGATCTACTTCAAAATCTTTTGGGTTGGACTTTATATAAGATTCTATTTCAGCATCTGTAATAACGACATCTTTATCGAGTATGTTAGTGTATGGAATTTGCATGAACTCAATATCCATATTGTCATTTTCATAGTGATATTCTTGTTCTCCATCTGCTAAGGTGGTAATCAAACCTCCTTTAATCATATTAAAGTAGGTGCTTTCTAGAACAGCATTTTCTGTATTTGCTTCAAAATCTAACCAAGCATTGTAGGCTTGTGGATTCCCGTTATCAGCAGCATTTTTAACATTCGCAAGGTATTCTTGTAGCTTTAGCTCATTAAATAATCCAAATTCATCCTGAAAGGTTGGATTATTGGCAAGTGCTATCCTCAAGGAATTATTAATTTGTTCTTTTTCTGCAGTTAACCCAAGAGATTCGTATTGTTCAGAAAGAATAACGCGCCTTAATTCTCGATCCCATACAATATTCATTGCTTGGTTTGTTTGTGAATTAGGCCCTAAATTTCGTTGAATACTTTCAACTTTCTTCATGAATTGTTCACGAGGCAAATCGACACCATTAATTGTTGCTACCGTACTTTCCCCTTTTGGTGTTGAGTTACCATTACCGATCACTCCACTTAAAACAAAAGAAAATAATGCAAGTGCTATGATAATAATTAGGAATATCCCGTGTTTTCTTATGTCGTTTAAAATTGCCATTTGTAATTATATTTTGCCTTTTTTTTAAAATATTATTTAAAAAGGATTAATTTATATGTTTAATTGTTTAGCCGATTGTTTACTGAAACACTTGTTGAAAGACTTTGTTTCGATAATATCAGTGGGCGAAAATACTATTTTCCTACCATTAATAAAAAAGTTAAATTGAAAAAATAAGGGAAAACGTAAAAAACTAAACTTCAGGAGTCCATTTGACTTCCACAAGTTCAATTTTTGTTTCAGACACTTCTACAATATTAAAGGTATAATCCTCAAAAACAACAACTTCTCCCTGGTCTGGGATGTCTTCTGTAAAACTCACAATCATCCCTCCTAGGGTTTCATAATTTTCACTCTCTGGCAACTTTAGTTTATAGGTTTCGTTCAAATAATCGACTTCCAACCTGGTTGAAAATAGAAAATGATTTTCTGCTATTATTTTTTCAGTGAGAATCAATTTGTCGTGTTCATCTTCAATTTCTCCAAATAATTCTTCGATAATATCCTCAACGGTCAAAATTCCGGAGGTCCCTCCATATTCATCAATCACCACAGCAATACTCTTACTTTTTTTGGTCAAAATATTTAAAACGTCTTTGATTAACATTGTTTCAGGAACAAAAACAACAGGAATCAATATATTTTTTAATGTTTTAGGTTTTTTAAAAAGCTCGAAGGAATGGACATAGCCAGAAATATCATCAATATTATTATTGAATACCAGAATTTTTGAAAGTCCCGTTTTAGTAAAGAGCTCACTTAACTCTTTTGGAGAAGTATCTAAGGGGACAGCGACCACCTCGGTCCTCGGTATTAAAACCTCTCTTGACTTTACATCGGAAAAGTCAAGGGCATTTTGAAAAATCTGAATTTCACTATCAACATCATCTTCTGTTTTTACAGTTTCCATTTGCTCTGAAATATAATTCCCTAGTTCCACTTTACTAAAGTTTATCTGAACATGATCTCCTTCTGTTTTAAAAATCAATTTTAATAATTGATCTGAAATCCAAATAACAAATTCTGAAACTACCGAAAATAATAAGTAGAAAATATAACCCGGTAATGCAAAAAGTTTGACTAAACTGTTCGCATAAATTTGAAAAAACACTTTGGGTAAAAATTCTGCCGTTACTAAAATAACGATGGTTGAAATTAGTGTTTGTATAAACAACGCTAAAAAACCGTTTGGAGCAACCACGTCTAGAGTATGGATAAAGTTCATCAACAAATCTCCCATAAAAAACCCATAAATAACGAGCGCGATATTGTTACCAATAAGCATGGTCGCAATAAATTTTGAAGGTCTTTTAGTTATTTTTTGTAGAATTTTTGAAATAAAACCCTTTTGCTTTTTTTCGATGGCTAGATGAACTTTGTTGGAAGAAACATAGGCAATTTCCATTCCTGAAAAAAAAGCTGATAAAATCAACGTACATAAAATAACGACCACACTAAAGTCCATATAACTGAAAATATTTCCATACAAAAATAGCACAATTACCTTGCTAAAACTATTCTTGATTCTTGCTGTTTTCTATTTTTTTTCGGAAGTTTCTTTTTAAAAAGAACATAAAAATAGCTACGACGGTAAAAAACAAAAATAAATAAGCCCGATTTCTGTCCTCATTCCAAGAGGTAAGGGTTACATAAACAGAGAATCCTGCCATGATTATGTATAAATATTCAAATAAAATATAGAGCTTATTTCTCATTTAATTTTTGTTTTTATCGACCAGTTGAATTCCTTGATTTTTTCTGGATAAAAAAGTGGTAAACTCCTGATTGGAGTCAAATTGCAGGCCATCGTTATAAGAACCGTCTGCAAAAATAATTTGATAGGGTTGATTGGTAAAAATCCATTCATTGGTTTGATCCCAATACAATTGATTTGCTGTTACAAGGGTGCTGTCTGACGTAGTGATTTTTACATTTCCAATTAAATCTATAATACCTGTACTTTTAAACTCCACCGCATAATCTGAAGACACCGTACTTTTTTTTTCTTGATCCCAAAAATACAGTGTAATCCCTTCTGGAAATTCACGGTATGGAAATTCAAAATTCGAATAATCTTTTAATAAAGGAGCCAATAAATTTACGGTCACTTTCCCTGAATCCGTAAATTTCAAGTTAATTGTTTTACCAACAGCAACGGGCTCTTCGTCTTTAAGATTCAATTTTTGTATGTTATTATAATTCCCTTCACAAGAAAAAAGCGTAACGATACCCAAAAGGATCATTACGCTTCTAAACTTATGTTTAAATCTAATCATATTTTTTTGCTAACTTCTTATAAACTGGGAACTTTTACACTACCTCCAATCCAGCAGTTAAAACTGATTGTTTTGCCAGCCATCCCGTCTGAAAAAATATCACTTTTACTGGGCGCTCGTTGTCGATAACTAGTTGCTGCTCTTTTTGCTTCCGATGCAATAGATGCATCCACCAAAGCTGCTTTATCGGCCATATTTGCAGCTAGCCAATTCACCGCTCTTTTTTCAAAAACAGTGGCGCCACAATCGTTGGAGCTTTTCGAATACATTTGTGCTATTCTTAAATAACACCTCCCTTGAGAGGGGTTGTATTTTAATGTTTTATTATAATAAGATCGAGCCGAGCGGTAACTACCTTGTTTTCTTTTCAATTCAGCTATTCTAAAATATATTCTAGCTTTTTTAAAATTGTCTGTTTGCATCATCG
>Ga0233444_10000413_pt1 | contig 58730 bp, 40 predicted proteins | sample SI_124_October20_6_FD_182792 | JGI IMG/M metagenome (GOLD analysis project Ga0233444, IMG submission 182792) | Seawater microbial communities from Saanich Inlet, British Columbia, Canada - SI_124_October2016_10_MG | ecosystem: Environmental > Aquatic > Marine > Inlet | place: Canada: British... | reverse complement strand
TGATGCACTATGGATTTTTTGAAACGGAAGTACAGCTCAAGTTTCCTGATCATCTTTTAGTCATTAGAAATTTATGCGATGGAGGAAATACGCCTGGCTTTAGACCTCATTCAGGTAGAAACGAGCCATGGGCTTTTCCGGGTGCTGCCCAATTTCAGAATGACCTGGCTCAAAATTCGGGTAGTGAAGGGCATTTTGAAACCCCAGATCAGTGGCTGGATAGGTTGGATACTGATTTGATTATAAGTTTTTTTGGTTTCAATGAATCCTTTGAGGATTCAGCAGGCTTAGCCCTTTTCATCGATGAATTGCACGCCTTTATCACCCATACCCAAGTACAAAAATACAATGGCTTTCATGCGCCGGAGTTGGTACTGGTATCTCCCATTGCTTTTCAAGATCTATCAAAAATGGAAGATCTACCTGATGGAATTGAAATTAATAGGAGGTTGAAAATGTATACCCATGCCATGGCTCAAGTTGCTCTAGAAGAAAAAATACCTTTTATTGATGTTTTTACGCCAAGTACCAAATGGTTTTCAGATAAAAAATTGACCATTGATGGTATGCAACTCAATGAAGAGGGCTATCGCATATTTTCCTCATTCTTATCCAATGCACTATTTCAGGAAGGTAAAAAACATGATGAGATCGCCTTTGAGGGAGTAAGAGCTCGTGTGATAGATAAAAATTGGTTTTGGCAGAATGATTTTAAAATACCTAACGGCGTGCATGTCTTTGGTAGGAGGTATGATCCTTTCGGTTCAGACAATTATCCTGATGAGCTAAAAAAAATCAGAGAACTTACCCAAATTCGAGATACAGCTATTTGGAGCTTTATGCAAAATAGCCCTTATGATGTGGTCCTTGCGGATGGCCAAACGCAAGAACTGGCTATTGTTGAAACTAATTACAGGAATAAAGAGGAGATTACTTATTTATATGGAGAGGAGGCCCTCGCTACGCTCACGGTACCCGAGGGATATGAAATCGAACTTTTCGCCTCCGAAGAAACCTTTCCAGATTTAGCCAATCCAGTGCAGCTTTCATTTGATGATAAGGGTCGCTTGTGGGTTGCGACTATGCCAAGTTACCCACATTATAAACCGGGAGATCCCAAGCCCAATGATAAATTACTTATTCTAGAGGATACCAATGAGGATGGAAAGGCAGATCAGCAGACGATATTTGCAGACGGATTACATTTGCCCATAGGATTTGAACTGGCTAGCGAAGGCGTGTACATCTCACAGGGCAATCATTTAAAATTATATAAAGATGTGGATGGTGATGATCAAGCGGATGAAGTAGAAATTCTATTAAGTGGTTTTGACGATCATGATACCCATCATGCCATCAGTGCTTTTACTGTAGATCCATCAGGAGCTATTTATATGGGGGAGGGCGTCTTTTTGCATACCAATGTGGAGACACCTTACGGACCCGTAAGGGCAACCAACGGCGGTTTTTACAGATACAGTCCGCAACAATATAAATTAGAGCGTACCGCACAATTGTCCATTCCCAATCCATGGGGTATTGCATTTGATGCATGGGGCCAGAACTTTTTCTGTGATACATCGGGTCCAGATGTACGGTGGATGATGCCGGGATCTATTAAGCCAACATACGGGATTTCATCACCAAAATCAAAGAACTTGATAGAGGAAGCCCATAGGGTGAGGCCCACCTCAGGTTTAGAATTTGTATCCAGCCGTCATTTCCCAGAGCAGGTCCAAGGAGATTTACTGATCAATAATACTATTGGATTTTTAGGGACTAAACAACATAAGTTCATCGGGAAGGGTACGGGCTATGAATCGAAGCATCGACAGGATTTAATCGTAGGGACTGATCCAAATTTCAGGCCGGTTGATATGGAGTTTGCTCCAGATGGTTCTTTATTTGTCGTGGATTGGCACAATGTTTTGGTTGGACACATGCAACACAATGCACGTGATCCTTTGAGAGATCATGTGCATGGGCGTATTTACCGCGTAACTTATCCTTCCAGACCTCTAGTGGTGCCCGCAGTCATAAATGGAGCGAGCACAGAGAGGCTGCTGGATAATTTGAAATTACCCGAATACAGAACACGCTATCGCAGTCGTCGGGCGCTGAGAGGCAAAGAGACCGAGTTGGTATCCGAGGCTTTGAAGGTTTGGGTAGCTAATTTAGATCCAAATGATCAATTATATGATCATCATTTATTGGAAGCATTGTGGGTGAGTTGGGGAAACAATCAAATTGATCTGGATCTCTTTGAAGAAGTATTTTATTCAGAAAATTACAGGTTGAGAGCTGCCGCTGTTCGAGTGATGCGTTATATGGAAGTTCAAATTCCTCAAAGTGAAGAATGGTTAATAGAAGCAGGATCGGATGTCCATGGTCAGGTGCGTTTGGAAGCCCTTGTGGCTGCTTCTTGGTTTAACGAGGAAGTGGCTCAAAAAGTTCTCTCGGCTGTTGCATCCTTGCCATTGGATGATTGGATGAGAGCTAGTTACAATGCCATTGTCAGCAATTTTGGGATTTCGGGAGTTTCTGAAATGTATGAGCAAAGTAAACCCAGAGAAAAACGCATGGTGGATCTTGAGGGGCCTGATCTTAAATTGTATCATTTAGGTAAAACCATTTATACGAAGGAAGGTTATTGTGCAACTTGCCATCAAGTTGATGGAAAGGGAATTAAGTCTGCTGGATTTCCACCTCTAAAAGAGACTCAATGGGTGCTTGGAGACGAGGAAAGGTTAATTAAAATCACATTGAATGGCCTCATGGGTAAAATGAAAGTAATGGGAAAATCCTACAATGGAAAAGTACCTATGATGGCTTTTGGTAGTTTACTCAATGATCGAGAAATTGCTGGGGTACTCACCTATGTACGCAATAGTTTTGGTAACAAAGCAGCAGCGATTTCGTCTGAAAAAGTAAAGCAGGTCAGAGCGGAGACTCAGAATAAAAAGGGCTATTATTTGGTTGAAGAATTGAAGTAAAACCTTTTTAATCTGTATCCAATACATGATTAAAAATGACTGTAGATCGAATTAATTCACATATGGGATTTTTAAAATATATTTTTTTAGTGCTATATCTTTATGGTGCTCAGTTAACGGCTCAAATCTTAACTGATGAGGCGCAACTATTAACCAACTTGTCCTACAGGCAAGGAACAGATGATGCGTATACTCTTGAAAGATGTGTTTTAGATATTTATCTACCTGAAACGACAGATTTCGCTACGGTAGTTTGGTTCCATGGAGGAGGGTTGACGTTTGGAAATAAATTTATTCCTGAAGGCTTAAAAAAACAAGGAATAGCGGTAGTCGCCGTGAATTATCGGTTGTATCCCAAAGTAAAATCACCCATGTATATTGATGATGCGGCGGCGGCGGTGGCTTGGGTTTTTAAAAATATAGCTTCTTATGGAGGAGATCCCAATTTAATTTTTGTTGCTGGGCATTCGGCAGGAGGATATTTGACTAGTATGCTGGGATTGGACAAAAGTTATCTCAATACCTATGGCATAGATGCGGATGCCATTGCAGGATTGATTCCTTACAGTGGACATACCATCACTCATTTTACCGTCAGATCAGAGCGTGAGCTGAAATGGGACGATGTTCGGGTTGATCACATGGCACCTTTAGCACATATCAGGAAAGATGCACCGCCGATCATCTTGATTACAGGAGATCGTGAATTGGAGCTGTACGGTAGATATGAAGAAAACGCCTATTTCTGGAGAATGCTTAAAAGTATAGGCCATCCCTATGTTGAATTATATGAGTTAGAGGGTTACAATCACGGTGATATGGCAGTACCAGCCCATCATATTTTATTAAAAACCATATCCAAAATTTCGAATGAAATCACTTCAAGATAAGTCTATTAGATTTTTGTTGGGATCAATCTTGTCAAGAAATAATTTCTAACGGCGGAGTCGTTTTCCAATTTCCCCGTGTGAAATCAGGAAAGCTTTGGGGGGTACCGCCCGCCATCACCGATTTTTCACTTAAAGGACCAACGGCACTCCATAAACAGCCCTCATATACATTTTGATCCAATGGGAGCCCTTGTTGTAAGCATTCAATGATTCTAAAATCTAATATACCATCCATGCCGCCATGACCTGAATCCTTGGCCAGAGCATTCATTCTTTTATAAAGGGGATGATCATATTTCTCATAAATTTTTACCAGTTCATCTCCCTGTGCCCAGCTATGAGCATCAGTGTTAACGCCTTCAACGCCTCCTTCGAGGGCGATGCGTGGGGGATAGTCTGCCAAACAACCAAGCGTACCTTGAATTAAATTAAGTCTTGTGTAAGGTCTGGGGCTGGTTTCATCCCATTGAATCATGATGGTACGCCCCATGTTTGTTTTGATTATGGAGGTATTCATGTCTCCCCCTGCATATTTTAATTGGTTCCATTTGTGATCTGCAGGATAATTCTTTTTCGCGTAATTTTGACGACCCATGGCTGGCGTAGAATAGGAGACGAGTGTATTGAAAATATCTTGGGTTCGACCAATGCTCATGTATTGCGCTATAGGCCCCAATCCATGCGTAGGATAAAGATTACCGTTTCTTTTGGCGTATTGATGGGTCCTCCAAGACCCTGTCCCACGATCTTGCTCTTCCATCTGAAATCTTAAATCATGGATGTAAGCCGCTTCTCCATGGAGTAATTCTCCAATCACGCCCTGACGACACATATTGAGGTACAATAATTCTTCTCGACCATAATTAACATTCTCCATCATCATACAGTGCTTTTGGGTACGCTCTGAGGTATCAACTATTTGCCACATTTCTGCTAAAGTCAGGGCCAGGGGTACTTCAACAAAAGCATGAGCCCCTTGATTCATAGATTCAATGGCCATGGGAGCATGATTGGACCAATTGGTTGCTATAAAAACCATATCCGGTTTCACTTCGGTAAGCATGGTAAGCCACTTATTTTCATCTCCATAATAGGTAGTTATATTTTTGTGACGTTGTCCTTTACCTATTTTCCTTATCTCCTCGGCCCATTTTTTTACCAAATCTTCGTAGAGGTCGCTGATGGCTACAATCTCGGTTCCCGGTAGACTCGCGGCAAATTTGAGATGCTCAGGTCCACGAGCACCCACTCCAATGACGGCAATACGAATATTGGGAAGTTTGGGTGCGGCAAAACTTCCCATATATTTAGATTGAGCTGCGCGATCATTAGACATATCTGAAACATCTGCTTTTATGGTGTTGGCAGTTACTAACGCGGCGGCAGAGAGCGAGGATTTCTGTAAAAATTTGCGTCGACTTAAATCTTTCATAAAAAAATGAATTAGTAATCAATTTAACTTTTGTAAGGATCAAATATTCACTTGATCGAATAATTTAAAAAGAGCGGTCATATTTATTTTATGAGCGGTATGATAATTTGGGTTTTTTTAGTTCATTTCTATGATTTATTTCTATGTTGAGGCTTTCAACTGATCAGTAATGGTATGGCCTATTATCATTTGGTTTTCAATACGCCTTATTAATTACAAAATAATAATTCATTTAAAATTGGACTTTCATAGTAAATGGTATTAATTCTGTGCTTGCACATGAAAGATTCAGAAACTTTTACTCAATCCGTTTTCCATAAACTCCCCATTCCAATTGCGGAAACAGATCTCCCCGAAAAGTTCACTTTTCCTTTTTCATACCAACCGCATCTAGTGGCATTAAGCGCTGTCAAAGCCTTACAGACCTATTTGAATGAGCAAAAAAAATGGACCCATGACTTTGGAGATCAGACCGATGAATCTGGTGAAATCTGTGGTAAGATGTTTGGTATTTTGGTGGTACAGAATAAGCGAAAAGAGCTGGGTTACTTGGCCGCATTTTCCGGGAAACTTGCTGAAAAGAATTATTTAGAGGGTTTCGTGGGTCCAATTTATGATAGATTGGCCGATGATGGTTTTTTTAAAGAAGAGGAGGCATCCATTATAGCGATTAATGACCAAATTAAAGCCATCGAGTATGATCCTCAGTATCAGGATTTATTATCTGATTATAATACTAAAAGAGATAAAAGCAATAAGGAAATGCAAGTAAGCCTGATGAATAAAAAGGAGGCTAAGCACATTAGGCAACTTAAAAGAGAGGCGGCAATGCAAGACTTAAGCGGTGATCGCCTTGAGAATTTGTTGCAACAAATGAGCAAAGAGAGCCAGGACTTGCATTTTCAACATAAAAGGAAGCTACAAGCCTGGCGGGAAGTATTAAGAGCTGCAGAAGTCCGTTTGGCTTTTTATCAAAAAAAAATCAATGAATTAAAGGAAAGAAGGAAGAGTAAGTCAGCGGTACTTCAGCAGCAACTATTTGATCAATATCAATTTCTGAATCAACAAAAAGAGAGGAAAGGATTAACCACCTTGTTCAAGCATACCAAACAGCAAAGGCCACCTGCAGGTGCTGGAGACTGTGCTGCTCCAAAGCTATTGCAGCATGCTTTTCTCAATGACTTAAAACCTGTGGCTTTAGCGGAGTTTTGGTGGGGACAATCACCTAAACTTGAATTGCGTCGCCATGGATATTTTTATCCTGCTTGCCTTGGTAAATGCAAGCCTATTTTAATTCATATGTTGGCAGGTATGCGTATTGATGAGAATCCCGCCTATCATGAGGCGTTAAAGACAAAAGGGTTGGATATAATCTATGAATCAGTGGATTATTTGGTTATCAATAAGCCCAATGGTTTGTTATCGGTATCAGGAAAATACGTATTGGATTCCGTAGCCAGCAGGGTCAAGGCCACATTCCCAAAGGCTACAGGCCCTATGATGGTACATCGATTGGACCGCGAAACTTCTGGATTGATGGTGGTGGCCAAGACTCTAGCAGCTTATCTTGATTTTCAAAATCAGTTTTTAAATAAGACTATTAAAAAAGAATACATTGCCATCTTAAATGGTATTCCAGAATACAAAGCCCCATCGATCAAATTGCCATTGAGACCTGATTACCATCAACGTCCACGTCAAATGGTTTGTTATCATGAGGGTAAATTGGCCGAAACGTATTGGTCGATCCTAGAAATTAAAGCATCCAAAGCGCGGGTATTATTTAAACCTATTACCGGGAGGACTCACCAGCTTAGAGTACATTCAGCCCATCCTCAAGGTCTAAATATGCCCATTGAGGGAGACGAATTGTATGGCTTGAAGTCGGATCGATTGAAGCTGCATGCCGCTGCCCTCACTTTTAAGGATCCTACCAATGGCAAGTCAATGGAATTTCATTTAGATCCAGATTTTTAAGGGACTGATCAAAAATAGCTTAGATTAAATGTCTGGGGACAAGTTCACACCCTTAATTGCCTAGTTCATTCTATTGCTTTAGGAGCAATAATTTCTATATATAAATTTTAAAGTAGTTATTGATGAGTAAGTAAATCAAATCACTTATCGCAAAACTTTAATCTTATTACTTAAACCAAAATTTTTTACTAGATGAATATTACTTTGACTATAACTTCTGCTTGATTTTAAAGATCGCTCTATTTTTAACAACTGCTTGTGATGAGAATGAATCTGTTCTGAATCTCCGCTGATATTTACATAGATAGATATTCCAGAGGTTTATTTAATATCTAACAATACAAGGGCAGATATAGATGAGATAGAAATACATGAAGTGGATATTTTGATAAATAATAATGCGGGCAGCAAAATAAAAAGATTAATACAATTTATTTTACCTGAGAGGGGAGGAGATTAATTACATAGTTTAGCCCTCACACAAAATATCTTAAAAGAATCAAATTTAGGTGCTGATTTTATAGAAATAAACTTTAAAAAAATAGATGAAAAGTATTATCTCAGCTCAGCAAATCGACTACATCATGGATATCAATCAGATTTGGTTAATTGGCAATCGACTAGATACGATTTGGTAGATCGAAATAGTATAAATACAAATTCTTTCATCAATTTCAGTGAGCTACAAGTACAGTTTTTAAATGATTTAATTACGTTCGAAATAGATTATTTTGATAAGGATAACTTTATCGTGTATCCTCGATGGGTAGAAAAAAAATGAAGGCGAAAGGCTATTTGCTTAAACAATCTACCAATAATCTGAGAACGATATTTTCTAATTTCAAATCTTTTGTGATTAAAAATGTTCCTACACAAATACAATTATTATAATATGAGCGATCATTTTGAATAGATTTATTAGTTTGCTATAAAAAGCGTATCATTTTAAAAAAGAGTTATGATATAACTTATCTTAAGATTCAATTATTGAAGAGTGTTCAATGAATTCCATTCATATTTCTTATCTCTATACCTATTTATTGAAGTCAGGTAAACCTCAATCCCTTGATCATGCTCAAATCATTACAACGGGCTTAGTGGGTGATCGTGACTTTGCCGTGATTGATGAAGATGGTCGTATGTTGACGGCAAGAGAGTGCCCTATGCTGCTAGAAGTTGAAGCGAAAATTGCTGATGACATGATTCACTTCAAATGTAAAGGTGAGGTTATTTCCGTACCGCGAAAAACCGTATCTTCAAAAAAGAGAACGGGTATTTTATTTGGTCAATCGGTGGGAGGTTTAGAGTTAGATAAGCGCATCCAAAAATGGTTTTCCAAACGCATGGGTATGAGCTGTCATGTGGTTGAAATCAATGCAGTCTACATGCGTCAAATGGAGGATCAATTTATTGATATAACCTATACAGATGCCGCCCCGATTCTACTCACCTCCGAGGCTTCTTTGCGAGACTTAAATAATCGAATGACCTTACCAGTAGGGATGAATCGATTTCGTCCAAATATAGTTGTAAATGGAGGTAACCCATTTGAAGAAGATGACTGGAAATCACTAACAGTAGGGACTTGTGAATTTGAAATTAGTCACCATTGCCCACGATGTGCACTCACCACTATTGACCCCAGTCATCCAAAAAAAGGGATCTCAAAAGAACCCTTAAAAACCTTATCTACTTTTCGGAAATCAGGTAATAAGGTGAATTTTGGGGTCTATTTGATCCCAAAAAAAATGGGAATCATTCGATTAGATGATGAGGTAATTCCGAGATGATAAAAAACCAAAAGTGAATATATCATAGGTCTATTATTTATCTAAATTAATACTTTAATTAAATATGATAATATACTAAAAAACAATTGATTATATATGTTTATCGAATCATTTTAGATTAAGTGATTTCAAAGAGATAAAGGTATAGCGAAGAGGAAAATTGCCTTAAAAAAGCATTGAGGTCTGGATTGCTCTTAGAGAGACCGATACAATAAATAATGGTGCTCTGATATGCCTACTCCTTCGATGATGTGGAATCATTATTTTAAAACTTAGGTAAATACCAGATCACTCTAAGGATGGGAGAGTAAATTCGATAGCAATGGCTTAATTATCAAGGTCAATTAACAGCCATTTTTATTACAACCTTAGCAAATAGATTGGGAAAGAAACGCTTTAGATAAATACCTGCTACTTCTTTAAATCCTCCGATATATACTTCGTTTTTATTTTGTTCTATTGCTTTAATGATTTTGCTCGCACACCTTTGAGGACTCATCCCATTGTCTTGTGCTTTATCCATAGTATTTTGTTTGCTACCATCTCCCATCAATGCATTAAAACTTATTTTGGTTTTGATATAGCCTGGACAAATCAATGACACATGTATATTATCTTTTTCGTGCTCAGCTCTTAGGGCATCAAAAAAACCATGTAATGCATGTTTAGAGCCAGCATAAGCAGACCTTAATGGTGTGCTGATGATGCCAGTAACGGAGGTGATGATGACATGATGCCCTTGCTTACGAGTCACCATGGAAGGAAGTAAAAATTTAGAAAGGGCAACGGTTCCAAAATAGTTGACTTCCATAATTCGGCGATCCACGGCTAAAGAAGTGTTCATCACTTTATCTCGCTGACTGATTCCTCCACAATGAATGATGACGTCAATGGGTCCCATCAAAGTTAATGCATGTTTGCATTTTTCTTCAAGTGTTTCAGCTTCGGAGAGATCTAGTGTTAAGAGGTGTACCTCGCTCTTTTGTGTACAAGCATTTTTCACTCGCTCCAGTTCATTTGCTCTTCGTGCTGACAGTATTAGTTTTGCACCTAATTGGTGCAGTTGGTAAACCAATGCTTCACCAATGCCAGAGGACGCTCCGGTGACCCAAATTATCTTTTTACCTATTTTCGTCATGATTTTAATCTTCAATACTCGACCGAATTCAAATATAGAAGGTAGATTTTTCTTGAGCATCAAAATCACTAATTAATATCAAGAGATCTCCTGATCATAGAAATTTTATTATGTAATTTTTATTTAAAAATTTGCTTAACATAGAGTGAGGAATGTTTGACATTTATTTATTAGATTGAATTCGTTTAAAAAAAAATTAACCATCAGCTTATCGCTAACTATTGAATACTGATCAAACCTTATTTCTAAAAAAAAGATTCGAAGAGGCCGGACATAAGATAAGTTTGTATTCGGAGGAAGTCTTGTCTGCTGATATATTGGAGTCATTAGGAAAATGTCTCAAAAGAGAAATTGCTTGTGATATTTTCGTGTCAAAACGGGGACTTGAAAAAATGGAATCAGATGCTTTTTTATTAATTCATTTGTTAAAATTAAGAAAATTAGGAGCATCCATATATTTATCAGAAAACGGGAAATCGTCGAATAAAACATTATATTTAAAAGATTATGAAATTATTTATATCCTTACTGAGCGATATCAAGGTTTCGCGGTATTTTATTCAAGAGACAAAGAATTTGATGAATATCTTAACCATTTTACCTCAAAAGAACCTGAGTACCGTTTAGAACCAGATGATATTACGATTGAATTTCTCATTGAAAGTAATACAGTACTTGAGCGTACAGCTACCAAAATTTTTTGGGAAGTTACCAATGCGACTCATGTTACCATTGATGGTATTGGTGAAGTAGCGTGTTCCGGACAAAAAACCATTACTTTCCTCAACGATACCATCTTAAAGCTGAAAGCGACTCATGGGAATCAAAAAAAGCTTAAATCAGTTAAGGTAAAGACCATTAGCGAATTTAAAATTAGATATGAGGTACAATTCCGAAACCCATCTTCTAATGAGTTTGTGTCAATGGAGGAGTCACAATATAAAGGTGTTTTTGGTATCGCCAAGGGGTATGATGTTCGGTTGACTTGGGAGGTTGCGCATGCAGATACAGTAAACGTAAAGCCTTTTGGATTTTATGAAAACCAAGGGTCGCATATTTTCAACTCGGATGGATCTATAGAAATCAATATTGAAGCTAAATTTAGAGGGGAAAGTAAAAATCAGAAAATATTAATTTATTCATTTCCAACACCGGTTTTTGAAAGAAAATTCATTAATCTTAATCCAAATATTTTGATATCATTGGAGATTAATATTGATGATGTTAGAAACAAAGCCTTACATTATTTAAAAGGCAGCGATAACAATCAATTCAGAGATTATATGGATGAGATGGATAACAAATATAGATCACTCAAATCCACTCTTTTACAAAAGATGGGAAGGACTGATTTTAACAAATTTTATGAACAGCATTCCATTCCAAAACTTTTTAAAAAAAGAAAATCTATTTTATTAAACTACTTTAAATCGGACCCTAAAATTATTGATAATATAGAATCAACACGGGATTATTATGAGTGAGCAAAAGCATACATATGGATTTATATTAAGATTCTTTTTATTTTGTTCAGCGGCAGACATAGACCTATTGGACAAATGTCCGAAGTCTGAGGTGAATAAATACACAGGAGTAGGTGCTACCGTTTTTTTTACAGGCATTTTGGCCTGCTTTTCTGGAGGCTATGCACTCTTCACTGCTTTTAATTCATTGGGTTTATCCATTATGCTGGGGATTTTTTGGGGCTCATTGGTATTCAATCTAGATAGGTTTTTAGTTTCAACTATCAAGAAATCTAAAGGGAAACTTCAAGAATTCGCTCAAATAACACCAAGGCTTTTATTGGCCATATTATTATCTCTAGTAATATCCGTTCCCTTGGAACTCAAGATATTTGAACAAGAAATCAATGAAAGTATTTACTATGCAGGGGCCAATAAAATTGATAAATTAACGACTCTTTTTGATGGTAGAGTAGCTCTAAAGCAGCAACGAATTGACTCTCTAAACCTAAGTATTTTAGCTAAATTCGAAATCAGAGAAGAATATTATCGGCAATATGTATGTGAATGTGATGGCACCTGCGGAACCGGTCGAAGAGGTCGGGGTACGGAGTGTGAACGCAAAGAGAATAAATACTTGCAGAGTCAAAAGGAATATGATCAAGCTAAGTTAACCAATGAAGCCACCATTATTTTACTTAATCAAGAAAAACAACGTTTATTGGATGAGTTTGAACTTGAAAAAGAGGGATTACTGCAATCTTTCGCTGACGGATTATTGGTGCGATTAGAGTCTCTGAGGGTACTACCTTTTGGACCCCAATTGGCCATTATTTTACTGTTACTAGCTATTGAAATTGCACCTATTTTAGTAAAATTACTTTCTCCTTATGGACCCTATGATCATCTTTTAAAAACGATAGAATACGATTTTGAAATAGATGAAATCACTGCTGTAAATATGAGAAATCAACAACTCAACAATAAGCTTACCATTATGGCAAGTATTGAACAAGACAAGGTCGAACAGGAGCTTAAAAATAACGAAGGCTCTATGAAGTTGATTGGAGAGGCACATCTTGAAATAGTGAAGGCGCAATTAGAAGTTTGGGTAGATGAGGAGAAAGAAAAAATAAGAAGAGATGTCCAAAAGAGAATGGAAAAATTAGATTAACAATGGGTTCAAGAAAAGTAATTATTTTATTTTTTTTAGTAAGGATTTTTATTTTTCCTTCTTCAGCTCAAATGAGAAATGAGATCACTCGAGCATCTAACCAGTCCATGCAACTAGATAGAAAGTTTATTAAAAAATCACATTTGATATTAGAAAAGTTTGATCACTTAACTTTTGAAACCCATACATCTAGAAAAATAAATTTTAGGGTTGTTTCTCCTTCGGGAACAATTGTTCATGAATCTGTGATTAAAAAAACCAAAATGACTTGGCAGTTTGATGCCATTGATAGCGGAGACTATTCGATAGAGGTGGAAAATTTATCTTTTTTGTTCAAGACTAAAGTAGATCAGATTATTACACTCAATAGGTTTCCTTTTCAAATAGGTGCGCCAAAAGATTCTATTCCCTTTTCGCAAGCCGTTGCCCGTACCAATCCTATTGAATCAGAGGGTTTTTTCCAAATCACTAGATTCAATGATAAAAATTTAATGATAGGTCCCTTTGACAAAGGAGATACCTTACTTTTTACCATGAATAGGGTAACCAAGAAATCACCCTCAATTGAAATTGTTAATGGAGCGAAAGAACTTTTGTTTGCCAATAGAAAATCTAAAAAAGCAGTACAAGCCATAATTCCAGTTTTAAAAAAAGATTCCTTTCAAATAACCATGATTTCTAAGGCTTGGTTAGGACAAGAAAACAAATTTCGTATTGACCGGATTACTCCTCTCAAGTATGTCGTTGATACCAGTCTAATACCCAAGCCAATAATGTATGATACAATTCCTATTGATTTCTTAGATACCACGATATATTTAGGTGCGGTGCGAGATTATACAAATTCTAATTCAGAAAAATTCACTTTCAATTTTGAGGCAGATTCAACCATTGCTTTTTGGAGTATAGTTTTTGGAACGGGATCACAGTACGAGTCAGCTATGGTAGCATTGGATGAAAGTATAGTAGCAGATAGCCTAGGAGACGAGGCATTATATACAGATGTTTTAAAAAATTATGTTTTAGGTGATCCATTGGGTTTAGCATTTAAAAAAGATCAAACGCTAGTATCACTCCAAACAATCAACGGGCAAAACATTACCCTTGAGTCGAAATTGGCTCACTCAAGTCAAGATACTTCGAGCCTTATCTATGACAACGTTCTAATAGTTCCATCTTCACAAATAGCTTCGAACTTACAAATCAAATCAGGCATCAATTTTGCGCTGATGAATGACTTATGCTGTGAGCATTATTTGTATTTTAAGAATGAAGATAAAAATCTAGGAAAAAAAGTATACGTTAAAGTTTTGCTTTTTAGAATCAAATTAAATGATGATATTTGAAAGGCCATGAAATATTGAATTATAGATTTTAAAAATTAAGTTTTCCATAATGAATTTTAAAGGTAGCACTTTAGGTGTAATAGTAATCGTTTTGATGTTGCCTTTCTTGTCTCTCGGCCAAGATTTGCGTAAGCAAATCATGGGGGCACAGAGGAAGGTTATGAAAGAAGTCAAGCGAACCAATCGCGATGCCAAAAAGGTTAAGAAGATGTTTGGATCTAGTAAAAAAACGGTGGATTCCTCTAGCGATACGGCTGACATTATTACTTGGTCTAAGGCGCCCTACATACCTAACAGCGGGATGATTCATGACTATGAATACATCTATACTTTTTTTCATGCCCAGCAAGAATACAGTTTTAAAAATGATCGAAGTCTTAAATATATTGAGTGGGACTCTGTAGAAAATGTTTTCTATAATAACATTGGCGCTCATGACAGTATTGATACTAAATATGAGGTCATTGGTTGGCATCCCTATTGGATGGAAGATGCTTACAAATATTATAATTATGATTTATTAACCATGTTGTCGTTATACTCCTACGATATTGACCCGTTGACAGGTAAAAACAGAAATCCGTTGATGGTTAAGCAGGCGGTGGAAGATAGTGTGGCAAAGTTCATCAAGCAACAGAATCCAAACGTCAAAGTTTTATTATCAATTACCTCTTTTGGGTCAGAAAACAACGAGAAGTTCTTGGCCAGTAGAGAGGCTCAAAATCAATTTATTGAGGAATTATTGTCAATCATGATAGATGGAAATTTTGATGGAGTTGATGTTAATTTCGAACAAATACCAGCTCTTTATGGTGATTTTTTCAATTTTTTTATTAGAAAGCTCAGTACGCAATTACAAAATGGGGGTTATTCGCTGATTTTAGATGTACCTTATTTTAATGATAAAAACACCTTTAACTATTCTGAGTTAAAATACTTCGTTACCTATTTTAACATTATGGGATATGATTTCAGTGGTGAACATTCTGACTTCCCGGGATCTGTAGCCCCTCTCAATGCACTGACCAATCAGCCTAGTTTGGAAACCTGTGTCAATGATTTTTTGAATCTAGATATAAATGGTGGCCAGATCATTCTCTCTTTACCTTTATACGGTGTTACTTGGGACATAAAAGACATCAAGATAGGCCAAAGTACTTATTTAGAATCTTTACCCTATTATGAAATCATTTCAACTTATGACACCGAGTATAATCCCAATTTTGATCCAATCAGTGCAAGCTTTTTTTATTTGATGAATGATGCTGAGTCAAGTAAAATATGCTGGTTTGAAAATGAAACTAGTTTAGATATTAAATACGATTGGATTAAGTCGAAAAATCTAAGAGGAGTTGGTTTGTGGGCAATGGGATATAGTCAAGGATCAATTGATATTTGGCAAGGCATTTCGAAAAGTTTTGGAGTAGATTCTTTGGTAAAAATTGAGCCCATTAAGTCTAGCCTTTCAGGTCCGTATGGTTTGGCTTTGAGTATTCATAATAACAAAAAAATCATCGGTTTCGGTTTTTTGATTTTTGTAGGATTTTTGGTTGTTGGTTTTGTTTATGCATTGACCGATTGGCGCGTACGAGATGTACTTTTTGTGAATCAGTCCTTTCGGGTTATATATAGTATGATATTTATGATATTGAGTATCCTTGGTTTGCAATACTTCTTAATTGTAACTCCTCAATGGGCTGTTGTTTTGGGCGTTTTAGTGGGGAGTATAGGAGTGATTTTAATCAACATGTTTTTTAGCTATAATAGGAGAAAATTAAGATAAAAGCATGAAAATATTTGCAAGAGAATTTCTCTGGTTTATTACCGCCATAATTCTAGCGCTTCCTGTTGCTTATTTATTTATTGAATATATGTCGCTCACCCCGACGGGCAATCAATCAACAATACAAGAACAAACTTTTGAAATGGAGTTATTTATAACGGGAGGAATCATTGGAATCATTTTTACTTACATCATGCGCTTGGTCGTATGGGCCATCACCAAAACTATAATAGAGGAATAAAATGATTCATAACCTGCTGCCTGTAGTTTGTTCAGAACTCAATGATTATTTTAAATCAAGATATGGTGTAAGAGAAAATAGACTTGTACTTTCTAACTTAATTAACCAAGATGGTTCAGTTGCATTAGAAGGTTCCAATACAGTAGTTTGTTCACTAGTCAACGTTGAGGAAGAGACTACTTTAAAAGCTACGGCAGGCACGACCTCGTCAGGAGGTACTTTTGTCAAAAGTAGTCCAGATATTTATGTGAATTTAACTATTATTTTTTCGAGTTATTTTGTAGGAAAAAATTATGTAGAGGCTTTGAAGTTTTTGTCAGGAGTGATCTATTTTTTTCAAGGGAAGCCTGTTTTTACCAACGACAATACGCCAGGGCTTTCAGATAATGTTGAGAAGGCAGTATTTGATTTAACTTCGCTATCCTTTCATGATTTGAGTGCCGTATTTCAAATGATGGGCTCCAAGTATTTGCCTTCAGTCGTTTATCGTATCAGAATGCTGACTTTTGCCACAGACAATATGGAGGATACCATTCCATCGATTTCAGGAATTGGGATTATCCCTGAAGGGGACGAAGATGTTGCCAGTGGACCGCAGACCGCAGGTGGTCAAAGCGCTGCTGAAAAAGCCTTTAATAGTGAAAGACAACGAGTAGTTGAGGCAGAGGAAAAGTTAGTAACCGATGATGCAGAGGGAATTGAGGGTGATCCATTTGATCGTTCTAGAAGTCAAGCTAATCATTCCGCACCTGGTAAAAATAATGATGATAGATAAAGAATAATTAAATGGTTCAGTATCAAGTTCTTTTTGAGGTATCACTAAGCCATAAATATTATTCAGGACCTTTTGCCAAAGATTATGAAGTAATTATGACTGCTTCTTTGCAGGCAATGATGAAATCATATCAACTTATATTCAAAAAAAAAGCTGAGGGTTTCGCTATTTTAGGTAAGTCAGATCATTTGTTTTTGTTATCATCATCCAAAGAGGCCATCAAATTTAGATTCGGAATACAGTTAAAAAACAGATACTTCGAAAACTTCAGCAAAATCAGACCCGCAGCGCCCTATATGAAATACATGTTTCGTAATGAGATTTATCAAAAAAATAAGAATGGGGAGTCAGAGAAACAAGAGATTAATTTACATGCTGGTAAATTGTTAAGCGATACTAATTATAATTTTTGTTTGTCAAGAAATTTTCAGCCCGAAAAAATTTGGGGAAATGAACTTACTATTTCTGATAGAAATAATAATTACTTCGAGGGGGAAATAGATGAAAACACCCAATTAGGACAAATATTAACGGATGATTATGGTTCATATCAAGTCAAGTCTTCTCAGTCAGCAGAAGAAGATGAAATTTTTTATCTAGAACCTGAACTGAAAAAAAGTTGGGGTATTGTTGAGATTTCTTTGCAATCATCATCAGATACGCAGTTCGAGAAAGTGATAGGATCACATTTTAAAATAAATATAGATGCCAGGAAAGTATTTTGGACGTATTATTTTGTGTCTAATAATAACAATCACTTTAAAAATATTTCAGTTTATAAAGGAAAGGAGAAAATAGACTTTTCTGAGGTAGAACAAGTATTTCTGCCTAATAATCAAGAAGCGACAAAAATAACATCTCAAATTGCCATTTCATTATCAAGATTTTATGATGGGCCAAAAATATATGCTGAGTTAGAAGACATTGCATCTCAGGGATCAAAGGAAGTGGTGGGCATTAATAAAATATATTTACCTACACCAAATATTCAACGCATTAAAGCAGTAGCGGTGAATCAAGATATTCGATATTATGCTGAAATGTATGTTCAAAATGTATAAACTAGAAATTTCTATTTTTTTTTTTACAGTCGTAGGTATTATCAAAAATTCAATCTAGATTTAAGAACCAAATTTTATTTTTCTATTAATCACCTTTTAAACTATTAAATTTATGGCACAAGTTTTGGCAACGCCTGGCGTTTACATCGAAGAAAAAAGTGCATTTCCAAGTTCGGCGGTTCAAGTTGCAACTGCTGTGCCTGCTTTTGTGGGATATACCGAGAGAGCACTCAAAAACAATAAATCCATTATTAACAAACCAACGCGTCTCACGTCTTTAAGTGAATATCACCAGTTTTTTGGAGGGGCTCCAAAAACTACGTTTACCGTAGCTGCAGATGATGCGTCAGGTTTCTCTGTGGCGGTGGATGCGCCTACTAAATTCAATTTATATCGTTCTATGAGGCTCTTTTTTGCCAATGGAGGCAGCGTCTGTTACATTGTATCAGTAGGGGATTATTCTAGTGCTGTGAGTGCTAAGGATCTAAATGATGAGGCTGAAGAAAAAGGAATACCTACCTTACTGAAATCGCCTGAACCTACGATGCTAGTCATTCCGGATGCAGTACTACTCGAAGAAAATGATTGTTCTTCACTGCAGCAAGCGATGCTTATGCATTGTGGTAATGCTACGAAAAGTAGGGTAGCTATTCTTGATGTTTTCAATGGTGATCAGGAAAGATCTTATGATGAAAATGATATCATAACCAAATCAAGAGAAGGGCTCGGTAATAATTTTTTACAATGGGGAGCTTCTTACTATCCTTATGTCAACACAACCATTGTGCAAGGTGATGAAGTTGATTTCTCCAATGTGAGTAATTTAGATGCATTAACACCTCTACTGGATGCAGAAGCAGATGCCATTTATGGAGATGATGCTCAAATAATTAAAGATGAAATTGCCAAATTGGTTGGGGAAAACGATGCGGTCAGTTTGAATCAAACTTTGATGGCCAAATTACCTTTGTACAAGGCAGTTATGGGAGAGATGAAAAATGAACTTAATGTTTTGCCTCCGAGCGGTGGCATGGCTGGAGTCATTTCAATGGTTGATGGTACGGTCGGCGTATTCCAATCACCTGCAAATGTTTCTATGGGATCTGTGGTAAGTCCAACGGTAAATTTAACATCCAAAGATCAAGAAGACTTAAATCTTCCTTTGACGGGAAAAGCGATTAATGCGATTCGTTCTTTTGCGGGTAAAGGAGTTTTAGTTTGGGGAGCAAGAACGCTAGACGGAAACAGTCAAGATTGGAGATATTTAAGTGTAAGAAGAACGGTTACCATGATCGAGCAATCATTAAAAATCGCTTCTGAAAGTTATGTATTCCAACCTAATGAGGTGAATACATGGGTAGCTATAAAAGGCACAATGTTTAACTTCCTGAGAGATCAATGGAAGCAAGGTGCGCTAGCAGGATCATCACCTGATGATGCATTTTCTGTAGATGTTGGTTTAGGATCTACCATGACAGCTACAGACATATTAGATGGGATTATGAGAATTACAGTAAAGCTAGCAGTTACAAGACCAGCTGAATTTATAGTAATTACCTTCCAGCAGCAAATGCAGAAGTCATAACTAAATAAAAATCTATTTAAATAAAAAAATATTAAAAACTAAAATAACAAAAAAATGGCTGGAGAAGTACAAGATAATATATGGCCCTTACCAAAGTTTCATTTCAAACTAGAGGTAGATGATTTAGAGGCCAATTTTCAAGAAATCTCAGGAATGGACGCTGAAGTCGACGTGATTGAGTATCGTCATGGTGACAGTCCTGAATTTTCAACGATAAAAATGCCTGGTTTAAGAAAATCAAGCGATATATCTTTGAAGAAGGGCACCTTTACAGGTGATATCAAGATGTATGAGTGGTTCAATTCTATTGCTATGAATACAATAGAAAGAAAAACAGTAATTATATCACTGCTTAACGAGGCAGGAGAGGCTGAAATCGTTTGGACACTGACTAACGCCTTCCCAATGAAGGTTGTGGGTACTGATCTAAATTCTTCTAGTAGTGAAGTTGCTGTTGAAGAATTGGTTTTGGCTCATGAAGGGATTGAGTTTACAACACCTTAATAAATAATCTGCCTTAGACATAGACGCACCTAACTCAGCAGTTAGGTGCGTTTTAATTCATTATCTTTCAATAATTAAATGGCTTTAAATTATCATTCTAGTGGGCTGATCCAAGATAGTAATTGGCCGATGCCTGCTTTTTACTTTCAAGTTAAAATAGATGGAATTTCAGGAGCATTGGGATTTCAAAAAGTGTCAGGTTTAGAGGCAAAAACTAACTTTGTTGCTTATTCACATGGAAACACAAAGCAATCACATGATTATAACATAGCGGGGCGTACAGTTTATACAGATGCAACCCTTGAAAAAGGAATTTTCTCAGGTGATACAGATCTTTTTGAATGGTGGCGAAATAATCTAATTAAAGCTGTAAAAAGAAATGTTCAAATAGACTTGTTGAATGAAGATGGAGATGCAGAAATAACTTGGAAGTTAGAAAATGCTGTCCCTGTCCAAATGACATTCGCAGAGTTAGATTCTCAAAAAACGGGGGGGGCGGCAATAGAAAAGTTAGTGGTCAAGTACAATAGTTTTGAGATCATATCTCTTTTCTAATTTTTGATAATTTGTAAATTTTCTCAAATTTATTTAATTTTTTTTTTAATAGGAATAAACAATAAATGAGTGACTTCAAAGAGCCTATATTAAGTTTTAGATTTTCTGTTGAAATCGCTAGTTTTCCGGGAGATGATACCAATTGGCAATCTGTAAAAGGTATTACAAAGTCTTTAGAAACAGAGCAGATATATTCGGGAGGAGATGCAAACAGTGCCTATCATTTGCCAAAACATACAATTTACGAAGACTTAGTCCTCGAACGCGGCTTCATTGGTACCAAAACAAATTTCTATACTTGGTGCCAAAAAATGATAGACAGCGGTGGAGACTTTTGGGTGAATGGTATTTCACCAAAAGAGATAAATGTAAAATTGAGAGACAGCTCGGATACACCATTGGCATCATGGAATTTTAAAAATGCTTATCCTATAAAAATAGAGATGTCTGAATTTAGGGCCGATAAAGATGCTATTGCAATAGAAATGATTACTTTAAAATATAGTTCATTTACAAGATTAATTTAACAATTGAAATCGATAGTAAATAATTGCTTTAAACTTAAATATCATCCGATATGGGAATCAAAGTGAATCAGTTTTCAATAATGGCAAAGGTTAATGATCAAAAGAAGAAGGAACATTTTGGAGATGAAACTGCATCTGAAGTTGAAACAAAGAAAGATTTAGGGATGGAAGAAGAACTCATTCAAAAATGTTTTGATAAAGTAGTAGAGTACCTTAAAAACGAGAAAGATAGATTTTAAAAATTATGGCAGTTGAGCTGTTGACTATAAAAGCCTACAAGTCCCCCAATTGCAGCTCATCTGAGTTAGTAGGTGACTTTTCTGTTCAACTAAATCCAACAGATTATAAAAAAAACTGGAAAACGGAAAGTGTTGATGTTAAATTGACAAGTGGTCTTACAGTGGTCATGGTCAAGCCTCCTGAACCTGAGACAATCACATTAACTTTTACATTGGATGACACCGGAGCCATACCAGGCAATGCCAATGTAGACAGCAGTATCAAAAAACTTAAATCGCTCTGTATCGATGTCAATTCAACTACACACACCACAAATTCCCTAAAACTAACATGGGGTGCTTTGCAATTGATTTGTAAAATGACTACCCTCGATGTGGAATACACCCTTTTTGACTCTGATGGATTTCCAATAAGGGCAGTGGTCAAAGCTACATTCAAGCAACATGTAGATCTGGGTCAGAAGTTAGCTAAGTTGAACTCACCAGATATGTCTCACCTTATAGAAGTTAAAGAAGGGGATAATTTACCGCTCATGTGTGAAGATATTTATGGTGATTCCAGTTTCTATTTACAAGTAGCCGCAGCCAATGATATTGTTGATTTTAGGAATTTAGTTCCCGGTCACAAAATTCTTTTTCCAAGACTAGAAAAATAATATGGTATCTCCGATCACGAGTAATATGGGTATTCCGAGCTGCTCAGTCATTGTAGGAGGAAAAGATGTAGGTGCTAAGTATGGTTTAAAGTCTGTTGTTGTAACCAAAGAGATTAATAAGGTTTCCAAAGCGAAAATAATTATTATGGATGGTGATCCGTCTGATGAAACTTTTGAGGCAAGTGCAAGTAAGGATTTTGACCCTGATAAAACCATTTCAATCAAAATGGGTTATGATCAAAAAGAGAAGGAAGTCTTTTCCGGTATAATCACTGGTCAGAGTTTGAAAGTCAGATTTAAGTCTTCAGAACTAGTACTCACTTGTATGGATAAAGCGTTTCAATTGTCTACAACTCGAAAGACGAGTAATTTCGTTAAAAAGAAAGATAGTGATGTTATTTCTGAAATAATTGGAGGTTATGGATTGTCTAAAACAGTTAGTGCGACAACCTTTAAACATCCAAGTATAGTACAGTACAACTGTTCTGATTGGGATTTTATTTTAGCGCGAGCAGATGCTAATGCCATGGTGGTAATCAATGAAGGAGCTAAATTAAGTATCGGGGCACCAGTGGTAAGTGGGAGTGCCGTATTAGATATAAATTTTGGTCTTGAAATCATAGATTTTTCGGCGGAAATGGATGCAATAAACCAGCTAAGCTCGGTTGAATTTCAATCTTGGGATAGTCAAAAATTGAGTTTGGTGAAGTCAGTGGGAACCGAACCCTCTGTAAATGCTCATGGAGACCTTACTGGCAAAAAACTTTCTGCGGTTGGAAAAAGTCCGAAATTAGCTTTAAATACATCGGTTCCTGAAGACAGTGGCCTATTAAAGTCTTGGGCAAAGTCTCATTTACAGCATTCCAGATTATCCAAGATAAGAGGTTTTGCATCTTTTGTCGGTAACTCAGCACCATTAGTTGGGAAGTTAATCAAACTTGCAGGTTTTTCACCGCATTTTAATGGTTTGGCTTATCTTACTAAAGTTGTCCATACCTTTGAAGATGGATTTTGGAAAACTGAAACCGGATTCGGATTACAACCTAAAACATTTACGGATAGTGATAATAATATAGAGGGTCCGAGTGGACTCGGTTTGTTGCCTGCTATTTCAGGAATTCATATAGGAAAGGTTAAAAAAATAGACAAGGATCCAGCAGGTGAGTACAGAGTTCAAGTAGATGTGCCTTTTATCGAGACTTCGGGAGAAGGTTTATGGGCAAGATTGAGCCACCTTCATGCTTCATCTAATCATGGATATTATTTCTATCCTGATGTAGGAGATGAAGTCATACTTTCATTCGTCAATAATGACCCAAGATTTGCCGTTATTATCGGCTCACTTTATGGTAAAAAAAACAAGCCACCTTTTACGCCGGAAACCAAGAATAAGGATAAAGGAATTATAACAAAAAATAAATTAAAATTGACCTTTGAAGATGATAAAAAAATCATTACCATAGAGACACCTGGGGGCCAAAAAGTAACGCTTGATGATAAGGGAAAATCATTAAAGCTGGAAGATCAAAATAAGAATTCAGTTTTATTGGATAAAAAGGGAATTACCCTTGACAGCGGTAAAGATTTGATTTTAAAGTCAAAAGGGAAAATTACGATGAAGTCTGGTGCAGCTACAGAAATTAAAAGTGGGGCTGATTTAAAGGCGCAAGGAGTCAATCTGGCCTTGAAGGCAAGTGCTAAAGTAGGTTTGGAAGGTGCTACTACCGAAATTAAAGGTTCTGGAAAGGTGGTGATTAAGGGTGGAATGATTAATTTGAATTAATTTCATGGGCTTTTGGGTTACAAAAAAAAAAATTAATTTTAAAAGAGTTAATGATAGATTTTCAGTCTCTCTTTTGTTCCATTGTATGGTGATTGCAAATGTCCGCGAAGAATTGGGTGCAAGGGTACCTGCTGCTGTTGATACTGGATAGGAATAGAGACGTAATCTTATTGTTTCATGATGAAGGTATGGGCCTCAGCATGTGAACGAAACTATGAAATAAAACAGAACAAAGACTTGGAGATAAGAGATATGTTGTTTGTCGTACCAAACCGAATGAATTATTCCGGAGAAAAAAACATTGATCTTGTGGAAATCTTTTTAAAATTAATGATCGCTTTATAATGGCTAAAGATTTAAAATCTTTTTTGGGAATAGGTTGGAGTTTTCCCCCCTCTTTCAATAAACACACGAAGGCTGTGGATATGGTATCGGATGAGATCGATATTAGCCAAAGTTTAAAAATAATTTTATTCACTGATTTAGGTTCTAGAATTATGAGGCCAGACTTTGGATCTGATGTGAAAAATTTTACTTTCGAAAGTATAAATAAAGGTTCTATCGCCCGCTTATCTGATGTCGTTGAGGGGGCTATTAATCGGCATGAACCCAGGATAGATTTAGAAAAAGTAGATATTGACCATTCAAATGCCTTAGATGGAAAGCTTTTAATTCAATTGACATATATGATAAAATCTGTTAATGTAAGAACCAATGCAGTATTTCCTTTTTATATAAAAGAGGGTACTCATATTACTGATATGTAAAATGGATCAAAACAATAATTTAAAATCTAATGGATCTTCATTACTGCATCGATACAACAAACATTTTGATGAAGATTACATACGCATAGATGAAAGATCATTAGCGGATTTGTTGGTTTTTATCTTAGATTTTGCTTCGCATATTCAATATGTAAATAATGACAACGAGGTTGAAGGTGATTGGGTTGAATTTTTTGATCAAAATCTAGCATTTCAGATAGCACGAATTTCAGTTTTTGATACAGAAAACCTGTATCTCAAATTTAAAGAAGATGAGATTGAACTAAAAAAAGCAAAAACTAAAGAAGATCAGCAAAAGTATTTTGTTGCACAGATAAATATGACATTAGACCTTCTCAAGGTAATTAATGATTGGTTTGTGAAGTCCAAAATGGATGTACTAAATCTCAGTGAAAATAGTCTGTTTAAACAATTAAGTAATTCTATAAGAACAAGTTTATGTTATCAATTGAACGATTTCATAAAATTGACCAACGAAGTTCATGTATACCTGAAATTGGAAGAAGAGGTATTATTGGACTTTGGATTTTTCGATCAGATCTGGATTAAAAATAGTACCGGTAAATTTGAAGCTACTTCGGTTCAATCAGAGGAGACTGATTTGAATAAAATGATCAAAGAACTTTCAGTAATTTTTAGTTCTTTTTTGGGATTTATCAATTATATGAGGTCTATAGCTCCAAAATTATTACAAGATGTGCTGACCAATTACCCGTATCATCCTCCTCACGTTTCTGTTTTGATTGCTTTTTTGAAAAGTTATGAGCACACTCAAAAAGACATCAATAATATTCTCAAAAAGCAACTAAATTATTTCTACCTAGATCATCTTGGACAAGAATCTAGGAAGGCCACTCCCGATCACGTATTTGTAACTTTTGAAGCTTCAGATCATATTCTTAAATATAATTTTCCGAAAGGAACTTTGCTCTACGCTGGAATTGATGAAGAAGGTTACGAATATAAGTATGAAACAAATCATGCTATAGAGTTAAATTCTGCCCAAGTATCAGATTTAAAATTGATCCATGTTGCACAAAATGGTGTCATCGGCTTAGGCAATACTTTTAAATCGGTATCAAATATCTTTCAAAAAGAGATAATGTTGAATGATGAGGGAAAAATTATTGATAAATCAAAAAATCCCGGCGCTTTTGATTCTTTTGGAAAAGATCAATCTGATGTTAATTTAAAGGATAGAGATATGGAGCAAGCCAGGATTGGCTTTGCGCTATCTTCACCCGTATTGATTCTCAAAGAAGGCTTGCGGCTGGTTACTTTAAATTATAAATTCAGCCTTAAATCTCTTTCAGCTTTGATTTCCTTTATTGAGGAAATTTCACTTGAGGAGGGGCTTTCTGCTGATGCAGGTTTTAAGAAAATAATATCAAATATATTTGACATTAGAGTGACTACATTAGAAGGTTGGTTTGATGTAACGTCTTATGAAATTGTGCCTCCGAAAAGTTGGGTTTCGGGGGAAATACAGTTTCAAATAGCTTTTGATCGAGGAGATCCGGAGATATTAGGATATGACGCAGAAGTACATGGTGAAGGATATTCAACTGCATGGCCAGTATTTGAATTTAAGTTATCTTCGGAAAGAGCTATGTATGCATATTCTTTTATCAAAGAATTAGTAATTGAGACTTGTGAGATCAGAGTTGATGTAGAACAAATGAAAAACTTGTCCGTATTTAATGATCTTGGAATATTAGATACAACTGTTCCATTTTTCCCATTCGGTTCTAATCCCGAAGTAGGGTCTTACTTTTTGATTGGAAATGAAGAAGTTTTTCAAAAAAATATTACTGATTTATCTATTGACATCAAGTGGCATAATTTACCTAAAAATGTGGGTGGATTTAAAAGCTATTACGAGGCCTATAATAACGAGATTAATAATGAATCATTTAAGGTAGGCATTTCATGTTTAAGCGACTTTGAGTTTCGTCCCTCGGAGCTTGACATTGTTCAAAATTTTGATTTATTCAAGAGTTTGGGTGATGAAGATAGATTGGACAATCAATCAAGTCTCGATAATGTCAATATTGATAAATTGAAAATGAAACCCATTTACGATAATATTGATATCGAAAATTTTGACAACCGTTCAAAAACTGGGTTTTTCAAAATAGAATTATTGGGCCCTGAGGATGGTTTTGGTTTTGGTATTTACCCTGAATTGTACACCAATGCTCTCATGGAAAATGTGCCACAAACCAAACCTGGAATCCTCCCTGCTAAGGAAAAACCAAAGGTATCTATACCAAAAGAACCTTTCTCTCCCGAAATACGGGAGCTGACCTTAAAATATTCTGCTCGGACTTTGATTACATTAGACCAAAATAAATTGAGCAACAACATAAAAACGAGTAAAGATCAAATTTATCATCTTCATCCCTTTGGTAATTTTCTTGTTTTTTATGAGGGGCTTCCTTCTCAGAATCACTGGTTTCCTCAGTTTAATGAAGAAGGTTATTTAATGATTGGTTTAGATGACCTGCACGTACCAGTAGAGCTTTCTTTATATTTTGAACTAGAAGATAATATACAAAATGAAATAGATCAAATAGAGATTCCTTCCATTAAATGGTCCTATCTAATTGATAATGAATGGATTTATTTTAGCAAAAATGAGATCATTAAAGATGGTACCCATAACTTCACGACTTCTGGAATTGTTCAGCTTAGGATTCCCACTTCAATAAATAAATTCCATGATATCCTGCCTAAAGATAAATATTGGATCAGCGCTTCGACGCCCAATAATTCAAAGCTATTATCAAAAATAAAATTGATTAAGAATAACGGTGTAATGGCGACTTGGACTTCTCATAAGGCTGACGCACATTGGGAACAGAATATTGCTGCTGGAACTATTGATAGACTGATTGAGGGTATAGATGAAGTCAGTAATGTAAGTCAGCCGTATCCTTCTTTTGGTGGGAGGAATAAGGAATTAATTTCTGATTTATATACAAGGGTCTCAGAGAGAATTCAGCATAAAAATAGAGGGATTACCCCTGAATTTATAGAAAAAATTATTTTAGAAGCATTTCCAAATTTATTCCAGGTTAAATGCATCAATCATTTTAGTCATCCAAATAGTGTTCTGACTGGACTGATTAAAATAATCGTGATTCCTAAATTTCCTTATAATGAAAATTTTTATTTGCCTAAACTTGATTACTATGAGCTTAAAGAGATTAAAGCCTATGTTGAAAAAATAATATCTCCTTTCGCTAAAGTTGAAGTAGTGAATACTACTTTTGAAAAGGTTAAGATAACAGGCCAGATTAAAGTAAGCAATAAGAGCGGGTCAGGGGAGTTTATGAAAAAACTTCAAAGAGATCTTCAGAATTTTATTTGTCCCTGGTTTTCGAGTCGTCAGAAGGAAATGAACTTAGGCGGTTCAATAGAAAGAGATGACATCATGACTTTTATCGAGTCGTTGGATTACATCACCTACATAACAAAATTTTCGGTTGTATTGATTCATTATGAGACGGGAAAATTCAACATCTCTGATTCAGCAATGAATAATGGGACTAATAACTTATTGAAATCAACTTCACCTTGGAGTGTTTTAATACCTAGTGATGAACATGATATAGAAATTATTGATCAGAAAAAAGGGGCTTTACCCGAGGAAACTAAAATAAATACAATGAAAATAGGAAGTGATTTCATAATTTCAAGTGTTGAGGAAGATGATTTGATATTTCCCTTTTATGATCATGAAAAGGACACTTATTATGCTATTGAATTGGATGTTTAAAATTTAATTTTTTATTATGGAAATTTTCAATCGATCAACATTAAAGAGATTTTTTCAAAGAGGACAAATACCTACTGAGGTTCATTTTACCAATTTAATAGATTCCACTATTAATAAAATTGATGATGGATTTGCTAAAAATGTTGAAGACGGGCTTAAATTATCTCCTATTGGTGACTCTCAAAAATTGATAAGTTTTTTTGAAGACATAAAAGAAACACATCCGGCCTGGAGTATTTCAGTTAATCCTAATGAAAGATCTAAAGGATTAAGTATTTCCGAAAGTAACCGTGGGAGTCGCCTTTTTTTACAGAAAGGAGGAAATGTAGGTTTGGGTACCACATCACCTTCATTTCCGCTTGAGGTGGATGGTGCGGTTGGAATGAAAACTAGAGTCGGAACTTATCCCCGTAAGGCAGTGATTAATGCCGATGGAGAATGGCATATTATGATTGAAAATTTAACAGGCTGTAACATGTTTGAAGTTGTAGCAAAAGTGGAAGGAGTTAAGCAACGGGGAAAATATGCTTTTGCGCATGCCATTGCAGTCGGTACACATGACAGCAGAAATAATAAAATTAATATTACTCAAGCTAAATATGGATGGTTCTGGCATCGATTAAAATTGCGCTGGAAACAAACTAGAGATGGGCAGTATCAACTTGAGATTAAATCTGCTCAACATTATGGGAATGATGAAAATAACCAGGTGGTACAAATAAAATATCACATTACCTCTTTGTGGGATGATAGATTGGGATAACTAAAGCTATAGAAATAGGATGTCACAAGAGGATAAAAAAATAATTCAGAATAAAGAAATACCGAAAGGTATGGATTATGACTTTTTGCGCAAAGAAGCCATCGGTCATACCCAAAAAGTTTCTGGAGATATTTGGACAGATTATAATGCCCATGATCCTGGAGTAACTATTTTAGAACAGTTTACTTTTGCGTTAACTGACATTTCATATCGGACTAATCTTGATATTGAGACTATATTATTTCATGAAGGGGATAAGGAGAGCACACTTAAAAAACATGCCATAATTTCACCAGAGATAGCTTTTTCTCCAGGAGTAGTTACAATTAATGACTATCGGATATTGATATTGGATCATTTTTCGAGTGTGCTTTCAAATTGTTGGATTTCAACGGTAGATGACCATTTGAGCGGTATCAAAGGGCTTTTTAATATTGAAATTCTAGTAAAAAGTCATATCCAATCCAAAGATTATGATCAAATTAAACTCGAGGTTAAAAAAATATTTCATGCTCACAGGAATTTGTGCGAAGATTTAGCTAGAATAAATATTTTAACTCCTGAGAAGTTATCCGTATCCTTTGAAATAGAGATTGACCAGCGCGCGGATACTGAGGATATTTTATCTAAAATATTATTTGTCACTGAAAGATATTTTAATCCTCTAGTCCCTTTCTTTACGCTAGAACAGCTGACTTCTGAGGGTAAATCAACAGAGGAAATTTATGGTATTCCATCATTTGAAAATGGATTTATAAAAGAGAAATTTCTTACAGAAAAGGCGGATGAATTTTATATTTCAAAATTAACAGATCACATTTTAGAGATCGAGGGAGTAAGAGATGTGCTGACGCTACGATTGGGGATTGGGGGAATACCCATTTTGGGAGATGTCATAGAAGTACCTAATGGAAAATTTTTGACATTGGGGATCATCGGTCAAGGAGGGCAAGCGAACCTTTTTAAAGATTTAGATCTAATTATCTTAAAAGGGGGTACAAAAGAAAATTTTAATAAAGAAGCAATTCTTTATGCAACGGAATTGTTAAATTCAGAAACTGAGCCTAGTTATAAAATATTAAAAAAGGTAAAAGAGAAATCAATTAAAGCCAAAACGAAACAATTAAATACTTATTTACCTATTCAAAAATCTTTTCCCGAGTTGTATGGAGTAGGGGCTTATATTCCGAGTCCAGAAGAAAACCCTTTGCGACAAGCTCAATCCGCTCAACTGCGTGGTTATTTGGCTTTCTTTGATCAAATCATGGCCAATCATTTGTCTCAATTATCTTCAATATCTAGATTACTCAATGTCACTGATTTAGATGAAATAGCGCAGTCTACCTATTTTGGGCAAAAGATGCAAGATGAGCTAAATGACTCAAAAGAACTGTATGTTAAAAAGCTTATCAGTGCGGCTAAATTTGAGCAACTCATTAAAGGGTTAAATGATCGAAAAGATGAGTTAAGCGACAAAGAAGCACTCAAGCTCAAGGAATTAAGATCGGATTTGAAAGATAAATTTAATGAAGTAGAGCGAATCGTTATGGCCGATTGGAAGCTTTACGAAAATGATCTCAAAAACATAGATAGGCTAAAAAATAAATATGTTCATCCTAAGATTCATGACCTTCTCAATCAGATATCTGATTTCAATAAGTTTTCAAAAAGAGCCTCAAAGGTTGAAAAAAATAGTTTAGATGAATTAAAAATTAGGTTGCTTGAGAGAATGAGTGCTGAATTACTTGATCAGGACTTGTATGTGAACATGACTGTGAGCGATTTATCTAGAATTATTTTTACGCATGATAATGTTTTTGATCGTAAAGACAGATTGATTAATCATGTTTTGGCGCGATTTGGAGAAGATTTCAGGCATAGCTTTCAGGGCTTCTTTGATGATTCTGCTTTGAAAGGTAGATCACAAAGTGAAATTGAGGAAGATTATCTCAGGATCAAATCTTCCTTTTTAAATGAAGTGATTCATGCTAATAAATATTTAGCAAAAGGCGTGAATATTTTAAGTAAACAAGTAACTCATATCCAATCGCCATTCAAAAGGAAGGTTTCTTATCTGATGGGATTTGAGCAACATAGTAGCCCATTCATTATTAAAGATGATTTAAATAGTAATCTGAGTCCCAAAATATTAGCAAGTACTTCTATTAATGAGATAACAAATACAAAAACACAAAAAAAGTCCCTAGTATTAAAGACAGGTGTTTCATCAGAAAAGGTTACCTTTTTAGTTAACTCCTCCAAGTATCTTAAATATTTATTCCAATATGGATCAAATCCCAAAAATTATAGTATCGAGCAGGAAGATGACCAGTATATTATATATTTTAATCCTCCAACAGGAGAAACTTCAACACAATTAATAGCGCTAGATTCCGAATCAGAGGCGAAGCAAAAACGTCTTCAAGTTCTTCAATATTTTGCAGAGAGAAATCAGTCATGTCAAAATTTCCATGTGGTAGAACATATCCTTTTACGCCCGGTGGACCAAGCTCAAACTAATTATATATTAGTTGATGAAAATAAAGAGAAGGAACTTTTTCAAAGCACTATAGTTAGAGATGAAACTTTTCAAATGAGTGCAGCAAAGGACGCGATTATATTGGCAAGCTATGCCAATAATTATACTGTGTTAAGTTCCTCATCAGGAGATTATATAGTAATGTTAAAGAATGCCATAGGTACGTTTTTGGCTAAATCAATAGAAGTATTTAAAACTGAAGATTTAGCTAAGAAGTTCATTTTGTCTTCGATAGACTCTTTTCAAGTGATAAAAAACGAAAAGCAATTTTCAAATCACATCAAACTAGACAACACTAAAGAATTTTTATTTCAAGTGCTAAATGAGAAAAATAATATTTTATTTTCAGGCTTAGAACCTGAAAGTATTTCTGATTATCCTGAAAAATCTAATTACCTGCTATCAAACGCAAAAGAGCTTGATCAATATGAAGTGATTGAGGAATCACCCGATGTATTTGTTATTTATTTAACAAATGACTCAGGAACCAAAATAGCAAGAATTGAAAAGAAATTGATCTCTAAATTACATTCAGAAAATTACATCAATGAGTTAGTCGCTTATTTCGAAAAAATATCTGAAAAAGGGAGTAAATATTTAAACTTGAGGTACCATAGATTAGGGAGTAGGACAGCAGATGATTTTAATTTTAAATTAAGCATAGTTCATCCCAATTGGACCGATAAATTTAATAGAAAAAGTTATCTTAAATTATTTCGTAAAATCATATTTGATTGTTTGCCCGCCCATTTGTCTGTGAGTTTAGTTGGACTTGATTTTGATCAAATGAGTGTATTTGAAAAGTTATATTTTGATTATCTGGATCAATTAAAGAAAGATCCTATTGAAAGCAGACTGGAAAGACTTAGTGCTTCTAATAAAATTTTTGACTTACTGATACCAAATGAGCATCAATAATCCAATCGACAAAAATAATCCCTTTAAAGGTTTAGCAAGTTTTGAAACTGAAGATGCTGTATTTTATCAAGGAAATGAAAATATTAAATTATTGCTCTTAAGGCAATTAGCCGATTCCAATTTTGTTGCACTTTTAGGAGACCCAGGTTCAGGAAAAACTTCATTTTTGAACGCGAAAATAATACCCACTTTACGAGATGGGTTCATTATTAATGGGATTAAAGATTGGAAAATTGCTCATTTATATCCGGGAATAAATCCGATACGATCTTTAGCAAGGGCACTGGCTCAAGTAAATTTTATAAGAAGCGCTCCAAATGAGAAGATTGATCCAGGTTTGATTGAAAAATTTGAAAAAATATTAAAAAATAACAAATATGGGATTATTGAAATATTCGAAGAACACAAATTAATCTCCAACTGTAATATTTTATTAAATATCGATCGATTAGATGATTTATTTCATTTGAAGAAGAGAGGGGAAGATTCTTTGGAGCTTGATATTTTTCTCACACGGATTGAAGAAATAATAAATCAAACGGCTTATCCAATAAGTATTATTGTCTCTATGAGATCAAAAAGAACGTATGATCTGGCTAGTTATTTTCCTGATCGATCTATGTTTATTGAGACCATCAATAAAAATCAAATTAATTTGCCCATATTTTCTTTTGCTGATTTAATGAGTACGCTTGATTTTTTTGAATCCAAGGGATATGTCACATTTGATAAAGATGTTAAAGATCATATATCCACTTATTATCGTGCTCATCCAATTTCTTTAGGTGAATTTCAACATACAATGAGACTCAGTGTTGAGAGGTGTATGAAGAACGGTAGAAGTAACATTTCATTGGAAGACATAGAAGCTGTTTCAGGCTTTAAAAATTCAATCAGCAATCAATTGGAAGATATTTTTGCAACTTTCTCTAAGGAGAATCAGGATAATTGTCGGTTGGTGTTTCAACTTTTGGCAAGTGAATCTGACCGTGGATTTGAGTTGTCTATGTCAATATTGGAAATTTCAGATTTCACAAACATTGAGACAGATGTCATAATACAAATTATTGAATGGTTTGTGGTTGACACATGTGGTGCGATAAAAATAGATCCCATTATTGGTGCAGATCAAAGATTAGATAATTTAGATTATTTATTAGATGACTCGAAAATCATAATTACGCCGTATTCGAGGATATCACTTGATGATGAAATACTCATAAAAAAATGGCCGAGATTAGAGAAATGGGTTCATGATGAAATGGAAAACTCAGATATTTATCAGGGTATTTTTATGGATGTATCGAAAGGTGAAGTTTTATATGAAGGAGAAAAGCTTAGGAGTGTATTGCATTGGTACACAGAAATAAATCCTTCCAAAGGGTGGGCGAAGCGTTATGGAATTAATTATAGTTTGGTTAAAGATTTCATTGATAAAAGTGAGGAACAGTTTAATACAGCCCAACGAATCCTTGACGAAGAAGATAACTCAAGGCGTCGAAAGGCTAAAAGAAATGCATTGATAGGTATAGTTTTCTTTCTAATTACTATTGGTTTAATATTAGTCAGCATGTTTTTTACGGGTGTTGCAGTTGATCAAAAGATGGAAGCAGATAAGAGCAAACGAGATGCTAATAGAGAAAAAGTAGCTGCAGAACAAGCGATGAATATAGCCAAAAAACAAACCGAGAGAGCTGAGATTGCGAGTTATGCCGCCAAAAGGGACAGTATTCGATCGATTGAAAAAAATAAAGAAGCCAATATTGCTAAGAGTCAAGCTGTCAATGCCTTAAAGCAAGCTGAATATGCACGAAAGGATGCTCAATTGTTAATGGAAAGGCAGAATGAATTAAAAATAAAACTCACTGAATCTGAAAAAGACATAGAGAATAAAAAGATTGAGTTTCAGTATTATGCCACTTTAGGTCAGATCAACAAAATATGTAGTGAGGTATTGGAACTAGCGGCTACACCCATCTCGGATAATCTCAAAATTGGAGCTAATTTGATTGCATTGGGATACAAACGACTGAACTCATTGGACAACCCTCTTTACAATAATTTGATCCAAAATTTCCCAAATTCATCTATAAAAATGAAATCAGAGTTTCATGTAAGCGAAAAAAATCTTATCCAAGCTATGGGAAATGTATTTCAAAAATTAGATATAGGGCTAAATAAAGAATTGTCAAAAATTCAGTTCGGAACTGTCATTGACTTAAATAGGACAAAAAGTAAATTGGCTGTTGGTACTGATCAAAGTGATATTTATGAAATTAACTTACCTTCTGAAAACAAATTCTATGATACAGATTTTTTGATTTCAGGTAGATATGTTCGGATGAGGGAGATTACCTCAGGCATTAGATCTATGAAATATATAGAGGAAGATAACTTGATCTATGGAACAGTAGATGGTAAGGTTTATCAAAATGCCGAACAAAGATTTGCTGATGACAACGGAGTAAAAGGTTCAATCAATGGTGTTTTTAATTTGACTGATCGGGATGTTTTAATCTCAAATAGTTTGGGTTATTTGATATATCTTAAAGAGAATGCATCCTCGGGATTTTATGCCCAATTACCACATGTCGATATTAAGCATAATATTAATGTGATTGATTTTTCTCATAAATCAAGTATAATAGCCACCAATGGAAGATTATCAGAAATCGAATTTTGGGGTTGCCCTCCCGGCGGAGACATTAATTTTAAAGAAAAGATAAGAATAGAGGGAATGAGATCCAAAGTGACCAGTTTGAAGTTTATAGATGATAAAAATTGGATAATCATAGGGACACAAGAAGGCACACTTTTTATTTACTCTTTTCCAGAAGATAAGGTCATTTTTGAAAATAAGAGCGCACATTTATCAGCATTAACTGTGCTTGCTTTTGATCCCTTATCTCGATTTATCGTTTCAGGAGGTAGAGATGATAAAATCCATGTTTGGGATATAGATTTACTCAGTGATGATTATGTACCTATAGTCTATCAAATGAATCAAGCGATCCAAGATATAGCGTTTATTGGTAATGATTGGTTTGTTTCTCTGAGTAGAGGTCAAAGTAACTTAGGTACTGATAGAAACTCTGTAGGTAGAATGTCTTTGTGGTCCGTTGATTTAGATTTGTTTGCCAAAAAGCTAGCGCAATCCGAAAAGACATGGCTGATCGAAGATTTTGAATATAATGATGGTTATCAAAAATATATTCCTAATTAAAAATGATCAAAATAATAAATAAATTTTCCCTGTGCTTTTTACTGGTTTTTAGTTTATTTCAGCAAGAGCAAAGCTTTGCTCAAGTGATTTTTGATGATCTTAAAATAGGTATTGATAAAGTTGAATCTGATGAAGTTGTTTTTAACAGCCTGCAAGAGATTGGTGTATACTACAAAAATAATCAGTTTGAGAAAGGGTTGGAAATTGCTAGTAATCTTTTTCAAAGCCAGTTTAATCAGTCTTCTATACAATCAAAGGAGTCGATATTAAATTTTGCTATTAAATTAAGTTTTGCATTGGACTTGAGAGATAGTACGAGAAGTTTTATGGAAATATATTATAAAATAAATCCAAGTTTTTCGGATCGTACGATACCTAATATTACCCCAGCACTGCAAGTATTTATTAATAATTTTATCAAAAGTAAAAATCAAGTTTCTGTTTTTGTAAATAAATTTGCTCAAAATATTGATTTTATCTCGTCCACTATTAGCATTTATGATCAAGGTGATTTTGAACGATTGGGCATTAGAAATTTACTTGACTTGATTCGAATAACGCCTGGATTTGCTGAAATAGGTGATTGGAATGAGCGCCAATTTGGAACTAGAGGTACGTCAAATTCAACTTTGCAAGATGTACTTATATTGATCAATGGACATAGGATCAGTGACAACTTGACTAGTTCAAACGGACCTGATTGGATTAGTCTTGATTATGTAAAACAGATAGAATTGGTGCGGGGTCCAGGTTCTGCCATTTATGGGGGTAATGCTTTTAGCGGTGCCATCAATATAGTTACAAATTCAGGCAAGGGTGAAAAAATTAATGAGGCTATTGTCCGATTGGGGAATGGGAATGACTTTTCAAGCGTAGATCAAAGTCTTAATAATGCTTATAAAATCAATTATCAATATGGGACTCAGATTAATAATACCGAGAGTATTTATTTATCAGCGACTTTTCATCAATCAGGAGGAAGTGAAATTGATTACTCGGATGCGGATCGAAAAATTATTCTACCTGAAGATAGCCAGAGCCTTGATTTTTTGAAAACGGATGGCTCGGCAATATATGATTATTCCTTGGTAAGGGCTGCAGATACTACGGGTATAGAGCATATTAATGCTTATGGGCCCAGTTATAACTTTTTACTGAATTATACCAATAATTCAATAAAGCTAACTGCCAATGCCCAATCCAATAACTATTATTTACCTAGAAGTTTTCGAAAAAATTTATGGGCAAGTCATGATGGAGATTCTTTGAATTCATTAAGAAGAAGGATTGATAAGAGGGAATTTATTCAAATTCAAGGCAATTTTTTGGAAAAAACTAGATTTGAACAAAGTGCGTTAGAATTAAAAGTTTCTGGAGATCATTTTTTAAAGGATTTATCTATTCCACTTTGGTCATTTGGCGATTTATCTAATAGTTCATTGACTGGAGATGAATATAGAGCTACCGTCAATTTAGAGTTTTCAACTCAAGCTTTGACCCTTGGGGTTAACAACTTACCCAATTTTTTATTAGTGGGTGCGGAGTGGTATGTCAATCGCTGGGGTTATCATTATTTAAACAAAATAGATAGTATGACATATACCTCAACACTCATTGACGATGCGAGTTATAGTCCTGTTTTGGGAAGAAGGTCAGGAGATAGAAATGAAATATTTGCGGCTTTTTATATTCAAGATGAAATGCATTTGATCAAAGATCGAATGGTTTTGAATGCGAGTGTCCGATTCAATTATGATGAAGTATACTCTGATTTCAAAAATGGGATTCGTTGGGGGGAACAATATTCTCCAAGAATATCCCTAGTTTATATTGCCAATAAAAGCCAAGCTAAAAAGAGAATGTTGAAATTTAAGGCCATTTATAACTCCGCTTTTTTACCTGCCGCTTTTCTATATCGTAAGGGATTTGTTCCAGCGTTCAGAACACCAAATGATGGAATCGATCCCTTAGATGCACAAATTATAGAATCTCTGGAGACGGGAACTTTTTTTCGGATCAATAAGCATTTAGATTTTAACTTTCAAACCTATATCAATTATATCAGGGATAATATTGTTCAAGATGGAGATAACAGATACGTAAATGAACCTTTACCAACGAGAATAGCCGGACACGAAATGGAATTTAAATATCGATATATAAGCTCTCGAGCTTATATCAATGGCCTTAATTATCACTTTTTTGGTAATTATTCTTTCTCCAAAACCCAAATTGCTGTAGACTCGCTAGCAAGAATGTCTGATGTGTTTAACAACAATCAGTGGTCGGATACTACGTCGCGATACCCTACACATTATTTTAACTTTGGGGGGGATGTTTCCTTCAAGAAAAGTGTTTTAAATAAAACAAGAGATCAGTATTCATTGAGTTCGGATTATGATACGAAATTTCATATTCTTTTGGGATTAAATGGACAGTTAATCACTCAATCTCACCGTTATTCTGACTATGATATCACGAACAAGGGTCTAGCTGAAAAGATAGAATCGGGTAAAGAATGGATAGAAGTACCGGAACTTTTTTTATTAAATGCAAATGTTAATGCTTATTTTGACAAGTACAAACTGGGTATTAACGTTTATAATCTTTTGAATAAAGAAGGTTTTATCACTGCGAGTGATACCAATTTGGGATTACAGCGACAAGAAGGTAGAATGTTTTATCTCAGTTTGGGTTATTTGTTTTGATTAAAGTATTAAGGGATAAATGTTTGAGACTACCTCCAAAACCATTAAAACAGAAATACTAGCGGGAATGACCTCTGCTGTGGTAACTATGCCTGTGGCCATAGCCTACGGATATGCCTCTGGTTTGGGACCATACGCGGGATTTGTTTCGGCTATTGTACTAGGATTTGTAGCAGCCCTTGTAGGGGGTACCTCTGGGCAAATTAGCAGTCCGACAGGTGCTTTGACTGTTGCTATTTCTGTTTTTGTAGTTACGGAAATTGAGATTCAGGGGAGTTTAGAGGCTGCATTGCCTATGCTGATGGCTATCTTTGTGTTGGCGGGTTGCCTTCAATTATTTTTTGGATTGTTGAAGTTAGGGGAGAACATTCAGTACATACCCTTCTCAGTGATTAGTGGATTTATGAGTGGTGTGGGTCTGATTATTATCGTCCTGCAGATTCCGAATACCTTTGGTGTACCATCTGGTATATATACTTCTGTAATTTCAAAAATACTCAATATATTTTATTTCTTTGACCATGCTAATTGGTTGGCTTTTACCTTCGTAGTTTCTACGGTAGGTATTATTTATATTTTTCCTAAAATCACCAAAAAGATTCCAGGTAGTTTAGTGGCCTTACTGAGCTTGACGGGATTGGCATATATTTTTGAACTGGATATTGATAAACTCGGGGCTTTCAGTATTGATTTGAGTCATTTTAGTCTCATTTCTCTAGATCAGTTAAGTCATATAGAGACCCTGCTTAGAATACTGATTGCTGCCGCTTCTTTGGCATTTATTGGATCTGTTAATACATTATTAACCTCTGTAGTAGCTGATAAGATGACCAACTCAGTACACAATAGTAACCAAGAATTAATTGGTCAAGGTATAGGTAATTTGCTTGCTGGTTTTTTCGGAGGATTTACGGGGAGTGGTGCCACAGCCTGCGCAGTAGCTAATATTCAGGCAGGAGGACGAAACCGTATCTCAGGGATGACCTCAGCTTTCTTTTTACTGATATTCCTTATTTGGGGAGGTAATTTCATTGCTGAGATTCCATTAGCATTAATTTCTGGTATTATGATTTCTATTGGCTATGAATTATTAGATAAGGTTACGCTCAAAAAGTTGATTATTATTCCTAGAGTAGATGCTGTCGTTATGGTAGCTGTGATGGGTTTGACGGCATTCTATGATTTACTATTTTCAGTAAGTTTGGGTCTGATTATTTCAGCTATTTATTTTATGAAGAAAATGGCAGATCAAGTAGAGGATGATTCAAATCAATCCAAATTAGAGTTGATGATTTATGAGCTCATCGATACTTTTGATGATGCCGAAGATTTTAAGGATAAAGTTTTTATAAAGACCATCAAAGGACCTTTATTTTTTGGTTTCTCTGCACGGTTTTTAAAGACCATACGTGCTATTTCACCTAAGGTTGAGGTAGTTGTTTTTAATATGTCTTTGGTACCTTATATGGATTATTCCGGAATTCGCACATTCAAAGATGCGATATTATATCTTAAGTCTAAAAAGATAAAAATATCTTTTTGTGAGTTGAATAAGAAGAATTATAGCCTTCTAAAAGAACTAGACATTATTCCGAGCCAAGTGCCTGAAAAATACATTTTTGATTCTATTGAGAGTTGTGTCATGTGGTTAGATGAGCCAGGAAACATTGATGGATCTATTCAAGATGATTCACAGGTTTATTTCCCAAGTGCTTTTACTCCCAATGGTGATGGTATCAGAGATGAATGGCTCATTATGAATATTGAAAAATTCCCAAAATGCCATTTACAAATTATGGCTCCAGATTCAACCCTTGTTTTTGAATCTCATGGATATCAGCAACCTTGGGATGGAATTTTCAATGATGAGTCACTTCCAACGGGAGCCTATGAGTACGTATGTCAATTAGACCCCAATGATTCTGAAGAGATAACAGGAACCGTTAATCTTATTCGTTGATGCCTTCAACGTAATAAATCGATGGAACCAAATCATTTAATAAACACCTTAACATTAGAATTAGATAAGGAGCTGAGCACCACTGAAGCGGGTCGTCTTAAGTCTAGAATCCTTGACGCGATAGACTATTGTTTTAATAAATATTATCCCTACGCTAAACATCTGAAAATAGAAGATATCAGTCTCGATTTGGGTACGATAGATAGTAAAAATTTTCAGGAAGAATTTATTGTAAGACTCTCATATCTTTTAGATACTGAATTAGCAAAGTTACTTCAGCAGGAGAATATAGATGAGCTTATTGATCGACAAAATATTTTAAATGATTTAGAATTATTTATATATTTCCTTAAGACGGGGGTAATGATTTCAGGTTCTGATTCGGTAACAAGCGTCTTCCAAAGATTAATAAAAAATGATTTACACTCTCTAAAATTTAATTTAAAAAACACCCTTAATGATAGGTCCATTAAAGAAAGATTTTTTCATCAAATAAAGGAGGATCAGCTGGATGAATATTGGTTGAATGTTGAACCTATCATTTATTTAGAAATCAGGAGATTTCATTATAAAATACAAGAGACAATTTGGAAAAAAAAGGAATTTAAATCTTTTCAAAAAGAGTTTAATGATTCCTTAAGAAGGGTAACGTTTGATTTTATGGTCAATGACTATAGATCCGTAAGCCTTAATGATTATATTAAATTTCTACAGTTAAAATTTAAAAAAGTCCAAGGTTTAGCCGATGAGGTTAAAACTATTGCATATCACAAGATAATAGAATCGCTGAAAGGGAATGAACTTGAGGAGTCCTTTAAACCCCCAAGTAGTATTAAGCGTTTGATTGAAGAGTTAACCATTTATATCATTAAGGACCGTGCTTCATCGTTATCAGTAGCTAAAAAACAAACAATTAGGAAAGTATTTTTTCGAAGAGAAATTGAAGAAATTGTTTTACAATTCACGAAATCAAATTTTACTATTAAAAAATTTATGCGCTCTTTGGAGCGAATCTATCAAGTATTAAATCCTCAGCAAATTGAATTGTTTTTCCAAATTCTTCAGCGTGAAAACAAATTCTCCTTTCAAAAAGAGCTCATTGAGCTATCCGCGATTATTCAGTTAACTCGACCTATTTTTTCTATTACCTTTTATGATTTGGGTTTATTGTGGGTGGGTGATGTTATCAAGGAATTAAAACAGCAGTTTAAAAAACGGCCTGCATTGTTATTTACGCTGATCGATCAGGTCTCTATAAGAACAGGCTATGGGCGAGATTATATCATAGAAAAAATGATGAAATCTGAGGGTTCTGAAATGGCCAAAGCTGTATTGATAAAGCATAGAAAAGAGGTCGCAAACCTCTATAAGAAAGATTCAAGCGATTCAAGTCTCATCGATACTTATTTATATTATTTAAAATCTGGAATTTGGGAGCTAACAGATCAATCTCCCGATGATATATTGATCATGCTATTAAAAGACCATGTAGAGTCATTCATTCTAGCTCTTAAAAAGGAGCAGGGTTATAAAGTAGTCTGGCTAAGATTGATTCATGGCCATGAACTTCGCTTAGTCGAGAAAGTGATTATGGCTTTTTTTCAGGGTATTCAAAGAAAGAAAAAATTTGAAAAAATTATAAAATCGATCGATCAATATGATACCGATATATCGTTTAAAAAACATATTTTTGAACGTTTAATTACAGATCCTTCATGGTTTGATAATTTTCCATTTTCAGATAAGGGGTTCAATATGAATCGAATTAAAGAGGAAGTGGATTCATTTTTCAGTCAAGAACAGAATATCAAGGATTTATCCCTGGTCCCCTTAATTGACTATCTAAATCAAGGAAAATTAGAATTTGACTACTCTTTGATAGAAATTCTAAAGATGGCTAAAAGACTTAGAAAGAAAGATCTGATAGAGTTATCAATGATCATTTCATTTGGCACTAATAATTATCAAAATAAGCTGAAATTAAAACGAATTTTTGAAATTTTTTCATTGACTCAAATAGATATGCTTTTTGTTGTTTTTGCTCGGCAAGAAACCAAAAAGAGAAAGGCCTTTGAAAACTTCCATTATCTTAAAATCTTTCTGCACACCTTATTTTCTGAAAATATTTATCATTATGGATATCAACAAATAGCTGGTTTTATCAATCATTTTTCTATTTCTGATCCACAGTTAAACAGATCATTATATGAATTGCTTGAAAGAGTAGCCTTAAAAAAAGACATGGTCTTTACCGAGTTACTTTCAACCATTATCGCTCACCTAGACCCTGGAGAATATTCTAAATTAATTGCCTTACGAAGACAACTCATTCTATTTCAAACTGTTTTGGAAACGGCAAAGGAAAAAAGTCTCAAAATTACAGATGATCTTCTTTTGATATTGAATTATTTGGAGCTTGGGGTTTGGCTTTCGGTTGATTTAGATCCAATTTCATCTCTTAAAAAGGTGCTAGAGGACAATTTTGATCAATTAACTATTCAATTTAAAAAGAGAATTGGTCATCAAATTTTTTGGCTGCGATTGCTTTATCAATTTGATTTCGATATTGTTTTAAAAATTATTTTGCAAGTTTTTAAGGACACTGCTGGATTTGTAGCGCTAGAAAAATATTTACCTGAATTGGAGCAAAGCGATCAGGATTTTAAATTCAAGCTACTTGAAACATTTATTTTAGTTAAAATGGATGTGGATAAAGGTGAAAATTTCGATGAATTATTCCAATATCAAGTGGCTTTATTTCAAAAAAATGATGCTGAAACGGATGCGATAGAGTTAGAAAATATTGACCTTGACGAGGGGAAAATATTCAATGATTTTAATTTATTATTGACTGTTTTTTTTGACAATCCGACAGACAGTCAAGCAGATTTGGTGTGGGTGAGATTTAATAGTGAGGTGGGGCATGATGTGACTTTAAATAATTTTTTTATCAATGGGCAATATCCTTGGACTCTCTGGGAAATATTATTCAAAAAGGGGCAAAAAGTTCATTTGATAAGATTATTACGTCTTTCATTGTTGACTCATTTTCAAAACTCTTGGGAGATTAAACTGGTCCATTTTTTTGGTACGCGCAACAGATTTTCATTCTTTAAAAAAAGTAATATTTTAGATTTTTTCAAGGCTCTACATTCCAAAGATTTAGATGAATTGAAAAATCAGTTTACATTGGCATGGGCCACATTATTAAAGAAAAAACCAAATGAAACGGGTGCTTGGTTAGAAGATGAATTATTTAATCAATTCATCGGTTCATCAAATGGTTATGATCTAATTTCCAAGGATGCGCAGTTCAATCTTCAAATGAAGGATTTAACTGAGCTTGAGAATGATTTTTTACTTTTATTGTCAGGTCAAAAGGTTGATTTAGTAGAGGAAGTGAGATTAAAGATAAGTGACTGGATTTTGAATATTGTACCGGTAGCTACTACTAAATTTGAATTAAAAGAGCTACTTTATTTAAAGTTATTGTCTTTTGCCACCCCCCTTAAGGTTATCGATCTGAATCTGTTGATCAGAAATTTTTCACCTGAGATGAGATTATCTGTCTTTACCCAGATTATTAATTTCAATATAGTAGAAATTAATCAAATATTACACCAGCAAAGGCTACTCTATCTTCTTCTTGAAAGTTTACTCGAAGACCAAAGTTTATCAGCTCAATTATTCTTAAATATTGACAAGAAAAAGTTGTCTAAATTTTTCTCATTACTATCTAGTCAAACCTTGAAAAAGTTGATGCTTTTATTTGATGACAAGAAGGATGATGAGGCTTTGTTGCTAGCTGCGGTTCGGGAATCTAAGGAGACGTCTTCAAAATCAGATCTCCAACCTTCAACTGAGGCCAAAGATCTTACTTTATTGCGTGTTGTGATTGAAGAAGGGAGTATCAGCAGAACACCTTTCAACCGTTGGTCATCCTTTGAGACAGTTTTTATGGAGCTATTGAGCGGTAACGTCTTGAAAGCCGTATTTTTCAAAGAGTTTGACTTGAATACCGTGCGTCAATTTTTGGCATTATTGTCTGCTGATGCTTTGACTCTGCTTACGGCTGTGTTTGATGACGAGAAGGACGATGAGGCTTTGTTGCTAGCTGCGGTACGGGAATTTAAGGAGATGCCTTCAAAATTAGATTTCCAGCCTTCAACTGAGGCTAAAGATCTTGCTTTATTGCATGTTGTGATTGAAGAAGGGAGTATCAGCAGAACGCCTTTCAAGCGTTGGTCATACTTTGAGACGTTTTTTATTGAGCTATTGAGCGGTAACTTCTTTAAAGCCGTATTTTTCAATGAGTTTGACTTGATTACCGTGCGTCAATTTTTGGCATTATTGTCTGCTGATGCCTTGACTGCACTTACAGCTGTATTTGATGACAAGAAGGACGATGAGGCTTTGTTGCTAGCTATGGTACGGGAATTTAAGGAGACGCTTACAACATCAGATCTCCAGCCTTCAACTGAGGCCAAAGATCTTGCTTTATTATGCGTTGTGATTGAAGAAGGTAGTATCAGTAGAACGCCTTTCAAGCATTGGTCATCTTTTGAGACGTTTTTTATGGAGCTTTTGGTTAGAGGAGTATTGACGGCCCAATTTTTTAAAGAGATTGAATTGAGTACGTTAAATAAATTTTATAAATTATTATCCTCCGATCTCCTCATCTCTATCGAGAGCCTTTTTAGTCCAGATACCCCTCTGCTTTCTCCTTTACACTTGCTGATAAGCTCGAATGAGGGGGCAGCATTGGAAAAAGAGTTTTTGAATTTGAATGATCTTGGCGATCTGGCGCCAGCAAGTCCATTTGATTTGTATCCACATCGGACATTTGGAATATTATTAGAAAAAGTTATTGAATTGGGATTTAAAGAGGCCCAAACTCCTTATTTAACTTTCCAGGAATTTGAATTTCAATTTAATAAGCAATTATCCATTCAAAATACGATTTGGCAATTACTTACTCGGCGAAGTATTGGAAAAATGAAAATCTTTTTAAGGGTTCTCCAACAAGAAACGTTAGCCGAGTTAATCAAATTAATAAATTATAAGTTTGATGGGATTTCATTTAATGAGATTATGAACTCTATTAAAAAAGCCAATCAAAAATCGATATCTGAAGTGGAAGTTTTAATGGTAATTTTTGGTTTATCACATGATCATTATGATCAAGAATCTCTTTTGAAATTTTTGGATGATCAAATTAATTTTTTCATGATTCCTGATGAGTTGAAAGTTTTTCTATTGGCTCCAAAAAATAATGAGATTACCCTCTCTTATGTTGATGAATTTATAATCTTTTTAAAAGATCGTAATAAGCTTAACAAAGTAATTTCCATTTATGAAGCAGAGGAGGCATTCAATAGGATACTCCATTTTAAGAGGGAATTTTTTATATCACGATTAAGGAGAGATAGAGATGTTGAACAAGTATTGATCAATTTATTTCAACGTTTGCCAGAAAAATTAATTCCCCAATACTTTAATGAAATGATGCCTGACTATGCTGGACAATGGGAGCCTTTATGGCAAAGTATGGTATTCTCAGTTTCAAAAATCGTTTTTACTTCTAAATTAATTTTATTAGGCTTAAGAAATATTCAAAAAATAGAATTCAACATATTGCGCGGTTTATTACTGGCGCAGTTGAATCCTAAAAAATCAGTAGCTCCTCTAAAATTGACCTTGTCAAAAGCTGGAAAAGCAGATCTTGACCAACTAAAGTCCCTATCATATGCCAGTATTAAAGACGATTATTTAGCTCATTTTGATATATATGATTTTGTTGAAGCGGTAATTACGACGGGAACATTTCCAAATTGGTCAGCCGCTTACTCAGTAGAAAGGTTTTATGAAATACTGGTTAAATTAGCTAAAGTAGATGGGTATCATTTTAAATTAAATATTGATGCGCTCATCAAAAAGTCTGCAGATCTTGATTTTTTGATCTCATTTTTAGGTGAAAAAAAATTTCTTTCTCTGTTTAAAATCATAAGGCCTTCAGTTCATGAGCAGGCTCAAAAAATCGCGAAGCAATTTGAGCAGGCCTTCGCCGCAGTTGTAAAGAAATCAGTACTTACCAATTATTTTGTCCTAATTATTCTGAGGTATCAACACGAATACCCAACAGCCAATGATGAACTAATTTGGGATGAAATGTTGGACCAATGGTCACTAAGTATGCAGATGAGTAAAATTGAATTAATAGACCTTGCAGGAAGTCAAGAATCGCAGGAAATATCAGCTTATTTGGAATCAAAAAAGATTAATACGATTACCTATGTCAAAAAAGAGTTGGCTTGGCAAAGGGATATAGATTTTTTGTTGCATCTCATTCTTTATAATGAATATCCATGGTGGTCTATTGAGTTTGATCGTCAAGGATTTTCTAAGTCAGAAAACTTGGTTCGGTTAACCAATCAGATGCTTAACGAGCATCCAAAATCTTTTATTGAAGCCATATCCATGCTTAAAAGGCCTGATGGAGTTTTTGAAAAGATCATTCCGATTATGAAACCTCAGGTCATTGATAGGATATTACTCATTTTGTCTCCACAGCATGGTGCCTTTGTTGTTAATTTCAATATTTTAATCAGGCGATGGGGGTATTTAAAAGCAAAAGATGAATGGATTACTTTTCTTTTCAGATATTTCTCTCATCTTGAAAGCTTTGATCATGATCGATTTATATTATCAGGGATAACCTTCATAACAAAAAAGACCCCCTTTGTTTTCCTCAAAGTCAAGGAACAATTATTAAAAATTACCCGTGATGCATTGCATGAGGGAGAAATGAAATTTCTTCCCTTTATGAAGTTATTTAATGATTTAAATATAAATGACGAATTGATGCCTATTCCAAATACTTATTTGGTCCGAGATCATACTAATAAAGATTTCATTGCTATAATGACTTACTATATTACTACTGGATCTTTACCTGCTGATTATGCTTATTTGATTAAATCATATTTGGCTTTTGTACGTAAAATGGAAAGTTATTTAAATACAGGACACGAGGATTTAAGGGGAGCCATTATTTCTGTGATAGAAAATAGCGAGGTGAGAACTCGAGTAGTTAGAAATGAAAAAGAAGATATTTTATTTTTGATTACTCGAGCATTATTCCCAAAGCATACTAAATCGTTAATGGAATATAAATCTGAGATCATCAAACTATTTAGTCAGATTTGGCCTTCCATTCAACCAAAGATGATCAATGAGTTATTTTATCAGACCATATATCAATCCGTATTGAATTCTAAGTTCATGAATCTTAACGCACTTGATTTAGTGCATTTATTTTTACAGCAATTTAAAAAAGTAAATCAAATCTCTTTTGATTTTGACATGAACGCCTACGCTTATTTGGATATTTCAGATAAACTCATAGAAATGATTGTCTCATTTAATACATTTAAACAAACACGAGATATTCCAAAAGAGAATGATTCAGAATTAAAACTTTTGCCTATCGTATTGGACCCGACTGATGATATTGAATCGGTCAAATTAGAGCATCGTATTGAAATAAAAAACGCAGGAATCGTTATTGTTTGGCCTTATTTGGATCGATTTTTTCAAATGTTAGAGATGACTGAAAAAGGGTTATTTAAAACTGAGGGAGATGCCGCAAGAGCACCACATCTTATTCAATATTTGGTAACAGGCTCGAATGAAACACCTGAGCATGAACTACTTCTAAATAAAATTTTATGTGGAATCAAGTTGGCAACGCCAGTACCTTTGCAAATTGAATTGACAGATAAAGAAAAGGAAACTTCAGACTTAATGCTCAAGGGAGTTATGCAAAACTGGGAAAAATTAAAATCCTCTTCAATAGATGCCATGAGAGAAGGTTTTTTTGTAAGACAAGGATTTATCGAAGAGAAAGATGATTTTTGGGAATTAGAGGTTGAAAAAAAGACCATAGATATTCTTTTAAAGAGTCTCCCTTGGGGATTTGGCACTGTTAAACTACCTTGGATGTCGAAAAGAATGATTGTAAATTGGACTTAATTTTAAATAATAGTTTAGTAACTCTAGCTAAAGAGTTGGAATGGCTAGAAGAGACCATATCCCATAGATTGAAAGACTATTTCGAACAGGTAGCAGGAGGTGACTTACCGTTAATGCCTGAGCTAGAAAAAGACAATTCTTACTACGCCCAATTCACGTGTCATCATGGACTAGGTGAAATTGATCGTTTGGTAATGATCATCGCTTTGGCACCCCATTTAAGACCCTCTATTTTCGATATATTTTTCACTAAAAATAAACAGTATGACAAGTATTATGCTGAATTTGGCGGTGTTAAAGGCGAAAAGCATACTGGTTTTTTGCCGACAGGAGAAACTGCGGCATTTATTGTTGCAGGATCAGACTTAACACGTAGGTTTGATTTATATAAATGCTTTGAAGAGGAACATGTTTTGGCTCAACAAAATGCTATCTCGATAGGATTTACGAATGAACATGAACCTATTTGGAGTGGAGAATTGATTGTAAGTAAAGAGTTTTTGTCGAATTTGACATTAAATGAGCCTTACAGACCCAGATTTTCACCTACATTTCCCGCTCAACTTTTGACCACAAGATTGGAATGGAGCGATGCCATTTTTGAGCCTAAATTATTGAAAGATATTGATCATATAAAGACATGGATCAATAATGAAAAAGAAATCATGCGGAATGCTGATTTGCAAAAATATCTTAAAAAGGGCTATCGGGCCCTTTTTTATGGTCCACCTGGTACCGGTAAATCGATGACTGCAGCACTGCTTGGAAAAAGTGAGAATCTAGATGTTTATCGGGTAGATTTATCCTCTGTAGTTTCAAAATTCATAGGTGAAACGGAAAAAAACTTAGCTAATATTTTCAAAATTGCAGAGAATAAAGGGTGGGTGTTATTCTTTGATGAAGCTGACGCTTTGTTCAGTAAGCGGATGAGTACACAGAGCAGTAATGATGTGTTTGCCAATCAACAGGTCTCTTATTTGCTCCAGCGGATTGAGGATTTTGATGGGATTGCTATTTTGGCTTCAAATTTTAAAGATAATATTGATGATGCTTTCCTAAGGAGATTTCAAAGTATTGTTTATTTTCCCAAACCAGATCAATCCATGATGGTTAAGTTGTGGGAAAAATATTTTTCAATGTATGATATTGAAAATATTGATTTTGACAAAATAGCCAATAATTTTGAGATCTCTGGGGGGAGTATATTGAATGTTTTGAGATATTGTGCGATTCAAGCGGCCAACAGGGGTAATGGTAAAGTTTTGGAAAAAGATGTTATTGATGCAATTAAAAAAGAATACGACAAAGAAGGTCAAACTATTTAGAGGTGTCTATACGTTTTCTCTTTCTCTTATTTTTTTTGATAAGTTACGTAATTAAAGCTGTAGAGATGGCGTTCATCTGAAGCATGATGTGATCGCAGTGTTTCTTTGAAAATTTGTTTATCGAAAACAGGGAAGTAGGCATGACCATCAAGAGAAGCATCGACTTCAGTTAGATAAATTGTATCTGCATAGGGTAGTGCTAATTGGTAAATTTCTCCTCCACCAATGATAAATAATTCTTGTTCACCCTGGATTTCAGCATATTCGATAGCCTTTTCAACTGAATGAAAAATATATGTGTTTTCAGCTTGATACTTATTGTTTTTTGTAATGATGAGATTGATTCTGTTAGGAAGAGGTCTAAATTTTGGAGGTAAAGATTCATAATTCTTACGTCCCATGAGTACATGATGTCCTTTTGTCTTAGTTTGAAAGAACTTGAAGTCATCAGGCAAATGCCAAGGCAAGTCATTGTTTATACCAATTACTCGGTTGGTACTCATGGCGGCGATCATTGATATCTTCATTTTTAGTAGTTTTTGATCTGTTAATTAGTTCATGCGGTAACCATTCAAGAATTCTTCGACGGTCATTTTTTTTTTCCCCTGAATTTGTAAAGTAGTAATGGCTAAATCAGAGGTTTGGGTGCCAAAATGCAAATATTTTTTTCCGTCACTCTCAAATTCCCCAGAATCTAGATGGTTCGTAGTTATTTTATTTACATGAAATATTTTCAGTATTTCATTGTTGAATTTGCACCAAGCAGTTGGATGGGGTGACATACCACGGATGAAATTAACAATACTATCAGCATCTTGGGCCCAATTTATTTCACAATCTTGCTTGAATATCTTAGGCGCTAAGGGACCTGCGTTTTCATCATTCTGAGGCATCGTATCTATGGATCCCTTTTCGATCAGGGCAACCGTTCTTAAGATGAGCGATGCTCCTTTCAGCATCAATTTTCCATAAAGTGTACCAAAGTCATCCTCCTCTTGAATCACTTCTTTTTCTTGTAGTATTATTTTTCCATTATCAATTTTTTTATCTAAAAAGAAGGTGGTAACGCCAGTTTCAGATTCCCCATTGATTAAGGCCCAGTTAATAGGAGCTGCTCCTCTATATTGAGGTAGTAAAGAAGCATGTAGATTAAAGGTACCTCTTTTAGGCATCGACCAAATAACTTCCGGTAGCATTCTAAAAGCGACCACTATTTGTAAATCGGCTTCGAGTGATAACAGTTCTTTGATAAAGGATTTCTCTTTTAGATTATCTGGTTGTAGGACTCTTAATTCGTTCAATAGAGCAAATGCTTTTACCGCAGAGACGCCCATTTTTTTTCCTCGTCCTTGAGGTCTATCCGGGGCAGTAATTACACCTACAATCTCTTGATTTGAGTTAACCAATTCTCTGAGAGAGGCAACGGCAAACTCAGGAGTACCCATAAATATAATTCTCATCCCCATTGGTTTTTCTAGTTTATGTCGGTCACATTATTTACCGACGAAATTGATCTTTTCCCTGAGTAAAGCGATCAACAATAATCTCTGAAGATCTATTATTGAAAGAATAGATTATTCGAGCAGTCTTGGGGGGTGGTGCGCTTTTGGTGGAGCTAGGCTTAGACATTTTTTGATTTCGGTTACTCATGGAATTTTTCATGCTTTTTGATGCTGCGATTTCCCAAAGATTTTCGGTACGTTTTACCTTGAATTTCAAGCTTTTTCCATCTATAAAAACAGATTCTATCTTTAAATCCTCACATTCCTGACTTAAAAATTTAATTGAATAATCAGTTCCACCAACATTGGGTATTCCTCCAAACCAATTAAGCCAACTTGCTGATTCAAGAGTTACTTCACACTTTTCTTTTTTATCACAGGTGGTTGCTAAAAAATTGAAAACTACAATTAAGATTAAATATTTCATTAAATGAAGAAATCTAGGTATATTTTTTTCTTATGATTCAAAGATAATAAGCACATTTCAAGTTGAGCAGTAAAATTAATGGATTGATGCTCTATTGTTGTAAATTAATGGTAGTGCAAAAATACCTCATAGGTTCAAATTAGGCATTGTTTAGCACAAATAAAAGATAAAGTACCAAATAGGTAACAAAGTATTTTACTGCTATTTTATTTTCTTCATCCTCCAATTTTCTCTTACCCCTTTGGGGTGAATAAATTTAATCCTGGAATCGATTAGAAAATACATAATTATAGTCGTGATCAAACTTATTTTGAAGTCCTAGGAAATACATCTTTTCTTGGTATTTTCCAACTCTCCACTTTTTGACATTCTACCAAGCAAAATTTCTATCTACTAGTGTTCACCTAAAAGGTGTTTAGACAATTGGTTCGAGCACAGCTTTTGACTTTAGGAATCCTGTAATTTTTTCTTTCACATCTTTCACTACACAATATTTTTTGGATGGTGTGCAAAGGCTAGTATCAAGGCATCTGGTGATGTAGCAAATTTCTTAGGTGATAATTTTGGAAATAAAAAAGAGCTAACCTACAAGACTAGTAAGTATCAAAAGTAGAAAAAGAGAGAAACTAAAAGCATATGGATCAAACTATGAAAGGTGCTTTTGAAACAATGGGAGTGAAGGGAATAATTCCCTTCTACAAGGATATCAAAGACTATGTTGGAAGAAATGATTTTTAGGGTGAGGAGTAGGCTTATTCTCCACAGTTAGTGAAGTTAGGTTTAGGTAATGTCCAAGCAGGACTTTCTGCACTGAAAGCATAGCATTTTTTAACACTTTTTACTTCCCAAGAGCTAAGATCTTGATTAAATGTTAGAGCATCAATAAACATTCCATGCATATTCGTCACGTTACTCACATCCCAAGAACTAATATCCTGATTGAAAGTCGTTGCATAAAATGTCTCATACATATTTGTGACATTACTCACATCCCAAGAACTGATGTCTTGATTAAAATATTCCGCTCCAACAAACATCAGAGAGATATCTGTCACATTGCTTACATCCCAAGCACTGATGTTTTGATTAAAAGATTGAGCCCAAGAAAATATACCCCTCATACTACTCACATTACTCACATCCCAAGTACTGATATCTTGATTGAAAGAAGACTTTTTATAGAACAAGAAATTGAGAGTTGTAATTTTAGTAGTTACCACTTTAGTAATATCTTCTCCTTTTCTCACCATTTCAGATAGTAAATCATAATCTACTACCAAATAGCTGATCCCATCTAAGTCATAGTAAGCTCCAATTTCAGCACTTTTAGTTGCTTTAATAGTAATTCCGTTTTCATCTCGGTAAATAGCATCGTCATTAAGAGGATCAATATCACATTTTACGAAGTTAGGATTATTTTCTGTATGTAATGGGGTCTTTTGGTTGAAATATAAGCATTGTGTGAGGTTGTCAACATTCCAATCACTTAGATTTTGATTAAATGCCTCCGCCCCAGAAAACATTTGATTCATATTTAAAACCTTACTCACATCCCACTGAGTAATATCTTGATTAAAAGAAGTTGCCCTATGAAACATCAGAGACATATCTGTCACATTGCTTACATCCCAATGAATCAAACTTTTATTGAAAGAAGTAGCACCTGCAAACATCCCTTTCATATCTGTCACATTACTCACATCCCAATGAATCAAACTTTTATTGAAAGAAGTAGCACCTGCAAACATCCCTTTCATATCTGTCACATTACTCACATCCCAAGAACTGATATCTTTATTGAAATATTCTGCATTAGCAAACAAATCACTCATATCTTTAACGTAAGTAGTAACTACTTTTGTAATATCATCATCATTAGCAACCATTTCGTACAACATAGTTGAATCGACAACTAAATATATTTTCTCATTTAATACATATGATTTTCCCACGATGAGATGGACATTTTCTTTAGCCTTTACGGTTAGCCCATTTTCGGCTAAATAGATAAGAGATTGGACAGGAGCATTACGCTGATTTTCACCGCAATTGGTTAACAAGGCAGTTAAATAAAGAACGCTTATGAGATAGACGTATTTAGTGCGTTTCATTGCAACAATTAATTTAAGCCCACAGGTAAGTTAAAAAAAATAACTAATTCCAAGAAATAATATGTGTATTGTATTATACATACTTTTGAACTAGCGGAAACCACCCTCAGTTTATTACTAACGAAGGAATGATTCAAATATCCAAATACGATGTCATCACAGCAACAATAGTGGTTATCCTTTTTTTGGATTTTACAATATAGTGTGGAGAAAGATTTGCTAGATGCCAAGGATGACAAAATTAAGTTTGGATATTGGTGTAAAAAAATTGTGGAATAAGAATAACGATAATGCCCTTGCTCACTTTTTTATTATAGCATTCCTCCTCATCTTGGGCAGAGAGAACATAAGGAACTTTCTTAGCGAATACTTTGATATTCCAATCGGAATGGATACGCTAGGTGCTAGTGGTTTAATTGGTTTTTCAAGTAGCTTAATTTCAGACATCCTCAAGAAAACGATAAAAGCAGTTAAGATATGAATAAAACTACCATCATCATCCTAATGGATATTGCTCTTATGATAACTATTATAGCAACCAAAAAGGAGTACGAATTCGTTATGACTACAATTACTGAAATTCATATGGTCACCTTATATTTAGAACTGCCAAACGATACTATTTTCCTGTCTGAAGTGCGATACATGAGTAAACTAATTCACGATACTATCTATGTCATGAAGGAGATTCAATAGCTAATTATAATAGAGAGTTTTTTATAGACAGTACCTTTATAGTGCTATATAACATAGATGTCAATGGAATGATTTAGGGAGTGAACTTTAGAGACGTTAAGAATACCCTTCTCAAGAGGTCATTACCAATACAATAAATACTATCACTGAGTATTAATCAATTGAATACAAGGCTCTATGGGCTGTCTTGGGTATGTATATGATTAACATCCAACCATTGGTTTAGATTTTCAGAACCATAATGAGTTTTTTGGAATTAACTTTAATCCAGGAGATTAAGTGATTGGATTCAATTATAAATTGAGACTATTCAAGACGAAGAAAAGATAGCCCAACTTGAAGCCCAATTAATTGGAAATATGTTCACTGATATGGATATTAAGGATCAAATCCATAAATTTAAGATAGAAGAAGTTGGAGGCAGCTGTGATATTGATTATCCTGAGTGCGGGGCTTGTGGGTCTTAAATAAGAAACTTGAATATAGAACTAAAAAAGTAGACTAAAATTGAAATTACAGTAAGCAAGAAGAAGAAAACTAAGTTATTTTTATTCTATCTGTTTTCTTAGATATATTTTTAAGTATTCAACTTCGCTCTGATGTTTAGGGGACCTCTCGCATTGGTAAGCGATTTCTGATTTAAGAATTTCTTTGTCCTTTTCATCATTATCCATTTTCTCAAATTAGCTTTCTATTAATTTTATGTAGCGTAAAAAAACTTCATGCTCCTTTTCAAGTAAGGCAGTTAGTTGCAAAGTTAATAATTCATTTTCAGGTACGGACTTATATCCAATATAACAATTGGCCTTACAATGAATCGCCACATGATTGAGTAGATAATTATTACTTCGATCTATCAATAGGGCATAATCAGATTTCATATTAAAAAATTGCTGAATCCAAGTAGTTTTCGGCTTCCCAAAAAATGAAAAATCAGTATTTCTAACAATTTTCATCCCTTTTTTCATGAAATACTTGCCAATTAAGGTGACGCCAATACATTCCACATTCTTGCCCAACGCTTTAAAAGAATGGATTAGTGCTTCAAGATCACATGTTTTTTTTTCATCCAAATTGATGATGATTACAATATTTTTTATTGTATTGAATCCTTCAACTTGGACTGAATGTTTTTTTATTCGGAATTTAAACAGCAATTCAATAATTAGTTTTTGGAATATCATTTGGCAATTAAGTTAAAAAATTCTGTTTCGCTCGATAGGGGGTGCTCCATGGATTCTTCCCTTCATTATCATGAACTACAAAAGCAACGGTTATAATAACCATTGCGATAATCATTATTAAAAATATTTGATTGTTACTCATCGCACTAAAGTAATACTTTTCCATGCAGGCACAAAAAAACTTCTGAGACACCACACCCCGGGATTTCTCTACACAAATTATTTACGTAACAATATCGACTGCAAAAAGTGCTACAGTTTTGATAAAAAAATTTTTCTCGAATTAAAACGACGGACATTCATTTTATGCTCTTTGATTATAGAAAATTAAAAAATTAGCCAATACAGCGCATAACATCAGAACTAGATATTAGTTCGTTTTATTTTTTCGGTCTTGAGGATCTCATCCTTGTGATATCCCATTTGTCTCTTGATTTCGCTTAGCTTATTTTGATAGCCATTAATTTGTTAGTCTAGCTTCTTAATGCTACTCATAACTCCAGCTGTTTTAGTAGCTGAGATTAGCATATCATGGATCAACATGTACCCTTCACTCCTTATGAGTAGAGTCTCCTTTAGTAAGCCCTCTGCTTCTTTTAAATCATCAATTATCGAGTTATTTCCATCTAGCTGAAATCTTCGCTTTCGTGTGGATATACATGAACCTAGATCTCTTATTGAGGTATGTCGTGATGTGCTCATTGGAGGCATCGCTATCCACTTGGCTACCTTCAGGTACATCTGACTTTTTGGTTACAATCTTACAACGATCATTGATGATTGGCTTGTTGCCGTAAACTGGTCTGCAATAGTTGTATTCCTCCACGCATGAGCTTTGATTTCGAAACCAATGAACTCATCATTGGTTCATCGTGTACGCTCGTGCGTAGTGGGACATACTTATTGTTGTTGGGTTTAGTCTGTTTGATTTTGATATAGTTTTTTATAGAATTTAATTTTGAGTTTTAGGTTTTTCTTTTTCGCTAGATCTTAGCGTGTAGTAGCCATAGCAATCTTGACATTTATATTATTGTCATATCACACCGGAAGCAGTCCCTCGAGAGCAATAACGATGCGTTCGAGGGCTACCACATTTTGGTCATATTATGTTATCCGTATCTGAGGTTAGATTCGGATGTCATTTTCCTATATATCCATGGAGTTTTAGATAAATCCGTTCGCGGAGCAAAATATCTTGTTCACAATATTTATCATGAGCTGTAGTGCGTTTGGATCTCCCTCCAGGGCACCACTTTCATCTAGTTCGAACATTATGAGGGACCAATTGACTATGCTTTTAACTCCAAGATTAAGTTGAAAAATACTTTTAAAGATATGTTTTTTGTATAGCGAAGGGTAATGGCCCTACACTAATTTCTTAATTTTGGATAGCTTATTTATGTAGCGATTGTCTTTCATCGCTACGTTTATATTCTCGCTAATGAGAACTCGTTTCATAATATAAATCCTGATTTCAATTTCTGAAAAGATAAAATTTTTGTTGTGAAATTGGTGTACAGAACAGTACTAATAAAAGAAACAAGAACGAAAAAACCTTAATTATAATACTTAAATGAGGTTTTTCGTTGCTTGGACAGTTAAAGAACTTTCTAACCTTTCCTAAGCTCTACATTCTCTATTTTAAGCTCTGCATTCTCTATTTTAAGCCTCTCAATTTCTTTTCTCAATTTTTCCATAGCATAACTTGATGTTTCGCTGATACTAAAATCTTCTATATACTGAGGACCAACGCCATCTAAAAGCCAATCATAGCTTAATACTTTATTATTATCATTGACTCTTTCTTTTAACCGGGACAAAAACCAAGTTGTAGGATTTTGTCTCTTATCTTTACCAGCCATAGCGCTAATCATTGACCTGTTTACATCTAGTAGCTCAGCAAATGAAGTCTTACTTTTACCTAGACCTTCTCTCGTATTATCAATCCTATTACAAAGGTCCTTATCAACCTTATTGTCTTTGGTAGGTTTTTTTGCAGGCATATCAGGTAGTGGGAGATTGCGTTGTTCAATGAACATCTCACCAACACCATCTATAAGCCAATCATAGCTGAGCTTATTGTTTAAATCTAATGAGCATTTTTCCTTTAACTTTTTAATAAAGAATATAGGAGGATTTTGCCTGAAGGATTCTACATTGGTTATGATTCCTCTATTCTCACCCATAGTGGTTTCGGCAAAATAAGTCTGAGATTCCTTTGGATCCCTGGACATTCTTAACTCACGTACTCTTTTACATAAGGCTTTATTTATATCGGATCTGAGTCTGCTTCCAGTTGCGTAAGTTGTAGCGAATTTTGATCTTAGAATGATCTTGAAATTTGCATCAGTTCCATTCTTTAATAACTGATCAATGCTTTTCTGTGAATGGCATAAATTTTCTGATTCAGGACTTGCTGACTTTGGCTTACCCTTGTACCAATCAGACTTAATGATATAGTCTTTCTTTTGTTTGGGGGACCATTCATTTAGCCAATTTCCAAAACCGTGTATGAGCCATTCCATATTAAGAAATGGTAAGGCTTTTTCGATATCCTCTAAAAATTTTGTTGTCATTACCTTATTTCCACCACTAGCTCTGAAAGAAGAAACTCCTGATTTTGAGTAGTAATTTTTCTTTAGAAATTTAATGTCAATTTCTGTGGCAAGAATGGGATCAGTAGTATTGAGAACCTCTATCAATTCATCAAGTCTTACTTGGGCAGTTTGTTTTTTACTGGTAGTTATATTTTCCATTATTTTACCGTTCTTGACCAAAAGTATTTAAATGTTTATAAAATACAAATTAGTTATTTTTATTATTTAATAATTACAGTCTCTAGTATACTGGATTCTACAATTG
>Ga0233444_10000412_pt1 | contig 58742 bp, 40 predicted proteins | sample SI_124_October20_6_FD_182792 | JGI IMG/M metagenome (GOLD analysis project Ga0233444, IMG submission 182792) | Seawater microbial communities from Saanich Inlet, British Columbia, Canada - SI_124_October2016_10_MG | ecosystem: Environmental > Aquatic > Marine > Inlet | place: Canada: British... | reverse complement strand
AATGTTTTTGACAGTAGCAAAATTTGCATATCCGAATAATCCAATCTCAGTTCCTTGTGGTCTGGATATGTGTAAATTGTCAATATAATAACTTTGACCATCATACGAGCCTGTAAACTTTGTTGTTGTATTTCCAATTGGAGTGAATCCCTTACCGTAATCTAGGTTTACGGAAGGTGAAGCATCAATGTCGGCAGTTTGAATGTAGTGATATGCCCACCTACTGCTGTCTTGAGAAATCCACCACAGATCTGAGAAGGAATCAATTTGAAATGGACTTGATGAGCTTCCATCACCTACTGATGGTGTTGATGTACCAGAGTAATTTACCACAGTAATTAGTGGATCATCAATTCCATTGGCTTCATATCCGCTAGGATCCTTGAATCCCCATGATCTTTCTGGAATTGAATAATTACCAGAGGGCACAGAGGATGAATCAAGTAAAAGAATTGACTCGTAAACTCCATTATAACGGTCACCACTAACAAGGGTCCAGGTTGAACCATTGTGGTAGTTAGAGTTGAAATACAAGTAAGGATAAGTACTAGGAGTGACTACTCCAGAAGCATCAGAGGCTGTAATATTAAGTGTAAGGGTTTGAGTCCCGGAAGAAATATCCACACTTGAAGGAGAAACAGTATAATTGGATAAGATTGGTCTATCAAAATCAGCGTTGCTGTTATTTACCACAGTAATTTGTGGATCATCAATACCATTGGCTTCATATCCGCTAGGATCCTTGAATCCCCATGATCTTTCTGGAATTGAATAATTACCAGAGGGCACAGAGGATGAATCAAGTAAAAGAATTGACTCGTAAACTCCATTATAACGGTCACCACTAACAAGGGTCCAGGTTGAACCATTGTGGTAGTTAGAGTTGAAATACAAGTAAGGATAAGTACTAGGAGTGACTACTCCAGAAGCATCAGAGGCTGTAATATTAAGTGTAAGGGTTTGAGTCCCGGAAGAAATATCCACACTTGAAGGAGAAACAGTATAATTGGATAAGATTGGTCTATCAAAATCAGCGTTGCTGTTATTTACCACAGTAATTTGTGGATCATCAATACCATTGGCTTCATATCCGCTAGGATCCTTGAATCCCCATGATCTTTCTGGAATTGAATAATTACCAGAGGGCACAGAGGATGAATCAAGTAAAAGAATTGACTCGTAAACTCCATTATAACGGTCACCACTAACAAGGGTCCAGGTTGAACCATTGTGGTAGTTAGAGTTGAAATACAAGTAAGGATAAGTACTAGGAGTGACTACTCCAGAAGCATCAGAGGCTGTAATATTAAGTGTAAGGGTCTGTGTTCCCGATGAAATATCCACACTTGATGGAGAAACAGTATAATTGGATAAGATTGGTCTATCAAAATCATTCTGTGAATACCCTTTTGACAACCCAGCAACTATCAGGGACACAAAGAGTAAAAAACGATTTAAAAATGATAATTTTAACTTCATAAAATCTAGGCTATCAACGCATCAACAAAAATACAAAAATAATTAAACACAAATCATGCCAAAACCTGAAATCTTTAACTTGCTATTGCTTCTGTCTTTGTTTTTAATATTTTTTTATAACTTAAGAATTTTAGAAAAAATCAATTGTCATGAAACATAAGATTACATTACTATTAATTTTTATTTTTAGCCAATCTCTTTTTGCACAAGAAATAAGCGCAGAAGGACCTTTTGATCAGCTTATTATTAGAGGAGTTACTCTTATTAATGGAAATGGTTCACCACCTATGGGTCCCGTTGATGTTGTTGTTGAAAAAAACAGAATCACTCAGGTTGTTGTAGTTGGTTATCCTGGGGTAAAAATCAATGAAAAAAGTAGACCAGAACTACTAAACGGAGGAAGGGAAATCGATGCTCATGGAATGTATTTACTACCAGGGTTTATTGACATGCACGGGCATATTGGAGGAGTTTCTCAGGGCGCTGATTGGGATTATGTTTTTAAACTATGGTTAGCGCATGGCGTAACAACGGTTAGAGAGCCTAGTGGCCGCAGTAGAGCATGGGCGCTGGATTTAAAAAAGAAAAGCGCTGACAATGAAATTATTGCACCACGTATTGTACAATACACTGGTTTTGGATCAGGTTCAAAAACACCTATTATAACAGAGGAGCAAGCACGAGAATGGGTGCGTAAAAATGCGAAATCAGGTTCAGATGGAATTAAATTTTTTGGAGCAGCTCCAAAAATTATGGAAGCAGCTTTGGATGAAAACAACAAACTTGGATTAGGCTCAGCATGCCATCATGCACAACTCAGTGTAGCGCGATGGAATGTTTTACATTCTGCACGAGCCGGACTCACCACTATGGAGCATTGGTATGGATTACCTGAAGCTCTTTTTGAGGACCGAACGGTACAAGATTATCCCCTAGACTACAACTATCAAAATGAACAACACCGTTTCGAAGAGGCTGGAAAATTATGGGAACAAGCAGCAGTGCCTTATTCCAACCATTGGAATTTGGTTATGGAAGAGTTATTGGCACTCGATTTTACTTTAGACCCAACGTTTAATATTTATGAGGCTAGCCGCGATTTACATCGTGCTCGAAGGGCAGAATGGCACGAGGATTATACCTTACCAAGCTTGTGGCGTTTTTATCAACCCAGCAAAATTTCTCACGGATCTTATTGGCATTTCTGGGGTACAGAACAAGAAATCAATTGGAAAAAGAATTTTGATTTATGGATGACTTTTGTAAATGAATATAAAAATCGTGGCGGAAGAGTCACTACAGGTTCTGACTCTGGATTTATTTTCCAACTCTATGGTTTTGCTTATGTGAGAGAGCTGGAGTTGCTTCGAGAAGCTGGATTCCACCCCCTTGAGGTAATTCGCTCCGCAACACTCAATGGAGCAGAGGCTCTCAAAATGGACAATCAAATAGGTTCTATTGAAGTTGGTAAATTAGCGGATATGATTTTGGTTGATTCGAACCCCTTAGAAAACCTTAAAGTCCTTTACGGTACAGGAGCTATTAAACTCACTGAAGACAATGAGGTCGTTAGGGTAGGAGGTGTGAAGTACACCATTAGTGATGGTGTGATTTACAATTCTAAAGTACTTTTAAAAGAAGTTAAAGCCATGGTGGACGAGGCTAAGAAAAAAGAAAATTTTACTATCAAACAGCCCGGAGTGGATTAATATAAAGTCTTAAAATTAGTTTAGAAAACTCTGTGAAAATAAAAACCAGCATTTAGCTGGTTTTTTTTAGGAGTTGATTAATACTTATGGTATCGAGCATAACGATCCAAATGGAAATTATAATCTCCAAATAAGCGCTGTAATACACGAGCACGTTTAAAGTAAAATCCAATATTGACATCATCGGTTACTCCAATTCCCCCGTGCATTTGCATAGCTTCATTGGTCACTAATTTGATTGTTTTCCCCAATTTTGCTTTAGCTAAACTTGCTAGCTCATCCAAATTATTGGATTCATTATCTAGAGCTTGAAGTGCAGTAATGACTATACTTTTGCAAAGTTCAATTTCAGAAAACATAATTGCAGCTCTGTGCTGGAGAGCTTGATAGGATCCAATTCGTTTTCCAAATTGTTCTCTTTCTTTCAAGTATTCAACAGTCTGGCTAAAGGCCTCTTTTACTATTCCAAGCATTTCAGATGCCAAACAAATTGATGCAGTGTTGAGGATTTGATTCAACAAGACAGTTCCATTTCCAACATCACTGATACGATCATTTGCTGTTACTTCAACGTTGTTAAAAGTCACGGAAGCATAGGTTCCGGCATCTAGAAGGATTTCTGAAGTTAGGGAAACTCCCTTGGCAGATGAGTTGACCAAAAATAAAGCAGGCTCTCCGTCATCGGTGCGAGCGACAACAATAAATGCATCTGCTCCAGCTCCATCAATTACCATGGTTTTTTTTCCAGAAATAAGGAAACCATCAGATGATTTTTTTGCTGAAGTTACAATTGCAGTCGGATCAAAATAGTTGTGTTCATCTTGTGCAAAAGCAATCCTTTTGAAACCATCCATGAGCATAGGAAGCCAAGTTTCTTTCAATTTTTGATTTGAAGAGTTATTCAGAGCTGTTGCTCCTAGAACAATTGATGAAAACAGAGGAGCTTTGGTTAATGTTTTTCCCATTTCTTCCAAGACCTGTCCCAAACCAACAAAACCAAAATCTAATCCGTCAAATTCCTCGGATATGGTTAGTGAGGTCCAACCCATATTAACAATTTGCTTCCATAGGTTTTCATTAAAAGGTTTGTAATTACTATCTCTCAAATCTCTGAATTGCTCAACGGGAGCATTCATAGCTAAAAATTCTGCCGCAGAATCTTTAAGCAATTTTTGTTCTTCTGTTATTGTTAGTGCCATAAAATAGAATTAAGATGGTAAGTTTAAAATACGTTTTGAAATAATACCAAGTTGAACCTCAGAGGTTCCTCCTTCAATGGTGTTTCCTTTTGATCGGCAAAACATTCTTGTCTCAGAAGCAGCTTTTTTATTTTCACTTTCCCAAACAAGACCGTCTTTTCCAAGAATTGCAGTGAGTAATTCCATTCGTGCAACATTTTGTTCGGTTCCATAGTATTTAAAGAAAGAGGACAAGGCTCCAGCATTTACACCCGTTTTAGCTTCATCTGTAATGCGTTGTATTGTCATTTCAAAAATCGCATCATTCATTTCTAATTCTGCTATTTCTGGTCGTAAAAAACCATCTGTAAGGATACCATCTTTTGTAGGAAGGTTCTCCAGTGCAATTTTATGAACAGCTTTTCGGACATCCGTTTCACCGACACCTCCAATCATTTGACGCTCATGAGTAAGGAGGTACTTTGCAATTGTCCAACCATCATTCAAGGTACCAATTAGATTTTCTTTAGGCACTCTTACATTATCAAAAAATGTTTCACAAAAAGGAGATTTTCCACTAATTAGTTTAATCGGTCGGGTACTTACTCCTTCAGATGTCATATCAATCAGTAAAAAACTAATTCCAGAGTGTTTTGGCGCATCAAAATCAGTTCGAACTAAACAAAAAATCCAATCAGCCTTATTGGCATAGGAGGTCCAAACCTTAGAGCCACTAACCAAGTAGTGATCGCCTTTATCTTCGGCTTTGGTTTGTAATCCTGCTAGGTCACTCCCTGCATTGGGTTCGCTATAACCTTGACACCACCAAGTTTTCCCAGCAGTAATGTCGGGTAAGAAACGCATTTTTTGTTCCTCAGTTGCAAATTTGTGAAGTGCAGGGCCTAGCATTGAAATTCCAAAACTAAAAATGGGTTTTCTGCATCCAATTCTCAGCATTTCTTGAGTTAAAATGTTATTCTCTTCAGGGCTTAAACCTCCCCCTCCATATCTCGAATCCCAATAAGGAACAATCCATTTTTTTTCAAGCATTTTTTCAAACCAGAACTTTTGATCTTCACTGGCAAAAGATGCATTTCTTCCTCCCCAATAATAATCTGTAGAATCTTTTAAAGGCAAGCGCATACTCTTTGGACAGTTTTCTTCAAGCCATTGTCGTGTTTCAAGTCTAAATTCTTTTAGATCTTTTTTAGTTGTGGTTTCCATAAGGTCTTATTGATTAAAATAAATGATCTATTCTTTTCTTTTTAATGGCTTGTTGTGAAAGCATGCCATAAAGTTCTACTATTTTGTCTAGATTTTTAAATCTAGGATCTTGAGTATGCCCCTTACTATATCTATGAAATATCTGTTGTACAATCACAGCAATTTTAAACACACCGAAAACAAAATAGAACTCAATATTGTTAACAGTTTTACCACTCTTTTGTTCGTACAAACTTACAATCTCACCTCGACTTGGGTTTCCAGATTTGGCTGTCAGACTTAATTGATTTTGAGCAATAAAATCAGGATCAGTTTCGTGAACCCAATACCCGAGGCTTGTCCCCAGATCCATTAGAGGGTCTCCCAGCGTGGTCATTTCCCAATCCAAAACTGCTTTTATATTCAATTCTTCATCTGGTGTTAATACCAGATTATCGTATTTAAAATCGTTGTGAATCAAACTAGCACCTGAACTTGTTGGTATGTTTTTGGAAAGCCAAAGGGCTGTTTTTTCCATGGATTCAACTGCAGATGTTTTGGACTTTTTATAACGTTTATTCCAACCCTCTACTTGTCGAGTTATATAGCCCACTGGATTTCCTAAAGATTCCAGACCAATAGCTTTGTAATCGAGCTTATGAAGTTCTACAAGCGTGCTAATAAAATTTTCTGAAAGTGATTTGAACTGTTCTTTTGAGGGTAATTCTTCAGCTGGGGTTCCAGCTCTTAAAATAGTTCCCTCAACCCGTTCCATTAAATAAAATGGAGCATCCAAAACACCTGCTTTTCTTTCAAATAGTATAGGTTTAGGAGCTTTGTCGTATGAACCGTCTAGCGCACTTAGAATGGTATATTCTCGAGACATATCATGGCCAGATTTAATATTGGCTCCAAATGGAGGCCGCCTTAATACATAATCTTTATTTGCAAAATTGATCAAGTAAGTTAAGTTTGAAAAACCAGAAGGGAATTGTTTTACGCTTAATTTCCCATTGGGTTCACTAAGTACTTTACCTAAAAATTCCGATAAGGTTTCTTCATCTAAATTTTCTCCTTTTCGAACTTCTTTAGCTTTGTCCAGAGCTACACTCATTAATTTATGTTTAGATTATTTCAAAAATTTATTTTACTGCTACTTTTCTTTTTCTTTTTTTCCAGGTCCAGAATAAGCAATTGCAATAAATTCGGCAATACAAGCGGGTTTTTCTTCTCCTTTCAATTCAAAAACAATTCCCATTTTATATTTTGCTCCACCAGGGATGTCGTTACTTTCTATCAGTGAAACTCTTCCGCGAAAATAAGCACCAGACCTAGTAGCATTAGGGAAACGAACTTTATCTAAACCGTAGTTAACCCCCATGGCAACATTCTCAATAGAAAAAGTATCATAACTGATTTTTGAAGCCATTGATAATACAAGGAAACCGTGTGCTATTGTTTTTTTATATGGAGACAAGGTAGCACTTCGTTTTGGATCAGTATGAATCCACTGAAAGTCCTCAGTAGCATCAGCAAAGGTATTGATCCTTTCCTGAGTCATTGGCATCCATTGGGTTAAACCAAGTTCTTTTCCTACGTAGTTTTTTAATTCGCTTACGTCTTTTAAACGAGTAGCATATGCTTTATCAGTTTTTTGATCCATTTCGTTTATTTTAGGTTAACATGTGACCACCATCTGCATTCAAAATTGCACCTGTTGTGTACGAGGAAGCATCTGAAGCTAGATATACAGCTAGACCTGCCATTTCTATAGGTTCTGCAGCTCTTCTCAGTGGTAAATGATGTTCTACTTGTTTCATTAATTGTTCATTGCTCCAAAGCGCTTGACTGAATTTTGTTTTGATTAGACCCGGACAAATAGCATTGGTTCGAATTCCATATTTACCCCACTCGCTGGCTTGAGATTTTGTCAGCATAATTAATGCTGCCTTGCTTACCCCATAGAGGCCAAGTCCCATATTGGGTTTTAGACCCTCTACCGAAGCAATATTGATAATACTTCCTTTTTTCTTTTCTTTCATGTATGGGAAACATAGTTTTGCAAATGAAAAACACGCCTTTACATTAACATCCATAATTTTATCAAATACAGGATCATCAACTCCTTCAAGAGGTGCGTAAACAGGATTTGTAGCTGCATTATTGATTAGAATATCTACACCTCCATAATGATTAACTGTTTTATCAATCAATGCTTTGCGTTGTTCTTCATCTCCTACATGACAAGCAATTCCAATTGTTTCTAGCCCTTTAGCTTTAAATTCATCAGCTACAGTATCTACAGCTTCTTGAGATCGACTGCTTACCACTACATGAGCTCCGTATTCGGCAAGTGCTTCAGCAATTGCTTTTCCAATTCCTTTACTCGAGCCAGTAACTATGGCTACTTTTCCTTTTAAATCAAATAATTCTTTTACACTCATAATTACATTGGCATTGCTCCACCATTTGCGTGGAGGGTTATTCCGTTAATAAATCCAGCTTGTTTTGAGGCAAGGTAGAGGTAAGCATACCCCATGTCTTCTGGGGTTCCAATCCGTGCAACAGGAATCATTGCAATTCCAGCTTTTACAACTTCGTCAGGCATTGAGGCAGTCATCTCTGACTCTACAAATCCTGGAGCGACTGCATTTGCAGTTATTCCATAACGTCCAACTTCTCTACAAAGTGCCCGAGTAAATCCTGCTACCCCTGCTTTGGTTGCAGAATAATTAGTTTGCCCAAAAGCACCTGCAAATCCATTGATTGATGATGCTGAAATGATTCGCCCATAACGCGCTTCACGCATATATGGAAGAACGGCTTGGGTAGTTGTGAACAAAGAGCTTAAATTTACATTCATTACAGTATCCCACTCTTCTTGTGTCATTTTCAAGAAAGATTTGTCCCGCAATACTCCTGCATTATTTATAAGAATATCAATTTTGCTGTGTTGTTGTATAATTTCTTCAACTGCTGCATCAACTAATTTCCGATTTGTTACGTCAACTTTTTGAAAGAAAATTTTCCCACCTTCAGCTTTTATTTTTGAGGCAGTTTCTGCTCCAGAGTCTCTGACATCCCATAAAGCTACAGTTGCCCCAGCTTCACAGAATACCTTACAAATCCCTTCCCCAATTCCTTGGGCTCCACCAGTGATGATGGCTACTTGTCCTTCTAAACTAATCATTTAATTCTTGTTTTAATGTATAAATCCCAATTCCAGTTTCTTTTAAACTCCCAAGATAAAGCTTATTATCAACTTGTAAAACACTGGTTATGTAATAAAAATTTCCTTTGGGGTCTTGTAAATTGTATTTTAAATTTCCATCGAGATCAAAACCTAAGACCATGGCATAGGGTTCGGGAATTGCTCCCTGGATTACAGCATTTGGTAAACGTAAAAGAATTGCTCTTAAAAAGGGCTTAGTGGTTAGTGGTTCAACGGTTACTGCTCTTTGACTTGGGATAGCAACCCAAAAAGTTCCATTAGAATACGTTATGTTGTCTGGGTATCCGGGCAATTCATTATTAAAGATTTCAACAATTCCTTTTTTGGGTCCTTCAAGCCAATATTTTTTGATTTCAATTCCAAAAGTCTCACTGAAAATCAAGTAATCTTCTTGTTGACTCAAGGCAATACCGTTTGGAAAAAAGAGGTCTTTTAAAATGATTTTACTTTTTTTTGTTTTTAAATCATATGTTATTATTCTGCCAGAAGGCCGTTGTTCCCAGAATTCATTTTCAATTTCGATTGGATGTCTTTGGGTGGCGTCTGATAAATAAATAAGTCCTTCTTTGTTTATAACAAGATCGTCTGCAAATTGAATGGGAGTGCCCTCAATTTCATTTAAAAGAGTATTGAAATTTCCTAGACTATCCATTGCTATCAGTCCCATTTTTTGATCTGCAATAATAAGCCAACCGTTTGGAGCAAATTTCATTCCTAGAGGTCGCCCTCCCGTATTCCCAAGTACCTTTTGATTGTTTCCATTTGGATCGAATTGGATGATGTCACCATTTTCGAGTCCAGAGTAAAATTTATTGAGACTGTCACGAACTATTGCTTCTGGTCCGAGACCTGCGGTTGTTTTTATGATTTGAGTTTGAGCCAACAATTCATTTACCTTAAAAGCTCCATCCATTCCGGGATACGCGGGTGATTCTCGAGCAAGAGGTTCCAGAGATATAGGATAAAAACCAAGATAAAGTATTCCAATCGCTAGTAAAAATCGAATTGTTTTAAATATTTTTCTCATTAGAAGATGTTTTATTAATTTATTGAGCTTTTGTCGTTTTATAGCAGCCTATATTAATACTTTATTTTAGAATTATTTCTTCTTTATCCAATGATTTAATGTATGGAGTAACCTTACAAACAGGGAATCCCCTTAAAACTGGAACCAAACAATTTTTGATCCTCTATAAAAAAACTCATTATCGATTTTAACTTAGTTTGTAAACGACATGATCTTATTGTATAATTCCATTCGATCTCCAGCTAAGTGTTCTAAACCATCTACAGGAATTGTAACTCCACTGATGTAATTTGCCAAAGGGCTGGATAGAAATAATACAGTATTGGAAACATCTTCAGCTGTTCCAAAGCGTTTCATTAAATTTTTTTGTTCACTATCTTTCAGAAATTCTTGCATTTGGCTGGGGTAGTTTTCCAGTCCCGAAGTCGCAATAATTCCTGGTGCAACTGCATTGACACGGATATGATATCTTGCCCATTCTTGTCCTAAGCTTTTGGTTAAGTTTTCAACACCAGCACGCGCTGCACCAGTATGTGCCATTCCGGGAAAACCTCTCGAAACATTGGCTGTGATGTTGACAATATTTCCACTTTTTTGGGGAATAAAAAATTTATTTGAAATTAATTGACTCATGTAAAAAGTCCCGTTTAGGTTGTTGTTGATTACCGCAGCCCAACCTTTTTGCGCTATGATATTTGCAGGAGCGGGGAATTGCCCTCCCGCGTTGTTTATTAATATATCTAATCCACCTAGAGTCTCTTGAATCATTTTCGCCAATTCCTCTATGGCTTCTGGCTCACGAATATCACAAGATTTTGCATGGCAAGTACCGTATTTAGTCAATTTTTTTGCAGCCACTTGAAGCGCTTCTTCTTTTCTAGAAGCAATAACAACCTCCGCACCATGACTTAAAAAAGATTTTGAAATTTCATAGCCAATACCACTTCTACCTCCCGTTACAAGTACTTTTTTGCTTTTGAATAAATCTGATTTGAACATTAGAATTAATATAAATTTTGTCTTTGTTTATTTTTTTTTGAATGTATTTAATCTGTCTTTCTTGCTTTTTTGAAAGACTGTGTTGGTTTATAATTTTTAGAAATAGAAATGTTTAAGCTATGATATAATTTATCCAGCCTCCATTCCACCATCCATTACCAGTGAATGTCCATTTACAAATGAAGCTTTGTCCGAAAGTAACCAAACAATCGTGTTTGCGGCTTCTTCTGGCTTTCCTAGTCTTTTTAGTGGAGTTCGATAATTTTTAACAAAGTCCAATACCTTATCGGGTATAGGTTGAATAATGTCGGTTTCTAGAAATGATGGACAAATTCCATTAACTCTGATATTGTGGCGTCCATATTCTAAAGCTGCAGTTTTGGTTAAACCCAAAACCCCATGTTTTGCTGCAGAATAGTGGCCTCCGTAGCTTACTCCTTTGATACCTGCAATAGACGATACATTAACAATGCTTCCTCCACCTTGTGGTAATAATATTTTTATTTGTGCTTGTAAACAATAAAAGACACTTTCTAGGTCTACAGCAAGGACTTTTTTCCAGTCTTTGGTAGTCATCAGGTGAAGAGGGGTTAATGTACCACCAATACCTGCGTTGTTTACAAAATAATCAATTCGTTTGTGATCTTTTAGGGCTACTTCATGAACTAGATTTACTTGTTTTTGATCAGAAACATCGAGTATGTAGCTGGTAACTTTGCCACCTTTTTTTTCAATGTATTCTTTTGTTTGATTGAGAGCTTCTGGATCGATATCTGTTAAAATTACATAGCATCCAGAGGACGAAAGAGCAACTGCTGTTGCTCTTCCGATTCCTTTGGCAGCTCCAGTAATGAATGCTGTTTTATTACTCATACCAGATTAGTCTGTAATAGGGGTATGTTACAGATCAAATGTGATTTTCCCAATGATACGCCTCCCAATTACGGGCATCCCTGGGAATGCACTGTATTTAAAGTCTAAAATATTTGACCCAGTAAGATCTATGCGCATACCATTTTCAAAACGGTAACCAATATTAGCATCCCATAGGTTTTTTTCGTCGGTTATACCTCCCCAAACACCTTGGTTAGATTCAAATGCTTCGTCGTATTGGTAAGAAACACTTCCATATACACCACCTTTGCTATATCTAGCTCCAGCTCTCATTTTCTTTTGTGGAGAGTTTAGAAAAGAAGGAAATGGTAAATCATCGTCATCACTTTCTCCTGGTATCCATGTATTTTGACTAACATATGATCCATTTGCCCATAATGTAATTTCATCCGTTGCAAAATATTCAAATGCAACATCAATACCGTAGTGGCTTCGTGTAGCATCAGCAAATTTTCTGTATCCAGCAGGAATATGGGTTACTCCATCCCCTTGCGGTACTCGTTGAGATTCAATAGTTCCAAATAGTGGGAATAATTGACCAGCTAGAGCTTCAAATCCTTCAGCGCCAAGTTGGAAAGTACCTCCAGCCAACAGGCCAAGACCTCCAGCTGCTGAAGCAATTGTTGGTGCAAGAGCCGGAACCCCTGGCACACCTCCACCAGCAACAGTAGCAAATGGTAAACCAGCTCCAGTTGCAATAGCCTGATAAGCTGCAGTCAATTGAGTTGTAATAGTAGGAGCTACTGCAGCTCCTAGTTCAGTACCAACAGTATTTGCAAATGCGGAAGCACTATATCCACCAATGCCATACGTTGGACCAAGGCCAGTAAAGGACGTAAATCCTTTTCTTTCATAGGTGTAAACATCAACCATTACTTTTAATTTATTAGCAATGATACCGTTATATCCTATTTCAAAAGAATTCAAAGTTCCCAATTGAGCTTTTGGCGTATCTATACCACCTCCTGTGAATGTTTGAGCAGAATTAAAAATATTGTACCCCGGTGATAATGCAGCTAATGTTCCTGAAGGGCTAAATCCAGCAAGTTGTCCTGTCAAGATTGATAAAAAATCAACACCTGTAGCAGCTCCTAAAGCTCTTAAGTCAGCAAAGCGAGGATCCAGATTGTAAGCTTGAGTCATTCCAGGTATTATTAATGGATTTGATAGTAATACAGGATACAACATTGCGTTAGGAACAGAAGTAGATCCCTGAGGCAGGGTTTGTCCTCCTAAAAGTGGAAATTCAATAGGAGCATTTGCATCAAAGTTCTGTGCCTCTATCTCTCCTGCTAACCAAACGTCATATACGCCTGGTACAATTGTGTTTACAGGGAAATCAATAAATGCGTTCAATGCGGATGGCGGAATAGTTGCCGAGTTGTAGGAAGCTCTTATGGAGTTGTTTTCATCCAGTTTATAAACTAAAGCTATACGTGGAGAGAATCCATTCTCATCCAGTATGTTAAAGGTGTCATATCGAGCTGCATAAGTTAATTCTAATTTTTCTGAAAGTATTGAAGTACCCTGAACATATGCACCCATAATTCTGTAATCATCGTCATCATCATTACGACCATATAGAGTGTAGTCTGAATCTCCACGAATATCTCTAAGATCTGTCCCAACAGTAAAGTTTGTATTTAAAAATCCAGGAACATCAAAGTTGTACTGAACTTGAGCTTCAAAAGAATCACGTTGAGCAACTTGTCGAAAACCAGAGTCATATAAGAAAGTGGGGTTGTTTTCATCACCTCCATCGTTGTAGTTATAAAAGACTTGTGCAAATAGACCACCAGACTGAACACGAGCTTGTGCCCAATAATCTTTACCATTTTGGTATCCTGATCCCTGAGAGTTAAAAAACAATGCTCCTCCTTCTGACATCCCTCCAGAAACAAAAGCACTAGTATTATCGTTTGGCCTTAATTCTAAGTGCGCGTTTACAGCAAAATTTTCGTATTTAGTTGCAAGTGGGTTACCATCATTGTTGTCATCTAAGTCTTGAAAACTTAATAGTACATCACCTCTTTGAGTTGGGTCAACCATTTTATTTTTAACTACAGGCTGAGCTATATCATTAGCGAACCCGCTTATGATTGATGCACTTTTAATAGGATCCATCTCGAAGTCATTTCCTGCTGACCACTTTGCATTTACTTTAAATCCAATTTTTTTATTTTCTGAAGCAAAAGCATGGCGTAAAGCTGCTCCTCGAGTATTAAGTGTACCAGACAACAATTCAATAGTTGTTCCAGGATGATCAATCGCACTTTTTGAAATCCAATGTACAACCCCTGAAGCTACACCAGGTCCATAAAGAGCAGAAGCTGCTCCACGAACTACCTCTATTCTTTCAATATCGATATTGGATAAACCGGACTGTTGTGTGAAAAATGTACCTGCTGCTGGTGTTGCTAAGAATCGATAATCTAACATAGGTAAAGTACTAGTTCCAAATACACCAGAACCTGCTCTCATCTCAATATTAATACTATTCGCTGATTGTTGTTGAATTTGAACACCTGGAATATACTGTAAATGACGAACAGGGTCAACTGCAACTGCAGAGTTTTCGATGTCTTTCGCCGATATAAGACTAACAGACGAAGGTGCATCTTGCACTTTTTGAGGTTTTCTTGAAGCTGTTACGACAATCTCATCTAAATTTTGTCCAGCATCTAAAAGAACTGTGATCTGCTGATCATTTTCAGTAACTTCCACAGATTTAGTCTCAAATCCAATTGAACTGATTTCAATAGTGAAAGGGGTTTGCATACTGGTCTTCAATTCAAAATTTCCATCAAAGTCGGAAACAGTACCCTCAGAAGTCCCCTGTATAACAACGTTAACCCCTGGGATTACCTCGTTGGTTTCACTGTCAGAAACAACTCCACTGAAGGAGGTTTGCCCTTGAAGAAAATTCACAAATAACAGCAAAGTAATCGCCAGTGCTTGTGTAAATAATTTTGTTTTCATAGTGTTTGTTTTTAATTATTATTGGTTTTCATTACATAAAAAAATTAATGGTATGGATTAAGATTCGGGGGTTATGTTTATTTGTAGATGCCTATCTAAAAAGTAATCTAATTTATTTGTAAATGTTGTATGCTTTAAAAAAAAGTTTGGATATGGGCCGTTTCTGAATTTAATTTCATGGGTTAAGAGTTCAATATTCTGAATATAGTTGAGCCTAGTAGGATCATTTGACCCAAAGAAATGACTGAAAAACACGTTATTATTGATGAAATTTAATAAATAATTTCCAACAATTTTATTTTTACATAAAATACTAACAAAGTGTTTTTTCATAGACGAACTAACAGCTGTTATCTGCGGGAAATAATGATACCCCGACAACATTATAGAAGTTAAAGATAAAGGAACTTTTGGAAACTTAAGCAAAAAACGCTCAGCAATCATACCTTGTATTAGTGTTCTTATGTAATGAGGTTGGTTTATTTTTAAGAATTTTGACCCCTCCAGGGTATCATAAAAGATGTTTTCAAGGGCATAACATATTTTTTTTACGTAGTTGATTATCCAACCAAAAAATTTATTAGTCAATTTTACATTACTGTTAAAGGCATATCTGCTTTTTGGAGGAATGTTTGATTTTATGCAATTAAATTTTGCTTTGCAAATAAAATCTTCAATCATTAATTCAAATTCATCAGATTTAAACAATACTAATAATAGCACCACGATTTGCGTAATTAAACAAATTGTTAACATTGTGTATGTTTATGATTCCCACAAAACTGATTCATTTGCTTTATGCCATTTTTCAAAATTGCTTTGATATTTTTGATCAACTTTATTTCTTTTAATTTTAAGAGTTGGGGTGACGAGCTCATTTTCAACAGACCACTCGTCTTTTACAACTATTAAGGTAGAGATTTTTTTGTAATTGTCAAGTTTTACATTGATGTCCTCCAATTTTTTTTCGAGGTTTTGAGTTAATTTACTTGAATCAATTGTCTTTCCAACCTCTGAAAGTACAGCTAAACAAATTGGTTGTGGGATTCCCATTCCTGTAACACATATTTGTTCGAATTCTATGATGTCTGCAAAATAATTTTCAATAGTTAGGGGTTCTATGTATTTTCCTTTTGTGGTTTTAAAATTATCTTTTACTCGTCCAGTTATGAATAAATATCCCTCTTCGTCAATGTGTCCTTGGTCTCCTGTATGCAGCCAACCGTTTTTGAACACCTCAGCAGTTATTTCGGGAGCTTTAAAATATCCTTTCATCAAGAATTCTCCTCTCATCAATATTTCATTGTTTTCTTGGTCAATCGAAATTTCAACACCATCTTGAGCACGACCAACAGATCCGGGTTTCCTAGTTTCTCTTGCATCTAATTGGGTACAAATAGCTAAATTTTCAGTCATTCCGTAGCCGTTTGTGATGTGGATGTCTATATCTCTAAACCACACCCTTTGACTTTCCATCATGGGAGCTGCTCCAGAAACAATTGCTCTTGCTTTGCTTAGACCCAAACTTTTTTTGAATTTCTTTTTTAAAAACCCTGAAATAAGCGGGATTCTCAAAAGTTTGTTGAGTTTTTTTTGCGGGATTTTTCCAAGAATTCCCATTTGAAATTTAGTCCATATTCTGGGAACTGCAAAAAACACACTAGGTTGGGTATCGCTGAGGTTTTTTGCAAAAGTATCTAGAGATTCTACAAAAGACATGGTTCCTCCATACCGGAAACACGTATGTTCTACTACGATTCTCTCTGCGATATGGTTTAGAGGTAAATAGCTAAAAAAGTCGTTGTTCCCATCCAGATTTATTTTAAGTACATTAGATCCCTCGATCAATATTTTTGTAGCATCGTATGCTCTGTAGTCAATTACAACACCTTTAGGTGTTCCTGTTGTTCCAGAAGTAAATATAATTGTCCAGATATCATCTAGTTTGGGAACATTTGGTTTTTCAATTGGTTGAAAATCATTGATGAAATCATTCCATTGGTGGGCGTTGCTTATTTTTGAATGTTCTTTGTAGTGGGGAAATGCTATTACAGGCATATCATTACGCACTCCACTTTTCATTTCCTCCCAATTTTCAAGTTTTCCAGCAAAAAGAGCATCGACCTCACCGAATTCAAGAAGGTTTTTTATTTCATTTGATTTGAGTGTAGGGAAAAAGGGGACACTTACATAGCCCGCCATCATTATTGCAAGATCTGCAATTATCCATTCTCTACAGTTTTTAGATACTAAACCGATATGAGCTTGATCTCTTAAGCCAAGGGATTTTAATCCTGCCGCTAATTTTCGAGCTAAATGGCCAACTTCTCCCCAAGTGTAAATTTCCCATTGATCTCCAAAGGGTTGCTTTAGAAAAGGTCTGTTGCGTAGTTTTTTTTCACACTCATAAAATTTAAGTTCTAAAGTATCAGCATTATTCATTCGTAAAATAGTTTTTTATTTGTTCGATTTCATTAGTTTATTTTCTTCTTGTGGCGCAAAAAGATAATCTTTTTTTAGATGCCAGTCAAACAAAAATTTGTGGATTGGTTTATGAAGTAGTAACTTCGGAAGTTTTGAGGAGTGAACCCCAAAATGAATAAGTCAAATTGTTTCAAAGTCTCCTAGAGTAATTCGTTTGTAAATGAAAATTTATCAAGAGCTTTTGGACTGCAAAAGAATCCTAGCAACAATGCTAAAAAAAATAATTGCATCAGGATGCAAAATAGGGAATAGCGTATTTAAATAAAAATGCAACCCAAATTGAAATAAGTAATAAACATTAAAAAATGAGAGAAGCTTTAATTGTATCAACTGCCCGAACCCCTATAGGGAAAGCCTACCGAGGTGTCTACAATAACACTAATGCACCAACTTTAGGTGCAATGGCAATAGAGGCTGCAGTTGAGCGCTCAGGTGCTTCAAAAGATCAGATTGGCGACGTTATTATGGGTGCTGCCCTTCAACAAGGAACTACAGGAGGTAATATTGGTCGGATGACTGCCATGGCAGCAGGACTTCCATCATCGGTTAGTGGAATGTCTATTGATCGACAATGCTCCTCAGGAATGATGGCTATTGCTACTGCTGCAAAACAAATTATCTGTGACGGAATGGATATAGCTATAGGTGGTGGAATTGAATCGATTAGTTTGGTTCAAAACGACAAAATGAACGTGAGTCGTATGGTTGATAAAGCCTTGGTTGCAAAACAACCCCATATTTATATGCCCATGTTACAAACTGCTGAGGTGGTGGCAAATCGTTACAAAATCAGTAGAGAAAAGCAGGATGCTTATGCTTTACAAAGTCAACAAAGAACAGCTGCAGCTCAGGAAGCTGGTAAGTTTGATGATGAAATTATTGAAACCACAACCTCTATGGGTGTTATGGATAAAGAAACCAAAGAAATCAGCTTTCATGATATTACCCTAAATAAAGATCAAGGGAATCGTCCTGGTACTGTTATCGAGGGGCTTTCTGCATTAAATCCAGTTTTAGAAAACGGATTCATTACTGCTGGAAATGCAAGTCAATTATCGGATGGGGCTTCAGCTTGTGTATTGATGGAAGCTGCTACAGCTGCAAAACATTCAGTTACTCCCCTTGGGATTTACAGAGGAATGGCTGTTGCGGGATGTGAACCCGACGAGATGGGTATTGGACCGATTTATGCGATTCCAAAATTATTAAAACAACATGGACTTAAGATGTCCGATGTTGGACTTTGGGAATTGAATGAGGCTTTTGCAGTTCAAGTATTGTATTGCCAAGAGCATTTGGGAATCCCCAATGAGCTTCTTAATGTAAATGGAGGTGCTATATCCATTGGGCATCCCTACGGAATGTCCGGTTCTAGAATGGTAGCTCATGCGCTTATCGAAGGAAAACGAAGAAATTCTAAATACGTTGTTTCTACCATGTGCGTAGGTGGAGGAATGGGTGCAGCAGGGTTGTTTGAAGTAATTTAAAACTCAATGGATTTGATAAAAAGAAGAATTAAACAATTTTAATTTGTTGCAAAATTCATTCAATTATCGCAACTACTCTTGCAGGTGCTGCAGAAGCACCGACAATTTTTAAAGGAAAAACAGCAACTTTAAATCCTTTTGTTGGAAGTTCTTCTAAGTTTACGAGTTGTTCGATATGACAGTACTCTTTTCTTTGTCCAACTAAGTGGGCTTCCCAAAACAATTCAGAATTATTGGTTTCTTTTGCTTTTTTGATGAGGTGTTTTAAAGGTAAATCCCAACCCCAAGAGTCAATCCCCATAACTTTAATTCCTTGATCAATAAGCCATTCAGTAGCCGCAGCACTCATTCCTGTTCCTTTGTCTGGAAAGTCTTTGGTTCCATTGTAGATGTCTCGCCCCGTTTTGATTAAAACAATCATGTCTTTTTTTAGAGATAATTTTTCCTTTTCCAAAAATCCTTGGATGTCTTGAATTGTGATTGGATCAAAATCTTCTTTATGTTTCATGTCGATAACAAGACCCTCCGCGTAGCACCATTCCAAGGGTATTTCATCTATGGTTTTGGAACGAGCTCCATTTACAGTGGGTGAGTAGTGCCAAGGTGCATCCAAATGAGTTGTAGCGTGAACCCCCATTTGTTTTATGGTATCGTCTGCCCAGCCCATAAAACCTTTTGGAAATAATTTTTTTGGCAAACCCAAAAAACGCAGCAATAAACCCGCTTTTTTATGAGATTTATGCTTAATTCTTACTTTCATAAACCAGGGGTCAGATTTATTGTATTGAATGGGTTTTGATAAATCTATAATTTTCATTGCCAAAGTTTCTATCTAGCAGCTAGTTTAAAATCTATTTTGAATTCTTAATCAATGCTTAAATAATCTCGCTTCTGTTTTTTAAAAGCCTTGTTAAATTCAATGATATCTTCATCAATTATTTTTTTATAGGCTTGCATTGTTATATCAACTTCTGCAGTCAATTCTAAACGTACTGCATTATCTTGAGCAGTGGGAGGGAAATCATCAATAGTTATTAGTCGGTTGAGGTGTCCCAGCTTGTTGGTCAATCGAATTGGGAAATTTAGGGGATCTTGATTGGATCGATTCTGCGTTTGATAGAGTGTTTCTTCAATTTGAGTCAGACTTTTTTGAATTTTTTCAGCTTGCTCAATAAGAGCAATCGCAGTAGAGTCGGTTTTGTTTTGTTGAACAAAGTCTTTAAGTTTTTTATTGACTGCTCGAATGTTCTTAATCGCTTTGTGAGCTCCATCTACTGTTTGATTTACTTTATTTACAAAGTCAAATTGTTTTTGCATATCGGATACTGAGGACTCTGATCTTGGGTCTGGAAGTATTGTAAAGGATTGTTCTTGTTCTTTTCCGTTTACAATTAAACTCACTTTATAATCTCCAGGGACAGCTTTAGCACCAGAAAATGAGGCACTCCAAAAGATCATTCCTTTTAGCTTTTCAGCTCCTTCATAACGTGTGTTCCACACAAATTGATTACCTCCTTTTTTAACATCCAATTTATTTTTATCATCCTGAGTAGAATAGGATTTTATTAGGGTTCCATCTTGTTGTTTTAATTGAAGCTCTACCACATCTTTTTCAACATCATAGTTTTTTAAATAGTAATGAATTATAACTCCATTGGGAAGATTGGTTCCATCGGTTAATGAGGTTTTTCCTCCTCTTCCTCTGGTTCGGTAACTATATTTAGGTTCAAATAAAATTGTTTTTGCTTCAGTAGAAATTGATTTTAATTGATGAAGTACTGTTAAATCATCAATCATCCAGAGACTTCTTCCTTGAGTAGCAACAATAAGGCTGTTGTCTTTTACAGTTAAATCTGTAATTGGAACTATGGGTAAATTCTTTTGAAAAGATTTCCAGGAAGTACCATCATCATAAGAAATATACATTCCGTTTTCGGTTCCAGCATAGAGTAGTCCTTTTTGACTGAGATCTGAACGGACAACTCTTGTAAAGTCTTCTTGAGCAATTCCATTGGTAATGTTTTTCCAAGTAACTCCATAGTCAGTTGTTTTGTATAGATAAGGCGAGTAGTCTCCTAGTTTGTAACGAGTACCCGCAACATAACAGGTTCCTGAATCAAAAGGGGAGGGTTCTATACTGTTTATCATCGTCCATTCTGGGAGTTGTTTGGGTGTAATGTTGTCCCATGTTTTACCTCCGTTTTGGGTAATGTGGATTAGTCCATCATCACTTCCAACCCAAAGTAAACCTTCTTTTAAAGGAGATTCATTTGCAGCAAAAATAGTGCAGTAATACTCAACACTGGTATTGTCTTGAGTAATTGGTCCTCCTGAAGATTTTAATTTTGTGGGGTCGTTTCGGGTTAGATCTGAACTGATGATTTTCCACTCTTGGCCTTCGTTTTCGGTAAGGTGTACTTGGTTCGAAAAAGTATAAAGTCGCTTAGGGTTGTGCTTGCTAAAGATTATGGGAAAGTTCCATTGGAAGCGATATTTCATTCCTTCTGCCCCATGACCCATTGGATTATCGGGCCATACATTGATTCCACGAATGGATTTTTTTTCATGATTTAATCGAGTAAGGAAACCATCATAGCTTCCGCCATAAACAATTTCATTGTTAAGGGGATCAATTGCTATATGTGCTGATTCTCCACCAGCGGTAGACTCCCAATCTTTTTCTCCTATGAAACTTCCCGAACTGCGGTGTCTAATTCGTATTGTAGAATTGTCTTGTTGTGCTACATAGATTCTGTAAGGGAAGGCATTGTCAGTTGTAACTCGATAAAATTGTGCAGTAGGTTGATTGAAATATGTACTCCAAGTTGAACCACCATCATATGAAACTTGAGCGCCACCGTCATCAGCAATAATCATTCGTTGGTTATCTTCTGGTGCAATCCAGAGATCATGATGATCTCCATGGGGGGCGTTATGACTTTCGAATGTAGCTCCACCGTCGGTTGATTTATGGTAAGATACATTCATAACATAAACCATATCTTCATCTTGAGTGTCAGCGTAAATTTTGGAATAATACCAAGCTCTTTGCCTTAGGGATCTACTATCGTTAACGTGCTCCCAAGTTGTTCCACCATCATCAGAACGGTAAACCCCTCCTTTTTCTTTATTTTCGACGATTGACCAAATACGGTTCGAGTTTAAAGGAGAAACAGTTATTCCCATAATCCCAAGTGTTCCTTGAGCAAAACCTTTATTTTTACTAATTTCTTTCCAACTAGAACCGCTGTCGGTACTTTTCCAGAGTGCAGATCCTTTTCCTCCACTACTTAAACTATAAGGGGTTCTTTGAACACGCCATGTAGCTGCATATAAATGCCTTGGGTTAGCAGGATCCATTTGCAATTCTACAGCTCCAGCTTGAGGGTTTGAGAATAAAACTTTTTTCCAGCTTTTTCCACCATTAATACTTTTATAGACTCCTCGATCTTTGTTTGGTTTGTATAAGTCTCCCATTACAGCGGCATAAACAATATCCGGATTTTTTGGATGTACAACAATTCGTGGAATATGTCGAGAATTTGGTAATCCTGAATAAGTCCAAGTACTACCGGCATCAACACTTTTCCAAATTCCCTTTCCAGAAGATACATTTCCGCGAACAGTAACTTCCCCACCGCCAACATAAAGAACATTTGGGTCACTAGGAGCAACTGCAACAGAACCGATACTCCCTCCAAAATATCCATCAGAAATGTTTTCATAAGTAATTCCACCATCAACTGTTTTCCAAACACCACCACCTGTTGCTCCAAAGTAAAATAATTTGGGTTGATCGGCAACTCCAACCACTGCTGCAGAACGTCCTCCTCTAAATGGGCCTATGGAACGGTATTGAACTGATTCATGAAGCTTGGAAGAATAGTTGGTTGTTTTTAGTTTTTTTGATTTTTTTGATTGGGCATTTATGTTTTGAATTGAGAGAAAAAGAACGCTTAAAAAAAAGAGTATTGCATGGGGTAGTTTTGAATATTTCATAACGGTTTTTTTGAAATTGTTAATGAATATACAAAAACTCGGTCAAATAAAAATTGTATCTTGAAACACCTTTAATTATATTAATATGAAACAGTTCAATCGATTATTTTGTTTGAGTGCTTTTATTTTTGGAATACTAGGAGCTCAGGCACAAAGCAAAGCAAAAATTAAAAAAGAAATCATAGAATCTATCGAAAATCATAAAGAATCGATGATTGAAGTTAGCGATGGTATTTGGGAAGCGGCTGAGACCTCACTTGAAGAATTTAAATCTTCTGAATATTTGATAAATTATGCAAAGAAAAATGGCTTTGAAGTTGAAAAAGGGGTTGCAGGAATAGCGACTGCTTTTACGGCAACTTATGGAAAAGGAAAACCTGTAATAGGAATTTTAGGAGAATTTGATGCTAATGCTGGAATTTCTCAAAAAAGGCAACCCACACGTGAAGCCAGAGTTATTGGAGGAGCTGGACATGGTTGTGGCCATAATTTATTTGGAACAGCAAGCCTTGGAGCTGCATTAGCAATAAAAGAACAAATAGAAAAAGGAACCCTTCAAGGAACTGTTGTTTTTTTCGGAACTCCGGCAGAGGAAACCATTTTCGCAAAAGTATGGATGGCTCGGGAAGGCCTTTTTGATCAACTTGATGTTTGTATGGATTGGCATCCTGGAGATGAAATTGAAGCCATTACCCAGAGCAGTAAAGCTTTGGTTGATTTTAGAGTTAAGTTTTATGGGAGTTCCTCTCATGCTTCATCTGATCCATGGAACGGTCGAAGCGCTGTGGATGCAATGGAATTGTATACTACGGGATTGAATTATTACCGAGAACACATTAAACCTACTGCTCGAATTCATTACGATATCGAAAAAGCAGGTGATGTTGTAAATGTAGTTCCTGATTATGCTCAAATCTGGACTCGCTTGAGAGAAAACGACCGTCCCAATGTAGACGTACTTTATGAACGTGCTAAAGAAATAGCAAAAGGTGCAGCACTTATGGCCGGAGTAAGTCATGAAATTCAATTGATTTCTGGAATTTATGAAATTCAAGTGAATCGAACAGGAGCCAAAGTAATGCAAAAAAATATAGAAAGCCTTGGTGGTATTTCTTATACCAAGGATGAAGTTCAATATGCCAATACAATTTTGAAAGAAACTAAAAAGCCTTTGAAAGGCTTAGACGGCAAAATTTATCCTTTGCGACCTTCTTTGCCCGCTCAAGGAGGATCAACAGACGTTGGAGATGTAAGTCAACTTGTACCGACTATTCGAATGAGTGCAACGGTTGCATCCAAAGGAGGGCCATGGCATTCTTGGGCAGTAGTTGCTTGTACTGGAATGTCAATAGGACACAAGGGAATGGTATATGCCTCAAAAGCCTTAGGAATGACTATGGTTGATTTGTTTAAAGATCCTGAATTAATTAATCAGATCAAAAAAGATTTTAAGGACAACAGAACAAATCCATCCTATGAGCCGAGAATCCCAGCAGGTCTTCCAAAACTAAATTAATTTGAAAATGAATAAAATCATTTATTTTGTACTCTTCTTGTTTGTTTCCAATGTTGGGATTGGACAAGAAATTCTTTCGCTTAAAGCTCGAGCAAAACTTATTGATGAAATTCAAAAAGATCGATTGGACAATCTGCTTCCAAAGTTGATGGAAGACACGGGTATTGATCTTTGGGTATTGATTACTAGAGAGTATAATGAAGATCCAATTGTCAAAACCATGTTGCCTCCTACTTGGCTCAATGCTCGAAGGCAAACAATTTTGGTTTTTTCCAAAAACAAAGATGATAATAGGATTAGCTCTGCAGCAATAACTCGTTACCCCTTTGGAAAGTTAATACCTTCAATTTGGAATAAAGAAAAACAACCAAATCAGTGGCAGGCCTTGGCTGATTATATTGTTTCGAAAGATCCCAAGAATATAGGAATCAATATTTCAAAGGATTTTGCTTTAGCAGATGGTTTAGTAAAAACAGATTATGATGCTTTGATGAAAGTATTGCCTATGTCTTATCAAGATCGAGTTGTCTCCTCTGAAATACTTGCCGTGGGATGGATTGAAACACGAACGGCCAAAGAAATGGAGTTTTATGAAGATTTGGTGGAAATTACCCATCAAATTATTGAAGAGGCTTTTTCTACAAAAGTAATTATCCCAGGGAAAACAACAACTGAAGATGTTGTGTGGTGGATGCGTGAAAAAGTAATAAGTTTGGGACTAAAAACATGGTTTCATCCCACAGTAGATGTTCAAAGAGCAAGTTCTAGTGATCTTTATGCTTTCGATAGCAAGTCTAAGTTTGACATCATCCAGCCAGGAGATTTGGTTCATTGTGATTTTGGAATCAGTTATTTAACACTCAACACAGATTGTCAAGAACTTGCCTATGTCTTGAAACCTGGTGAACAAAATGCGCCAGCTTTTTTAGTTGATGCATTGGCAAAAGGCAATAGGGTTCAGGATATTTTTACAAACAATTTTAAAGAGGGGGTATCTGGAAACGAAGTTCTTAAAAAATCCCTTGAAGAGGGTTTTAGAGAAGGTTTAAGACCACAAATTTACACCCATCCTCTAGGAACATATGGTCACTCTGCTGGAACAACTTTGGGGATGTGGGATTCACAAGAAGGAGTTCCAGGAAATGGTGATTACCCACTCCATTTCAATACATCATATGCCATTGAATTAAACACAACTGTATTTATTGAAGAATGGAATAAAGATATCAGAATTATGCTTGAGGAAGCTGGATTTTTTGGAGAAGAAGGTTTTCGATACATCAACAAAAGACAAGAGGAACTGATACTCATAGGGGAATAAAAAGAAATCAGACTTTATGTTAAATCCAGTCTCTTAGTTCAGAATTATTATCTATTTTTGCACTGCAGGGCCTCACACCCTGGCATCATTAAAAGGGTAGTTGGGCTATGGTTGGCTTTTTCTATCCTTTTTTTTAATTCGACTAAATTATGGTAAAAAATAAACTACACGAACGTATTGCTAGTCTTTTTGAAGTTCAAAAACAAGGGAAGCAATTGAATTTAGATCAAGAATTTTTGATAGCTGCCGTACTTGAAAACCAAGATGATAAATTTGCCGAAATTAGTGAAAAGGCATATGCTTTAGGAGAAGGATTTACATTCAAAATGCTGAGTTACACTTGGGATTATATGCGAAATTCATTTGGTAAAGGATATGAAACTGCTTTTTCAATCCAAGTGGAAGATATGATTATTGATCGTTTTGAGGGAGATTATGAGTATGCTTACGCAGCTGAAGAAGAAATAGAAGATTTGATGGATATTCAAATCAAAAATAGATCTGGAGTTTTGTACGAAGCTTACAAGAAAGAATTGGTTAAAATTTTAACTTATTACTTCAATCAGCAAAAATAGTATGAAGAAGCATTTTTTATGGGTAATCAAAATTTAATTAATGGGAAAGCGCTCAAGCGTATTTTAAAACAAGATGAGTTTACGATCAATGAAATTCCCATTGCTGTTTTTGAACGAGATGATTACGGTTCCGTTCTAAGAGGAATCGACATTAAAAATAAGGAACGAACCCATGCTTATCTGGAGTTACCTGCATCTGAAGATGATGTTTTTCATTTTTTAAGAGCACATTATCGCAGTCAAAAAACGAAGATTTCTAATAAAGAACAAAAAAAATCTCCTAAGCCTAAACAAAAACTTCAAGAGCGAAAAGCTAAAGAAGCCCGGCGATTAAAAGAAGAGAGACACAAAAATAAATTCCACAGCAAAAAGTTTAGAAGGAAGAACTAAAATTAATTAAATGATTTTTTTTATGCTGATTAACTGCCTGTTGAATTGGATGCTGTCTCCAACTTTTTTACCCAACAGCAAACTCCCAATAGGGCTTTGTGCAGAAATGCAATAATAGGTTTTGGATGCAATGATACAACTTCCAACTGCTACAGAAATATAATAATTGGCTTGGTTGGTTAGCACAACTGAACCCAAACTAATGGATGAAGGTCTTTCAGTTTTTTGAGGACTGAAGAGAACTTGTTGTTGTTTTTCGGTTTTTTTGATTTGCTCACCAAGTTTTTCACGGTCAAGCTGTATCATAGCTCTTCCAGTTTCGTGCTTATCTCCGGCACTACTTTTATGTTCAGATGACAGTGCTTGATGAAGTTCCCTTTTCCTAAATTCCAGAAGTTCTAGTTTGTTTGCTAGTTCGTTTTGGCAGTGATTGAAAAGCTCGAGATGAAGCATATAGGGTTATTTAAATTTGTTTAAAATCATTTCACCCTGACATTTAAAAATCTCATAACTTGAAAAGCCAGCTTCTAGTCGTAACCTTTTAAGTTCTGCTCCAATTTTATTTTGTAGATCTTTTAGTTGATCTCTCATTCCAACATAGTATTAAGTTATCATACAAAAGTAATCAACTCTTCCTTCAAGTGAGAAAGTTGATTAAATTCAAATAAGTTCAATTCATTTTTGGAATAAAAGAAAGAAGTATAGGCTGTGTTTCGGTGAGAGAAATTCAGTGCGACTACCCTTTTTTCATACTTAATTTTAAGGGATTCTGCTGTAATAGATGCGATTGTTCCTCCTGATGTGAAGGCAGCAATATTTTCTCCCGATCCTGTATCATTTAAAATTGAATTCAATCCTTTTTTTACCTCATTTCGGAATGCTTTCCAAGGTAAAATCCCTTCTACATTCATTCTACCTTCGGCCCATTCATTTAAGAAGTATTGAAAAATAATAAGACTGTTAGCCTTTTTTCGTTCAGGGTTTGCATTGTTTTGCTCCACCAATTCTTTTACGAAAGGAACTGTTTTTATTAAAGTTGGTAACATATGTTCCATTGCTTTATGTCCATTGTGTTCTAATAATCCCTTTTCCAAAATAGGTTTGGGAAGGAACAAGTTGTTTTCATCATAAACTTTTTTTACAATTTCAAAAGTATGTTGTTGACGTTTCAGGGGACCTACATACACCCTATCAAAACGTTTTTTTTTTGAAACTAAATATTTCCCCAATTCAAGAGATTGTAATTTTCCCTTAGCTGAAAGTTCGTCATAATTGTCTGCACCTAAAGATGCCTGTGCGTGACGAAAAAAATAAATTTTACTCATTTGATCAATTGGTTTGTGAAAAGTTAATGATCTCTTTTAGGCAGTCAATCCACCATCTACAGGGAGCGCCAATCCCGTAACAAAACTTGCCTGCTCCGAACATAGCCAAATCATAGCACCTACTTGTTCTTCCACTTCAGCAAATCGTTTCATCGGAACATTAGCTTTCAACTTGTCGGGTACTCCCTGAGCTATTTTTTCTAGTGCAGCTGGGTCAAACATTGGAGAAACTGTAAATGCAGGGCAAATGGCATTGATCCGAATATTATTTCTTCCATACTCCATTGCTGCTGTTTTGGTAGCTCCAATAACAGCATGTTTACTGGCAGTATAGGCAATACTGTTGGGTAAACCTTTAAGACCTGCAATTGATGCCGTATTAACGATAATGCCACCCCCTTGCTCAAGCATTATAGGGATTTGAACTTTCATTCCATAAAATACACTTGACGCATTGATACTCATTACCATATCCCAATCATCAACAGGATAATCCTTTGTTCGAGCAATTTTACCATTGATACCGGCATTATTGATTGCTATGTCAAGTCGTCCAAACTGTTTAAGGGTTTCATTCATCAGTTCTTCTACCTCTTCATATTTTGAAACATCGGTTTTGATGAAAGTTGCATTTCCTTTATTTGCGTGGATTAGCTCTACCGTTTCTTTTCCACCATGATCATTCATGTCTGAAACAATAACCGTTGCGCCTTCCTTGGCAAATGCCAATGCGGCTGCTCTACCAATACCTGAGGCTGAACCTGTGATGAGCGTTATTTTATTTTTGAATTGCATGATTTAGAATTTAGATTGCCATAGCTTGTTTTACCAAATTCCTTCCTAATTGATACATATGTACTTCATCTGGACCATCAGCAATCCGAATGATTCGTCCATATGCCCAAAAACCAGAAAGAGGACTATCTTGGCAAACTCCCATTCCTCCATGGGCTTGGATGGCTCTATCGACAACATCGCAAGTCATTTGAGGAACTACAATTTTAATCATTGCAATTAAATTTTGTGCCCCTTTAGCCCCAAATTTATCAATTTTATCAGCACAGGATAGCGTAAGTAGTCGTGCTTGTTCTATTTCACATGCCGATTTGGAGATGTCTTGACGGATACTGCTAAAGTCTTTAATTTTTCTTCCAAATGCTTCTCGCTCTGCAACTCTTTTACACATCAAATCCAAAGATGCCTGTGCGGCACCAATCAAGCGCATACAATGATGAACACGTCCTGGGCCCAGGCGACCTTGTGCGATTTCAAAACCTCTGCCTTCTCCCAATAGAAGATTGGATGCTGGCACACGAACATTGGTTAATTTGATTTCTGCATGACCTTCTGGAGAGTCCCAAGAACCGAAAACAGACAAAGGTCGAATAATTTCTACTCCAGGGGTGTCTTTGGGGACAATGATCATACTTTGTTGGGCATGTCTTTGGGCGTTTGGATCAGTTTTACCCATTACAATAAAAACCTTACAATTTGGATTCATTGCACCCGAGGACCACCACTTTCGTCCATTGATGACATAATCATCTCCATCTCTTGTGATCGAAGTTTCAATGTTCGTTGCATCGGAAGACGCAACATCAGGTTCAGTCATCAAAAACGCTGAACGAATATCTCCATTCATCAACGGTTCTAGCCATTGTTTTTTTTGTTCTGGGCTTCCATATTTGGCGAAAACTTCCATATTACCTGTGTCAGGAGCAGAACAATTGAAGACTTCATCTGCCCCACGTGACCTACCCATAATTTCTGCTAAAGGCGCATATTCTAAATTGGTTAAACCTCCACTGAGATCTCCATAGCTTTTTGGTAAAAACATATTCCACAAACCTTCTTTTTTTGCAGCGTCTTTCCATGTTTCTAACTTCGGAAAATTTTGCCATCTATTTTCAGGCTGTGTAGCGAAAGCAGCACGCTCGTTGTCATGAGGATAAATGTATTCCTCCATAAATTGCTTTAATTTTTTTTGGAGCATAACTGACTTTTCGGTGTATTCGAAATTCATATTTAAAGTTTAAAGTTTTGAGTTATTCTATTAATGTGGTCATTTTATTTTAAAGCCAAATAAACAAAAATGAAAACAAATGAGCTGTTAAAGGTGTTTCAAATCTTTTTCATAAGTATTTGCGGACTTCCAATAAAAAAATACAGCTAAAAATAAAGAAAGTAAATTCAAAGTCAAGGCATAACGTAAACTTAAATTTCCGAGGCTAGGCTCTAAAAAATCACTTAGCATTCCAGCAGATAAAGGTCCGAGTGCCAAACCTATTCCATTCATAAACAAAAGGATTAAGGCAGTGGCAAATGCTCTCATTTTGACATTCGCCAAAGTTTGACCCACTGCATAGACAGGACCCGTGAAGGCAGCATTGAAAACCGCATAGGGAAAAATAGCAGCAAGGGCTATTTTTGAACTGGCTGTAAATAAAATTATTAATGCAGGAAAGAAAGAAGTAATACAACTAAGCATCGGTACATAAAGATACCATTTTTTGTTTTTGGCTCCTTTTATATCTGCCAAACGGCCGCCAATAAGAGCTCCTATTAATCCACCGATTCCTATTGAAAGACCTAGATTTATGCTTACGGTCATCAAATCAACTCCATGAACTCTTTGAATAAACGAAGGCATAAAGTTGTTAAGACTATATGATGAAAAAGTAGTGAATCCTGCTCCTAAACATAAATAAAGGAATGATTTTTTAGAAAATAATTCTCCAATAACTTCTTTGAAACTAGGGTCTTTTTTATTTTCAATCCACCCATCAATTTGTCCTCGTATAGGTTCTTTTACGATAAAATACAATAGAACAGCCAAAAGAATTCCGGGAATACCCAGCGCATAAAATGCCACTCGCCATCCATACTCAGATGCTATTAATCCAGCAACAATAAATCCTAACAAAATTCCAATGGGTACTCCCATACTGTATATTGAAAAAGCCGTTCCTCGTTCTTTTTCTGGAAAATAATCTGAAATAATTGAATGTGATGGAGGCATTCCGCCAGCCTCACCTGCACTTACTCCAATTCTGGTCAACAAAAGTTGAAAAAAATTCAGAGCACGACCAGATAGAACAGTCATAAGCGACCAAAAACCTAAACTAAACGCAAGAATATTTTTTCGATTGTATTTGTCAGCTAGCTTAGCTATGGGGATACCAAGAGTGGTGTAAAGTAGGGCAAACCCCAAACCGGTTAACAATCCCAGTTGGGTATCGGTTAATTGTAAATCTTCTTTAATTTCCTCTTGAAGAATAATAAGAATTTGTCGATCTGCAAAATTGAAAACGTACACAATTGTCAATACAATCAAGACAAACCACTTATAATTTTGTTTTTTGTTCATTATGTTGCAATTCTAAGAATAGTAAGATACGGTACTTGATCGACCCAAACAAAGTAGTACGTAATAATTCACTTTAATCAATAATAGCTGTTCTTTTTATGATTCAGTTTTTCTAATATATGAGGAGCTGAATGGAATTGGGCGTGGGTGTCATTAATTCTATTAATTGAAATTACTATTCTCTGAAATTATCAAAATCAGCATCTCTTTTTTGCATAGCGGCCATGACAGCTTCAATTTGATTTTTAGATCGAATTATTTGAGATTGTTCTATGGACTCCATCATTAATCCATCTGCAGCACTCAAATAGGGTGCTTCGTTTATCATTTTCTTTGATTTGACGATGGCAGTTGGATTTTTGGAAGCAATTTCGCCAGCTAGTTTCATAGCATCTTCATAAGGATTCTCAGAAATGTGGGTAGCAAATCCATATTGGACAGCATCTTGTCCAGAAAACATTCTGTGTGTGTACATAAGTTCACGAATAATATCCTCTCTTACATTATGTCTCCAAAGCTGAGAACCTGCCATATCGGGGATTAACCCCCATTTTAATTCCATAATACTCAGTTTGGTATCCGATGTAATGAATTTGACGTCAGCCCCAGACATAATATTGAGTCCTCCACCAATAGCAACTCCGTGTACAGCAGCAATTACAGGTACGGGTATCTCCCTCCAAATCCATGCTATTTGCTGGAAAATATTTCCAATGCCATGAGTTCGCCTTGCAAGGGGTTCATCAAAAATTTCTCCTTTGTTTTGTGGATTAAAGTTCTCAGTATCCATCCCAGAACAAAAACACTTACCTGCTCCAGACAAAACCACACATCTTACAGTTTGGTCTTGTTTTATGTTTTCTCCAGCTTCTATAATAGCTTTAAACATATCCTGATCTAAGGCATTCATTTTCTCAGGTCGGTTCAATTTTATATCAGCAATATGGTTGGTAATGTTTATGGTAACTCTCATAGTTTGATTGAAATACTTGGCGTTTATAGAAAATTGATTTTATCCTAAAGATCGAATATTTTACAGAGTTATCGATATGATTCGGTCCAAATTTGATTTTAATTTTTTGGAAAATTTATCCAAAAGGCTCGATAATTTTCATTAAAAATACATGTAAAAGTCTTGTTTTCAACACATCATATACACCAGTAATGATGTGATATGGTTTATGTAACTTTGTGTTATGGCGAAAAAAAGCAACAACCCTACCCGTAAGGATCTTAAGGAACTTCAGGAACGTCAAAAATACCTTACAGATGCATTTAGAACAAAAGCGGTAGAGAAGAGACATCTACAGGGAAAAAGAACAGCCCGAGAAAATATTGAAGACCTCTGTGATTCAAATAGTTTCCAGGAAATAGGTTCTTTGATTGTAGCTGGACAAAAGGGCCGTAAATCTCATGAAGAACTTCGAAAAAATACTCCTGCCGATGGGTTGATTAGCGGAATTGGTAAAATCAATTCCAATCGATTTTGTCAAAATACAAACTGTTATGTTTTGAGCTACGACTACACTGTTTTGGCCGGAACACAAGGGGCATTCAATCATAAAAAAACAGACCGATTAATGGCTTTAGCCGAAAAGGCAAATTGCCCCATTGTGTTTTTCGTCGAAGGAGGAGGAGGTCGCCCAGGTGATGTAGATTTCAGTTTGGTCAGCACAGGGGGCTTAGACCTATCTACTTGGTCCTCATTTGCTCGTTTGAGTGGAAAAATCCCAAGAATTGCTATTGTGGGAGGTTATTGTTTTGCAGGTAATGCAGCCATTGCGGGTTGTGCTGATGTTATTATTGCTACAAAAGATGCTTCTATGGGAATGGGAGGTCCAGCAATGATCGAAGGAGGAGGTTTGGGTAGCCATCACCCCAAAGATATTGGACCATCAAAAAAATTAGCAAAGTGCGGAGTTGTTGATCTTGTCGTAAATAACGAAAAGGAAGCTGTTGAAATAGCAAAAAAATATTTGAGTTATTTTCAAGGTACAGAGAAGAAGTGGAAGATTGAACCCCAAGAACTTCTCCATTCAATTCTTCCCACGGATAGACGTTATGCTTATGACGTTAATCAAATCATTGATGTACTTGCAGATAAAGATTCTGTACTTGAACTCCGCAGTGATTTTGCCAAAAATATGGTTACTTCATTAATTAGAATAGAAGGGAGGCCTCTTGGACTTTTTGCCAACAGCACCCGCCATTTGGGGGGAGCAATCGATTCTGATGCTGCAGACAAAGCGGCTCGGTTTTTACAGTTGTGCAATGCTTTTCAAATCCCTGTAGTATCGCTTTGCGACACTCCAGGTTTTATGGTTGGACCCGAACATGAAGAATTAGGACTCATTCGTCATTCTTCTCGATTATTTATTATAGCCGCAGCATTGGAAGTACCCTTAATTACAATCGTTTTGCGAAAAGCCTATGGTTTAGGTGCTATGGCAATGGCAGGTGGAAGTTTCCATGAATCTTTTCTTACCCTTTCATGGCAAAGTGGAGAGTTTGGTGCAATGGGACTAGAGGGAGCGGTAAAACTTGGTTTTAAAAAAGAATTGGAGCAGGCAAAAAACACAAAAGAGCGCGATGCATTGTACAATGAATTAGTTGCTCAAGAATATGAAAAAGGAAAAGCCATCAATGCAGCTGAAACCCTCGAATTTGATGAGGTTATTGATCCAGTTGAGACTCGGTTAAGAATTGTAACAGCTCTTGAATGTTATCAAAACAAAAATCAATCTTCCAGTAACTCACGTTTTATTGATAGCTGGTAATCTTTTAAATTTAAATTTATGAAAGCAATTGTATGTGAAAAATACGGACTACCATCGGACCTCGTTTTAAAAGATTTACCGGATCTTAAACCCAAAGAAAAAGAGGTAGTGGTTCAAGTAAAAGCATGTAGTTTGAATTTTCCAGATACTTTAATTATTCAAGGGAAATATCAATACAAACCTGAGCTTCCATTTACTCCCGGAAGTGATATTGCCGGGAAAGTCAAGTTGGTTGGAGAGGGAGTTAAGCATTTGAAGGTTGGTGATGAGGTTTTTGGTTTTGTTTCCAAGGGCGGTTTTGCAGAAGAGGTCTTGGCACCTGCCAGAAACATATTCCCCAAGCCTCCTAAAATGGATTATGCTACTGGAGCCTCTTTTTTAATGGCTTATGGAACTTCTTATCATGCACTAAAAAATAGAGCCAAACTTAAGGTGGGAGAGACTTTGGTTGTTCTTGGTGCATCAGGTGGAGTTGGACTTGCTGCGGTTGAATTGGGAAAACAAATGGGAGCAAGAGTTATTGCTTGTGCATCGACTGATGAAAAAGTTGATTTTTGTAAAACCCATGGTGCAGATGAAGGCATCAATTACACAAAAGAGGACTTGAAAAAAAGCATTAAAGAATTGACCGATGGAAAAGGAGCTGATGTTATTTATGATCCTATTGGCGATAAATTTTCGGAACCTGCATTGAGGGCCATTGCATGGGAAGGTAGGTTTTTGGTTGTTGGATTTGCCGCAGGAGAAATACCAAAAATTCCTCTGAACTTAGCATTGCTAAAAGGATGTCAAATTGTTGGTGTTTTTTGGGGGTCTTGGGCAATGCAATTTCCTAATGATAATATGCAAAACACCATGGAGCTTATCAATATGCATGCTGATGGTAAATTAAACCCTCACATTCATGCCAAATATGAGTTGGAAGAAGCACATAAAGCAATGGAGGAGATGATGAATCGAAAGGTTCGCGGCAAGATTGTAATCGAATGTAGTTAAGCTCGATTTCAAAAAAGTACTTTTACCTAAACCTAAATTGTGATAATATTAGCATAAATTTGGTTAACATCAACGAATGACAACAAATAATTTAGAATGAAGAAAGTAGTAACTTTTGGAGAAATAATGTTGCGTCTTGCACCTCCGGGTTTCCTAAGGTTTTCACAAACCAACAGCTTTGATGCGGTCTATGGAGGAGGTGAGTCCAACGTGGCTGTGTCTCTTGCCAATTATGGTATTCCTGTTGAGTTTGTAACTCGCTTACCAAAAAATGATATCGGTCAATGTGCCCTTATGGAAATGCGAAAGCGCGGTGTTGGAACTAACCATATTTTAGAGGGTGGAGATCGTTTAGGAATTTATTTTTTGGAAACAGGGGCAGTAAGCAGAGGTAGTAAAGTGGTTTATGACCGAGCGAATTCTGCAATGGCAGAAATCCAAGCTGGTATGGTGGATTGGAACGAAGTTTTTAAAGATGCCGATTGGTTCCATTGGACTGGAATAACTCCAGCCATTTCTCAAAGTGCTGCTAATACTTGTTTAGAAGCAGTGGGTGTAGCCAGTTCTATGGGCATAACCATTTCAACAGATCTGAATTACAGATCAAAGTTGTGGAACTACGGTGGTGATCGCGAAAAAATTATGACTGAATTAACTTCTTTTTGTGATATTATTTTAGGTAATGAAGAGGATGCAGAAATGCATTTTGGAATCAAACCGAAAGGGTTGGATATCACTACTCAAGTAGAGCAGGTAAAAGCAGAAGCTTTTTTATCGGTATGCCAGCAAATGAAGGAAAAATTTCCAAGAGCAAAAAAAATTATAACTACTTTAAGAGGATCAATTTCTGCTTCTCACAATACATGGGCTGGTGTGCTTTATGATGGAAATACACTTTACAAAAGCAATGAGTATCAAATCACAGATATTGTAGATCGAGTAGGTGGAGGAGATTCATTTATGGGTGCGCTTATTTACGGGTTGATTCATTACCCAGAGGACAGTCAAAAAGCATTAGACTATGCAGTAGCCGCATCATGTTTAAAACATACGATTAAAGGAGATGCCAATTTGGTAACCATCGAAGAAATCGAAAAACTTATGAGGGGAGATGCCTCTGGGCGTGTCTCAAGATAAAAAACTATGGCACAATTCACAAGACTTCAAGTTGTTCAACAAATGCAAGAATCGGGAATGGTTCCCTTATTTTATCACCACGACATAAATGTTGCAAAAGCAGTATTGAAATCCTGTTATTCAGGAGGAGCTCGTTTGATGGAATTTACCAGCCGAGGAGATTTTGCAATTGAAACCTTCAAGGAACTAATCAAGTTCTCGATTGCTGAACTTCCAGGAATGATTTTGGGTGTTGGTTCTGTAACCGATGCTGCAGCAGCCTCACAATACATGTTGTTTGGAGCTAACTTTGTAGTAACACCAGTTTTTAGAAAGGATATTGCAGTTATTTGTAATCGACAAAAAGTTCTTTGGTCAGCCGGTTGTGGATCATTAACAGAAATTGCAACTGCTGAAGAAATGGGATGTGAAATAGTAAAATTATTTCCCGGGAGTGTTTATGGACCAGATTTTGTTAAGGCAATTAAGGGACCACAACCTTGGACTTCAATTATGCCAACAGGTGGGGTTTCAACTGAAGAATCAAATTTAAGAGGATGGTTCGATGCTGGAGTAACCTGTGTAGGAATGGGTTCTCAATTAATAACTAAAGAGGTTTTGGAGAACAACTCTTTTGAAAAATTAGAGCAAAACGTCAAAGATACCTTAGCACTCATCAAAGAAATTCGATTGCAATTGTCCTGAACTTTTATGTTGACCCTATTTTTTTGATAAAAATAAAAACACTTAAAAACCTTTGAGAATGTTAAAGTTAAATGAATTTGAATTTATTAGACTGCCAAAAAAATCTTTATACCAGCTAAATTCAGGATGTTATAACAATAATTAATTACTGCATTTATACTTCAATCAGGACTTTACTGAAAGTATTAAATCAGAAAAGACAATGCATAGCTTATATTTGTTGGTTAGGCAAAAAATTGTGTAAATCTTATGGCATATTCTTACCCAAACTCCATATTAAAGGTGTTTTTTAATTTTAAAAAAACAGTTTTATTACTTACTATATTATTTTTTTCAAGTTTTGTTCGAGGTCAATTCGTAGCCACTCCTACATTTTCGAATTGGTTAAATTTTAATGGATCGAGTGCGATAGGTAAGACAACAACGTCAAATGTCACTATTGGTAATACTGACCAGATAACCGTTGAAGCATGGTTTAAAGTAAACCAATTGCCAAATGGACAAGAATGGGATTTTATTATATCAAGACAAGACGATTGGCAAATATATTTATATGTTCAAAACGGTAATTTATATGTTAAAGGGAGGATAAGACAAGACTATAGTGGTCAATGGCCTGGAGTAACCTCTGATCCGATATCGACAGATACTTGGTACCATGTTGCTCTTACTGCAGATTCATCGAGCTCTAGTAGTCAATTGAAACTATACATCAATGGTCAATTACAAGAGACTGATAATTTTACTAGATCTGGAAATGGTTTAACCGATACCAATAGAATGATCACTATCGGAGGTTTTGACAACTATGGTGTAGATGGAAGATATTTAAATGGCCAAATAAGTGATGTTCGAATTTGGAATACAGTTAGAACACAATCAGAGATTAGCGCCAATCTAAATCAAACGGTTTCTACCGATTCATCTTTATTGTTGTATTATAAGCTGAATGATGGTTCGGGTTCTACTTACAGTGATTCGAGTGGAAATTCAATCAGTGGATCTTTAATTGGAGGATATCAATGGATGCCTCTTCAAGATCTCACCACAACAATTACCAGTAGTGATTCCGATAATCTCATCACTTCTGGAGTTGTCACTCTAACGGCTACATTCTCAGAAAATATGGTTGCTACTCCGCTTGTGTCCATCGCAGGGTTAGTAACCAATACGGCCATGACACAAGGATCTGACGCTACAGTGTGGACTTACTTATGGCAAGTGCCTTCATCGGTAACCACAGGAACCTATGCGGTAACAGTAGCAGCAACAGATACCAATTCACTTGCTTATGATGGTAGTGCAAGTTTGAATTTAAGTATTGATCCAATGTTCTATTTGGACGCAAATGGGGTTACGATAAAATGTAAGGGCTGTAGTGCTGGAGATACGGGATATATTGGAAACGTTCTTTACACCGCACATGATAATACTTCTATTGCTAATAAATCTGCAAGTGACACCGATTGGGATCGAGTGGTGACTACACTTGTCACTGATATGTCGAATTTATTTGAAAACCAAAATTCATTCAATCAAAATGTCAGTAGCTGGGATACTTCAGGCGTTACAAACATGGAAAAAATGTTTAGTTATGCAAGTACTTTTAATCAAGATATTGATTCATGGGATACCAGCAATGTTAACGATATGGGCTGGATGTTTCATGGTGCCTCAGTTTTTGATCAGGATATTGGTTCATGGAATACCTCAAGTGTAATCCAAATGGATTTAATGTTCCAGTCAACTGTCTTTAATCAAAACATTGGAAATTGGGATACCTCAAGTGTTATCGATATGCAATCCATGTTTGATGGATCAAGTGCTTTTAATCAGGACATTGGAAATTGGGACGTATCATCTGTAGCCAACATGCGCTACATGTTCAATCGTGCCTCTGCATTCAATCAGGATATTGGGTCTTGGGACGTATCATCCGTTACCAACATGGAATATTTATTTAAAGAAGCAACTAATTTCAATGGGGATATTGGTGCATGGGATACCCTAAATGTTGTGAACATGAATCAAATGTTTAATGGAGCTACAAGTTTTAATCGAGACATATCAGGTTGGTGTACCTTGAATTTTAGTTCTCAGCCATCTGCTTTTGCCAGTGGATCAGCATTACAATCAGATAATTTTCCAAATTGGGGTACATGTAATTCAGCGGCCACTGCAACATTAACCAGCAGTGATTCTGATAATATAATTAATTCATCATATGTAGAATTTACCGCTACATTTTCTGAAAATATGTTGGCCACTCCGACAATATCAATTTCTGGTGTTGTTACTAGTACAGCGATGTCACTTAACACCTCGGCAACCATCTGGACATATGATTGGAATATTCCCCAAAATACTCCTAATGGGAGTTACGTTGTCTCCCTAGCAGCAACTGATACCAATAATAAGTTATATGATGGAAGCAGCACTTTGACCATTCAATACAACTTTTCCCTGCCAGACTATTTACCAACCAATGGATTAGTGGGCTGGTATCCTTTCAATGACAATGCGAATGATGAGAGTGGAAATGGTAATCATGGAATTGTAAATGGCCCTGTCTTATCCACTGATGCTAATGCAACTCAAAATTCTAGTTCATATGATTTTGATGGACAGGATGATTTTATAAGTATTGGAAATTCATCTTCCCTAAACCCCTCTGGAGTACTAACCTTTTCATCCTGGTTCAACTTAGACGACTTAAACAATAACAACAACGTAATTATTGGAAGAAATAATAATAATTCAGGAGGTGACGGATATGGTTATAATTTTGGGGTCTTGAATGACTCTAATGGAGTAAGTTCAAAATTAAGACTGGGCATTGGACAACAATCCAATGGATCTATTGTTGACGTAGACCATAACACATCGATATCAGCCAATAACTGGAACCATTATGCCGTGACATACGATGAGGCAAATGTTCGGATTTATTTAAATGGAGTAAAAGTTCATTCCGCCCCTCTCACAAGATCTGGAGGAAACCATCAAAACAACCACGAAACCTTTATTGGAAAGTATAGACCCCAGAGTTCAGGTAGTCAACAAGCAAATCAACTTTTTAGAGGTAAACTTGACAATATAGGGGTTTGGAACAGAGCTTTGAATGATGCTGAAATTGCACAATTATTTACATTAGAGATAGATACTACTCCACCTACTGTTTCTTTAGAGAAAAATTTCATTACAAACTCAGTTGAAAATGGAGACACTGTTGTGGTTACTGCTACTTTTTCAGAGCCAATGACAAGTTCACCTACAATAAGCATTAGCAGCGAAACCACTGATATTGAGATGAACTTAGGAACATCACCCTCGATTTGGTCTTACAGTTGGACAGTTTCAGAAACTACTTCAACGACTATATCTGTAAGTGTTTCTGGAAATGATTTAGTAGGAAATGCATATGCTGGTAATGAATCCTTGTCTTTTAATGTGCTTATTCCTTTTTACCTAGATTCTAATGGAGTAACAGTAAAATGTACAGGCTGTAGTGCTGGAGATACAGGATACATAGGCGGTGTTTTGTACACGGCACACGATAACACCTCCTTAGTCGCAAAATCTAAAAGTGATACCGATTGGGACCTGGTTGTAACTACACCGGTTACCAATATGTATCAGTTATTTAAGGATGAAGCTACATTCAATCAAAATATTGAATCTTGGGACACCTCTAATGTTACCCGAATGGATAATATGTTCTGGGGAGCCGATGCATTTAATCAAGATATTGGGTCTTGGGATACCTCTAGTGTTACAGAAATGGATTCCATGTTCAGATCTGCATTAGCATTTAATCAGGATCTTTCACAATGGGATGTTTCTTCAGTCACCCAAATGGAAAATATGTTTAGGACTGCCCGAGTATTCAATCAAAACATTGATAATTGGGACACATCATCGGTTGTTAACATGACAAGCATGTTTCACGATGCGGAATTGTTCAATCGAGACATCGGTAATTGGGATGTTTCTTCTGTGACCAATATGTCATCTATGTTTGATAGTGCAGATGCATTTAATCAAGATATTGGACAATGGAATACCTCGAATGTTACCAATATGGTTAGAATGTTTAGATTCAATGATATTTTCAATCAAGACATTGGATCATGGGACACCTCTAGTGTAACTAACATGAGTTACATGTTTAATTCAGCATTGAGCTTTAACCAAGATATTGGATCATGGGACACCTCAAATGTTGCATCAGGTGGTATGATTAAAATGTTTAGAACTGCCAGCGCATTTAATCAAAACATTTCAAATTGGTGTGTTTCAAATATTTCTGGAACTCCTGACAACTTTAGTACTCAATCTGCACTTAGTAGTGCCAATCAACCAATATGGGGAAGCTGTAGGACTACCTTTGCAACAATCACATTCAATGATGAAAACAAAGTCTTCGGTGACAGCGATTTTGTACTTTCTCCAACATCCAACGGTTCGGGTACCTTCACTTTTTCCATTGCCGATACTTCGGTAGCAACTGTAGCTGGATCAACAGTTACAATTGTGGGCGCTGGAACAACAGTTATCACTGCAATTCAAGCAGGAGACACGGCTTACCTTTCGACAACAGCAACCATGACCTTAACGGTAGATAAGGCGAATCCTACCATTAGTTTTGTTGATCTAACCAAAAATTCGGATGATTCTGACTTTAACCTTTCTGCAACATCCAACAGTACTGGTGTCTTTAGCTATTCGATAGCAAACGCCTCAGTCGCAGTGGTAAGCGGAACTACTGTTTCTATTGTTGGAGGAGGATCAACTCTTGTCGAAGCAACACAAGCATCCGATTCAAATTACAATTCAGGTTCTGCAACCATGACCCTTACGGTAAGCAAGATTGCACCCACATTAACATTTTCAGATGTAACAAAATCTTATGGTGATCCAGACTTTGAACCTGTACCGAGCTCAAACAGTTCGGGTACATTTACATATTCAGTGGCAGACAGTTCAGTAGCTGCAATAAACGGGTCTTCTATCTCTATTATTGGACTTGGAACAACAGTTGTCTCGGCAACTCAGGCAAGCGATTCAAAATATTTATCCGCAGAAACACCCATGACCCTTACTGTGGTTAAAGGAAATCCTACTATTACATTCAATGACTTAAACAAAAGAATTGGAGATGCTGATTTCAATTTATCAGCATCATCCAACAGTACAGGAGCGTTTTCATACCAATTAGCAAATTCTTCCGTAGCAACTTTAAGCGGAACAACGGTTTCAATACTGGCAACAGGAACAACCCAAGTAATAGTAAACCAAGGCGCTGACACCAACTTCAATGCAGGTACAGCCTCTATGATATTGACTATCCTTGATGTCAATCCGGACACTGATGGAGATGGCATAAATGACGAATTGGATGCCTTCCCTACAGATCCAGATGAATGGCTAGACACTGACCAAGACGGATTGGGTAATAATGCTGATACAGACGACGATAACGATGGTATTTCGGACACCCTTGAAGCACAGAATGGTACTGATCCTTTGGACCCAGACTCGGACAACGACGGTTTAAGTGATGGAGATGAACAAAACTTAGGAACAGGCCCACTTAATCCAGATTCTGATGGAGATGGCCAAGCAGATGGCACAGACTTATTCCCACTTGATCCAAATGAAAGTAGCGATATTGATCAAGATGGAATAGGCGATAATACCGATACAGACAACGATAACGATGGGTTAGATGATTTTTATGAAAACAGCCTAGGAACAGATCCACTCAACCCAGATAGTGATGGAGATGGAAGTTCTGACGGAGAGGAAATTACAAAGGGAACAGACCCTCTCAATCCTGATACCGATGGAGATGGAATTGTCGATGGTCAGGATCAGGCACCCCTGAATCCAAACCAAGAAATTGATACCGATGGAGACGGGATTGCGGACCTCTATGATAGTGATGACGACGGAGACAACCTCTCTGATGAGGAAGAAATAGCTCGAGGAACAGACCCCCTCAACCCAGATACAGACGCAGATGGATTAAACGACAAAGAAGAGGAACAACGCAACACCAATCCCCTTTTACCCGATACCGATGGAGATGGAGTAAACGATAAAGACGATGCTTTACCAACCGATCAATTTGAACAGTATGATTCCGATAACGATGGTTTAGGAGACAATATGGACACCGATGATGATAATGACGGTGTAAGTGATTTAGATGAGTTTACCAATGGAACAAATCCACTGGATGATGATTCTGATGATGATGGCTTGAAGGATGAGGAAGAAATCAACCTAGGGACAAACCCAACACTTGCAGACACGGATGGAGATGGATCCACAGACTCAGATGAAATTGCAATGGGTACAGATCCATTAAACATTGATACTGATGGTGATGGAACTGAAGATTCTGATGATAAGTTTCCTTTAGATCCAAACGAAACAGAGGATTCCGATGGAGACGGTTTAGGAAACAATCTAGATACAGACGATGACAATGACGGAATCTCAGATAATGAAGAGATAAGCCTGGGGACAGATCCAAAAAATCCAGATTCCGATCAAGACGGATCACCCGACGGAGAAGAAATAGAAGTAGGAACCAATCCTTTAGATTCTGACTCTGACGATGATGGAATAAGTGATGGTAACGACGACTTCCCATTAGATCAAACTCTTTCTGATGACAACGATAAAGACGGTATTTCGGACGATTTAGATGAAGATGATGATAACGATGGTTTAACTGATGCAGAAGAGTTATTACTGGGGTCAAATCCATTAGAAAGCGACTCGGATAAAGACGGTTTATTGGATAATATCGAAAACAATTTGGGTACAAGTCCTAACGATCCTGATTCTGATAACGACGGTCTTAGCGATTTAGAGGAAACAACCCTTGGGACAGATCCATTGAACAATGACACCGATAACGACGGAATTTTTGATGGAGTCGAAATTTTGCAGGAGACAAATCCTAATGATTCCGATACCGATGGAGATGGGGTAACAGATGCATTAGATCGTTTCCCATCAGATCCCTCAGAGCAAACCGACTCAGATAACGACTCTATTGGAGATAATCAAGATGTGGATGACGACAATGATGGCCTCACAGATACGGAAGAAGAACGCTTAGGAACCGATCCAAAAGCAGGAGACTCTGATCAAGATGGGCTAACGGATAGCAAAGAAAAAGAAAAAGGGACGGATCCCCTAAATCCAGATACCGATGGAGATAATATTCCAGACGGTGAAGATGATTTTCCTTTGGATGAAAATTTAAGTATTGATAGCGACCAAGACGGACTTGAAGATAGCGTCGATACCGACGATGACAATGATGGAATTACTGATGTTGAGGAACAGAATAGTGGAACAGATCCTTTTAATCCAGATACCGATGGTGATGGTCTATCTGATGGAGAGGAGCTAAATCTTGGAACAGATCCATTACTAACAGACACCGATAGCGATGGAACCCCCGATGGCTTTGATCAATTTCCACTGGATGCAGATCGAGCAAATGACAGCGATGGAGATGGGCTTTCAAATGAAGATGAATTGACCTTTAATTCGGATCCGAACAATCCTGATACCGATGGAGATGGCCTAAACGATAAAGAAGAAAAAGAAGCAGGAACAGATCCGTTATCAAGCGATACGGATAGTGACGGAATAAAAGATGGAGATGATGCATTCCCTCTAGATCCTATAGAAAATAAAGACAGTGACAACGATGGATTGGGTGATCGAATTGACACTGATGATGATAACGATGGTTTGTCAGATGAAGAAGAAGCAATTCAAGGAACAAATCCCAATAACCCCGACACTGACGGGGATGGTATGGGAGACCAAGAAGAGGTCAACAATGGAACAGACCCCCAAAATCCGGATTCAGATAATGATGGTCTAAACGATGGTGAGGAAAACGTTCTTGGAACAGATCCTTTAAATTCAGACACCGATGGTGATGGAGTACCAGACGGACAAGATAATCTTCCCTTAGACTCAATTGGAAGCCTTGACACAGACCGCGACGGAATACCTGATGATGTTGATACCGATGATGACAACGATGGGGTTTTAGACACTGAAGAAGAGAGAATAGGAACAGATCCAAAAAACATTGACACGGATAATGACGGTAGCTCAGATTCAGAAGAACTATTAAATGACACCAATCCACTCAATCCAGATACTGATGGGGATGGGTTGAACGATCATGAGGAAAATAAAGTTGGAACAAATCCATTACTAAAAGATTCTGATGGAGATGGAGTACAAGACAATAATGATGCATTTCCTTTAGATTACGATGAGCAAGCGGATACAGATGGTGATGGAATAGGGGATAACAAAGACAATGACGACGATAACGATGGATTGTCAGACGGACAAGAGGCCATCTATCAGTGTGATCCGTCAAATTCAGACTCTGATGGAGATGGATTGAGCGATGGAGAAGAAATAGTAAAAGGTTATGATCCAAAAAATAAAGACACAGATGGTGATGGAGTGGTAGACGGTTTAGATGCATTCCCTAACAATCCTGAAGAAAGTAAGGATACCGATTTTGATGGAATAGGAAATAATATCGATCCAGATGATGATAATGATGGCGTTTTAGATCAATTCGATGTTTTCTCTGAAAATGCAGCAGAGAGTAGAGACATTGATAACGACGGATTAGGAAACAATGAAGATATAGATGATGATAATGATGGAGTTATTGATTGGAGAGAACACCAATTCATTACCATTTACGATCACTATACAATCAGCATAGATAAACCTCAATCCAAAATAAAGATGCCAATAATACCAGCAAGCAATAAAGGGGTGGGGAAATGGAAAATTCGTAAAAAAGTATCCGGAGGTGCCGATGGCGACAAATTTACTATTCGTTCGGGAGAGCCAACCAATCAAGCTCAAAAAGGAATGCGAAAAGCAAACCTTGGTGAGGGATATCTATCATTTATAGTTCCACCAAAGGCTGGGGTAATTGATGATGCAAATCTTGATGGTATTTACGAAGTTTTGGTAGGGTATGTTAATACGACCTATGGTGATAAGCGAGTACCTGTTCCAACTCAAATCAGTAGAGTAAACATTTCTCCAGGGCAATCTGATGTAATTGAATTATTAACCGATAAAGTGCCCTTAGCTGAAGTGGATAGTCGAATCATAACTTCAGATACCGATGCTGATGGATTAATTAATTCAATTGATCCCGATGATGACGGAGACCATATTTACAGTCGTTATGAAACTCAAGGAGAAAATAAGTCTTGGCAATCATCCGATGATTTCGATGGAGATCTAATAAGTAATTATCTGGATCCAGACGATGAGAATGATGGAATATTTACTGAGTTTGAAAACCCTGATCCTAACCAAGATTTTAATCCAAACGATGCTCAAGATACAGATAGCGATGGAATTCCAGATTACTTTGATACGGATGATGACGGAGATGGTATTCTTACCATAAGCGAACAATCAGACCCAAATTTTGACGGCAATCCTATAGATGCTCTTGATAGCGATCAAGACGGAATCCCAGATTATATAGATGCAGATGATGATAACGATGGAGTTCTAACTATTGATGAGCTTCCTCAAGGAATATTCACGGATTCAGATAACGATGGAATCCCAGATTATTTAGACACTGATGACGACAATGATGGTTTGCTTACTCAAGACGAAATAACTCAGGGAGCATCAGAATATCTTGATTCTGATGGGGATGGTATCCCAAATTATCTAGATATAGATGACGATAACGATGGAATAGATACGGTTGATGAAGATGCAAACATTAATGGTTCTCCTGCAGACGATGACATCGATCAAGATGGTGTAATTGATGCTTTTGAGTCTTTCTTAACAGATTGTGATAATGACGGTGTGAATGACCAATATGATGCACAAAATTGTAATCCAAACAATGATAGTGATGGCGATGGATTTTCTAATATTGATGAGGTTAATGTAGGGACTGACCCGAATGATTACGATGATAAACCCTCAAATTTTAGCGAACTGAATTTTGAGATTGCTAATTTCTTGTCTCCTAACGGTGATGGAATTAATGACACTTGGTATGAACCATCGATCCAACGTTATCCCAACAATAAGGTTATGATTTACACCCGATCCGGAAAATTAATTTATGAACGAAACAACTATCTTAACAATTGGAATGGAACTTCAAATGGAAAGGAATTGCCCGAGGGAGCGTATTATTACCTTATTGATTTTGAACAAAATGGTACAATAGACTATAAGGGCTGGCTGTATTTAACACGTTAAACACATGAAAAAATATTTAATATACATACTGCTTATTTCTTCTTGGGTTTCTGCTCAGCAAGATGCTTATTTCTCTCTAATGGAATACCAGATGACATTAGTTAATCCAGCTTATGCAGGTGCAGAAGGAAATCAGATTTTATCGATTCATTCCAGAAATCAGTGGTCCAATACAGAGGATAACCCTAAGACCCTTTCAATGGCTTATTCTGTTGCAAGAAAAAAGAACATCGGCTTAGGAATATCTGTAATATCTGATCAGGTTTTTGTGGAAAAGCAAACATTTGTTGCAGTAGACTTTTCATATAAACTAAAATTAAATGAAGATGCCTCTATGTATTTAGGTCTAAAAGGTGGGGTTAATTCTTTTCGATCAGACACCTCTAATTTGACGTCATATTCTCCACAAACAGATCCTGCAAAAAAAATGACGAGTCGTTTACTTCCAAACCTAGGAGTTGGTTTTTTATATCAGCACAAGACTCATTGGATTTCGGCAGCTATTCCTAGGCTATTTAATTCTAAAGAGGATGAGGAGGTAGTACTAAACCCAAGAGAAAAGATACATTTTTATTTTGGAGCCGGGGCAAAACTATCAATAACTTCTGATGTAGCACTTGAACCAGCAATAAGCATGAGAAGCACAGAAGGTGTTGGGGCAATTACTGAGGGAGTTTTATGGGGTAATTATCAAAATAAATTTAGATTTGGAGTTGGTTTTAGAACAGCATCGGTTTTGTCTTTAAAAGTAAATCTATTATTAAGTGACACCTTCTCTCTCAGCTATGCTTATGATTCTTATGGAGAGAGTAATTTATCAGCGATTCAACTAAATGCCCATGAAATTGGACTTCAAATACGGTTCCCTTCAAAAAACTCAACTCCTGATTCAGCAATCGAAGAAACAGTCAATGGAGAGTAAGTTTCTTAATCCTTACTACTTTTTCAACCCCGAGGTTTTAAATGATCCAAAAGATGGTTGCATAAATCCAATTCCATTTATGTTAAATTACTAAACACTTTACTACTATTTTTATGAAAAAGATGCGAAACTACCTTCCTTTTATTATGATTATCTTTACCTTTTGGCAAAGTAATGCACAAGAACAACAAAACAATGCATGGAAGGCTTTGTTTACAGACTACAGCCTTACCAACAGCAGGACCTTACGCCTAGAAACCCATATACGTACACGTCAGTTTTTTGGAGAAAACGATCAGTATTTACTTCGCCCTTCAGTACGTTTTGAATTGGGAAATAACACCGCCTTTACTACAGGCTATACTTTGATATCCAGCAACACCCCAAAATATCGGACAATAGAAAATAATCTCTGGCAGCAGTTTAGTTTTTCACTACCGATTAATCGAACTAATTATTTTGGGTGGATTCGTTTAGAACAGCGGTGGCAATCAAAAAACAAGGAAAGTAATTATGGTGCAAGAATCCGTTTTCGTGGCGGATTTCAATTCCCTTTAGGTAAAAATAAAAAAGCTTTTTCACCCAAATTGGTCGTATTTAACGAAGTCTTTCTGTTGATTAAAAACAATTTTCCTTATGAGTTCAATCAAAATTGGACCTTCATTGGATTTCAACAAAAAATATCAAAAAAAATAGTTCTTTTAACAGGTTTTCAACGCAATACTATTGCTAAAGGAGAGTCTTTTTTACAAAAAAATATTTGGTCCTCACTTATTTTTTACAAACTCTAATTAAACTCAATTTTATAAAAATTTTATTACGATATCTATGATTCCAAAGGTTTATCATATTGAATAATTTCTTTTAAAAATCTTAAATACTTTTTAATTGGAAGGCACTATTTTAAATAAATCTAAATATGGATTAATGATTTTCAGCTATTTATAAAATAATTATATGTAAATTTATTTAAAATTAAAAATTATGGATAATTTATCAATGTCAAATTCTTGCGTGAATTGTTTAAATCATGAACAAAACAAGTGTTCTGTTCATCATGTTGATGTGACCCCTGCCAATACTTGTGGCGAGTTCACAACAGGATCATAAAAAAAGGATCAGAATAATTCCTTACATTTTTATCACATCAATATTTTTACTGGTCTATACTCTATTTATTTGTGCTATTACTGGCTAATCTATTAAAAGCTCAAGATTTGGTGTAATCAAATGGAAAAGAAATCGCCTTAGATGAAGTCCATATTTCCTCTAAAAAAGAGCGAAGAAAGCGCAAGCAAATTGAAAAGCTAAAAATCCCAAAATGGCTTAAAGTCGTTGGAGAAAAAGGATTTTTTATAGATAATAAAAGCGTATATAAATCTCTGAAAAGATTACCGTACATATACCGTACAAGTATAAAATAAAAAATCCACTAACTATCTGTTTTGCAGTAGATAATGGATTTTTAAAGTGGAGTCGGAGGGAATCGAACCCTCGTCCATACAAGCAACAGAAGAGCTTTCTACATGTTTAGTTTTCAATTAATTTTCGAAAACACACTGACTGAAAACAGCCCATGCATTTCTTAGTTCTTTTATTGAAAAATTTGACCAGAACCTTCAAATTTCGATGTTGACCTTTATGGTGCCTCTGATTTGAACGCCGTCAACAAGGGCTTTCAAGAGACATCTGGCTTCCTAACCTGGTTAGGACTTGGCAGTGACTTACTGTAATTCAGTCGCTTATGCAGCTAGAGCGTAGTTATCTTCGCCTATTAAAGGTTGAATCTAAGTTTTACGAGCTTTGATTCCTTGCTCGACATGCTTACTGTTCGATTGATCTCGCTGTCAAAACCAGTCGACCCCATTATTTCAAAGAAATTCTAGTGAATACTAGACTACAAAAATAAAGCTTTTATTTAAAATTGATTGATTGTTTTTCGAATCTCTGTTAAGCGACTCAACATTCCTTCCAATAAACCTAAAGAAAGCATATTAGCGCCATCGCTTTTTGCTTTTGAAGGGTTTGGATGGGTTTCGATAAACAAACCATCTGCATGGTTTACAATACCTGCACGGGCAATTGTTTCAATCAATTCTGGTCTTCCTCCTGTAACTCCTGATGCTTGATTGGGCTGTTGTAGTGAATGGGTAACATCTAAAATGGTAGGAGCAATAGAACGCATAGCAGGAGTTCCTCTAAAGTCTACAATAAGATCTGTATATCCAAACTGGGTACCTCTATCGGTTATCCAAGCCGAATCATTGCCGCTGTCTTTTACTTTTTGAACGGCAAATTTCATACTTTCGGGACTCATAAACTGTCCTTTTTTGAGGTTAACAACTTTTCCTGTTTTTGCAGCAGCAACTACTAAGTCAGTTTGTCTTACTAGAAATGCAGGAATTTGTAGAACATCAACATGCGACGAAGCTTTTGAAGCATCTGCAACTTCGTGAATATCAGTGACTGTTGGAATGTTAAATTTTTGACCAATTTTTTGAAGAATTTCAAGAGCAGCATCATCGCCAACCCCTGTGAAACTATCAATTCTACTTCTGTTTGCCTTTTTAAAGCTACCTTTAAAAACAAATGGAATATTCAATTTGTCTGTAATTGTGAGAACTTTTTCGGCAATTTCAAAGGCCATTGCCTCGCCTTCAATGGCACAAGGTCCTGCTAATAAAAAGAATTGATCACTGCTAGGGTGATTGATATTAGGGAGTTTTGAAAAGTCCATAAAAAGTTTTTTTCAAAAGTATAATTTTTAGTCGACATCCCCTTGCATTCAAAACATTAAACTTTTAGCTAAAAGCTAAATATATAAGGTTATATTTGCGCGATTAAATAACAAACATCTATGTCCAAAATTAAAAACATTGCAATTATTGCTCATGTTGACCATGGTAAAACAACCTTGGTAGACAAGATTATGCATCATTGTGAGCTTTTCAGAACGAATCAAAAAACAGGGGATTTAATTCTGGACAATAATGATTTAGAGCGAGAACGAGGAATAACGATTCTTTCTAAAAATATTTCGGTAACTTATAAAGATACTAAAATTAACATCATCGACACTCCAGGTCACGCCGATTTTGGAGGAGAAGTTGAACGTGTTCTAAATATGGCAGATGGAGTTTTACTTTTGGTAGATGCTTTTGAAGGTCCAATGCCACAAACACGCTTTGTCCTGCAAAAAGCTATTGATTTAAAGTTAAAACCTATCGTTGTCGTTAACAAAGTTGATAAAGAAAACTGTACCCCTGAAGAAGTTCATGAATCTGTTTTTGATCTCATGTTTGAATTGGGAGCAGAAGAATGGCAGTTAGATTTCCCAACTGTATATGGTTCTGCAAAGAACAACTGGATGAGTGAAGATTGGAATAAACAGACTGAAAATGTTGAACCTCTTTTGGACATGGTATTGGAACATGTTCCAAGTCCTAAGGTCGAAGAAGGTACACCTCAGATGTTGATTACTTCTTTGGACTTTTCTTCTTACACTGGAAGAATAGCAATTGGACGTTTACAAAGGGGAACCCTAAAATCCAATATGCAGGTTAGCCTTGTCAATAGAGAAGGTGCTGTTTACAAAGCTAGAATTAAGGAATTGAATTTATTTGACGGTTTAGGAAGAAAAATAGTGGACGAAGTGCAAGCTGGAGATATTTGTGCAATTATAGGTTTAGAAGATTTTGAAATTGGAGATACCGTTGCCGATGCTCAAGAACCTGAGGCCCTTCCAACCATTGCTATTGACGAGCCAACAATGAGTATGCTTTTTACAATCAACGACTCACCTTTCTTTGGGAAGGATGGTAAATTTGTAACCTCAAGACACATTAAGGATCGTTTGGAAAAAGAATTGGAACGAAATTTAGCTATGCGTTTAGAGGAAACTAATTCTGCAGATAAATTCATTGTTTTTGGTCGAGGAGTACTACACTTATCTGTTTTAATTGAAACGATGAGAAGAGAAGGATATGAACTTCAAATTGGCCAACCACAAGTAATAATCAAGGAAATCGACGGAGTAAAGCACGAGCCAATAGAAGAACTGACTATTGACTTGCCCGAACATGTGTCTGGAAAAGCAATTGAAATGGTAACTCTAAGAAAAGGTGAGATGTTAAGTATGCAACCCAAAGGAGAAAGAATGGTTTGTGAATTTTTGATGCCCTCTAGAGGTATTATTGGTTTGAGAAACCAATTGCTTACGGCTACTGCTGGAGAGGCAATAATGAACCACAGGTTTAAAGAATTCCAACCCTTCCGTGGTGAAATTCCGGGGAGAAATAGTGGTTCACTTATCTCTATGGAAAGAGGGAATGCAATTCCGTATTCACTTGATAAACTTCAGGAGCGTGGAAAATTCTTTGTAGCCCCTAATGAAGACATTTACACCGGTCAAGTAATTGGAGAAAACTCAAGAGCGGATGATATGGTAGTTAACGTAACTAAAACCAAAAAACTATCCAATGTACGTTCTGCTGGAAACGACGATAAAGTTCGTTTGGCTCCTCCAATCAAATTTTCGTTAGAAGAAGCTTTAGAATATATTCAAGTAGATGAGTATGTAGAAGTAACTCCAAAGCACTTACGTTTACGTAAAGTATATCTCGATGAAAATGAACGAAAACGCATGTCTGGGAAATAGAATTTTCTTAACGATATTATTTTATAAAGCCTGATGATCTTCATTGGGCTTCTTTTTTTGTACTACCTCATATATTTTCCCATCATCACAACGAAAAATTTTCCCCGGAAATTTAACAATCATATTATAGTCGTGTGTAGCCATTATAATGGTCATACCTTTTTGATGTAAACCTCTAAAGACTTCCATGATTTCGAGACTCGTTTGTGGGTCAAGATTTCCAGTAGGTTCATCTGCAATTATAAGCTCGGGAGAGTTGAGTAAAGCTCGGGCAATAGCAACTCTTTGTTGTTCACCACCTGACAATTCAAAAGCGTATTTGTGGGAAATCCCATCAACCCCTAATGACGAAAGCACTTCTTCAATTCGATTTTTTATTTCGGTTTTATTTTTCCAACCAGTAGCTTTTAGTACAAAGCTCAGATTTTCAAAAATAGATCGATCATTTAGTAGTTTGAAATCTTGAAAAACTACTCCTAGTTTTCGCCTCAAAAAAGGAATTTGTTTTTGTTTGATTTTACCAAGATCAAAATCTAAAACTCGAGCTGTTCCTATCTTTAAAGGAAGATCTGCATAAAGAGTCTTGATTAAGCTGCTTTTTCCAGTTCCAGTTTTACCAATTAAAAAAATAAACTCACCAGGTTCAACCTCAAAGTTTACATCACTCAAGATGGTTTGCTTGTTTTGATTGATGGTAACATTTTTAAATTGAACTAATGGAAGCTTCATAGGAGTTTGTGATTGGTCAATTTTTATTGAGCTGCAAAATTATTTCTTTTAAGTCTTGTAAAAATAGGAACAAAAAGTTTTAACAGAAATTTTTTTCATAATTTATACGTTTAAAAAGGTTCTAGCGTTTAAAAATAAAGAACTTAAGTTAACTTTGTCCCTGATGAGACTCACCCAAGAAAATAAAATTACATTTTTAGCATTAGTTTTTTTGGCAACCTCATTTTCGTCTCTTTGGTCTCAACTAGGGGTGACTAAAATTCCATCCACAGAATCTTCTTATTATTATGCCTCGAATAATTTTGCTCAAGCAAATCTATATTTGAATTTAGTAGATTTTTACCCAAGCCTTAGATCTAATACTACAGAAGCTAGTTTTTATAAGATTTCAACAGATTTGAGATTAAATCGACCGGGTTCCGAAAAAAAATTATCTGCTTTCATGATCGATAATCCAACAAGTTATTTGACAGAAACAGCCTATTATGATTTAGCGTCTTATTACTTTTTGAATGGTAAATATACATATGCCCTTAAATGGTTTAGTAAAATTAAAGACACCGATGTTGCATCTGCCAAAAGAAATGAATATTACTTTAATAAAGCTTACACTCTTTTTACAATCAAAAGATTTAAGGAAGCAAACAAGTTGTTTCAAAAAATTGAAAATGTACTGAAGTACCAATATGACGTAAGTTATTACCTGGGATATATTGCTTATCAGCTTGATGATTACGATGCAGCTGTTGAAAATTTCAATAAAATTACAACTCAAAAGGGTGACACAACAGTAGGTTATTTTCAAGCAGACATGAATTTTAATCTAGGTCGTTTTGAAAAAGCAATTGCTTTGGCAAGAAAAAGTTTGACGAACGCAAACAAAAATCAAACCTCTGAGCTTTCAAAGATTATAGGTGAAAGCTATTTTAACTTAAAAGATTATCGATCAGCACTTGGTTATTTAGAGGCATATAAAGGTAAAAAGGGGAAATGGTCTAATACTGATTTTTATCAATTGGGTTATACTCATTATCGACTAGGAGAGTATGAAAATGCCATTATGCAGTTTAATAAAATTATTTCTGGGAATGATGCCGTTACCCAAAATGCATATTATCATTTAGCAGATTGTTATCTCAAAACCAATAAAAAAACGGAGGCACTTAATGCTTTTAAAAGCGCTTCTGCTTTTAATTTTGATCTGTTAATAACAGAAGATGCTTTTTTGAACTATGCACGGCTGAGTTACGAAATCGGGAATGCTTACGAAAACACCTCCTTATTATTATCCTCATTTTTAGAAAAATTCCCCAAAAATAATGCAGCACCCGAAATTGAGAAACTATTGATTGATTCTTATGTAAATTCAAGAAATTATGACCTTGCTTTGAAAATTTTAGAGAAAAAAACAGGAAGTCAATATGATGGAGCATTACAGAAGTTGAATTATATGAAAGCAATAGCTTTATTTCAAAACGGAGCTTTTGAGGAGTCTATTACTTTTTTTGAAAGATCTTTAAAAAAGAATATTCACCCAACCATTGAAGCTAATTGTTTGTACTGGTCAGCATTAGCAAAGTATGAAATCAATAATTTTAAAGAGGTTATATCGGATTTAAAATTTTTTAATAGACATCCTTTTGCTCAAAAAGTCAATGGTTTTGAAACATTGAATTATCATATGGCTTATGCATATTTCAAATTAAAAAATCACGAAGCTGCACGCAATACTTTTGAACAGTATTTAAAACAATCAATCCCTAATCCTTCATACCAACGAGATGCATTTTTGCGAATGGGAGATAGTGATTTTGTTCTTGGAAACTATTGGCCAGCTATGGAATCTTATGAAAAATCCATTCAGTTAAACAAACAAAAAGGGATGTATGCATTGTATCAAAAAGCATTGAGTTACGGCTTTGTAGATCGAAATCTCAAGAAAATTGAGGCTTTAAATCGATTAATTGCAGATTATCCAAAGACCTCTTTGTTGGATGACACTTATTTTGAAATGGCTTTAGCATACACAAGAGAAAAAAACATTAATAAGGCTCTTGTAACCTATGACTTTTTAATCAACAATTTTCCTGAAAGTCCATATCGTTCTCGTGCTTTTTTAAATAAGGGTTTGATTTTATACAACTCAGAATCACTTGAAGAATCCATGGAGGTTTTAAAAAAATTGATTCTGGAGTATCCAAATGAGGAAGTAGTGCAACAAGCATTAAAAACCGCCAAAGAAATTTCAATAGACCTAGCAACTGTTGATGTTTTTGCTTCTTGGGTAAAACAGTTGAAAGGAGTTACAATTGAAGAAAACGAATTAGAACAAGCTTCCTTTAGATCTGCCGAACGATTGTTCAATGAAAACAAGAAAAAAGAAGCTTTAAAAGCATTCTCCTCTTATCTAAAAGAATATCCAAATGGAACCAACCAGCTACAAGCTCAGTTTTTATGTGCTGAACTTTATTTTCAGGATGGTAAATGGGGATCGGCAGTAGAGCATTACAAGAAGGTAATAGAACAACCCACAAACGAGTATTCAGAGCAATCCTTAGTTCGAATAACTCAGGCTATTGTAAACAGTGAATTGGCGATATCCGCTCTTCCTTATTGGAAAAACTTGGAAAAAATCGCTCAATTCGACGAAAACAAACGCTATGCTTTATTCAATTTAATGCAAATTTATCATAATCAAGAACAATTTTTGGAAGCAATTGCGTATGCCCAAAAAGTACTTTTATTAAACGCTCTAGCCCCAAAAATTAAGTGGGATGCTTATCGAGTTTTAGCTCGATCAGCGGTAGCTATAAAGGACATTAAAAAAGCCTCAGAAGCTTATGCTGTTCTTGAAAATGCTCCAGACACCTCTTTAGCTGTTGAGGCATTATACTTCAATGCAAAACAAAAACATCTGATCTATGACTATAAGGTATCGAATCAATTGATCGAGAAAATAGCTAAAAATTTTGGTAATTTTCCTGAATGGAATGCCAAAAGCTTGTTGTTGATGTCTCAAAATTTTTATCAATTAGACGATGCTTTTCAAGCTTCTTTTATTTTGGAATCGATTCTTGCCAACTTTAAGCAGTTTCCTGAAATTATAGAACAAGCTCAATCCGATTTGGATAACATAAAGACAATAGAAGCTCAGAACAATTCATCTATTAAAGTGAAGGAAGAAAATGAAAAAAACTGACAATTACCTCAGGAGCTGTTTTTGGGTTGGGTTGCTTTCTAGTTTCACTATTTTCTATGGTCAAGAGAAAGAGAATGATTTAAGTATTCAGGAGGTAACAGTTATCAAGTCATATACTCCTAGTTTGTCAGAGGTTTTTAAAATAAGAGAACAGCCAAGAGTTATCGATTCAATTGGAAAAGAAAAGAGTACTGTTCGTTATTCAATTTTTTCTGTTCCTGTGGCCTCAACTTTTATCCCATCAAAGGGTTCCGCAAGAGTGTTACAAAAAAAGAAAACCACTCCTAAGTATAATGCAACAGCAAGTTCTGCTTTTGGAAATTTCAATAATCTTTTGTTGGATCATTCTGCTCAAATTGATTTAGATCGCCGTCAAAAGGTAAATTGGCTCATGCGTTTCAATGGCTTTTTTAAAGATTTACCTAACCAAGAACTAACTACACAGCAAAATACCACCTTAATTCATTTGGGATATCAACACGACTCTAATAGGATTGCGTCAAGTTCTCAATTGTCATTTAGAAATCATTCATTCAACTTTTATGGGACACAAGACCCCATTGAAGATGATCTTGTTTTACCTTTTTTAGACCCTAAGCAACAAATCAATTATTTGTCTTTTAAATCTCAATGGCAATGGTACAATATTATTTTAAAGAAAGCAGATATTACCGCCCATTTGACTACAGATATTTTTAATACCAATGAACTGCAGTTAGAACTAAACACAAAATTTCAATTACCAATAGGATCTTTTTTTGTAAATGCTATTCCTTCGGTAAGATACATTAACAATCAATTTGCATCAGATTATTTGTTGAATACCCCTTCAGCTTTTGCATCGGGCGTTTCTCAAATGGAGCTCTCTTTAAGCTCGGGTAAGAATCGTTTTAAATTTAAAATTGGAGCCACAGCTGTTTATGGATTTGGAGACGATTTTGAGGATCAAAATATCTTTGTTCTTCCTGATCTCGATTTATCATTCAAACCTAAGAATGGAAATTTCACTCCTTTTCTTAAGGTTTTTGGCGAATTAAATCAGAATAGTTTCAGGAGCTTCTCAGACGAAAATCCCTATACAGCGCCTGGAATAGTTTTGAAAAACACCCAAGTACCCTACGCATTTCGATTGGGAACCCGAACAAAACTTCTCGCAGGATGGGAATTTACAATGAATGCTTATTATCAAAAGTCTGAAAATACTCCGCTTTTCAGAAGTTTTGGTTTAGATAATCGGAATGAAAAGGACTTCACAGCTTTTCGTTATGGAAATACTTTTGAGGTAATTTATAAAGAAATAGAAACCTTTGGTTTTGATGCTTCGGTCATGGCAGCTTTCAAAAATGGTGGTTCTTTGTCTCTTCAAGCACATTGGAGAGATTATTCTCTTGCAGATGAAACAGAACCATTAAACTTACCTGGACTTCAACTCAAATTTAAAACAAACCTCAAAATGTGGGATAAATTTTTCCTGCAAACAAATATTATTTTCTGGGGAGCTCGAAAAAATTCATTTCAAGAAATTTTTAACAACCAGACACTTTCTGCTCCAAGAAAAATTGCAGAACTAGGATCTTTTGTTGATGCGGAGCTTAAATTAACCTATCGATTGAATAATCGATGGGATGTGTATTTTAAAGTAGAAAATATTTTCAATGCAAAACAATTTCATTGGGCAAATTATCAGGTTTACGGTACAAGACTACTTACAGGAATACGCTATAATTTTGATTTAAATTTTTAGGAGATTATATAATTCCGCATTTTTTTTCAGACATTGTGTATCTATTTTCAGTTGTTTTTTACTGTAATGCAAAGTCAATCAAATGGTAAAACAAGTATGTTGTGTAAAAATCCCTTGAATGGATTTAAATTACATACGGAAATTAAATTTCTTTATGAATAATTCTGAAAGGAACCAAGCTCAAATCATTGTCGGTAAATAAATTGAATTTCTTCGTAAGAAAAGCAATTTAACTCAAGCAAATGTGGCCTGTCTTTCTAATATGAAGGAAAGTGCACTTTAATGAATTGAAGCTGGGAGATCAAATCTAACAATCAAAACCTTATTCAAAATTTCTAAAGCTTTAAAAGTAGCGTTTAAAGATTTGTTTGAAAAATTCTAAATATACAACTTTGATAACCTCTTCGTTTTAGTTT